>Ga0179593_1381010_pt1 | contig 11846 bp, 11 predicted proteins | sample CZODoug2_1_08_16_FD_185931 | JGI IMG/M metagenome (GOLD analysis project Ga0179593, IMG submission 185931) | Vadose zone soil fungal communities from Angelo Coast Range Reserve, California, USA - CZODoug2_1_08_16fungal (PacBio error correction) | ecosystem: Environmental > Terrestrial > Soil >... | reverse complement strand
CGTTCCCCGGAGGCCTGCCTCGGCTTTCCGAGACAGCGGTCGCGGGCCCCCTTCTTTTTTTCCAACACACCTCGCATTTCCCTCCCTTCTCCTCCATCCCGTAAATTTGCTGCCGGTGAGCCTTTTCATTTTGTCGCTCTTTGGGAAACTGCGGTGCGTCACGTTTTCAGATTCGACCACTCGCCTCCCCCCCCAATCACGAGCGTGTTATTGCCAGTTTCGTTGAAAGTCCTTAATTTTCTTCGGTTCACCTGCCCCAGGGTTTTAGCGAGCTTTTCTTTTGGCCGCCATCGGATTTTTTTGATCTGGCTTTAAAGATTGGGGTAGCCCTACGGGAAGTCACACGTATTTTTTTCCACAGCCGCATAGTCCCCGTTAGATTTTCTTGGCGACCCCTCGGTGCCCGCCCTCTGGTGCCCTCCTATTCCCCCTTGAGACTCCCCCGGCCCACCTCCCCCTCTTCCTTTTCTCTCTTATGATTTTTCATTAGTTTTATTCTGGGCGCTTTCTTAGTCAGAGAGAGTGAGTCGTTGCTGTGAAATTTTTCGCTAGGGGTTTTCCCCTTTTTTCTTCATCATGGCCCCCAATGAAATTCTCTTCCCAATTTCATTCTCTCCTCCTCCGGAAGCACTAGGGGTTTTCTTCACTCTGACTCCAGTGCTATCCCTTCTGCGTCAGAATTTCCGTTTCCTTGAGATAGTCTTCATACAGGGATGACCTGCCGAGATCTCTTTTAAGCCTCCTTCGAGAGCTGAAGACCCAGTACTTTGCCCCCTACGCGCATCTGACGAAAGATGGCACTGGTAGGTTGCCCTTTTTTATGAAATTGTTGACTTCTGCTAACACGGATTATCTAAGATTCCCTTCAGTGCCTGATATACGGCCCCTCTTAAGTCTTGCAGATTCCCCACAAGTGGATTTACTTTCTGTGGTGATTCTCCAAAAAACCTCACTTGACTTCCGATTCGCCGCGGGTAGTTAGTATTGGCGGCTTCTTCATCCCCTCCTCCTTTCCCCCCGTAGCTTTTCCTTCTGTGAGATTCTAATGTAGGGGGCCCGAGTGGCTTTGATGCTGGGGTTTTTTTAACCTGGGCATTGCTCATGGTAATTGAGCGTGTAAACCCACTTCTTTATAAATTTGTCGAACAACTGCCTTCTCGCGGCCTCACGCTTTAATGACATCATGGTTCCCACGGGGGGTGGGTCAGAGTTTGATGGCTCCTGCCTCACACCCTGCCTAATGCTTCCCGTGGGGTGTTTTTTTCTTTTTGGGTTGGTGGGCTTTCCTAATCATGGTTCTGGCCTGGACCTAGTGCCTTGGAGGACACAATTTAACTCACAACATTCTTGTGAAACTTGGTTGTTGGGATGAAACAGGGCGGCGGCCCCCCCCATCTCCAGAAATATACTTTCCTTTGTGAATTTATGATTGTGTTTTTGGAGAGTGTGGGGGTTGACGTACTTCCATTGTGGATTTTCAACTTTATACACAAGGTTTAGTCACCTTTGTGTTTTTGTTCCCATTATCCCCGGAGTGTTTTGGGAGGGGGTACGTTTTGCGGTGATTCCTTGATTGCGGGTGAGGTGGTTTTTTTTATTGGGGAGTGGTATTTGTGGAGTGAGTGTTCCCAAAAGAGACACCACAAAAAAACGAACAACCTAAATACTTGCTTGATAAAAGCTTGCACCTACGGGAAACAAACAGTCATGTTAGCATTTTTCTAGTTTAAGCGGAAGATTGGCCTTGTGTTTTACGGGAGGGGATCTGTGACCTGTACACGTTCTCCTTATTTACTGGCGGTTTTGGATTGCGGGCGGTTGTACCCAAGAGCACAGCAGCATCATGAAGTTCTCTGGCTCACCCTACCTCCACCCCATGGTTCGTTGTGTTGTTGTCGGATTTGGGGGGGTAATCCGGTTACAATACCTTCCCCCGTGGGCGGTGGGCCCAACCACCACACCTCCTTATTTTCGTTCGCAGGCTCTTTGCCTTGATCGGGGCGGGGTGGGCAGCGCGTTTCCGAATCGGTACCCGCCCGCTCAAATTGCTCCCTTCTCTTCTCTAGCGCGTCTTAATTGGAGGACACCCCGGTTCCACACCCCCCCAACCCGTCCACGGGTGGTTTTTCAATATGCTGTTATCCAGTAACCCCTCACTTAGACTTCGCACCCCTTGTGGTTAGCCGTTGGCGCGGGTATTGTTGTAACAACAGCTCGAGCTCCGTTTAAGTCGTGTGGTCGACCCACATGTGATTCGTATAGCTCAAGTTTTGAATTTCTTCCTCGTGCTCTCGCCCCATCACCCTCCAACGACATTTCGTATAAATGGCCCTGGCCATTTTGAATTTTCTTTGTTACAAAAACATACCAACATCGACCCCTGACACCACATCTTTTAGTTTCCATTCTGTCCTTGAGCCCGTACTTCAAGGCGCCGTGATGCCCCATTCGTAGGACTGCACCCACATTCATTGTCAACCTCCAGACAATTACTAAGTCCGTTTCTTTTTTTTTGGTTTTCCCGTGTCTACATTATTTTCTCGTAGGTTCAAACTAGGTTTTCTTGTTTGTGTAAGTTGTTGTTGCCCGTTTTTAAGCCCAATGTCGGCACAAACTTTAACCCAAGGCTTCTCGCCATGTTGTGCCCTATCATATAGGAAAAAAATGTTCTTGTCCATACACCCCCATCAGGCAAGTCGCCACCGTTCAGAAGCACTCCGCTCGGGGTCCTCTCTTGGTTTTTGGTAAAAGGATAGTCTAGCCCTGAAACTGCCCCATTACGTGGGACCGCTCTGTGTGTGTTTTTTTCCTACCTTGATTTGCATTGGTTCACTTTATTTCCTAAGTATCCCGACCTGTCTGCCCCACCTTTTCTTGATTTCGTCTGCACTGTTCATGAACTTTTTTCCCCTGACGTCAATGCAGACTAACATTTTCCCCAGCGATAGAACCCTTTTTATTTTTATAAAGAACCTGACGACAGGTTCCCAGTTGGACTCAATTCCCATTTTTTATTTATTGTTTTTCGTTCTCCGGGTTTACCCCTTTGTGTAATTTGGTCTTTGTATGTATCTTTTTTTCGTGTTGAACCATCCTGTAACCCCTCCCCAGTCCCCGTGATCCTGTTAGCTTCCCGCCCCGGCCACCGTTCAGACGTCCTTTCCCCTAAAAATTTTTTAACCCCTTTTTCCCCTGTGACTGCCCGCACCCAACCACCTTGGTGTTTTTGTCACGGGCACCACCGCATCCCGTCTGCCTTGACTGGTCTCACCTCCTGGTCTCCATTGGCATTCATAATGGACAATGATCGTTGGTTTGATTGCGAACCCCCATATGCCAACCTCACAATGCCGAAAGGTGCTCACCTCCTTGTGAAAGAGTGAAGGCCACTCAGCTCACTAACTGAACCCGTTTCGTCGTTGACTTTCCAGGCTTGTTCTGACTTTACATTACGGACCTCGCCCTCACGCACTTTTTATTTTCCGGTTACCCCCCCCCGATCTACCCACCTACCCCACTTAAGCTCTGTTTCACCCCAACATATCCCCACTTCGGGGACCAGACCCGTTCCCTCCAACCACACTTTCTTTTATGTTGACATTCAGAAATCACATCACACGCTCGTAGGCCGCCACAGTCGCCTGCCTTCCGCCACAACGAACAGTTCGCACTCTTCCAGCTTCCCTGACCAGACTGCGTTCTGCCATCAACATGTCCCACAGAGGCCACCGGAAGGAATCGCCGGTTTCCTTATTTCTCAATCGCTCACTGTTGCACGCTGTCACCCCCCTTGTTTTTCTCCAATTTTCAACCCCCCCCTGCCTGCTATGTTCCCTCACTCCCTTAGTGAAAGACTGTCCCCCCCCCTTTCACACGGCCTGCTCTTTTTCGATTCGACCTTTTTTTGCATGCGAGTGTTGTGTGTCCCAATCCCGCAACCCTTTTCAAGTGTCCTCTTCCTGAATGCCCCAGTCCTTTGCAATTCTTTAACTACATCTTACTACCCCCCTCCGTTTGTTTTCTTGTCCAAGTCCCCACAGGGGTTCGTGTTTTCAGGTGTTTTTTTTGTGCAACCACGTCTTATCTTCCATTGTCTTAGATAAGGCCACCCCCCGGTCCCAATGTCCACCTCCCTTCAGGTACTTTCCCACACCAATCTGCCTTTCCAGTAGACTCATCCATAACAAGACGCAAAGAGCCCACGCCACCCACTGTCCCAAGGTTGAGTGCCGCGGAAGCACCCGTGAAAGCAAGCCAAAAGGACTCTATATAGCCCCCATTCGAAAACGTGACCGTCTGTGTTCCGCTCCCCCCTAACTTGGAAAAACGCGCACTCCCTTTGAACGTCGCGACCATGTATACTCGGCCACTCCATCATACGCCCACGTTGAAAAACGCTCTCCCTCTTTTTTAGTTCTGGGTTTGACCGCATCTGGGACACTCGAGCGGCACTCCCCCGGCAACGTATTTGAGTAAGGACCTTCCTAGCCCCTCACAGTTGCGATGCACGCGCTAGTCGATCTTAGGCAGTCCTCTAGACCCATAGGCCCCTGTCCGGTTGTTGTTTTTTTCATCTTTTGCGCCCCGACTCCCCCAGACTGTTCCTACGGTACTCCCTTCCTAAGCTAAACCGAATAGAGTTTTTAGTGACCCGCCCAGATACACGTTTCCTGAGTGGCAGAGCGGGACACAATACACCCCGTTTATCCTGCAAAATTTACCGTAGAACAAGCCCCCACACACTTCAGCTTCATTAGCCCATAAGCCTGCAGCACACTCTAACCGGAACCCCACCTTTCTCCCCGGCATTAGCAGATTGCCTACGGTATCGAAGCTTTTGTAGCTTCCTCTTGTGAACATCATTTTAGGTTCTCGCCCCGCCCCCGATAGGCCAACTTCCAACTTTTGTTCGCCTTCCGGCAGACACCCGTTTTGAGGCAAGACATTTTTTTTTTGCAACCGCGAGACGCCGGTAGTTTTTCAAGGAGCTTGACCTTCCCCGCCCCCGCCCCTTTCCCACCACCGCACTTACTACGGCACCGTTAAAATACCCACCCGACACCTACATCAGCACTTCCGAAGGGCCGAGACGCCCCCCATATTTTTGGAAACCATTGGAGCTTTCTTAAGCAACACGGTTTACTCTCTGGCATTCTTTCCCCCTCATTTCTTACTAATGGAAAGCCCCCACCCTCTAACACCCCTAATCCAGCCAGCTGCTTGCTTCATAAGCCTTCGGGTTTCCTTACCGTGCACTTTCTCACCACCCCGGCATTGCTTCCGTCCCCGGTCTTCATTGCACCCCCCCCTTTTTGATCCGGACGCTTGACGTTTTCTTTCGTGGAGATTTTTTCTCGAAGACTGAGCACTTGCCACTAGAGCACTGAATGCAATGCTTCTCGGATAATTTCGGAGCGAAACGTGAAAGTTTTAACTGTTCACTGGTACCTCTTTTTGGGTTCGACTCCAGCCCCCCCGCTCCATTTTGGAGGGGACCCCCCAGAAGAATCGGGGCCAAAGCGACACCATAACCCCGCCTGCAACCCGGCCTGCGTCTGGCCCCCGGCAGGCAGAGCTTTTTTTTTGGTGTGGCCTAACCATCCCCTTGTCCGCCACCCCTCGCGTCCCCTCTTCACCCCCACCCTTAGTGTTGTTGTTTTTTTTTTTGTTTAATTCCAAAGTGCCCAATTGATTCAGTGAATGGAGTGTCAACTTAGCTTTTTTTTCCCTTTTTTTTGGGGTTGGCTACCCCCCGGAAGCCCGCATTCCAGAAACATCGCACCAGGCTTCCTGCCCCCCGCCGATAAGGGGGAGGAGTGGTCCCCTACAGATTTAATGCGCACTCAAACCTTGTTGTCCCCCCTCCTTCGTTCTTTCCTAATGGCCGGAATGGCTATGTATTCCCGTGAACAAGGGCCTGCTGGTCTTTTTTATAACTTCCCTTAGGACGTGGTCGTTTCTTTACCCCTTGAAGGATCTATCTCTTTTTAAGTCTTCCGCCCTCTTTTCGTGGTTTGTTGCTCTCCTTGACAGACAACTTTATTCCACCCCCCCCCTACCGTTCCTTTTAGGCACGAAAAGAAAGCGCACTAACCACCCCTCCCCTCTTCTCCATTGACCCCTAATTTCCCCCTTCATCAACGGGATGCTGGTTTAACAAGCCAGGCGGATGGTAATTTATCCTTCTCTCCTTGTTTCGTCTTAACACCGACAAAGCTCCCCTTGTGGGACGACCCCCCCCCCTACCCACAACAGCCTCGTGGTTATCCCGCCAACACCTGGCTACCGAGCCAGCACCCCCCCTCACGCCCCTGGCCCTTTTTCCCCCAAACGACTGCCCGCAGCATGGCCCCGTGAAAACCAACCCCCTACAGCCCACCCCGTCACCCGGTTGCGCATTGCTTGACCTTACCCCCCTTTGCTGGCCGCACCCACACACTGAAACCCCCGCCAAAGTACCCCCTCAGTGCATTTGTTCTTTCGTCATGGTTGCATTTCTGTTAGTCTGCCCTTCGTTGCCTTGGGGTTTCCTTCCCGTTTTCGACCTTGCACCTCCAGTAGACGGTATAGACCGATCTCCCCCTTTTCCACTTCCCCTTTGTTTAACCGGGCTTTCTATTTTCCCCACTTTTTTAACGAGATCAATTTTGACCTGCGAAATCCATTTTCAGATGCCTGTTTCGCCCTTCCTCCTAACTGACCATGTGACCCCTTTTTTGGATCGAAGCTTTTTCCCTTAGCGCTTCAATTTCCCAGACCACGTGGATCCCCAGCCATCAGCCCACCGTGCTTCAGACAGTCCCATTTCATCGTGCGTTCCTTTTCTTTGTCGTTATGGTTCCCGGGCCGGATTGGGTGAATCGGAGATTTTTTTTTGGGTTGACACCCCCGCAGTCCCCTCGCTGTCCTTGCCTCGCCCCGTTTCCCCTCTTGAGCCGGTCCTCCCAACTGACCCGGTTATCTCGACAGACATACCCGCAAGCTGCTAGCCCCCTCCCCAAACTTCTATACCTCACTTTCCCTAATGAAAGTCGAGGGTAGGGCGAATTGGATGAATTCTGAAGGATTATTTTGATAGGAGCGGGCGTTTCAGTAGCGCTCTCACGCAATGGAACTGATGCCTTGAGTCACCCTTTCTTCCCCTGGCGTAGACGTAACTTAGTGGATCCCACACCAGCGCCCCAGATATACCCCCCCCCCCCAGCACGCTGTTTTGCCACGGAATGGTATTTGGCCGACTTCCCCAATTCCTGGCCCGATTACCCCCCATGCCCCCCTGTTTTTCCCACGTCCCATGACCTTCCACAACCGCTTTTTTTTGGAATTTGTTTCGCGTTCTCCAATTTTCTCGGGCGGACAATCCCCCCTGTTCGATTCTTTTGCCCCGCCACCCTGTACGGGGATCTCTTTTTTTGCATGGCAGTTTGCTTTGTGTTGCGACCTTTAAGGTTCCTGCCACCGCTGTATTACCAGCTGCCGCTCCAGTTTGCCTGGTTCCTGTTCCTCCCCTACCTCCGGTGTTGTTTGTCTTTTTTCTGACTACACGAAGGACACTTCTCGGCGTGTTGTGGGTGGTGGTTTTTGAGGCGTTTTTTTCTTTAGAGAACAGCTCGCATCCCCCCCCCCCCCCCCCTCTTCATTCCCCCCCCACTCGCCTGCACCTCCCAGTTATGATTTCCAAATGGGTTTCCGGTTGGCCTCCTTTCTTAGTTTGACCATGTCGTTAACTGTTCTTGGCGCCAGGCTCAAATATAACCCATTTCCCTCGTGGCTCTGGCCCTTTTTTCGAGTACGTGTGCGAATGGGCCCCTTTTTTTTTTGAGGCTTTGCCCCGAGTTCTGCCTAAATCTGCGTGTGGCTGACTTTGTTTTCAGATTGGGTTATGACAAGATAGAAAGAGGAATGGTTCCAACTATCCTTTAGAGATCTCCCCCTCGACAGAGGGTGTTTTGGGTTTGGGGGGTTGTTTTTTGTTTTTTTTGTTTGGGGGGTTTTTTTTGGGTTGGGTTTGGGGGTGGTGGTTTTTTGGGGGGTTTTTTTTTTTTTTTTTTTTGGTTTTTCTTTTGGGTTTTTTTGGTTTTTTTTGTTTTTTGTGGGTTGGTCTTTTTTTGTTTGGGGTGTGGGGTGGTGGGTGGGGGTTTTTTTTTTTGTGGCGCCCCTATCATATGCACTCATCGAGGCCTTCCTCTTTTTTCCCATAAAGACCCCCCCTCGGGCATGGATCTTTCGAGTCTTCTGCATTTTCCCTTGTGCGTAAATCCTTCGGTTTTTTCTGTGGCCTAAAATCCCCTTTTAGGCGGGCCAGGCTGGCCTATTTTCCTCAAAACGAAAGCTTGGACCGCCGGGATGGACATGCTATGTTGTTCCCCCCCAGTATAGCAGTCCCCCTCATTCAATTTTTCAACCATAACTCCCGCCCTTCCGGCAAGCTAACGCGCCCTGGTGAGTTTACATTTATTTACCATGCAAGGTGGTCTTCTTTCATTTTGTATTTTTCAGTCACCGACGTATCCCCCCCCGAACGTCTGCTGAAGTCCCCCCCGGTGGCTGTGATGCATTTTGTACCACACAGGCGCCTTCTTTATTCTCCCCGTGATTCATGGTCAGTGATCGACTTTTGCCCGCTTCAGTATGGTAGTGAGTTCCGGAGCCCTGGGGAATATGATCATTCTGCAGAGGTAATGTGTTCCCCCCCCTTTGCAAGTCACGATTTGCCGGGGCACCCGCCGTCGGTGGAACCCGGCCCATGGTCCCTGTTTAAGAACCTCTCCTTACGGTCATGCGTTTTTGTTTATTGGTCTCATCCGAATCCTTCGGCCATCTGCTCAACTCCTTCATAGATGGGTTGTGGGTGTCAAATTTTACCCTGCTTTCAGCAAGACGTTAGTGAGCCTTTTGTTTTGGGTGATCGGACGTATTTGGTGGCCGCTTAGCTTTTAAGGCGAGCCCTTTGATTATGGTCACCCTCGATCATACGCTTTACCTCCTCAATGGGTTATTTGGGATTTCGGGAGCCGTCTTTCTTGTAATAGTTGTTGTTTATTAGCAATGCTTAGTTTTTTTTTTTTCCTCTGAGATCTCTCTTTTCCCCCCTACCTCTTTTTTTTTTTTGAGAGTCTCTTTTCCCCCTTTCCGCACCCCCTCAAGATGCTCCCAAGGCCCGCGATTACCCCCCCCCCATCAGAATGGCCTCCTTTCCCCCCCCCCCCTTCCCCAATACATTGATGAGGTCACCCCCTTGATCCGCAATCATTTCCCCCCGACCATTCAATGTATTGGAACCCTCCCGTTTTCCCGCTTCCACATCTTTTTCCCCCGACGAGCAACGAAACAAGCCCGGCTTCCCCCACGACGCGATTAGTTTATGTTTTGTAAGACACCCCCCAAAACCCATCCGCAGTCACATTCTATGAGAATTTTTTTCTGGAGCCATGATTGCGCCCCCCCCACCCCTCCCACGAACCCGCCAGATTCAGGCTTTGGTTCGTCATGGGCCATGATTCTAGGTTCCCCCAGCCGGAGCGTCCTCCCCCGGATACCCCTTTTCCCTCCTTTTTCCCAAATTTCACCAGCCCCTCTGCTCTTTTTTTTCTATCTTGCCCCTGAGGTTTCCTTTTTTCCACTTCTAACTCTATAAAATTTTTTCAGCTTTAAATGCCTTGAACCTTCAGTTTTTCTCTCAGTGCCCCCTGGTTGCTCCGCCCATCCCTCAAATGAACTCAACTATTTTTTAGTACGGCAAGTTTTTTGCGTCGCTGAAAGTCTTCCTAAGACCCGAAGACATGGCTCCCCACCCCCTCCCCTCAGACCGTGTTTAACCTTCCCTCGCCCCTTCCTTCGTGTTTGGATTTTTCGGCTTCCTGTCCCTTATTGCCGATTTTAGGAATATGACTTGCGGTTGACACCCCCCTTTCAGTTGAATGCCCCCCCCCTCCTCCCTCATATTTTCTGTCTCTGTTTCGCCACTCTTTTTCCCCGACTCCCAATTGAAAGGAATTATGGACAATATGACCTCAGGCCCCCACCTTCCCTTCTTAAGGATTTCCCTTTCCTAACGCTTACTCGCGCATCCTGCCCCGAGGTGGGCATGGCTTTGTTTAGAGGTTAGGCCCGGCGCATAGGCCGGTGCGGCCTTTCGCCTCTCGCACTCTACGTTTTTTTTTTTTTTTTTTGGGCACTCTCGGATCGCCTTACGTAGTTTGAACTACCCCCCTTCCAGCGCCCCGATCACCCACCACCAGTGTCGTCGAAAGACCGATCCCTTCGGCCTCCCTTTCCCCACCTAATCCTCCCCCCCCTTCTAAACCTGCGGGACTTTCCCACGAACCTGACCAGCACTTTATGTTCGCTTTTATCCCTTCGCGGGAACGCCAAACCCTCGCTCCCTTGGTTTTACACGACATTTTTTGTCACCGGCATACCCCCCCTTAAGATCGTCTTTTCTCTTGGCAGGCCGAGTGTTTTTGCGACAGATGAGATGGCGCCGTGTTACCTCTTTTTTACTCCACCATCCCCCTTTTCTACGGTGGCATTCGTGTTCTTTCTTCCGCTTCCTCATTTTTGTGAGAGTATACCCGTCCCTGGCATTCGGAGGCGGTTTATAGAGACAGCTGTCGCATTTTTCCCCCCTCTTAGGCACCCTTTTTAGCGCGAAAGCTCGCCCGACTTTCTTGCCGCCCTCCTCTGTAGCGGGGGACCAATGCGGTTTCGCGGTCGATGTTGAACTCGTCTCCCACACCGACCCTCTCTTGTTCTTTCCCAGTTCTGTCGACAGTCAGCTTTTTAAATGGTATTAATATGCTTTGCTTAGTTTTTGCTTCTTGCGTTCGACTCCGGTGGTGGTTCTTATCTGGAGCTTTCTTTTCTCCCCATACTCTAACTCTTTCTTCTTGACAACGGCCAGAAGACGCGGCTGTGCTCTTCTTCCTCCCGAGGCCTCCGCTCTCTAACTTCCGGCCCTGGCAGATATGAATGCCATTCCATGCCCCTCGGCATGAGAGTGAGTTCTGACTTTCTAGTCTTTGTTAACTCTTTTTTTTTCCGTATAGGGCCACCCTCCTTTCAATTTACTGTCTTTTTCCGTCTTCCCTCCCTAGTTTGCGAAACCGTACAGACGTTTTCGAGGGGACATTTCGGCGATTTTCCAACCCGTCCCTCATAGTCCAGCACACCCTTTTCCCCTCCTAGCAGCCGCCATTTGCATAACACTATGTCACTTGTTCTTAGCCATTGGCCCATTCTGGTTTGTTTAGTTCTTCCTTGAAGACATTCCTTCCTCAGGGGTTGCCGTACTCAGCCCCCCCCGGGGGTGCTTCAGTTGTTTTTCCCCTCCCGGCCTGCGCTAGCTTTCCACGTCTTACTGGGACGTGCAGACGATGCCTTTCTTTTATCTTGGAGTCGGATCTGATTTTTTCCAGATATTCTTGGTTACTGGGCCGGTCCTTGCCGGGCGCCGCCCGTCCTGATTTCCACCGCCCCTTTAAGACCGATTGGCCACCCACCCTGACGGAAACCCAGTCCCATGTTCAAGGCTCTCGTTTCTTTTTTTGTTTTTGTGTGTCGCAATCTTTGGCATCCGCTGCGGCCCCCTGACCTTGCCGCCTGGGTTGTGTTTGCAAACCACCCTTAAAGCGGTTTTTTTTTAAGTTCGGAGGGCTTTGGTTTTTTTTCCTTTTGCTCTCGGCGTTTCCCCCTTGGGCTGGTTCGGCATCCTGGTTATGTCTTTTTTGAACGAATCCCCCCTTTCCTTTTCCCACGCGGTGGGGTGACTAATGGGTGTTCTTTGCTTGCCGTACGCCGTGGAGTGTAACATAGTCTTTCTTCCCTTGAGGAGTTTTGGGCGGAGT
>Ga0179593_1361200_pt1 | contig 11846 bp, 13 predicted proteins | sample CZODoug2_1_08_16_FD_185931 | JGI IMG/M metagenome (GOLD analysis project Ga0179593, IMG submission 185931) | Vadose zone soil fungal communities from Angelo Coast Range Reserve, California, USA - CZODoug2_1_08_16fungal (PacBio error correction) | ecosystem: Environmental > Terrestrial > Soil >... | reverse complement strand
TTTTGACAGGCATGTCGTGCCGCATCTATTACCTGCATGCTTTGAAGTCCCTTTTTTTCCTCTGACTCTTCCCCCCTCCCCCATAAAAAGATTTGCCCCTTTTTCGGTGCTCTGACCCCCCAGTAAATTAAGCTTTCATTCTTGCCATAATTGTAGCCGCCTCGCGCTTTTCTTTTCCTTCCTTCTCGATTTGACTTTGTGTCCTTCTCTACACTACTGGCTCGATTGCCTATCGTCTCTCTTCTGCATACGCTTCTTCCTTTCCTGCCTGGTTTCAGTGCCCTCTGTTTTCATTCTTGTCCCTATGTGCTTGCCCTAAGACCAAACCCCCCTTCGCACCCCCCACCTCCCTTCGGCCTTCCTCTCCCATCCTTTCCCTGGTCCGACGCGTCGACACCCCTGCTCTCCCTTCTTCTCTTCTTTTCCTCCTCCGTTTTTTTGTTTTCTCGAGTCTCCCCTTTTCTTTTTCCCTGACATGACGTATAGGAAAAACGTTTTTTTTTCCGACTTCTAGCCCCCCCCCTTCTTTGGTGTCCATGGAAATTTTGCGACATTCTTCCCTGCCCTTTGCATGCCCGGAGAGCGCCGGTTCTTTTGCTTCTTTAGAGAGTCATCCTTCATTGACGAGAGGAATTTCGCTCGCCAACCCTTTCCCTCCCTGCTATAGCTCCTGCCTATTCGCGACCCCGCGCATAAACAATGATTCCTCTCATTCCCACATGGGCCTTTCAGCGGTAAGACCCCCCAAAAGTGTCCTTTTTTTCTTTGAGTTGGACGAGTTGCACCATGCTTTCCTCCAAGTCTCAAATATTATTGAAAATATCATCTGATTTGAAATACCTCCTCCCCCTCTCCTCTCCCCCTTCTTCGGGAAAGGCGATTCTGAGAAGAGCCGCAGACTTCCTACTCGCTTTCGGAATTCGAGAGTGCAATAGAAGCTGCGAGGTTTATCTCCTTTCTTCTTTCTCCTCCCCCCTACCCCGAAGAACTTCTGGTCCATTTACTCGATTTTCCCCCTCCTTACTTGGCCCCCCTCCTATTGTCTCCTGGTTCTGTGCCACGATGGGGGCGTGGTCCCTTCCCCTCCTCCTTTTTGACTTTATGCTAGGATGATACACGTCTCATATAGTCCTCGTTCTCGCTTTACTAGCCTCGTTCCCGCCTGAAGCATTAGGAAGAACTGAGTTCATGTGGCCCCTCTGAATCTGTAACTGTTTCGTGCTGTCTGTTTCCCTCACCTCCGACCCTTTTATGGCATTCACTTAGTTCCGAACCGCCGCCATTCGTCTGAAGTTCTTTTTTCCTCTCCCTCTCTCTTGCTGTCTTCAGACCCGGCCCTTGCGATGAGGAGGAAAGTTCAGGCGCACATTTGCCTCCTCTGGCGTCGCCCCTGGTCCCCTCCCCCACATTGATAGAGGGAAATATCCAGGTTGATTAGGGGCCGCCCCCCCTTTCATCTATTTTTCCTCCCTTACGAAACCCCGGTGTTCGCGTCGGTCGCCCATGGACTTGCCTTCCTCTGTTGTTTATGTTCCGGGCCTTGCGATTTGCGGCAGCCTTTTATGGGCAACTTCCCCTTGTCAGCTCCGCCTCCGAAAACCCATCCCAGGACCGATGAATGGCCCTCCATTTTCCGGCACCCTAGGAGAACTCGTCTATACCCTTTCTTTCCTCTCGACTCTCTTCGGTGGGGGGCTCTTGTGTGCGGCGGTTCTCCGAGCCCGCGTTCCCAAAGTCTCTCGGCAAAGCATCTCGTATTTTCCCCCCGACCTCTCGTTCTTTCTGCCCATGGAAACCATAACGGGACAAGCGCATTCACCTTTCCAGTGCGCGTCTTCTGAAAATGATACAGAGGAGGGTCCGCTTTCCTTTTCCATCCCGGCACCTCCTCATCCCGTTTAGAGCCTGTCGCTCGCAGTCGAACTTGATCTTAGCTTCTGGCTTTTTCTCCCTCGACAAATAGACTACTTTTCCATTTGGGACTATTTGAGTCTTTTTCTTCCTCCCTCTTCTCCTACAGAATAGAAGACTGACGTAAGCTAACGTCTCGCTCGTAAATGTCTTTCTCCCCTGCGACGGGGAGCATCCGAAGACCCCACCCCCCCCCCCCCCCCCCCCCCCCCCACCCCAAACCCCACCCCCCCCCCCCCCCCCCCCCCCCCCCCCCCCCCCACACGGAATCCGATTGAATAACAATCCCACGACCCCTCCGCTGCCATTATGCCTCCTAGCCTTCCTTGCCCCTTTTTGCTGAGTTTCGTTTAGTTTGGAGATGCAGATTCGATTTGCTGTCCTTTCCTCAAATTATTTCTCTGGCAACTTGCGTCCCGAAAGAACCTTTTTCCCCCCTTTCTTCCCCCCACGGGGGTAGTTTTTTTGGTCGGAATTTAATAGACTCTAAGAGAGAAAGCTGATCGTTAATTTCTGTCCCCTTTTTTCTTATTTTTTTTTCGATGCTCGTCCCTCTCCTTCGAATTAGGCAGTTACATCCTATCGCCCAACTTTTCGAACTCTGGTCTCTTCCCTTTCTATCCGTCGGGACCATTGAGCCGAGGAGATAGAGGCCCGAGTATGATTTCTTTTTTTTTCCTTCATCTTAGCCAATTCCCGGGATACGTAGAGTTTCGCAGCTATCAGATCTCTCCTTTCATGCCCCTTTTTTTTTTTTTCTTTTTTGATCTTACTGGGTAAACCAGATTTTACTTATCAGTTTCTCTTCTTCACCCTCCTCCGATTCCTAAGTGGAGGCGACATAAGCCGATGTTATCCTCCCTTGTCTTTCCCATGGTCACTCCTCTTTTGTAAGAGAGAAATTTTTCTCTTCTCTTTTTTCCCGCTCTCTGGGTCCCTTATGACTATATTAGATATGTCGACTCAAGCAGTTTTGCCCATCCTTTTCCTGTTTGCACTACCTCCGTATCTTTGTCTTTTAGGGCCTCGAATAACTCTGGCCCTTTTCCCTTTCCATGGGGTCATCTGATGGGGTTCTGGTCGGCCTCTGCCCTTTGCCGTCTTCACTATGGAGAGCAGAGAAGAGATTAGATTCCGAAAACCCCCCCCCCCCCCCCACCCAATTTTTGTCCGGGTGCTTCGCTTCACGCCACCTTTCATCCTGCCGATTAGGGGAGTGAGGTTTTGGTCTTTTGATTCTTTATTCCGTCCTTGTTAAGAAGGTTCTTTTCCCCTCCCTCCTGCTCACAGATTTGCCATGGAGATCCATTGCGTGTAGGCGGATCGTTCTTTTTTCGCGTTATTCAGCAAACTGATAATTTTGGTTCACCCCCCCTTTTTTCTCCTTGTCCTGATTTGTTTTCAGGACGACTTTCGGCAGATTCATTGTCTGCTCCTCTCCCCCCATTCTTCCTTTTCTAAGTTAGTCTCCTTCTCTCATTATTTTAGAGAAGATTGCCCTCGAACCACCGCCGCCCCACGGACAGGTGATTTCTCTTTCGTGGTCCCTTTCGCTCCTTGGTAATGAACTCAGCCTCTCTGCTTTTTTCTCTTTTCCCCCCCTTTCCTATTCTTTCCGTACGAAGAAGGTTGGGCCGGCGGTCACAATCACCTAACAGCAGCTCCGCAATTTTTTTTAGGCTGCACGGCAACTTTTTATAGAATGAATGTCGCACTAGTTTTTTCTTCCTGGATTTCCATTCCCTTTATAGGATTTGGCGCCTGCTCGCTACCCGGCGATGCCCTCGCTGCCGCCCATCCTTTTTTCTTTTACGGCCGTTTCTCACCACGCCAGAATCCCTCCTTCTTCCTGCTTTCTCCTAAGAAAGTTTTACCCCCACAGTCCGATCCGCCTTTCGAAGAGCCCAGATAGGCGCCCTTTCCTCCCCCTGTGATATTTTTTCCATAGAGAAGTTTTCCGGTAGGGAAGACCACATATGATTATTCAATGCTGGATTCCTTTCTACAGATCTTGCTTCCCTTGGAGAAAGAGCTCTTCTTTCTTTTCTCCAGCACCCCTCTGCGCTTTTCTCCTTTGACCGCGGATGGTCAGAGAGGGAGCTAGGGCATTTTCGACGTAGGCTCAGTACCTTTTAATTAGGGATCAGTACGGCCCTTCGAAGTTTCGTTTCTCCCCCGGATCTCCTTTAAATTTGCTCGGATGTCTCCGCCTTTGGTTTTTTTTTTTCTCATCGGATAGAACATTTTGACGGATGGAATGCTAATTTCCTTTCACCCTAGACAGACATTCGTAAAACATTTGATTTCCTGCCGACCAAGCAATTCTTTTCCTACCCAGGGAGAAATTATCTTCTTGAAGTAAGGGTTATTTTTCTCCCCATCCATCCTATAATTTCACTAAAGTTGACTTCGCGGATATCTCCCGACTCAGCCACGTCTAGATTTGATGGCTCCCGCTTCTCCTTCCACCCGGCCATCGGCCTTACGACCTGCTTTGCTATCTGCCGTTCCCTCCTCCTTTTTGAAGCGGCTTTTGCGTCGCTTTCCGGCTCAGCAGGCATTGCCCTAGAGGGATCTGTTGCTCTTTACGGACGATGCCTGAAGCCACTATTTTTCCTTAATAAAACAGAGCTCGGGCCTGTTATTTCCCTGTCCCTGCCCGTTTCTGAGGCGATTTTTGTCTTTATGCTTATCTGCGATCTCTCTCCCCTTTTCCTGCCTTGGCATCTTTCTCTTTCAACCTGGAAAAGATTTTTTGAAATGATACGGATGCCGTCTCCTCTTTCTTCTGTTTTTGATATCATTTTTTGGTGCAGTTCCTAAGGGCGCAGAACGGGCGTGCCATGAGACTTGAGTCTACCCCCTCCCCTTCTTTTTTCTTTTTTGGCCTCTCCTCCCCTTTCTTTTCGCACCTTTCTTTTCTCCTGAATCCTTTTTTCATCTTCCTTTGTTTTGCCTACCGATCATCTCTCACATTTTAGCTGCGGCGACCAGGCCCTTATTTTGGGAGCTAGAGAAGAAGGTCTCTTTGAAATTCTTACTAAGCACCTAGTTCTTTTCTGCCCATTTCATGAAGTATATTCCCTGGGTGTATGATAGCAGTTTTAGGAGCTGCCACCGATCCATCTGATAGTCTCCTTTTATCCGAGAGAAATACTCCTACTCCCCCCATTCCCATGAAGAAGATGCCCAATCTTTCCTTTTTTCTACCTCCCTTTTTCTTTCTTCCCCTACACTGGAGACTTTTGAGTTTCAGTAGTCTCTTTTGCATGCTTCCGGTCGACGAGAAATCCCTTTTTGTAAGCTTCCCCTCTTCTCTCACCCCCCCCCCCAGAGCGCCACCACCTGATTCCGAGGAGGCTGATCTCTCCGCAACGCACGTCCCACGGGCCGATATCGTAGTTATTCCTCTTAGGTGTTTACTCCCCAGAGAATGCCTTGATTTGATGCTCTATCTTCTCTCATTGCCACTTACTTGCAGGTAATTATTCCTGGTCAACTATACCAGGACGCGGCCACCTACCTACTTGCTAGTTGTTTAGGCCCATTTTTTGAGGCCCATGAAAAAGACCCGCTTGGGACTTCCCTCTTCCGGATGAATCAACTTCTCTTTCATAACATCCCGTTCAGCTTCACTAGAATGGCTCCGCCTTTTCTTCATAACAGTTCAAAAAAACTCACATATCCTCTTCCACTTTCTTTCTTCTTCTGACTCCTACCGAAATGTGAATTTTCGGTAAGAATAAGCCGCCCTCTGATTTTAATCATTTCTTTATGCACTTTCATCTTTTCTTCCTTCCCCTTAACGAGAGGGAGTTTTAGCAATCCCTCTATCTTGGGACTACAGTCATTTCCTCATATTATTTTCGCCTCCGAATCCCTGATGAGAGGGTTACCATCTCCTCTGCCTCTTTTTCCTTCTTAATCTTTAGATCGAAAGTCCCCACCTTATCGGATTTCTCATACCGCGCGTATCTTCTTTCAGGACAGGTCCTAGCGACGGCATGCATATCAATTGATGAATTCTCTTTCTTGTCAAAATGAGTTTTGGATCCACGAAATCCAATTTCCCTAAATGCCGGTATTAACGCTCTTTCTCATTCCTTCTACTTCTTTCCAGTCTCTTCTTATCCATTATGATGATGGTTCTTTTTTGATTCCCGCCTTTTCCCCCTTCTTCTGCGTCCAGCCTTCAATAGGTAAAGACGTCTTTTTGACAGGTCGCTATGGAACCCAGGACTGAAATAGCGGCCACCCTCTCGCTCCAAATTTCCAACGATTGCGGCGTTTGTTTTGACCTAGCAAGATTTTTTTTTCCCTCTTCGCCTTTTCGCAAGTAGGCAACATTTATTATTTACAGGAGAGATTTTCGATTTCTTACAACATCCAGATAGAGGCTCTCTTTCTATCTTCCTCAACTCAGAGAAATTGAAACCTGTCTTTTCTTTCCTTTCTTTGTCCCGGTTACTAGTTTTATGAACGGACCCGGCTTCCTGCCGCGTCCGCCTACCTGAGCTTTCCTCTCCCCTCTTAGAGCATTCGATTTGAATGAGTTCAACCTTAGGAATCTCTTTTTAAACCCTTCCCACAACAATATCATATCTTTTTCGCAGCGAGCTTCCCTTTCACGAAGCTTCATTCCTTGTTTTAGAGGGATAGTTTCTTTTAGTCTCGAAGTTTTTATGTGAAGGCAACAATCGAGTCGATCTTTTCTTCTTTTCAAGGCACTACACCCTCACCACTTTCCACTGGGTTCTTAGTTTACTTTTTCCTACGTGTCTCCCCGAGAGACACCTTCTTTACTTCTTTCACCCTTTTTTTTGTACCGGAGGGGGGCTTCTTAGAGTGAAGTAATCTTGAGGACCTTCCTCTCCCTTCTTTTCCTTTCTTCTCTCTAACCTTCTTCTTTCCCAAACTAGCGTCTCTGGCAGTGAGGAGTGCAGGGAGAGCAACGTTTGCCTTTTGCACATCGGCATGTTTCCCTGGGGTTCGCGGCAGCGCCATCTTGCTCAAATCGTTTATGACGTAGCCGAGCTCTTCCCTCACCAGAGGAAGCTATGCCATTTTTCCTCCCCCTTACCTACCAAAAAGTTTTGTTGTTTCTAGACATTTACTCTTCTCATCTCTTCCCCTTTTCGCATAATCTCGTCTTATTCATCTCCGATGCGAAAGATGGAGCCCCCCCCGACCTCTTTCATGTGAAAGGCGCCTTCAGTGAGAGAATGAGTGGCTCCGGGTCAGCCGAGCCGAGTTCTTGTCCCCCCACGAAGTCCGCGATTCGTTTGTTCATACTATCCGGGCCGTATTTCCTGCCAAATCCTATATGAGCGAGAGACGCCATCTGTTCGCCTGGTTTTCTGCACGAAATTAACGAGCTCCTGTGTCGCTCGGGGAGAGTTCTCACCCCAAGTAGACTATGCGTAACGATAACCAATGGTTGGAGGGGGGTTTCTTTGGTAGTTCCGCCTAAAGAGTGAAGACCAATAGCTTGGCTTCAGGCATCGGCCCGACGGACCCTCACCCTCCCCTCTCCCCAAGGTTTTAAACTTGAGCTTCTTTACCTTCTGCCCTACCTGCAATTAGATTGCCCCCACCGAGGGGAGACAGATGGTTTGCTTCTATCCTCTTGGCTTCCGCTTTATGGCTCACCCCATTAAAGAATGATTTCTGGGATCAATTGTTATCTTTTTCTGCAGCCCTTTTAGGATGAGTAGGCTGATCCGGTTTACTTCGACAACAGCCCCGGTTGATGAAACACATTGATTTTAGGTTTCGGTGTGTGATTTTCTTTTATTCCCAGCGTCATCCGATCTATAATCGTTTCCGGCGCTCGACCATTCCCCTCCCGTTCTGAATTCTCCTCTGGAACTGGCATGGAGTCTCTAAGCTTTCCTTGCTTCTCTTTCCTCCACCCCTTCACCTTTTTTTACTGTGATGCGCTCGGGTTGCCTGGCTACCTAGATTTCAGGATCAAAGGCGATCTGCGCGATTTGACCCTCTTCATGCTTTGTTAAGAGCCAGGTGGGTTCTTCTAGGCTGCCCCCAGAGACCAAGCCACGCGACGCCATGTTGCTCTGCACGCAATTTATCGTCCTTTAAAGCGCTTTTTTTGAGGCATGCGAGGCCATTCTTCTCTTCTTATGGACGACTTAGAGTTTCTTCCTAAATTCTTGTATCGATGAAGTCAAGTCGTGCCTGTTCATCACCGAACTGAAGGAGCTCATATGAAACAAGAATTAGCGTAACCCCACTGTCCTACTCTTTCGGGAAGTCTGACTTCTAGCGGATCCGCAAACCTCCTATGGGTTTGAACCATCGTAGAAGCATTTTTCGGTTCTTTCACCGATGAGGCCCTCGATGTCTCGCCCAGCGCGGGCTTGCCGCCCTGCACGCCGGTCGCGTGTTAAGGAGAAGGCCTTGAGTTGATAGCGCAGCCGCTCCCTACTTATTTTGGGCCCCTGTTTCTTTGCCGGCCGACCTCTCCCAGGATCTTTTCGTTCCCCTCCGAAACCCGCCGAGTCCCTCTCGATGGACGATTTTGATTTGCTGTTGGAAAATCTCCCTCGGTTTTTTTCCCGCATGTTTGATGTAGCTCGCTCATGGCCTGAACGCGAGAACGGGAGCCGGCCTCGACGGTAGTCTCCTAGGAAGGCGTCCCCAAGGCGGGTTTCCTCCCCCTCATACGCAATTCTTTTTAAAACTTCCCATTTTTTTGTTTGCTCTTTGGGTATAGGTTTCTCCATCGCCCCCTCATGAACAGTCATTAGATTTTGCTTACGATAGTTTAAAGATATTTGCTTCCTCGTCCGAGACTCATGGAACTGCGAGTAGTGCAGACCTGTAGAGACCGGGTTTTCGTCTTATTTCTCTTCATTCGTGGCTCCGAGATCTAGGCGAAGCCCGACCTGCTTGAGTTGTTCCCGCCCGAGTTGCTCTTTGACGTCACCCGAAGTTTTTTGATTAAGCAGACTTAACATGAACTCCCAACCCAAAAATACGGACCGGTGGTCTTCTCACGACCGAGTCCTTTATTTAATTCCCGACTTGATGCCCTGCTTAGGGCTCTAGGTGAAGTCGTCTACGCGCTGTGTGGCCCCTCGACTCCATCTATCCTGCCTTATCCTCTTCCGACAGCGCAGCTCCCGTTGACCTATATGAATGGTTTCCCATTAAGCAGTTTTTCCTAAAGAGGGCGTGCATCCGATCTTTGATCCTTTTTTTCAACCCACCCCAAGGAGTCTATCCCCCGCTCCAACCTTGGCCTGGTCGCCGCTTTTTTCGACGGCATGGCGAAAGCCTGATCGAAGCTCTCCTCCTACCTGGGGTTGGAGAGAGATTCTATTTTTCGCCCCACATGAAGTAGAGCGCGGCTCTTGAGGTCTTGTCTTTTAGGGTCGTGGGTTTGCGCGTTGGAACGCATAGTTTTCCTGCGCACTGCAACATTTTGGGGGTGGGGGCCTTCCCCTTCGAAGCAGGTTTTGGGTTTGGGTCAGGCAGTGTGTTTTGGGGTGGGGGCCGTGCGGATTTCCCGCGGTATGCAAGGCGGATCGATGGCCATTTCTCTCCAGATGAAAAAGTTTAATGTCGAGACGGCATTTTCTCTCCCCCCAGAGGATACACCCCTCAAGCATGTTGAAAAAAGCCTTTTTGGACTGGCGGTCAGCTCCCACTACACCGGGCCGCTCTTGAGGGAGCCAGAGTAGGCTTCTAAGGCATGTTCAGGAAGAGCACCCCCGGAGCTTTTTTAAAAGAGAGCAGCTCATGATGCGACTCACAGAGAGAAATAAGAGAGAAAAGGTTTCGTGTGGGAGGTGTTGTGGGTTGTTGTTGAGTTGGTGGTGGCTGGGGTGTGCTTCTGGGGTTTTTTTTGGATCGAGGTTATTTTGTTGGGGGTTGGGGGTGGGAGGGTTTGGTGGCTCTGTTTAGTTTTTTTTGGGTTTTGTAGGGTTGTGTGGGGTGTTTTTTTTTTTTGGGGGGGTAGGAGGTGGGTGTGTTGGTCGCGCGTGGGATTTTCTTTGGTTTTTTATTTTTTTTTTTTGGGAGGGGTTGGGGGTGCCGAGTTGTGGGCTCTGGTTGTTTGTGGTTTGCTCTTGGGTTTTGAGTTTTTGTTTTGTTTCTTTTTCTGGTGGGGAGGGTGTAGGGGTTTTTGGGGGTGGTTTGTTTTTGGGGGGGGTTGGGTTTTTGGTTTTGTTTTTCGGTTTTTTTGTTTTTTTTTTTTTTTTTTGTTGGGGACCCCCGGTTTTCGGCCCGGGCCAGCTCGCGAACGGGAGTGACTTTCATTGCCGATAACTCTTAGTGAGGCATCGGCCTGCCTCCCCTCAAGATCGAGCGTTCTATATATCGCGCCAGCCGATTCCTTTTCGGGTCCTTATCTGCGATGGCTCACAACTACCCGGAGGTTAAACTAATAATGCGCCCCGTGAATTTGAGTGCTTTCACAGGACCCCTCCTCCTTTGACGCTTTTTCTCTCTTCCCCCTCCCCGTCGCAGCCGGCCCGTCTGTTTCCTTTCTATGGCGCTCGCACCTGAGGAGAAGAACGGAATGTGGTCCAAAAACGTCACATCAGTCTTTCGGAACTTTCTTTCCTTGCGGCCCCCCCGAGCCCACTGTGCCGCGGTCCCCTTTTTTTCCGAACTGACCGTCCGCCCTCTGTCGTGGCTACATATAGAGGCGACTATAGTCAGAGTGATAGGAGATCGTACCGCTCCGGCGTGCTTTTTCCACCGCCGCCTAGAATAAAGCGGGCAGACTACCCCCTTCTTTGAGCTTTTTTCCCCTCCAAAATGTTTCTCGATGGCACCAGATTTTTGAGCAGGGAAGACCTTCTTTAATAGCCCGCCCCTGTTCCGATCGACCCGTTGTTCCGCTAGGCGGGCTTCCTTCTCTTTTTCTATCATCGGCTGGTGATTCAACTTTGCCTGCTCGATGGACGGCGCGATGGACAGGTGATCACTCTGAGCGGCGGCCCAATCGTCACGATATACCACCTTTCTATGCGTCCGGGCCCTCCCTGCCGCGGCCCCTCGCTGGGCGCATTGATCGTCCATTGCGTGTCTTAAGCTTTCGGCTGCTTCTGGTGCGCGAGCCGCAGGGATTGTCTCTCGCAGAATCTCTTGAGTCCCAGATCGATCAGACTTAGATCGCCGTATTTCAAAGCCCCTAAGGGCAACGAGTCTTCGCGTCACCTTCGATTTCTGCTTATAAGGCCAGCTTTGGCGGTTCAGCTGCTATCGCTGATAGGTCCAGCATAACGCCCTTTTGGAGCCTGTCGGCGCAGACCTTTCCTGAGGCTCCATTTATGGCTCCTCTACTTTCCCTCACCCATCGCGACGGCTCAAATTTCCCCTCAGATTGTTGTAGGACCAATCTGAAGACTCAATCCGACCGCGCTGGCATGTGCCGCCTATCGGAGGCCCCTGAGGTCCCTCTTGATGTTTGAAGAAAAGACGTCTTCCTTTCTCTTTTGAAATAAATGCATCAAAACCTTTTCTTGGGCATCGAACGCTTTTCCTTCGGTCTGCCGGTGCCCGATTTACCGGTGTAGCGTGTGCGTTCTTTGAGGGGGTCTTGCTTGCCTTGCGCTGTGCGGTCTATAAAATATGACGATGCCGCGGCCCCCTTGTTTCGACACCCTCACCCCGTCCCTCCCAAGGGGGGGCGGACTCATAGAACTTGTTCTCTCCCCTGCGGACACGAGCCCTTTCATGTCGTCACCATGGCGACTATGCTTGATGCTCGCTTCCTATTTCGACAGATATCTCAGATCGCACGCCAGATCTCCTCTGATGCAACCGTCTAACTCGGGAATCTTCTCTTCTAGATTGAGGATTTCTTCCCCCCAGTCTTACGCACTCGGCGCTCGCCCCAGACATGCTGACTCGGCACGCCCTGAATCGGATGCCGTAGTCCTTATGGGAGAAGCGATTAAGTTCCG
>Ga0179593_1360487_pt1 | contig 11846 bp, 14 predicted proteins | sample CZODoug2_1_08_16_FD_185931 | JGI IMG/M metagenome (GOLD analysis project Ga0179593, IMG submission 185931) | Vadose zone soil fungal communities from Angelo Coast Range Reserve, California, USA - CZODoug2_1_08_16fungal (PacBio error correction) | ecosystem: Environmental > Terrestrial > Soil >... | reverse complement strand
CCGGTTCCCCTTTCCCCCGTGGTTTCCATGATTCTAAGCGTCGCTAATCTTTACTCTTTCTGTTTATGTTCAACTTTTATGTGCTGATAAAAGAAGATTCGGCTTTGGAAATCGGTGCGCTGTAAGCTCCCGTGGTTTCCCCCCCCCCTCAACTTCAGCACCTGTCCTACAACACATTGTCGGGTAATGTACTCAGATTATTTTCATTTTATTCCACAACTTCTGATCCCTTGAGGTTTTCCCCTTGTGAGCCCGTCGTGGCGTGCTATCCCTCCCAGTGAGTTCGTCCCCGTATACTAGAGGACCTGAGGAAATCATAGTACCAATTCCCCTTTCTCACGGCGGGCAGCTTGTGATTTCCCCAAGGAATCCTCCCGTCTCTTCTTTTCCCTTACAGTGATAGTTGTCCTTGGATCTCCTTGAGTCCCCCCTGTATCGATCTTCCCCTCTTTCTGTTTTTAAGTGGTCGTGGTTGTTTTCTGCTGCTACATGGAGAAGGCTATGTAATTGTCGGCAGAGACGGATAAGTGCTTCGAAACTTCTCCACGGCGTTCTCCTTAGGTTACTTTTTTCCTGCACCACTAGGTGTCAGAACCTTGGCACCCTTTTACAGCCCTTACCCGAACTTTTGCACGCTTTTTTTTCAGTGATTCGGGACTGCCACCGTATTTCCTCGTCTTTTCCCTTTCTCTCTAAAGAGTCCTCTCGAGCCAGACTTTTTCCCTTCGGCAGATGATCCGTTGCACCCTATTCGCGGGAAGGTACTGTTCATCCGGACTTTCTTTTTGACAGATCTAATGTGTGTTCCCGAATACGTCTTCCCGATGGTAGCCTCTCTCTCCCTCTCCTGGTTCCTGATCGTACTTTCTTCCAGAGAGCATTACTAGGATTCAGCTCGCAAGTCACACTTGGGCGTAAGTTTTTCTTCTTCTCCCATTCTCCAGGAAATAGACGTCGTTCGTACTCTGACTTCAACCCCTTTTCTCCCTTTGCAATTTTCGTAGTGAAGACAGTACTGAAGTGCCTCGTTCCTATAGGAATACCTGTTTTTCTTCCTCTTTTTCAATGCTGCCCAAGTCCCCCTCAATCCGGGGCTCCTCGCTCCCCTTCCTCCCTTTAATTGTTGCTCCCTGATGATCCTTTTAGCTGTGCTATCCTCTTTCGGACTTTTCGTGACCCAGGAGTGGACTTTTTTTGTTCCTTTGCTTTGTTCCCGGGTTGTTTCTCGTTTTTGCACAATAGTTTCACCCCTATGCGTGGGTTTACGTGAGGATTTAAGGCTCACTGAGGTTGTTAGACTAATACCATTTCATGTCCTTTTCTTTTCCCCCCCTCTCCCCTATCAATGCTGGTTTCGCTCAGACCCCTTGCCGCCTTTATAACTATCCCCTTTCCACAGCACTTTCCTCCCTGCCGCTTCTTTCCCGGTTCCTACGGGGATGCCCTTCTTAATTGGAGTTTTCTTCTTCTCTAGGCGATTGCCGAAAGTGGGGTATTGCTAGATCTTTTCCCGTTCGACGGATACCGCACGAGGGGCGGGTTACACTTTCTTTTCTCTCTTCACTGACTACTTTTTTCTCTGTGGCGTTACCATTGTTTTTTTCCTAGGTTAGCTTTTTGCAGCCTCGGCCACGTTCAATTACCTATTTTTCCCTCTCCCGTGTGTTGTTATGACCTCCCACTCCTCTGCATTTTTGCCCCCCCACCCGGTGCCTTCCCCGCACTTCCTTCTCTCTAGAGCAACTGTCGCCGGGCTCACCGTCGTTGCCTCACGGGTCGGTGACATGAAGTCCCACCCAATTCGGATCTTGACCGAAAGCCCTATCTCCCAACACTTTCGTCCCCCTCTTCGACCCCCCTATTCTTCATTCCTCCCCACTCCCTTTCCCAGGAAAAGGACCCCGGTGTTTTTTTCCTTCGTGTCCGTTTTCTCTACATTCCTTTCAGACCCTCTTTCCGCGGCTTGACCGGTACCCTCCTTACCCTGTCGCTCGGGAAGAACCATATTTTTTCTTCTATTTATAAATAAACGTACTCTGTGTTGACCTTCTAACCCCTCTTCCGTTTACACCCCTCCCTTTTCCCCTAGACAATGGCTCAGAGGGCCCCCTCCGAAAAACCTTTGCCCCCGGTTCGGTCACAATCCCCATGTTCCCTCGCCTTTCCGCACTCCCTCTTCCCCCCTTTCTTCTCTCCCAGCTCACCCGGAATTTATAATAGTCTGTGGTTAAACAATCGTTCTTCGAGTAAGTCTAAAGTGTCGCAGGGGCTTTCATAATGAAACCGCCCCTTTTCCTTCTCTCTGTCGATCGCTCGCGCACTTTATAAGCCCTTTCCCCCCTTTGCGAGTTTTACTTCGAATAAGGGGGACACGAAAGTTACTTGTCTTTGCCCCTTTTTTTCTTCTGATTTTAGCCTACTCCTAGCGGACGCCACATCATGATTTTTTCTCCTCCTTCTACAAGCCCATTTTTCCTCGCCTTTCCCGAATATTCCAGGGAAGTGATGACATCCGGTCGCTTCAACCTGAGACAGTATACAATATGGCTCTCTTCTGCTCCCCCTTTTGATCTTTTTTCCCCTTTCCCAACACGGACCGACGATCGTCCCTGTGATTGCCCACTCCCAGAGCGATGTTCGTCGTCTCCTTTTTTCTTCAGTCCTTTGACCTCTCTTATCCTACGCCCTTCATACTTTCTCCGAAAGACCAATGCCGCGGAGCGGCCAACTTTATCACGTTTGAATTCGGGGGTCAAAACAAACGAGTTTTCAGCCCCACTTCCCCCCTAGCCCTCCCCACCCGCCAATGGACCTTTCCTGTACCCTCATTTATAGGCTCTTCAGACGCCGCCCTTCCCCGCCCCCTTAAACAAAGCGCCTCACCTCAGCGATCCCCGGTTTCGAGCTTCTCATCATGCCCAGATAACGTTCCTTCTATCGAAGAAGCCCGGCCTGTCCCCCGCTCTGTCCGCGTACTTTTGAGCCCATTTATATGGTGTCTTCTTTCCGGCATGTGGTGTTTCTTTTCCTCTTCAATATTTGGGTACACCTACCCCCAGAAAGACGACCTTTTGATGAGTAAGAAATTTCTCTCCTACTCTTTTGAGTACGTTTCACCCCCTCTGATTTGAATCCTTCCCTTTACGCTCCCGTGTCGTTATGACGCATCACGCTGGTGTTTTTAACCCCGGCTCTAGTAACTAGATTGCCCCTTCCGTCTTGTGGCTTCCTGAGTCCTCCCCTCGCGTTAAGCAATAACCTACTAGGACTCTTCCTGCTCCGGTTTTCTTTCGGCGCCCCACTGTTTCCCTTCAGGTTTCTTTTCTCCTCTCTTTTGTTTTTGGATATCCCAAACTGGGATACATTGGTTTTCTGGGGACAATTATTCCGTAGTCGCGCGGCCCTTCTTGATCCGATGTTTCCGGTGTGCCTTTCCCTTTTCGTCTCCCCTGTAATCCCAGCATTCCCGCCTGGAAATACGGTTGTTCCTCTTGTAGAGACGTTGCCCCCCCCACCACTCGCCTTTAGAATTGTACCGACCCCTTACCGGGAAACTCATATTCCCCCCTCAACTTCGTTGCACTTTCTTTCACCCTTGGAACGTAGTGAGAATTTTCCCTTTTTCTCCCCCTTCCGGATGATGTTTTTCCCCCCCCTTCCATGGAGCTTTTTTCCCTCGCAGTGAAGGAAGGATCATCTTGACAACCTCCCCCATTGCTTCCCCTTAGTTCCTCCAGGCCCTTCAGCCTTTGTTCTTCTGCGATATACGTTGTAACGCGATACCGGCGCCGAACAATGGAATCGTTTTCTCTCGGCCCCTGTCTTGTGTTTCCTTTTGCTTTGGATTCTGATGCGGGGGGGTGTTGTTGTTGTTTTTTTTTTTTTTTTTTTTTTGTGTTTCGAGAAGACGCTGTTTCCTGAGCCGGGAACCCCTTCTTTCGCAGTGACTTTAGACAGGGCGTTGGACAATCTCGAACACCTACCTTTTTCCCCCGGTGACTTAATTCTTTCACCGTAAGACTGGTGCGCCAGCGAGCCTTGGCAGTTCTTCTCGGTATTGCTTCCCGGTGAAACTGATCGCGGGCACGTGAGAGAAGAGTCTTCGCCCCGTAGGCGCCTCCGCATTTCCATGATCAGGCGTCCCCCCCGTTGAACGTCTTTTTTCCTGTAATGGGTCAGCTCGAAGATGGTGTCCAATCGATCTGCCCCTGGTCCGAGCCTCCCGCGATGGTTCGCGAATTGTTCTACGTTTCTGCCTCGATGTAAATGCGTTTGGATGAGGAAGGTAGACGGCCTTTTTTTTTGAGAAATAGCAGCATTCCCTTATCCCTCTATTTTTCCGTCCTTATGAGTGTGTATCCCCATGCGCTCCCCCTGAACGGCCCTCCCTAACCTATTGATTCCGCACCCCGTTTTATCACAATACATTTTCCTCCCTGGTTCATATTTTTTCAAGCTCCGTTTCTCCTAGCCGTAGCTCTCTCAGAAGTCTTTTTTTCTTTTCATGCTTTTAAGCCCACTGAGCATTACTCATCCGTTCCTGATTCAGTTTTTGCCCCCGATGATACCGTCGTTAGCTGCGTGATCTACGTGGGAGCCCTCGTTTTGTTCCTTCCAATTCCCTCCGGCTTTTGATTCTAGTTTGGCCCCGGGTCCTTTTTGAGAATCTTTCGCTTTGCATCCCCTCAGGTGACCGATACGTTTTACTCTGGCTGTCCTTTGAGAGGGCTGTCCTTCGATCGACATCTAATTTTTTCTTCCACCCTTTCCCCCTTTTTCTCCTCATCTGATCGTTCTGTTGTAAAGAGCGGACTTCGGTTTCTCCTAACGTCACGTCACAATTTTTTTCTTAAGTTCTTTTCCGGTTTTTATCGAATTTTGTTTTGCTCCCGAGTGACTTTGAAAGGGGGGGACATGCTCCCCGGGTTTTCGGTCGCATCCGTCAAACTTTCCAGGGGTTCCTTCCATTTCTCGACCGATTCCTTTCCGCCCCTTTGAAGCCGGCAGTCTTCGACTTTGAAGATGAGCTTTTGCCACGTTTTTTCCCCCCACACGTCTTTTTTTTTTTTTAAAATCTTATTCCTCCTCCTTACTGTTGGTTTGATTCTCTTTTCCGACGATCTGCAATTTTTTTTCGTCCCCATTCTTTTATCTCCCCCCCAAATGGTCGTCTTCATTGTCTTTCTTTCCCGTACTGTTTTTCTTGAGACATGTCAGTACCCACTTTATCTTGGATCGGCTCAACGTCCGCATAGAGGAAACCATGGTGATAGATAGATGCTCAGCCCCTGATTTTGAGCCTGGCATTAGAAGAACGTTCTTTGCTTCTTTCCTTCTTTTCGCCCTCCTATCTTTTTCCTACTCGATTCCCCTAGTTGTTTTTCCCCCCGTGTGGGTCTACGATCAGGACCGGGTCTCCCTCTTTTTCCGACTTTCATGATTTATCTCGTAAACACTTGGCTTACCTCATCTCCCTTCCCACCAGTAATATTTCCCGATTGACTGTTTTTTTACCGCGACTTATAGGCCCCTCCCCCCCCCTTTGCCCCCTGCGCTCTCAATTGCCCCGCAGTAAGACTTATTCCGAGGACCAGCTTATTCCGCAGATCAGGACGACCGTTTATTCGAGCTGATTTTCTAGTGAGCGAGGGCCCTCTCTTGGCGCGCATTTAACCTCCCCCTTCCCACGTTCCGTTTTTCCTATCTGCTCGCTTCACAGAAAGTTCTCCATTAAATGTGACTTCGCGTGCTTCGTCTCCCCATTGTGACAATTCTTTCTTTCGATTTATTTGACTCTGGAGCCCCCTAGACTCCCTTCTCTTTATCCACTTTGCTCGCAAGATCACAGTAAAGTACGGAGAGAGGCCTTGTGCCTGCCTTTTGTACCGCATCTGACCTGCTCGAGAAAGTCTTTTTTTGCTCTTTCCTCTTCCAGTCTGGATACTGACAATTCATCTTATCAATCAGTTAATCCATCCCTTCCTTCCGGCCACGCCTTCGGTGTGCCGCTGAGACCTCTTTCCCTGAGCCCTGTTCTGGCGCTCCTTCCTACGGACTTTCTTCGCTCTCCTTTGTCATGGCCCGTGTAAAAGCAGTCCGCCGAAACCCCCTGGCTTGTTTCTCTTTTGAGGCATTCTTGACCGAGGTGCAGGTCCCTTTGCTCCCCGCCCGATACAGTTTCTTCCCCTTCCGAATCTTTCTGGCCTGCATGCTTATACGCCGCATCACCACAACACCCTTCTTCCTATTTCAAGAGCATTACGTTTGGCCGGCTTCTCTCCAGACCCCCCGATCGGCGGTATATTTCCTGTGAAACCGGCCTTTGCTGCCGTCTCTTGCGCCCCCATGTCGAGCCGCTGTTCCCCCCTTCTGTCTTCGGCTGTGCTCAACCCTATGCCCCCTGGGTTCCCCCATTGCAAATCGACTTGAGAAATAAGACCCTTTTCTCTCTAAATCCTGGGGCCTTTGTGCTTCCCTAGAGTTTTTCTCTTCGTTTTCGTTCCCCGCCCCCTTTTTCCTTCTGCTACTGTCGAGCGTTGTTTTGGCCCCCCCCGATTCTTTCTCATTCGTCTCTGATGAACAATTGCTCCGGCTGGATTTCTGTGTGTTCTTCCTCCTCCTTCAAGAAAACCCCCTCCTATCGGTCCACGATTCGCTACGAATGAATTCATTGTCCGCTGCCCCCGGTTCCCTTGCCGGATCTCTTTCCTTCCCCCCTTCCTTGGTGTGTGATACCCTTTTCTACCTTTGGAGCCGGTACCCCTCTTTCTCCTTCGCATTTTCCTCCTCCCTTCTCTTTGCTTTCTTTTTTCTCTGTTATTGGGGGTAACCAGTCGCCCCTCTCACTCTCCCTGTTTCCTCATCGTGTCCGATTGGTGGCTCAATCGTTTCCCACAATCCCCGGCTCAGCCATTGACGACCCGGTTATCTGGACCCCGGCCCCCCCTCCCGAGGACATTCGTTTACGTTAGCCCAACGTAAGACGGAGATGTGTTTCCTGCAGGCGAAGTCTTTTGCCTGTCTTGGGGCGTTCCCATCTTTGATGGAATCTCTTTCCTCTGACCAGGCGTGTTCATCTCGTTGAACCCATTATCACTGGAGAACCTGCCCTGAGAGAGTTCGAAGTCCGGTGTTTTTCTTCGGTCTCTATAACGCCGGTGTCCTAGTTTTTTCTTCCTCTTCCATCTCCTTCCAAAAAGTGTGATCCTTCTTACCCAGGTCAGTGTGCTTTTATGCTCGGCGTCTGGTATACGCTTGCGGCAGTCTCGGAGCCCTTTTCCTTCGTTAAAACGCCCCCAGGTTAGCCTACGTTTTTCCTCTTAGGTTTGGCCTGTCCCCTCGGTGTCGGGGCCATGTTGGTCACTCCCCTTTTGATCAGCGAAGCAGGTTCCTGTTTTTCCTTCTTCTGATATTTCCCGTTTCCCTGCCCGCGTTAGAGCGGCACTGTTTTTAGCGACTAGGCGCGTGAGATGCGCCTCCCCTTACGTTCTTTTGCTGCTGGCCAACTGTCGGCGCCCTTTTTTTTCCGCCGTAATTTGTCTTCCTCGCTGATGTGGGACCCAACTTTCATCGTCCCTGAGATTCCCTACCCCCTCTTTAGCGGCTTCCCCCGTTTTTTTCCCTCAAGGGTTTTTGAGGGTCCTTCCCCGATGTCTGGACTGATCCGGCTTATGTCTCAATCTTTCTATGATTTGTGTCTTCGTCTATGAGCTTCAATTTTCCTCTCACTATACCTACAGCGCCTATTTGAATTCAACCCGCCTGATAGGAAAGAATTCTCTCCTTTTTCCCCTTCCTGGCCCTCCCTCGCGAGTGCCTCCTCTCCCACGTGGACGTTGCTTTTTTTCCTTTGATGTGGTCGTCCATGACCCCCCAAGGAATCATCCCCTTGAGACTAGATAAGCCGTGGTATCTCGCCCTTCGTCATGTTCGCGCGGAATCTTTACGCTTGATTCCGTGGTCCCTTCCCGCGGGTTTATTGTTGACTTGATAGTAGAGGGGCCTGTGTTCTTTCGCTTCTCGTTTTTATGCCGCCCCCCATTCATCGTTAACTCTTACTTTTTACGTGATCTGGTTAATTTGCTCAAGAAAGGATGTCCTTCTCCCCGCGGACGCCCCCTAATGAACGTGATGTCGTTACACGTTAGGTTTTCCCTACTTCCGAGATAGAAAGCGTCTCTCCGTTTTTTTTCCCAGACTTGATCACGAGCCGTTAAGGGGCCCTTTCGGTGGCCTTCCTTAATGCCCCTTTTTTGCTCATAGCCTCTTTCTTTGTCGCAGGTTGGAATTCTTTTGCCCTTCAGCAGATCCACCCGCGGTTTTCTTTTTCCTTTTCCTCTCTCGACCCCTTCCCAGCTGACGTGGGAATCCGTCGACCCAGTGTTTTTTTAGTTCCCTCGTTCATCTGAGTTTTTTTCCCGTTGCAAAACTGGCGGAGTTCAACAACGCCTTTGTGTTGTGATCTCTCCACACGCGCTTTTACCCCTGTGACTGCGCAGCTGTCCCCGACTCTCTCTCACGCCTTTTCTCCTTTGTTCAACCGCTGAAATCAAGGCTTTTTCTAATGAAAACCCACTCTTTTTCTCCGATTTGTAACGAGCACATCTGCATCCCCCCCCCCGGGACCCTCCCCCCCGCTGCCCAGAATTCCGGCTATACGGTGCCCCGCGAAATGCCTACGCAAGGCTCTTGATGCTGTTTTACTTTTCCTTGACCGCCCTGCTCCTCTCTTCGATCCTGGTCTGCTGCGACCAAGCAGAAGTTTTTTCTCGACTTGTTGCAGAACTTTCTTCTTCTACCTGTTCAACATACTTTCTTGCTGCTCCCCCCAGTTTCCCTTCAACCTACTTTTTTCCCCAGATTCTGGCCCTTGAACGGTCCCTGCTCCTCCCCCTTTCCCCCCCCCCCCCAACCCCCTCCGCATCCATGTCACCCCCCAAGCATTCCCGTCCCCTAATGTAAATAGTCCTCCGAGTATCCCTCCTTTTCCTTCCTCCCTCTAGCAAACCCTGCGTTCTCGAGTCTTGGCTCCCTCTAGTATTGGTCTCCGTTCTAAACCTTCCACAACCTCAAAAGGTCCCGTCATCGCCCCCCTCCTGCGTCACCAGTACGTGACTGGACCCCGACTGCTTGGGCTTTTTTTCCCCCACCCTTTGTGCCCTTGGAATTTCTTTAAGGAGTCATTTGCTCATAGAAGTACTTCCCCCCACTCTGTTCTGTTCCGTCTCCAGAAAGTCCGGCTCTTTTGCCACGCAAGTCTCTGACCCCCGGCCCAGGAGAGAAAAGGAGACAGCGAAAATCAGAGTATCTGGAGGCAAGGCCCCCCCCCCCTATATTTTTTTCCGACTTTTTTTTTGGCACCTCTTTCGACTTTGCCCATCCCCCCTTACTTTTCACTCCTTTTCCCCCTTTGTGTGAAATGCTTTCTGTCTTTAGTTTTTTTTGAGGGGGATCCTCCCTATTAATACCTTTTCTTCACTCTTTTTTCCAAGTCACTTGACCATCAGTCCCCCCCGCCACTGCAATGCCTGCTTCGCTGTTCTGCCCTTCTTCACAGGTAGTCCTCTCACTTGGTGAGATCCCCGAGCGCCCGTCCCTCTTTACATCGACTCACTTTTCATCCGGTCCCCCCTATGCAAGCCCTAACAGAGCTCTCCCCCCCCCCCCCCCCAAACGCCGGCCGTAGGCCTACAGATGCTTACAGGGTTATCGCATTCCCCCCCCCCCCCCCCCCACCCCCGACCCAAAGGGTAGCGCCGTCAATCCCTGCCTCCCGGATGCTTTTTTACTCTTGGAACCATGGCCCCTTTTGGTGCCTTTTGATGATCTGCTCTTCCCCCCCCGATTCCGACCAACCCGACTTCCTCCCTGAGAAGTTCCCACTTATATCCGCCCTTCACGTTGTTCCTTTCCCCTCTGTTGGAGATATTGCCGTCCCCTTCACGCGCTTCTTCCGCCGGTTCCTCTGGGTGTAACCGAGCTCTCAATCGCACCTCTCACAGTTCCCCCCCTTGATCTTTTTTCCTCCCCTCCCCACCTCTTTTAGAATACCGTTCCTCGTATCAAGATGTCGCGCTTCCCTCCTTTTCCTTTTCGTCTCAATTGTTCGCGGATCCCTTCTCTCTTTTTCCTTCCACTCCTTTGTTTTTTTTTCTATCTTAATTGTGCGACTTTTTTCTGTACAAAATTCATTCGGTGCTCGGCAGTAAAGTCCCGTTTCTGGTCTTTCCTCGAGTGGCGTGTACACCAGACTCCCCCCAAAGCCCTTCTTCCCCTTATAATAGGTGAGAGAGATCGTTTTCCCCCCCCCCCCCAATTCCTCCTGACAGGGCGCCTCGGCCGACACTTTTGCCCTTGCCCCTGCAAGTATACTCCCACTCTCGGGAACGTCGCTCACACTCGTCTCCTTCTCTGCTTGTCTCTGCCCACGTACGTCGCGTTGCGGGTTTTCCCCTCTGTGATTTTTTTCCGAGTTTTTCGTAACTGCCGGCATTCCTCCCGGAACCTCTCCATGGCGCGGACAGGCCTCGCGGCGCAGGCCCCCGGTGTTTCTTCGGCCTATCTCTCCTTTTTTTTAATTTTTTCCCGTGGGTATGTTTTATACTTTGGGAAAGTAATCTTTCTTTCCCCCTGCCGCGGTGTTTCCCGTTTGGTGGCTGGATCCTTTGTGCTAAGATGTGGTTCAGAGCCTTCTTTCCCCTTGAGTAGAAACCCCGTTTATGTGACTCGGGGCTTGGCCCTTTCCCCATCGTTGTCCTCCTTCGATCCCCATCCCCCTTCTCCCCTTGAGAAAGTCTTCCTCGTTTCTGACTGATTGTTTCAGCCCAGGATTCCCCGCATTTATCGAATTCCCGGGTGAGCGAGGACTCCGCACTCCCGTTCTTTGTCCTCTTTTCGCAGGCTGTTCCAACTTTGAGAACCGTTGGGACCTCCCCCCTTTTCCTTGTTCTTTTATCGACTCTTTCCCACTTAAATGGCGTCTCCATCCCGGATCGATTGTTTTAGAGATGCTCCGTATTCCTCCGCCCTTCTGCTTTTCCTTTTTTATTTTCTTCCCCTTTTTCCGGCTTCCTTTCTTTGTGATTTGAGGCTCCCCCGTGACGTTTAACCTCTGGGGAGTCACGTTAGGTCTTCTCCTTCTTCCCCCCTGGCACGATCCCCCTCTTGAATTCCCCGCACCCCGTGATAGGACTTTTTTTTTGGCCCCCCCTTCCCTGAGAATTTGCTCGATCGCGATCTCTTCCCTATGTTTTTTCCTTATTTTCCCGTCACTGTTGCGCCCCCACCCTCATCAAGGGCTTCGCTTTTCCTTCCTGTGAGATATTCCCCTCAGCGGCGTCCGTTTGATTTTTCCTGATTCTTCGCCTTTCTACTTTGCTTTCACGCGTTTTTTGACCCTGCGTCTCATGTTTATCTTTTCGTCCCCAGGTTCTTCGAGTAAGTAAAGTAATCGTCCCCGATTCTTTGGTACGTGTTTGTTAAGCGCCCGCACTTCTGACATGGGATGAGACTAAGAAGAACTCATCCGTTGTCCCCCTTCCCGTCTACCCTGTTCTTGGTCCCCCCAAGAATTCCTTTCTTATAGAGGTGAGCCTCTTTCTATTCCCCGGTTCCCTAAGTCGCACTCTCCCTTTTCTTTCATGGTTTCCTCTGGGAATCGTATGCCGAGTGCTGTTCCCGTTCGCGTGCCCCCCCTTTCGGGGGAGCTTCTACTTTGTCGAGATCGACCGTCCTTTTTGGTTCTTCATGTCTCGCCCCACGGTAAGTTTCTCCGACCCCTTTTATTGAACTGTTCCTTTTTCCGAAGGATCGGGACAGCCACAGTTTGCCCCCCATCTCTTCTTTTG
>Ga0179593_1287465_pt1 | contig 11846 bp, 12 predicted proteins | sample CZODoug2_1_08_16_FD_185931 | JGI IMG/M metagenome (GOLD analysis project Ga0179593, IMG submission 185931) | Vadose zone soil fungal communities from Angelo Coast Range Reserve, California, USA - CZODoug2_1_08_16fungal (PacBio error correction) | ecosystem: Environmental > Terrestrial > Soil >... | reverse complement strand
GTGCTCGCTTTATTTTTCGCATCTTAGAACCGGTGTTTCATACGTCACCTTTCTGGGCAGTGTCCTCTTGCGTCTCTAGTTCCCATGTCACTCCGTGGCGTTTCCTCCCGTTTATCCGGCAAGGTTGCTTCCCGAAAACGGCAATGTTCCTGAACTATCTATTTGACATTCTGTTTCCGAGTTTTTTTCCAATCCCCCGGTTTTTTGATTTTTTTTCCTTTCGATCCCGTCATTGTTTCCCTTGACTATCCCCCCCCGAGTTAAAGGAGAGGAAAGAACTAAATTTAAAAGCTTTCCTTCGCACCCTTCAGTTTAGAGACCATGATCCAGCTCGCTTTTGTTTTTGAAATTGTCTCTTTGTGAAGTGTCTACTTTCCCCCCTCGCCCTGTCCCAGTTCTTTAAAAGTGACCAAAAAGAATGCGGTGATTCTTCGTCCGTCGTGCCCCCCCCATCTCATTTTTTCCACCCCATTGTTCTGTCCGGCCTGTTTAGTCTGCGTCTCCGCACTCCCTTTGTCGCTGCGCGGTCCCCTCTCTTTCTTACCTGCTATCCCCCCCCTGGCCCCTTGTTTGAAAAGCCGCCGTCGACCTTTATGAATGCGGCGCATTTCCATTTCTTTGAATCATCCCATTTCGTTTGGCGGTGTCTTTTTTCCCCCTCTCTATCTTTTTTTCCCGCGTCAGTGTAGAACGTTTACTGTACTCCAGTCCCCACGATTTTTTGTCCTTTTCCCAACCCCTCAACGGACTTTTTTTCCCTCCCAAAGTGATTGATTCTCCCGCCTTTGTTGAGCCGAGCCTGCAGGCTCCGGCGGTGTCCGTTTCTGCCCTTACCAGAAGACATTTGCCTGCTCCCCCCAACTATTTTTCCCTTCACTTTTTCAAGCCCCTGGGTGACACCGTCAGCATGAAACCCTATTCGTTCCCACGTAAACGAATAGTCTAGGAGTGCTTGCCTTTCTCGTAGTCAGTTTGATTGCAGTCCCTCAAGCCACGATCCGGACGTAGTTGCTATGATCCCCTGAACAATTCTACCCCCTTAGCCCGTTAATGTTGAATCCGCCTGGCCTCCTTATTGGTTCGGGCGATTTAAACCTCTTCCGCCCCCCCTTTCAACTCCCCTTTTTGCCTCCCAGCGTCTTTATTCCTTGAAGAGTTGCCAGTATTGAGGTAATTGAAGGAGAAATCTCTTTTCGGTTAACCCTGCGACCGCCACCAGTCACGTTCTACATCCTTTGACCTTGCTTTTTGCTCCCATTTTCGAATGTTTTTGTTCTCCTTCGTCAATGTCCCTTCCCCTGTTTCCAGCACGTCCTCTCTCTCCTGACCAAAACGGGCCGTGCTACGGAATCGGCGTCTCGAGAGGTAAAGTTCTTTGTTTTTTCATTGTCCCCGCACGTTGACTTTTCAATGCAACCGGTATACTCGCTTTTTCAGCCGGCTTTGGGTTCTGATTCGTTCACGTAGGTCGCCCGTCACCCCTCCACACTTCACTTTTTTTTTTTTTTTAACACAGATGGGCAAAAACCCTGACTATTGTCGAAACTTTTCTTTTCAGCTTGGTTTGTAACTCATTCGGTAAAGTTTTAATCCTGTCCGCCTTTTATCAATATCTTCTTTCTCACCCCAAACTTGTCCCCTTTCCTTTCTCCCCCGTAGTCTGTCCTGACCGCACAATCGGTGGGTCGCGATTCCAATTCGCCAATACTAGGTTTTGTTGTAATTGTCGCGTTCCCTCCGCTTGTGGTCCATTTGTGTGCGATGTCCTCGCTCGTTTCCTTTTTTTTTGCGGTAGATGAAGAGGTGGTTTTCATTTCTTCCCCCCTCCATGGCCCAGTCTCCCCCCCCCCCCGAGTGGGTCCCCTATTCGCCGCGCCGCCTCCAGAATTATATCTCACCGCTCCGTCGCACTTCCCCCCATTTTCCCGTTCCTTTCCCTTGTTGGTTTTTTTTTCCCACCGTTAGGCCCTGCTCTAGCCACAGGTTCAGTGTTCTACCGGATCTCTTTATCTTGGGGTTGATTTTTTCCTTTTTTTTGCCACCAAGCCTTATTTCGCGATACAGCCAGAGTACTCCCTTTTGGTCTTCCTTTTTTTTTCCCCCCACAGGCGCGGTCTGATTGCACAGCGGCTTTACTTCTTCTTTTTTTCCTTGTAGATTTTTTGATGGAGACGACACCCGATGCCGGACGATCCGTCCTGCTTTGGATAAGTTCCCCTTTCTTCCTTCATTGACATGAGAAACCCTCCGCACGAGTCCCCTTTATTTCTTTTCTTTCTTCTCCCTGTTTGGATGATCCGTACTTTCCCCCACCCCCTTTCCTGACTTTACTGCCCCAGAGGTCATGTTCCTCTGCATCACTTTCCTTCCTTCCGTGTCCGACAGATTCGGTAGGTGTTCCCCATTGGCCAAACCGCAAATACGCCAGCTTCTTCCCCCACCCATCTCGTAACATCTATGCTTGTCTCTTTTTTTTGCCCCGTCCCGGGTGAAGAGCTTTCTGATTACTGCTTTCCGGTCTAGTGCGTCTTTCTTCCCCCTTCCTTATGTTGTTTCCGCATCAGCACGCCCCCACCAGGTTCATTCATATGACATCTTTTTTCCCTCCCGTGTTCTTGTTTGCCTCTTTCTTTCTCTCAGTGCGGGCGACCGGCACGTTTGCTGTTTTTTAAACCCACTTTCCATTTACCTTTCCTCATAGGACTCCCCGGAGCATTTTTTTGTGGCTGAACCCTTTCAGGTCTCCCTCCTGGCGTTCCGCGTATCGTCGTTCGGCGGTTTGTTTTCTTCCTCCTTTTCTTGTCCTGAAGACAGTTCACCGTCATCTTTTTCCTGCTTTTCCTTTCGCCGTTTTCCCCCACACCTTTCTTCTCTATCTCTGACTTGCGGTGCCACCTCGTTTGCTGCACAGGTTGTATGTTAAAGTCCTGTTTCATGTCCAGTTTTTTCCACCAACCCAAGTACGACCGCCAGGCCCTTCCTAATATACACTAGAAGAAGTTTTATTTCTCAATCACGTTCCTCTACTTTTTTTGCCGGTCCTGTCTCCGCTTGGCAGTTCGGTGTGCATCGATAAATTTGTTCTCAATCTCCCAAATCTACTACCTCCCTGAGAGCATGAAGGGCCCCTGCCGCTTCTTTTTTTTCTTTTTTACCACCCGAGCATTCTGGAGTGTTTATCCTAAAGTTATTTTTTCTGTATGAATCTATTTCATTCCCCCCTTCCTCCCCTTACCTGTTCGCCGACTGTCAAAGGGCTCCTAGTTGCCTCGTCTCGGCCGTTTCCCCTCCAAGTCCCTAGATAGGTGCATGGGTGTTTTTGGCGAGAGTCGGAGATGTTTATTTTTCGGCAGTGTGAGAGGGAAATCTGGGTGAGCCCCTGTTCTTTCCCGCTGTTTCTCCTTCTCGATTCGCTATGTGTCCCACATCGCCGCACTCTCTTCCTGCCGATGAAGCTCCTAGTTTATCCTACAGATCAGGTCATCGACCCCCCTTTATATCACCACCGGAGGTTTCGTCATAGCGAGCGACCACGTTGGTTTCAATGGTCCTTCTCTTTCACTACTCTCTTTTTAAACTCTCCACGCAGCGTGTTGGTTACGAGACTGCGTCTTCCAAGTTTTAGTCGCTCCGTATCGGACTATTCCTTGGTATTTTCATTCTTTCTTTCCCCTCCTTTTTAAGTTCAGCAATCCACTTTGACAAAGCGGTTTCCGGTTTTAGTTGACCCACACGGGTTTTTTGCAACAGCCCCCCCCCCCAGTTCCCCCGGTTCTCTTGTTTGCCGCCGAAATTTGCACCCGTGCTTTTTGACTTTCCTCCTCCCCAAAGAGCAGTTCTTTTCTGGCGGCGTCTCGTTCTTTTGGCCTAGTTTTGTCTTCTAACTTTCGGCCCCCCAAAACCCTCCAGCGCCTCCCATTTGCGTGGACCTTTTCTTTCGGCCGTCCTTCCCTTTTTTTTCCGTGGTGCGAGTCCTACCTCAGGGATTGCGGGTACCCCCTTACCGAACGCGACATTCGCACAGTGTCCCCCAACGGCTTCGATCTTAGGAAGACCACCCAAGGGTATAACCTGCCCCGTTGGATGTCGGTTAGAGCCAAAGCCCTTTTTTCTACTTCACTTACCTCTACGGTGATTCTATAATATCCCCCCTCTCCACGATTCGGTGAAGGGGGGTTGGAGTGTCTTTTTCCTCTATGGAACCGTGAGCGTGTACCCTCCTACTGGAATGAAGGTTCGTCTCCGGCTTCCGATACGGGTTGATTACAATGTTCGGCCTGTGATACCCTCTTCCCCGCTAGATCTATGGACAGGGAATAGGCTTTCCTCCGTGACACCATGATCCGCCTTTTCCCCCCTTTCCTTATCACGCCACACTCGTCGTTAATATCCCACCGCTTCCGGCTTTCACGGGTTCCCCAGGGTCCCCCTTGTAAAATTTTTTCCCTTTCCATCTTTCCAAGGACATGTCCTGGAATCGCCTGCACGACCCGATCACCGCTCCCCCCTCCATGGTCGTTTGACTTGAGTTTCTCTGTTCGTGCCCCCGAGATAAATCCCCCTTTCGGTACCCTTTGCTTATGCCCCTTTTCTTTGGTACCGGTAAACATCTTTTCTTTGGTAGTCCAGTCACTTTTTCCTCACACTTGCGCTGGCCCCCCTGACAGCTGCCGCCCTCCCATCTTCGCGGGTTGCTCACCTGAACCTTCCGGACATTTTCCCGTATGGATTTAGACGCATTCTTTGTTTTTCTTCCCCTCTCCTTCCTTCTTTTTTTCACTCTGATGGGAAAGAGGTCGAGATTAGTTGACTCCCGCGGGACAACTTGTTTTTTTTCTTGTTCGCTCGCATGCCTGCACAGGGATTGTCGCGATTTTTCCCTTTTTTTTATTTGAAGAAACAATATGAAGAGGTTCCTAGGGCCCCGCACCATCCGCCCTTCGTTTGTTTGGTTGTTGAGGCTCGCCTTCCAGTCACTCCCGTTCCTTCCGTTTTCCAATGAATCTTTTCACGAGCCTTTCGGTCCATCAAAGAGGGAGAGAGGCTACCTATAAATACGTCGTGCGGTCTTTGAAGTGACGTACCTTTGGTTGCTTTTTGGTAAAGGTTCTTCGGCCGCGGGCCCCCCTGCCGTGTTCCTCCTGCTGTGAAGTCATATCCCATGGGCCTTACATGCCCGCCCACTTTTTTTCCCCCCACATGTCCGCCGTTTCCCAGTCCAGATATATTCGGTTTGACCATTTTCCAAGTTGGTTTCCCTGTCAACTGACACCCCCCTTTTTTCTTCTTATCACGTTAGGTGCGTGAAACTCTCGTATTTTCTCCCCCTGCCCTTGCCTCTGAACTTTAGCGATTGTGATGTAGAGCTTTTCCCACTAGGTTTTCTTTTTCTCTCTCTCTTTTCAATAAGTGGTGGAGAGATCCCATTCTGCCTCCTAAGCCTTATTTGTTTTCATCTTTTTTCCTCCCTTTTGATTCAGCGTTTTGGGGGAGGACCAACCCTGCGCGCTCGTTTCACTTCCGCCATATTCGCACTTTGACTTCTCCTTTCCGGCAATTGTTGGGTTTTTTCCGCCCCCCCGCACACTTTTAGTTTCGATCTGGACCTTGGTTTCCGGCGGCTGTGTCGATGTTTTTGCTTCCCCCCTCCCATTTTTCTGAGTCCTTTTTCGCCGGTCTTTGCCGGTGGGTACCGCGAAGAGACAACATCCCTTTGTATCAAGCTCAGCAGATTCCAGTTTCCCACATTTTTTTCTCCCAACTCATCTTTTTAGGACTCACTCTCCATGGCACGGCTTTTTCCTTTTTCTTTCAATTCGTGGCTCACCGTAATTACTACGTCAGCCTTTCGCGCTCCCCCCCCCCCCCCCCACCCCCCCCCCTCCCCCCCCCCCATTTTTGCAATCGATTTTTTTTTTTATTCCACGTAGGCGCCGGAATTCAACATCCATTCCCACACCTTATAGAGGACCTCTTTCTCCCTGCTTCCTCTAAACCCCCGACAAGTGTTCCGGTCCTCGTTCAGGTCTCCCCTCCGTTATCCTGAGGAAAGAAGCGCGCGGCCTTGCGTCCACCCTCTCACATCTCGCTATTCCCCTTTCTTTCGCCCCATTCCGGATTTGATCAATGTTTGGATTCGCCCACCCCGTCAGACTTCTCTTTTGTCCGCTGCGTCCAGTTTACACACGCAGCCGGTGACTTTCTACCCTTTGTTCCTCCCGCTCCAGATGGTGATAGCGTCTCCCAGTTACTGATAACCAATCCCCCCACCCTTTTTTCCCTCCCCCTTTCTGACTCGACGCGATGCTCTCATACGATTGCACATTTTCCTTTCCGCTTCCCTTGTTCTTGACCGTTTGTGCCTTTTCCCCTTTCCGCTCCTGAAACGAAACTATTCGTTTTGCCCCCCGCTCCACGCTTGTTGTTCCTTCCCCTTTTCCCCCGACCCTCATGAATTACTGATAATACGAAGTGCTTCTGGCCTTTTTTCTGCTGATCGCAGTCCCCGTCGTGAGAGACTGAACGTTTTAACTGTCCTTCGTCTTCCTTTCTTTTCGTCCACCCGAAAAAGCCTTTTCCCGATCTTGAGTGCGTTCCTTTTTCTCACCCTCTTCCCCAGTCCCTTCCCCGCCATAGCGCGTTCCAGCGTACCCAGTCACACCTACGTGAGCCCGGAGGTTTTTTCGATGCCCGGTCCTTGATAGAAAATTTCTTCGGGTAATTCGTAGCCCCCTATGCCGGGGGCTTATGACGACGCCCACGATTTTTTTCCAGTTTGCGTTCTCTATCCTCCTCCCTTTTTTTTTTCCTTCTTAATGTCCTCCTTTCTTCAATCCCTTTTTGCGAAGTAAAGCCGATCCGAACCCCAGTTGCCCCGTTCTTTTTAAGGCCCTGGCGTCCTGCGGCGTCGCTGTCCGTGGTGATTCTTATGTTTCCTGCCCCCCTGACGACTTTTTTCCCACCTGGCAGACCAGGTTGCATCGACTCCTTTTTAGTCGTCTCAGGGGCGGCGCCTTGCCCGCCGACCCTTCAGTTGCCGTTTCTTACCACGAACACCTCCCCTTTTTCGGGCCCCACCCCGTCGTTTTCCCCCCACTGAACTTTCGCTTCAATGTTGCTTGACCTTGAGTTCCCAGACACTGTAAGTTTACGCAGATAGGCCAAAATGGCCAACCTGACGCAGGTACTTCTACAGCTTTTCCCTTTCTCCAGATCTCGTAGCCGATTTGACTTAGTTGTAAAATGCTCGTATCTTTCTTTCCAAACTTCGCCCCCCCCCCTACATCTTGTCGTGGATTTTTTCCATGATGGTTTTTTCGCATGAGCTCCTTCAAGAGAGTGAGAATCAGACGTGCTGTTTTGAATCGATGAAGATTCTTTTTTTTTTTTTTTTTTTTTTCATGCTTGGTATTTACCGATATGAAGCCGCCCCCCCTTGACAGCTCCCCACAGCGGAGTTTTTCGCTCCCTTTTCCTTCCCGCGTCAGAAGCGAAGGCAGATCGCTTCACCGCACTTCCCCCCCTTCCCTGATCTGCTCTTTCCTTTTCTCGCCGCAGTCTGCACGGTTTTGACCTTCTGCGCACCGGATCATGCTTGCTTGGGCTGGATGTTGTTCCCCTGCCCCCAATATCGAAAAGTAATCTCTACGCACAGCCTTCGAAAGAGTTTCGCGTTTAACCCCCCTTCGCCGGTCTCGCTTGCCCCCCCTTTCCCTCCTTCCAGAGATCTACTTTTTCGAATCATTCTCGCTGAGCACCGGACGGTACGTGACTTGTGTCTCACACCGCTGATGGCGGAAGCTGTATCATTTCCACGCATAGAGGCCCCCCGTTTCTCGGCGAAACTTTGCTTTATTCTTCTCGGGACTTGGCTTTTGGTTGCTGTGCCCTCTCGTTTCATCACCCCTTCCTTTCCCCTCCCATATTTTTTGTGCTACATTTCCCCATGCAAAGCGGCATTTTTCGCTATACAGCATTTTCCCTTTTTTCTCGATCCGCGAAGATCGGGGTTGTTGTGTTTTCTGACAGTTTCCTCCTAAACGCCGCTTCTTCTCTTTGCGTTTCGCCTTTACTCCGTCTCCAGTCCACTGGCAGTTCAGTAAACGCCGGCGATTCCGGGCTTCGAGTGCCGCTTTTTTCTCCCACCCGGTTTCTTCCGTTGTCTTCGCCTTACCCCACCCCCGTTGAGGAGTTCATTCCGTCCCTCTTTTCCCGCCCTTCGGTTGTTTTGTGTCTCTTCTCGTTCAACCTTTTTTCGAGTTCCTGAGGAACAAGCTCAAATCGTCCCGGTCCTTCAGGTGCGAAGCGGCGCTCTCTTTTCCCTGCTCTTTTGACCCCCCCGCCGCTAACTTCCGGATTTATTGCCGGATTTCCTCCTACCCTTCGCCTTCCTCCTTGAGCGCCGGTTGATTTCCCTTAGCGGTCTTGCTTTTTTCGAACCCCCATTCCCTGCTCTTTGCGTCCTCGCCTCACTTCTCTCTCTCCCTCGACCTGACCTCCTTTTAATTGTGACTGTTTGAACCTGTGTTGTATCTAGGATGTGACTCCGGTTTCGTACACTCGAGTATCCCACATTGACGCCGCAATCAAAGAAATTGCGCCGTCCTTCCTCTTCATTTTCCCCCTTTCCACAGTCTCGATGCTTGCCGGCATTCCCGCTTCGTCAGCCAGTCGTTTAGTTCCTTCCGTCCGCTGTGTGCATCTATCCCTGTGTGTCCCACTTTGGCCCAATCTGACCTTCCTTCGCAAGCTATCCATCCTGGCCTTGTTCCCCTCGCGACTGCACTTTGGGGAAATCCCAAGTCCTTGTCAGGGAGTCTGTGCTTTTTCCTAAATGACTTCGATTGACTCTTTGCTCCCCCCACAACATCCAAGCACACACCATACGAAAAGCATTGCTCCTGTAATAGACTCCCCTTCCCTCACTCTTGTCTTCTGCCCTCGCTGCGCGTAACCCTGACTAATCGACAGGGCCTTTTTCCGCTGCTGGGAGGCGTTCCATCTGGCTCTTTCATGGGGGGCGCTTGCATTTTTGATGACTTCGTAAATCGGATGTAAACGTTGTGTCTTCCCTTGACTCCGGTGTGCTTCCCTCTTACCGACATCGCCTTCCTCTTCTTGCAACTCGAATGCGTCCGTTCGTTACTCTAGTCGAGGGCATTTTCATCGCCAATCCAAGTTTTTGTCATGCGAGCCTTCCCGATCCCCTTGCTTCTTGTCGTTTTCTAATACTCCCGCGAGTTTGCCCGTTCTCCATGGCCCACGGGGGTTCTACGAGAATGGCCCAAGTTGTGATAGGATTGAACCCTCGTAAGGGGAAATTTTTCCGCTCTGGCTACCGCCTGATTTCCCTCCCCCCCTCCATAAATTTCACTGTTCTTGGGTAGGTGGCCCCCTTTTGTGCTGCCACCCCTATGGAGTTTTCTTTTTTTCTGAAAGCTTCACCCTTGATGCCCCTGAATGAGCCTCCACGTCTTTTTGCGCATGGCGGCGTTTCTTTAACGTTTGCCTTTCTAAATTTTTCCCCTTACCCCCTCCCTCTCTTCTAAGGAGAAGAAGTATGTTCATTTTCTTTTGCCGGTTTCCCCCTTTCCCTTTTGTTGAACGATCTTTTGGCTAATTGGATGCCTGGCAACGCTCCGAACCTGCACCCGCCCCTCGACACCTTTCAGTGAGCGTTCTTGACTCTCACAGCCCGGGGAGAAAGGAGGGCTCCGGCTTTTTCCCTCCCCCCCCGATCTTTTTTCCTTTTCCATTTTCCCAATTGGGTCTCCAGGAGTCAACCTCCGCTTCAGATTTTCTTTGTACGGGGTTACTCGGTTTTATCCCGCTCCCCCCTTGCGGTTCCTCCTGTGAAGAGGATGACTTACCGCTCAAGTCTCGTGGGCATTCCCTTTTTTCCTTTTTTCTTCCTCTTAGGACTATTTTTCAGTTTTCCCCCTAGTGAGTCTTATCAAATTTTCCTACCTCCACTGAGAGGGTAAAGTATCAGTGTTTCCCGGCTGTTGTTCCCCTTGGGCCTATTTTCTTCTTTTTGAAGTTTCCAGAAATTGTTTTTCGGACCCTGGTAGGCCTCCTGCACTCCCTCTTTCCCCGCCGCGACCTTGTCGTCGAAAGAGTTGCATTTATTCTGCTTTCTTTGTGTCCTCGATCAATCACTGGGGGTTAACCTGTGTCGTATTGCCTTCTGGGTAACGGCCCCGTACGGGCTTTTCCCGTATTTAATTAACGAACGGCTAGGTTTTCCCTGACCGCCGGGCCCCCCTCTTCGCGGTTCTCCCCTGTTTGACTCCGGAATGGTATTTTTGTCCTCCTAGTTGGCCCCTCGTCCTTCCTCGTTTATCAAGTTTTTGTTTTTCTTTCCCCCCTCTTGTTGATAATGGTTTTGCACACTCCCCCCTCGGCCCCCCCTTGTCCTATTGTCTTCCCTCCTTTCTGCCGTTGTACGCGTAGCCGTTTTCCACATGGTTTTTGGTCCAAAGAATGAAAGCTTTCTAAGGGGCGCACCCAATGCCCATCCGTTTTTCTTCTGCTCCTTCACTTCTGGCCTTGGAATGAACGTTCTTATCCAACGTCCGCCATCTTAATCTTTCCTCTGTCGCGGTTTTTATGGACCTGTCTGTGCTATGGCCAAAACGTTTCTTTTTGCTGACCCGATTACTTTCACTTTCGTTGGCACATCGTCTTTTCAAATTTGCTCCCAACTGACGGATAGGGGGGGGGGTTTTGGGGTGTTTTGGGTGTCCTCTCCCACCTTCCCATCATTGGCTTTGATTACTTTTTTAAACTCTCCCATCGCCGGGACATCAGTATTCTTTCCGTTCCCGTAGTGCGTCTTTGCACCACCCAATTTGTTGAGGCTTCTTCGGTTTGTGTGGAATGAACTTTCGCTCGTATTTTTCCTCCATTTGCTCTGCTCATTCCCTCAGGATGTGATTTCTCTCCTGCACAAATAGGGAATGCTTCTTTTCCGGTCTCTCTCTCCTACTCAGCTTTGTGTTGTTCTCCGATGGCCTACCTTAAGGCTCTACACTTTGCGAGATAAAGCTTCGGCCGGTTGTTTCTGGCTTTGCTCCTCTTTTCTGACCTCCCTTCTCTAATTATCCTCCTTTTCAATTTGGGTGTTTCATTCCGCAACGGCCCTGTCTTGAACTTAGAGGTCCATGGCTCCGTTCGGATTTTTTCTGTGCTTCCTCTTCCTTTTGGAGTTCGAGTGACCCCCTTGAAGTTTGTCCTTCTCCGCTGACCCCAACTCCCCCTCTCTCAGTTGATGTAGTCCGCCGCTTAAAAGTGTCCTCGTCGCCAACGCCGTCTGAGACCATGACCTCTCCCGCGCTGGCTTGCATCGGTGCCCGGCCATTTTTCTCGTGGTCGTTCCCTTTTATATAATTTGCAGAACCGCTTCTTTTCGCTGCTAACCCACCTAACCCGAAGTGTTCTTCTGTGCGGAGTATTTCGCCATCTTATTTTTTCCCCAAACAATCCTGGTCCCAACTTCGCGCGGAAACTTTTGCTGCACTGCTGACGACAACTATCCCTTTTTCCGCGGTTCTCGCTTTTAAAGAGTATCCCCCCATGCTTTTATCAAGTCCGGGCCTTCTTGCCCCCTCTTTCCCCCCTATCGATAACGAGATTGAAGACCTCCCAGGGCTTTTTTTCAATGGCGGGTGTGGGGTTTTTTGTGGGGTGTGATGATTATCAATCTTTCTAGATGCTGGCTGTTCCTGCCCCTTTTTGTAAAGGTAATATTTACTTCAGATCCACCCCTCTTTTGCCGTCCCCCCATGAAAGGGCTAACCCCTCCTTTTATAACCACAATTATGATCTCGCCCCCGAACCAGCGCCAG
>Ga0179593_1569226_pt1 | contig 11847 bp, 17 predicted proteins | sample CZODoug2_1_08_16_FD_185931 | JGI IMG/M metagenome (GOLD analysis project Ga0179593, IMG submission 185931) | Vadose zone soil fungal communities from Angelo Coast Range Reserve, California, USA - CZODoug2_1_08_16fungal (PacBio error correction) | ecosystem: Environmental > Terrestrial > Soil >... | reverse complement strand
CGCTCCCAGATCGGTGTCACATTTCTTCTCCGATGGAAGCGCGCCATATCGGCGTTCTCAGGCCGACCTCATGAACACTCTCTCCCTGGCTTCCTTTCCTTTCGGATTAGGGCTGTCAGCCTTTTTCGCCTTGCACCTCTTTTTTTTTTGGCGTTCCATCGTCCTCCCTGACACATTCGCTCTCTCACTCATCGATTTTCCCTGGTTCAGGATGGAATCATGATACTCCTTTTTTTCCCTTTTATGTTCAAAGATTCCCTTAGACGGCGTACCCTACGCTTTGTCCGGTTTTCAAGACACCCACACTGATAGTTCTCAGTTCCTCCTTCAGATTCCCCTTTTTGGTCCCAGCCTGTCCGACTGCGACCTTCAGCGCGTCTTTCCCCTTTACGTGTTGCTTCTTGGGTTCTCGGAACCTTCTTCACGGACGCGCGAATTTTTTTCCTCGCCATGGTCCTTAAACTTTTTTTTCCCGAGGAGCTTAATTGTTTTCTCGCTGATGTGCCTTTTCGCGATCAGACTGTGCTCGTTCTTTTGGTGGCGCCCTGTTTCTTGTTCTTTCCCCTTCGTCGACATCAAGGTTTGAAAAGACCTCTTTCTGCTTTGTGGTGAATCTGCCTCTTGGCCTGCGCAGAGTCTTCTATAAATGTGCCCTCCTCGTTCGGACTGCAAGACCTTTTGTTTACTGTCCTTCTCGGTACATTCTCCGGCCCTTTAAGAATTGACCGTTTCGGAGCTAGAATGTTGTTTCCCTCCTTTTTTTTTCCTACAGTCTCCTCCCTTCCTCTTCCTTACCGACCGGCGCTGGAGGATTTCCCCCTCCGCTCGGCGCCCCCTGATTCTGGTGTCCCCGCTCGTCTCCTAATCGCCGCATCGTTCCCACTTGCTCGGCGAGTTCTCTCTCAGTTCTTCGCCACATTCCCTTTTTTCTCCTGCAGCCCCTTTTCTTACACTTCACCCAGTTTGAGCACTTTTTTTGCCTTTTCCGGTCGAATCCTACGTGTTGTTGTTTGATTCACATGAGAGGAGTCGCCTTTTCTTTTCAGTGTAAATGGCTTCCCCCCTTCTCTGCGTCTAGAAGGCGCTTTTTCCACGTGGACCTTTCAACTCGCCTATCTCCCCCCCAAAGCAGAGCAAGAGCCTTTTCAGCGTTCTTTTGAAAGTTCAGTCTCGAACCCCTTCGAATTTGCGCGAGTTGCGGCGTCCTCATTTCGATGGCTTAGATGGCCCTTCTTTTTTCCCCCATGATTTTCCCCCCCCCCTCCAGAAGGAGAAGATCCTTTTAAGTACCGCCCCTCACTATGGACGTATTTCCCTCCGATCGGCCGAGCCCTTCCACGAGATCTCCTTCCTCCGGTCACGACTTTCTTCAAGCGTCAGCTTTCCCACCCCGTCTTGCCCAAGACTGAGGCGAGCAGCCCCCTCCTAACTGCATCTCCCCATTTCTCCAACCGGAAATCCCTTTCCCATGGGAGCACCCCCCTTCCTGGGGAGAGGTCCCGCGGCGCCGTGTTTATGGCGCTTCCCCCCCAATGAGAGCCCCTTCGACTGTTTTTTTCTCCTGGACTTTTTTAAGCACCGTTCCGTGCGTCCCCTCAGCGCTTACTTCCTTCCGCAGTCATTCCCCTCTTCCCAGGAAAAGGGGACATCCGGCTTAACTGCGACCTATTCCGTGCGACGATGTCGTACAGCCCCCTTTCCCACAGAAGAATTCCTTCTTTTAAGACGTGGTTTTTCTCCCCGTATCCCCCCCCCTATGCATGCTTCTCCCGTCTTCAGAGTTGATCTCCTTGCTCTTGCGCGAATGGGTGATTAGCAGCTCGCACCCCTTTTTTTCTTTCCTCTCCGGGCCCCCCGGAATGGCTCGCCCCCTCTCCCAGGATTTTTTTCTCTGCACTCTTCCCCCTTGTTCATCACTATTGATCTGCCCCGTGATCGTTGCGCTCTCGGCGCAGCCTTGTCGGTTGGTATCCCTTTTCGATTTTCTCCATATCTCTTCTCCCTACTTGTTCTGAGATCCGTCAATGTCCTTTACCAGATCGGTGAATAACTCCCAGGCTTGCGCCACTTCAAGCGCTGCCATTTATAACCTTCAGGATTCCTCGCCTATGGGGCAAACACTGACGCTGTGCCTCCCCTTTTTTTTGGACGATCGCTATCGGTGTTATGTTTCCACTTGAGGCGCCTGCCCCCCCATTGATGAGTTCCCGGCGACCCCTCTTGGGAGAAAAATTCTTAAGAGCCAATAAGCGCCCCTAGAGGATGGTCTGAAAATAAATGAATACCTCCACATACACTATGTCGCTCATTCCCTTCATTTTTTCCTTATATTCTTCAGAATCGTATCCAAACTTGATAGGCGTCCTCCGACGACTTTTTTAAAATTTCCTTCCTCCCATTATAGTGTTTTTCTTCTTTACCGGGCGGAGTATTGACAGCCGGAAAAGGTTAGCGGTGCAGGAACCCAATTAGAAGAGGCTTTTCATTTTTCCACTTTGATATAACCCCCTTAGTTTTTACCCCCCCCTGCTCTTCGGGGTTTAGGTACCGGTTTTTCTTGAATGCCCCCCTCTTTCCCCTCTGAGGATGAGTGGTGCATCTTTTTTTTTCGCTTGCCCCTCCTTGGCTGAATATCCTCCGTTATGGGGAAAGAAACTTTTTTTTTTTCCTGCTGGTACACTGCCTCTTGGAGTCCCCGCTGATCAACGGCGCGGCCCCCTATCGGAGAGTCCTCCCCCGGCATCTTCTCGTTCAGATGGACCGGGGCTCTTCATTGGTATTTGTTTCCCTGACGATATGCCTCCCAGCCATTTCGACCGCGCTTTTCCTCCCTCTCACGCTCACGGTCTCCCCTTTGTTAGACCGTGGAAATTGTTTTTTGCCTGGCTCCCCTCGCGGCAGTGCTATGCTTTGCCCCTTCCCCCGGCGAGTTCTCCAACCAATCACTTTTACACAGTCCTTTTCGAAGACATATAGGAAGCAATTCCAACCCACCCCTGTGCCCCCCCTTCCTCGGCAGCGATCTATCTTTTTTCCCTCATAAGTTGTGGTTTTTTCTTTACTGAGCCTTTTTTTCTTCTCTTTCAACTGGGTGAAGTCCTTTTCGGCCCAGATGGCCTTTTCCTCCCTGAATGTTCGGGGCTCCGGGAGTGGCAGAAGCGCCTGGAACTATCCCCCCGAGCCGCTCTATTCCCCCCCCCCCCTTTCATCGAGAGAGGACCTTCACTTGTACCCCTGGACACACCCCCAGATCGAATTTGGCTCCGGCGGTCGCACCTTTTTTGGGGGGCCCTTTCTCGTTTGGGGGGGGTGTGCTGTCAGCCACGGGGGCCGGGCCCGGGGGGGGGTTTTTTCTTGGGAGCCCCCTCTTTTTTTTTTCCCCCCCAAGGGGAAGTTCCGGGGGTTGGGGGAGTTTTTTTGGGGGTCTCGGGCCCGCTTTTGCGGTTTTTTCCAGTCGATGGTTTCCCTTCCTCGCCTTCCTTTTTTTTTGAACCCCATGATCCCTCTTTTTAGCTCGCCTTCCGCGGAATTCTTTTTTGCTCGGCCAGGACCGATAGGGGCCGCGCCTCCGCACGAGTTTTCCTTTCCTGTAGAAGTCCCCCTCTTCAGGCCTTATGCACCCACCCCGCAATTTACGCCTTTTTTTTTTGAGAAGCCATCTCGCCCACCGTTTATGCGCCACCCCCCTCCCACCACGGCAATCCCAGACGACAGGCGTTCCTCATCTTTCTCTCTTTAAAAAGTTACCCCCCCCCTCGCCTTTGCATCTTTAATTTCTTGGACCCCCATTCTCGCACGCAGCAGTCACCTTTTTTTCCTTTCCCTGTAAAGCTAAGGCCCTTTCCTGTTAGACGCGGCTTCCTTTTTCGCAGTCAGGACCTCTCATTTCACCAGGGAAACTCATTCCCTTTCTTCTCGAACGGAGAACCTACTCTTTTTGACGTTTCTCCCTTTTTAAGAGCCGGGACCCCGGCGCTCCATGCCCTTCCCCGAACCCCCCCCTCTGATTGGAAATTCCAGTCCTTCAGCCCGCTTTTGTCTCCGCGAATTTTACCTTTTGAATGGAACTCAATGGCTTTTTTTCGCCTAAAGGGAATCCTTCTGTATTTTTTTTACCCCTGGCCGCCCCTCTCCCGTTTTGGACGGCTTCCTCACCCCGTTTTTCCCTAGTCGAGATCATTTTTTTTGATCCCCGGTTCTTTTTTTCTTCCTGGCGCCGTGTATGCACTCTTTCGAGAATGGCCTTTTCTCTCTTTCCTTTCGTTGATCTTCCCCTCGCTTGCCCTTTCTGACCAAGCCTTCTGAAACCACACCGAAAAGTCGGCCCCTTTCCCTTCCCCGAGAGAAAAGAGCCCTTTTCTCACGGCCTTTCTTTCTAGAAATAGTCACTGCCATCTCAGAAATTTACGGGGAGATCCCTCCCTAGCCACTGGAGTCAGCATTCTTAATGCATGCTCTTTTAAAAACCCATTTGATGTCTCCCTTCCCGGGTTCCCCACCCCTGGCAAGCTCGAGATCAGTGGAAGGATCCATTGAAACTCCCCCCTTCTTGTGATGTTGACTTAAAGCTTCCCTGGAGCTTGGGTCCCGTTCGAAGGTCCCCCCTCTACAAACTCTCTTAGGGTCTCCGACGCATGCCTTTGATTGAAATGCTCTAGTGTCTTCCTCGACCAGAAGGAGATCCATTCGTATTGCCGACCCTTTTCACTTTTTATTAGGAGCCTCCTCCCTTCGTCACACCCCCCTTCGAACGGCTTCTCTCTTGGTCAAGAGCCGGATTAATCCCCAATAGTCTCAGAGGAGCTTGTTTCCGATCTATTCTCCTCTTCTCATAAGCCTGCGCCTTGCGTCTGGTGTCGTTTTTTCCCTCTTCTCGGCGTAGCCATGTTTCTACTCCCCGTTCCCCCCTGCGTATGGGGCACATGGAAGGGGTGGTTCATGCGTGAGTAATGAAGCCCTCTCACGGTCCCCTTCATCAGTCGGCTCTTTTTCCCTATATTTTTTTTTTTTCCTGTCCTGGCGCTTGCTGTAGTTTTACGCTGGACCCCGCCGGGCGCTCGCATGCCCTCTGGGTTCCCGCCCTTTTTTTTCAGATCAGGTCGAATCCCACCTTTCCCTTCGACTGGACGCCGCCTCCGCTCGGCGCAAATTCGTCTTTTTTCCTGACTTCCCCTCCCGCGCTGCAGGGGCCCCCTTTTTTTTCCATCTCTTATGCTTTGCCAAGGAGTCTCCGTTCGCGCCACCCCTCGTCGCAAATTTCTCAGACCCTCCTTTCTCCAACATTCACCCAGGTGCGGAGACTTCGGCAGGTTCCCTCCTCCGTTGTTGAGAGAGATCCCTGCCGGCGCTCTTTGGGCACTCTTAAATGGCGGCGCGTCTGCGTCTCGAAAGGACTCTCCCGAAAACTTTTTCTTTTCCCGAATCGACGAGCGGGCCACCGCAGCTCCTCCTGAGGCCCGCAGCGTAGCTTCCAAGGTCCTTTTTAAAAAAACAGATCGTCTTTTCGACGTTGAGAGGCGGCGTCTCCCCAGTTCTGTCGATGGCCTTCCTTTCGAGAAGTCTTTCCATGCTCTTTCAAAAGTGATCCTTCTTAGCAAACACCGGTTCATTCGCAAGTGCCGAGTCTTCAGGAACTCTTCACGATCTCCCTCATCAGGCCGACGAGATTAGCAGCAGGTTTTCCGGTTTTTAGGACAAGCGGCCTCCCCCCCTTCCCTCTTGAAAAAGAACGCTTGCGGGCTCCTCCCTCCCCTGGCCCCCCTTTGTCAGCGCCACCCCGGGTCGCCAACCACGGCCTTGGATTCTTCTCCCCCCTTTTCCGAGATAGAGCAACCTTTTTTCCCCTCAGCCCTTTCTTCCTTTTTTTTTCTTGGGCGAGCTTTTTCCCCAAATGCGCGCACCCCCTTTCGAGACGGATTTCTTTTTCATCTTCCCCCTCCGCACCGTTCGGGTCGGCCTTCCCCGCTACTGCCCCCGCTTTTGTTCGGACACTAGAGCCCCGGAAAAGGGGCCTTTCGTTCGCGGACCCTTCTCCCAAGTGTGAGACGATTTGGCGTCCGTTTCTTCCGAGGCCGGGACCAGCGAGCCTGCACGGCGCCTCCTCGTGGCGGTGCTCCCCCCCAAGGTTGCATGATTGTCCCTTTACATTTTTTTTGATCCGCTTTTCGGGGGTCTGACTTCTCCTCATCAATTTTTTTTTCCAAGGGAATCCTGCTGCCGCCTGTCCGTGCTCGCGATTTTCGGGGAACCGAACATTTTCTACATCTTTCGTCGCATCGGAAGTGAGCCCGGCTGGCGGACCGTGCGCCGCCCTTTGTTGGTATGCACACCATGGTGGACTGGAAGTAGAGATAGAGCTTTCCCTAAGTTTTTTTTTGAGCCTCCCTCCGTAACCCCTTTTCGACAACTTTTTGGTGCACAAACTATCCCCGAGGAAGGAGCCCCTCTCATATGGTATCCCCCGTCCTCCTTCCTTAGAACGTCCCCGAGATGCGTAACCTTAGGGTCCAACCTGATTAAGGCTATTTTTGGTCTCCTGAAATTCGTATGAGAGGCTCGGATTCCCTTTTTCTTCCCGAAACAATCCCATTAGCGGTGCCGAGAGACCCTTCCTCCCCTCCCCCCCCCCCAAGGTCTTAGTTCTGAAACCACCTTTAGAACTCCAGTGGAGAAATCTTTAAAGGGAAGGACTGAATTGAATGCAACTAACTCAAGAATCGAGGTCCCCGCGCTCCGCCAAAGAAGTCTCTCTAGCGTAGGGACTTCGATCTTGGGAGTAAAGGATATTTACGAAATAGTCGTCCAGGGGCTCTTCGATCGAACATTTGTCTCTTTGCCCCGGCCTCTGCCCCCCGACCAACGGATGCCGCTTCCTGGTTCCCATGCTCAAGCTTCCTTTCCCGTATTTTGTTTTTTCCCCTTTCGGTGGTTCGTCGGTATTTCGGCAAACACCGTCTCACTCGTTGGTTGGCGGAGCTTTGGGGGGTCCATGGACCTTCCCAATAGGCTTGAGTTGAGGTTTTCGTTGATCTCACGATGTCTCAAGGGCATCCTCTTTTAGCTGATTTATTCGTGGGTAGAAGTTTTTTCCTCCTTTAGGAGTCGCTTGGATGGACCGTCCTGCGGGTTCTGGGGCACTCTTATTGAAGTTTTTTTTTCTTTCATATTCCCTCTCGTAAGGTCCGGTGTTCCCTGCAGCTCACCTCTTTTTCTTCGAGGAAGATAGGCGCTCCCCTTAAGAGCCACCTCGGCCATCGGTATGTTTTATAGAAAGGGGAGGCAGATTTGCGGGTAATGTTTTTGCCTCTCTTTAGACATCGAAGCCCCACCTTCCCTACGGGCTGCCGCGAAGCCTTTCAAATTCGATCTGGTTTTTCTCCGTGACATTGAAGATCGCTTTCCCATCGCCCCCCTTCGTGATATCCCTTAATTTTCCTTCCGGCGCACCAATTTCGTCGCAAAATTCCTTTTTGTGGAAGCCCCCTCTTGACGCAATTTCACCCCGCTTCCACGCTATTCAGCGTTCTCTCTTTACTCCCCGTTTGTGTGTGTTCTTACCTCCCCCGCCGTCGTTTTGGCCAACGGGGTTTCCCTTTTCCCCTTTTTCCGAGATGGTTGTCTTCGCCCGGAATGTTTCCTTGATTTTGTTCCAAATCGCCGAGAGCCTTTTGCCACTCCGTTCGCATTCTTCCCCGTCAAGCCGCCCTCGAGAGGTAACCTTAGGCAATTCTCTAATTTGCTTTTCGTTCCCCCTCCGGGAGTAATACCTGGGCGTATGTCTTCTTTCGAGAAGGATTCCGCCCCCCTTTAACCCCCCTTCGGCGAGCGCCGCCCCGTCCCTCCTTAACGAAAGCCACCCCTGCTCTTCTACACGGGCCGATCTTTTTGCCTCCCCCCCGAACGAGATTGAGCTCAGGTTTTTTTTCCCTGACCCCTTCCGGAAGGACCATCGTCCTCTGCACCCATCCCCACTTGCCCCATCCTTGCTGGTGCGAGTTCCCCCCCACTTTCCGACGAGAACGAAGACCCACTTCGCACACCACCCCTTTTTTTTAGCTCCTTGGATCGCGCCCCGGGCGAGCTCTCCGCAATTTCCCCTTCGCGCTTTTGTCCCCTTCTTTGGGATGAGAGCCAGGCTTTTTCCCAACTGCCCTTCGAACGCAGCCCCTACGGTTGGTTCCCGGATGCTTCCCCGGAACAGCACGGTTCGTGGAACGATCGTCTTCCGAAGTCTTAAGCGGGCGCAGTCATGATCCTTTCCAGGAAAAGTTTCTCCCTTTCGCCCCTTTCCACTCTAAAAATCCCCCCTTTTGGGAAGACGGTGCCGCCGAGCCGGGTTCCCAGCGAGAAGGCAAGTGCGAACTCCGGTCCTTCCCATAGTGGAAGGGTAGAAGCATCCACCCAATTTATGCCTGTCATTTGGCCAAATTCCTCTTCTCCTTGATAGATTCTTGCTATTGATCACTTTTCGCTGCCTATTTCGCTCCAATTTTTTTGGAACTTTGTGCGGTATAAAGTACTCTTTTGTTTCCGAACGCTCTGATAGAAAAGGAAGACGTCTCGGCACATAGGTCCCCTTACACACATGTCTCCTACTTTTGATAAAGGAGATGTGAGCTAATTTTCTTTCCCCCTAAATGTCCCTTGTTAAGTATTCTGAGAATGGTCCCTCTTTTTCCTTCCCCCGTTGTGTGTTTCGCCTCCTACCCGGAAAGTTTTCGGTTATACCCAATCCTGTTCTTCTTCTTCCGCGCGCCAGCGCTTGATCCCGCCTTATCGTCCTATGAACATTTTCCTCGTTGGCCCTTCCTTTCCGAAGCGGAGACTCCGTCATTTCTCCAGCAGGATTAAATTGAGTCCGCCCCCTTTGATGAGTTCCATTCCTCCCCCCCCTGCTCCCCCATTCTCCCTGAGCAGATTCCTCCAGGACTGGAATTTCCAATCCATGCCATACCTTGGTGCTAGCATCCCTTCACCTTCTCTTTTTTCCCATGGCTCTGCTTTTCCCTCTCTTTGTCACTTTTTGGCCGGGAGATTTTCCTGCACACGTGAGTCTCTTATTTCCCGACGCTCCTAGGATTTTTTCCCCCTCGGCACTCTTCTTTTCTTGCCTGCGACCCCTTTCTAAGCGCGTCTTGCGACCCGGCCCCTGCTTCCGGAGTTTCACAACTAGTAGAACGGCACCTTTGCGCTCATTCCCTTAAAATCGGACCTTCCTGGTCGGGTAAGGTTTCTCTACTTCCTACCCTTCATTTCTTTCTCTATACGAATGTCCTTTTGGTGGCGAAAGTGGGTTTTTTTCGGCTTCAAATTGGCGTGGCTGCTCTCCTCCCCCCCGGCTCCTTCGCCCCCCTTCTTCCCTGAATGCCGCTCGCCGTCCCTCCCTTTACCCTTCTTCCTAGTGAGGCCGGTTTGATTCTTTCTAGCTTTTTTCCCCACACTCATCGTGCTGTCGTTCTTCTTTGCCTTCTCCTTTGATAATGGCGGTTACGATTTTTGCGGGTTTTCCTTCTCCTCCCCATAGTCCTCCATCCGGAGGAGGACGCCGTTCCTTCGGAGCAAATTCGAATCTCCTTGACCTTTTCCCTAGATGAAGGGAATCCTTCCCCTTCATAGTTCTCTTTTTTTCTCGGCAGATTTCTTCTCCCATAACGTTACTTCTCACATTCCGGGCGAAGAAGCATCACTTACACCTCTTGAAAAACGGCTTCTCTGCCATCTTTTTATCTTTTCTCCCCCCCCTTGTTTGTTGCTATATATTCGACCTGAAGAGGTTTTCCGGTGTTAAATCCTTCCCCTCTCTGGTCTGCGTCTCGCCTTCTTTTTAGACAGTGCGCCGACCTCTCCCCCTCCCTTGGCAAAGCCTTCACGCTGCCTCGACTTTTTTGCCGCGGGTTTGCAAGGTCCCGAACACCCGCCCTCCTCGCGGAGCGTTCAGGCTTCTACGGTCAGGATTCGATTTCCTCCGATCTTCCGAAACTTCCCCCATGCCCCCCCTCTTGCGCCGCAACGGCCATTTTTCAAGACCCGATTCCCTGGTGATAGGACAGGACCTTCTTGCTGCCAGAACTCCTTCCCAGCAGTAGCCGTCCACGCCCGGCGGGCGCAGACCAAAAACCCTCCCCCGCACCTTGCCCCTCTCCCTTGCTTCCCTTTCTTTTTCGCCATGGCGACGCTCCCTCCCCCCAGCGACACCAGGTCGTTTCCCGACCTTTTATATCCATTCATCGGGGATCGATGACCCCTGTCCCCTCCCCTCGGTTTAGGGAGTTTCCATGTCGATGGGCCTGCGCCCTGAAGTTAGAAGAGTTGTTGCCGGATCGGACCCGTTCTCCTCCCCTTTTTTGTCTGTCCCTCCCTTTCCCGCGGGTCGCAGTCAGTCCTAGATCATTTACCATTTTCATCTCCTCTTTTTAAATGCGACCCTATCAAAGTTTCCTCTGTTTGCCCCCTCTCCCTTTTTCCCAGCCTCTTGCCAAGGAGTCTCCTTCCTCCTAGTGCTTTTTCTCTAACCACAAAGGTATTTCCCTTTTCTTGTCCAATTCCTTCCTCCTCCTTTGACTTTCCTCCGAATGTGTAGAACGGGGTCTTCTTTTCCCCCCCTCATCAAATGGTGTCTCCGGGAAATCCTGAGCACCCTCCTTCTCGCGACTCGCCCATCTTTTTAAATAGAAGTGCCCCACTAGTCGCGATACTTTCTATGGCGCGCTTCATCCGAATGGGAGGTTGGTTATTTCCCCCGACTAGTTTGAAGGCTATCCTCCATAATACGTTTTTATAGATGATCGCCGGCCTCCGGTGGTCCTACCCCCCCCCTGCCATTCCCCCCTTTTTTAAGCGAGCCCATTATCACGGCCCCCTTCTCGCGAGTTTTCCAGACATCTTTTTGTCTTTTCACTGACGATGGCCTCCCTATCATGTGGCGCCTCGTCCTTTTATTGGGCGTTTCCCTCCCCTTTTTTACTTTGAGGCTCGCCATGTTCCATCGCCGGCATTCCCTTCTTCAAATTCGCGCGCCTCCTCCCCCAAGAATAACGGATGAATGAATGGACTTTGCCAATCCATGCATACTCCGAGATCACCTCCGTAGTAGGCTCTCCTTCTTCCTCGATGTTTCACCTATTCGTCCCCCATCGTGCACCCTCCTTGTTCGCGTTCCCCCCTTTCCTGGGAAATGACCCCCCTTCTTATTTTGTCCTGCCCTCCTTTTGCTCCGTAAGTTTTTTCTTGAACGGAACGGTGTTTCGGTAGCATCCTCACAACTCGTCGAACGTCTTCTTCTCCTCCCTTCAAGCGAAATGGCTCTCCCCCCTTACCCTCGGCTTGGTCCCGGTTGCTAGTCTTTCTCTCAACTCTCTGGATCTTTTTTGCGATTTTCCCTGTGAGGACCTTGTCTCTGACGTTACTTCCTCCTTGCTCTGCTGAATCGCCGTTTCTGGTTTCTAAATTGATTTGGAAGGTGGGCACTATCTTCCCCCTTCCGAAGGTTCTTTCCTCCAATGTTTCTTCTTTCTCGTTTCCGGCCGGCGAGTTCGTCGGGCGTTCCTTCTAGAAAATAGGAATACTCATTATGTTTTTTCGTGCTCCCTTTTCTGCGCGATTCCTGTTTTGGTTAAAGATCCTTTGTTTTGACTTTATCGCCATCGAAGCCTCTCCGCGCGGTCTTGCAGCTCCTCCAAATTCCGAATCTTTTGTTTCCTGACAGTGCTTTTGCCGGGTCATCGCCGGCATCGTTCTGCTTTTCCCTTGCGCCCCTAGTTCTTCCCCCTTTCGTCGCCAACATTCATTCCTTTCTACGCACACCATCTCGTCCCCAGTGTGCCCCCCTTGAGACGGCGCGGCAGGTCG
>Ga0179593_1675198_pt1 | contig 11848 bp, 12 predicted proteins | sample CZODoug2_1_08_16_FD_185931 | JGI IMG/M metagenome (GOLD analysis project Ga0179593, IMG submission 185931) | Vadose zone soil fungal communities from Angelo Coast Range Reserve, California, USA - CZODoug2_1_08_16fungal (PacBio error correction) | ecosystem: Environmental > Terrestrial > Soil >... | reverse complement strand
AACACAAGTCTCCAAGGCCCCCCCCCACCCCCTTCTTACCATAGCCTCGCCCAAGCGTGGCTGATTCCAAGCTCTACTAAAAACCCTCTCCCGTCTTCCAAGATGCAAAGCCGCGCCCGTTTGCACAAGAGGCGATCCTACCCTTTCCCTTTTTTCCTCTCAGTGAAGCCAAGAGGGCAAGTTTACTTCCCTCTTTTTTTCCTCCCATAGCCAAGCTCATTCGCCAGGAAGCATCGAGCCTAAAAGAGGCCGATCCAGGGTTTTCTTTCCCGGCATGAGAGAGACCCACTCCCGCTCGTTTCGTGGCGTGGCCTCCGTTGCGCTATCCCCCTTTGCTCTTATTTTCTGGCTAATTTTTTGTCGTCTCTAAATGTTCCGGGAGTTCGATGAAGAGAGAGGCGTGGAAGCGTGTCAAGCTTCTTTTCTTCCCTTTATGCGCCTCCGGCTCGCCCACCCCCCCTATGGTTCACCCCCCCCAGGTGATGCTCCTATCGGCGCAAGTTCTAATCCCAAAAGTGGCCGCTTTGTGCCCCCTTCTCTCTCCGACACCTGCCCTACCTTCTGCCAGGCCTTTCCCCACACCGACGCCTATGGCGACCCAGGGATCCCGTGTCCCGAATCTCGGAGTAACCCTCCTTTATTACCCCAAGCCTGAACATCCTTTTCTTTTCTCTCTTTACGCGATCTCGCGCGGGTCTGTCATTTTTTCTGGAATGTGGAAATGTTTGCTTTCTTTTCGCGCCCCGTTTCTTGTGAAGAACAGATTTTGGAACAGTTACATAGCTTTTTCTTCCCCCTACTCGCTACGCCTCCGTCCCTACCTGTTCCGCTTTCCTTCGCCCGGCTTCCCCCCGATTTTCGACAAAATCTGTTTTCTCCCGACATGGCGAAGATCTTTTTTCCTCGCGGATACCCCGACCCCTCTTTTCTTTCAAACCCTTCGATGACACGAATGGAGAAGTTCCCTCCCTTTCCGCGGGATGATCGATTTTGGAGATGAGGGTGTTCTCGAGTAGCCCTGCTTTTCCCCCCTCCCCCCCCAACAAGCAGTGTGAGGATTCCGACGGCGATAACAGGGACTCCGTTGCCGAAAGATGAGCTTTGATTGGTCTTCCCCATACCGGCACCACTTAACCACTTTACTTTTTCTTTCATTGCCACCCTCCCCCAGTTTGTTGCGCTAAACGGCAGTGTCTGATACACCCGCTCATTTTCGGTCCGGCGATCCCGGTCTCTGTTTTTTTTGAATCGCTCGCGTCCCTTCAAATCCGGCTTTCCCCCGTTGAGGGCCGCGATTCGAGTTCATCTCCCCCCCTTTTCTCTGCATCCAGGGACAGCCTTGCTGTTGTTCGCCGGATCCTCCCATCCCCCCTAACGCTGACGTTCCTTTATCCCCGAAGAGGACCTTCGCATTGTGGCTTTTCTCATTCCCCTTTCTACTTCCTGCTTTTCTCTAGAGGAGCCCGCCGGTGAAGTGGCGCCCTTTTCTAAAGTCCGGCACTTCCCCGAACTTCTTCTTTCAACCCTGCGCTCTCTCAATAAAGTTCAGCTGCCCTTTCCCTCCCCCGTGCCGCTGAGCAGGTGTACCCTAGTCTGTTTATTCTCCGAACCCCCCGTGATCCATGATCGAGCATACGCGAGCAGACCTCTCGCACCCCACACACTGCTTCTCTGGACGCGGAATCTCGAAATTTTGTAGAAACTCGTCGACACCGTAGGGTTCCTGCCCTCTTTTGCGTCGTTACTCCCGATCGAGCGCCGGCGTTTTGCAGCCTTTTTTGGCCAAGAGAAGACACCGAGTAGCTCCCCCTCTCATAGCGCGTTTTTCTCCCCTTGCTTTTTGCGTGCTCTAATCCTAACACCACGGATTTTTTTCATTGAATCTCGGGTCCCTCGAGCCGGTACTTCGTTCTAATTGATTAGCTCTTTTGACTTGTGTGTCCTTCCCCCCCGCGGACCCCGCCGCGCGTTCCCTCGTTTGGGCCTCCCACTACCGCCCCGCGCAGACCCCTCACAAATCCGGAGTTCTTCTTCGGCCAGAGCTAAAGGGCAGGGGGTTCTCTGTCCCCCTTCCCCCCTCTGTCCCCACCCGTGTGTCGTTTTCTCTTTTTTGTGCTTTCTTTTCTAAGTCGCGCCTCGGTACCTCTGTTTCTTACTCGCTATTTGATAATCGCGGAGTTTTTTTTCAAGTAAGGCCTGCTTTGTTTTACAATTTCCCCCCCTTCAGTTGTTGTTGTGCTTTTTCCTTCTCTTAACCCCTCGTAGGCCGTGTAGTTCCGATATTCTCCCTTCCCGATTACATCTTGATCTCGAGCCCAATATTTGAGACCCGCACGATCTTTTCCGTTTTTTCCCTTTGACCACACCAACGGGGTGCGGTCGGTGCTGCGTCCGCTTTCCCCTGCGGAGTATGTTCTTCCCTTGAAGAGAGTAGGCCCGATACGCCCTTGTTTGTTCCGGCGGAGGTTGGGCTGAGGACCCCACTCCCTCCATCTCCACCCTAGGGTAAGGGTCGCTTTCCGCTCAGGAGAGACCCTCCCCGCCTGAGGGGTTTCGTTTCTCGCCCCCGGAGACCCTCCTCCTGGTTCTGCTTATAAGGTAACCGTCCGCGACCCCCCTTTCCTTCCCAACTTCTTCGAGAAGGCAGGATGCGCGGTCTTGTCTTTCTTTTTTTTCCGCCACTTGCTGCACACGCGTTTTCGTTACTAGCATTCCCCGAAAGCCCTTACGGCCCTCAAGGTTTCTCCTTAGAGTGGCTGTCCTGCCATGATTGAGTCCTTTCTAGGCCGACGCCCGTTGTACAGTTGGTAGAGGTCTTTTTTCTTCCTTAGACGTTCATTTTACATTATTAGTATGGTTATTTCTGCTTTTCTCTCTCTCGAGGGCCCATTGATAAAGATTCCCAGTACTCCTTCCTGATCCTTTCCTTTTTTTTACGTTCCATCTCTCGAGACTCGCTGTCCAATTTGGGTCTTTCGAGTTTATGGTTGGGAGCGGGCACATTTGTTTCGTTTCCTCCCTCCCCCCCCCCCACCGTGCACGGCCCCCGTTCCGCGAATCTTCAACTCTTTTTGTAGCTCTAAGGCCCCCCGATGTCCTCCGAGAGTTGTTTTCAGTCCTGCTCGTTTTTGTATAAAGCTCTTAGTGAAAAGATTCGGTTTGATTTTTTTATCTTTCTCCCCACCCGCCACTTGTCCCCTGTTTTCTTATTTTTCTCCCATTATTAAAATCCAGCTGATCCGCGCCCCCTGTCATCTGTTTTTTCCCCGGGGCTTCTCGAGGGCGTTGCCAGGGGCTTTGATGAGGGCACAAATCTTTCTCGGCATGCCCGTCCGCTTTTCCTGTCCGTAGTTCGTCTCACCACGGTAACTGCCTTCTGCCTTTCACAGCTCCCTTGGCCTGACTGCCATCTGACCCTACAGTTAAATTTTTTTTTGTTGGGTAGATGGCTTGGCACTTGATCTTCCAGCTTGCCCCTGTACGCCTGTCTTGAGAGTCTTTTGACCTTCCGATACCGCTTTAGTTACTAGGGCTTCTTCTTTTACCACCCGCCAGCATGGTCCTATCTCCCCAGACGAACGGCCGGACCTCCGATACGCACATTTTCATCTGCGTTCTCGTTTTTCGTGCTCGTGGCAACTCTTTGCTTCTCCCTCTTCCTTCCCTGTACTGGGAGTCACTATCTCCTAACAGTTTTAGACCTCCTCTAGTGGTCTCTGCCGTTTCAAGTGGTAGTTTAGAGTAGATGAGTAGCTTTTTCGCTCGAGCTCGTGGTATATTTCAGGTCTCAATCCCCCCTTTTGCAAGATGCTTCGTCGTTCTTCCCATTTCCCAAGGCATCAGAGAAATCCCCCCCCCTACTCCTTTTTTTTCTTCCCCTCGGAAAATGCTCGTTTTGCCCCGACTTATTTTCCCTCTGGGTCACCTTTCTTTTGTGTTCTCGATATAGGCAGATTGAGTAATGAGCCCTTCTCCCTTTTGAGTCAGACCGTCGCGTTAGGAGGTTTCAATGCTGGTGCCTAGGGCGCTTAGGTTCTTCTCTTTCCTTTTACACACTGTATCGAAATTTTTTGACTATCCACGTTGATAGGTTTTTTCCAGATTGAAAAGTGTTTGGAGAGAGGGCGTTTCTCTTAGGCAGACCGCGTCCCTGGCTTAATTCTACATCCCTCTAGGAATTCCTGGCCATTTTGAGATTTTCTGACACCGAAGAAAAATTCTTCGACCTCTTTCAGGTTTCCCCCTCGTCTGCCCGCCCTCCCCCTGAACTGGTAGTAATCGAAGTACTAATTTAGTTTCACCTTCCAGCAACTGTGCTCTTTTATTTGAGTTTTTATTTCCCTTTTTTCCCTTTTTTTACCGGAGGCTCCCGGGGGAAGACTCTTAAGTCTTTTGATTAGAGCCGCGCTCTGCAGGGGACTTTTTTCGTGTGTCTCTAGGATGGTCGAGCGAAGTTTTAGCTGCTCTTACTTCTGCCGCTCCTCCGCCGGTGAGCATTTTTTTGCCTTCGTTAGAGTGGTTTTTTCTCGCTTCTGTATTTCGATTTTTTCTTTGTTGGAATGGCCCCGTTTGTGTCTGTGGTTTTTTTGGGGTTTGATGAAAACTCTATCTTCTCCCCTTCCCTCAAGTTTGTGTGAGAACCCCAAACATTTCCTTCCCCCACAAGTAGCTACCTTAACTCAGCAGTGTTCTTGCCCTTTCCTTTCCTCCCAACTCTCCCGTCCGGCTTTGCGTCTCCTGAAGTGCGCCACGACAGCGCCCCCCCCCCCCTCGCCGCAACTCGCTCTTTCATTCGCTAGAATCGCAGCCCCCCAGCCCCAGTACGGCCGACCTGGATTCCTTCTTTTGGTGACCGCTCCTCAACCTCGATCATCTTTCGGCCCATCCCCTTATTCCGCAATACTTCACCGAATTTGGTTCCCTTGCGTCGGTGACGGCTGACTAACGGTTCGTTCTCCCTCTTTCGTCGCGAGCTGTTTCTTTTAAGTTGGTGCGCTTGGCCCGCTTTCAAGATGCCATGTCCGTCCGCTGTGAGCTGTCATTCTTTTACCCGGGCTTCCTTTTGACTATGCGCCCTCCCTCGCCAACCCAGACAGGTTTCCTCCCCTTTGCAAGCCGATGTACGCAGGTTCTCTTCCCCTTTTTCAGCATTAGATAACGACAACCCTCCTAAATACTGGGATGACATATTGAATAAGATGGCCTTTTTTTTTTTAACTTTAAGTGGGTCTAGACTGAAGAAGTTCTTATTCCCTTCCCTGTCATTCCACCCTCCCTTCCATTCTGTCCGATCTAGGTATGCTGGTCGTAGCGATGTTTCCCTGAAGAGAGCTTTCCATGGCCATCCCCTTTTTTTTCGTGCGCATCTTTCTTGCATTCGCCGAACGAGCCGCTCATCCCACTGATCCGGGCCGTTCATTACATAAGCCCTCGCACGCCCTTTCCTTTTTCCTCCGACCTTCTCCCCTTCCACGAGGATCCCCCGTTCCAATATCTCTTGGCCCATCGTAAGGTCTTCGGTTTCCTTTCTCTTTCACTTTCCCGAGCCATCTCTCCTCCAAACCTTTACCCTGGCTACGACTTCCTGCCTTTTTCGCTGATCGCACCCATTGTCTGGGGGTTCTGTGATGCTCTTCCCCCTCCCCGTATCCACAAGCTTTTTCTCTTCGCCATTTCTTACCAGGGCATCCCGCTATCCCTTGCTCGAGGCCGTAAAGGGCGTCCAGTAATTTTATCCCTTCCCCCCCCCCCCGTCGCGCTATTCCTTTCGTTCATCCTTTTTTTTGGGTGCAGTTCCATTTATCTTTAGCGTGCTTAGGCAACTGTTACCGTGGTACCAGGCGTACTTCCCTTTCTTTTTCCTGCTTCGCCAATTGCTTCTTGGTTGCTGAGCTTTTTTCTCTCCTCGAGTACACCTTACCCGTCTCTCCTCGCGCGGCCCGTCTGCTTTATTTCCAGCCGGATTTCCAGAGCAGAACTACAGCCTTTTTTTTTTTGTTCGCCGGCCTAATCCGTTCACAAGCACGATTTTCCACCCTCAACTTTCGGCTTCCTCCTCCCTTGGCTCGCAGCTTCTTCCGCTCATCACAAGTGAGCTTAACGACTGTTGAGCTTACGAACTTTTTTTCCCTTTCCCTGCCTGCGAACCCGTTTCCAATCACGGCCTTTTCCTCGAACCCAGTTTCACATCCCTGGCGACAGAGCTCCAAGGACGTTTGGCTCCTTTTTTTTGAATCTTCCAAGTGCATCGTTCTGGTTTTCGCCCTGCTGATTCTTTTAGTTCGCCCCTCCCCAAGACACTCGATTTTGAATATCTTTCTAGAACACTTCGAGCCCCCCGACCTCCCTTTCCCACAAACGGGCGTCTCCCGCCCTCCGCTGCTTTCTTATGCTTCCCCGCCATTCTGCGTCAAGCTTTCTCAACGTCGACGGCCGGGAATTTTCTCTCCTTCTTGTGTTCCCGCCATGCTCGCTCCGGCGCTCGTAGTTTTATCCCTCTTGGTGACCCACATCCGCCTTACGCCGCAGTAATACCTTCGTTTTTTTCGTTAGCGCGGGCGGCGTGCATGTCCACTCCCCCCCCCCTTTTTTTTTTTCCCCCCCACCCCGTCCTGCGAGTGCATCTTTTTCTCATCCCTCTCGCCCGTCCTGTTGGTTTTCCGTTTTAGCATCATCTTCCATTTTTCCTCTCAGAATCACCATTCTGCCTCACTCGTTTCTCTGAGATATGGGCCATCCTGCCCCCCTACCTTCCGCTCCTCCTCACCAAACTTCCGGATTTCATTTTTTCCTTTCGCCGTCGTCGGTATAGAGATAAAGGTTTTTGGCTGTAATTCCTTGGCACCGAGCTACCCACACCCCCCTTGGTTATTGAGGCGGCGCCCCTACGTATAACTTAGCGCCATTGTGATTTTCCTTTCGCCCTAATATTTGTGCAGTTTTGATACCCCGCTCAAGCCCAGACTTTTTGCGGAGCGCAACCCTCTCCTTATTCCCCCCCCCTTGTTTGTTTTGTCTCGATAAGTCGATTTCTCATCCCAATGCCGTCCCCGTTCTTCCGCTTCTACTGAACGAGCTCCGTCGGCTCCCCATCCTTTCCCCTTTGTAATTGATCTTTCTCTGCGTATAGTCGAGGACATCCCCCCCCGTTGTTGTATCTCGCGTCCTACAGTCTCCTCAAGCTGTTCCCCTTTATGAGACTCGCGCAGAAGGCCATTTTCTGACGGGCAGTGTTTCCCCCTTTTACCCTTGCTCCGGGAATATTGATCTTCCAACCCCATAAGCAGCCTCTTCTTTTTTTGGCAGCCTGTCTATTGCTCCCTTAGCTCTGCCCTGAGGCCTTCTCCAGATTCTGTTTCTTCAGTCTCGATTGCACTAAACTCTATTCCTATTCCCCTCTTTTGGGAGTTCCCCTTTTTTAGAACGCGCGACGAGAACAGTCCTTCCTTCCTCGGTGGTCTTGGGAGTGGGATTATTATGGACACCTTTTTAAGAGAAAACCCCCGGCGTTCCGCCTCAGCTCTGCATTAGGAGACCGACTCTCACTGATTTAATTTTTTTACCCCTCTGAATTGTTGAGATTTCACCCCCCACCTGCGATCAATGGCTCTCTAGAGCCTTCGTCTCCCTGCGACGCCGTGAAAGGTGAGAGGGATTTTTTTGCTTCGCTGATGCTCGTTCTGTCAATAACTTCTTTATTGGTGATGATTAATAGACGCGAAAGGCACTTTTTTCCTTATTCGTCCGCCTGGGCGTCCATGTTACTTTACCCTCCGCTTAGGAAAGGGCGCTTTGCAGACCTTTTAGGGTCCTCGCACCATGACGGTCCAGGACCTTTCTCTTACTTGTTCCTTCCTCCTGTGGAAGCGAACTCTACCGAAGATTTCCCTGGCATGTTCTTTTCCTTACCTCTTTCCTCCCCCCTTGCTTCCGCGCTCCTGTTCGGGGAAACCATTTTTTCCTTCGTTCCCCCGCGTGAGGTTCCCTCATAAGGACACCTCTTATCCCAGTTTAGCTCGGTTGTCCCCCCCTATTCTGGACACCGTTGACCTTTCCCCCTTTCTTCGCGGCGTGCCTTTTTTTTCGTTTTTTCCTGCCACTTCCTCTTGAAAAGGACCTTCTACGGCTCCAGGCGCCTTTTATTTCCGTAGTCTTTTAGGCCCATTAAGGGTGTCTCCTTTTTTTTCCCTTCCGCCTGAACTGGAAACTGCCGGCCTGCCCTCCCTGGAAAAATTCTGTGTTTTTTTCTAAGCAAAGACGAAGTCGTTTGTGATCAGGAACTAGGCGAGATGATGGTAGAGCCTTCGCGCTCCCTTGCCTTTGTATTTTTCGCCTTTCTCTCTCCCCCACCCCCTAATGCTCAACTTAGAGAAGACGCCACTGCCAGTTTCTTCTACTCCTTCCTTTTTCTTTGCGGTTGATGATCGTGGCTCGGTTCTTGATCTAATGATACCGATTCCTTCGCCTTTCCTCCCCTCACCTTTCTCCCGAGCTCATTGTGCTTGTGTCTTCACGATCTACTTTGGCCCCTGATCTTCTTTTTCCCGTGCGGAACGGTTCTCTTCTGTTAGTTCTTCTTCTGAGGACCCCTTCTTTTTTTTAGACGGTCATTCCTCCAGGTCGGATCATTTTTTCCGTCCTGATGAGCACAGTTACGCTCACATGGCACGATCGTTGTCCCCTCCCCCCCTTCCGCTTATCGAGCCTGCTCCTCGCCAAATCGAGCTTCTCTGTAATTTCCTGTGGGGACCTTCTTTTCTTTTTTTTTATTTTTGAGTGCGTTCATGAGCCCCCCTGATCCCAATTCTGTGAAATGCCATTTTTCCCTTTGTGCAGAGCTTTGATTTTTTCGCGGTCTCGATTATTTCTTCCCAATCCTTCCCCATTTGTTTTCTCCCAGGACACGGGAGGCTTTGATTCCCTTGCAATTGTCTGCAGCGTTTCTCTTCCTGGCGCGATCTCATGAAGTCCCCGTCCTTCGTTCTTACAATGCTCCCCCCATAAGATGCGAATATCGAATTATCTTTGGTCCTAGTGAAAGCCACTGATGACCGTTTTTCGTCAAGACTCGAGAAAGTTTCCGGTCCAAGAACCTTTAGTACTAGTGCCACGTCCCCCTCTCTTGTCAAGTCAAGGCCGTGATCTCTTACTCGTCGTTCCTGGAGAGTTGATGAGATTTTTCCTTTCCGTTTCTTCCAGCGGTCCCCCGAGGGAAGTATGACTTCGCACTAATGGATTATCTCTCTTCGAGCTGCGGTTCTCTGCGACTCTTCGGATTTCCCAGTCCCTACGTGAAGGAAAGACCCTAGCTTAGAAACTTTTCCCTTTTATTCTTAGCTGTCCCCCTCCCCCACCTCCTTTTTTGTTGGTGGAGAGGGGTCTTGGTTAGGTAGCGATTCCGTTTGGCCCTGTGGGGTTCACTTTTCTTGCGGTGGGGGTGTTTTTTTTCCTCCTCTTCTGTATTGTAAGCATCCTCGCTTTGTTCCTCTCTCCCCCCCAACCAACCCTCTTCCTCCCCATTTCCAAACGATCTGTCTTTCCTAGCCTTCCCCCTCAGCCAGTTTCGGTTTGACACTCGACGACACCCTCCCCTCCTACTAGCGCTTTTTTCCTCCGCTGCGCCCTGAAAGTATCCCCCCGCGACGGCTAACACAGTTCCTTGCCTCCACGCAGCTCCGTATCGCAGCCCCCCCCCTTTTAATCCCTCCGGCAAGTCCTCTCTCCTTGTAGCACCCCCTATATGTCGGACACGCCAGGAGCTCCCTCCTCATAACATTTCTGGTCCTTGAGTCCGGTACGTGCCCCGTGCCTCCTAGTTCTTGCGCTGGCGCTCTTTCGAGCGCGAGCCTTCTCAAGGGGGGGTGATTTTTTCTTTCTTTTTTACTCAGTCGCACGAGGAACTTGTCTATCCGTTTTTTAACGTTCAGAGCTTCACCTCTTCCTTCTATGCTCCCCCTGGCTCTTCCCCCCCCGAGGACAAAGACAAACGCCTGCAAGTCTATCCCCTTCTCCTTTCCTCCCCACATTTTTTTCTAGCCAGTTTCCCCCACTCTCCTTCTCCCCCGACCCTCCTTTAAACGGACTCCTTTTCCCCAGCCTCGACGTAGTTTCCGACCCAGATTACCGTTCCCTCCCTTACGCACCGGCCGAGAGATTTACCCTCCCTTTTCTTTCCCAACCCCGGCAAAGGCACAATTCTTGCGTCAGCCAGCGTTTCTTCCTTTCTTCTTTAAAGGACGCTCAATGTAACCTTTTCCTTGTAGCATAAAGGCGTCGGGATCCGAACAGGCTTACATTGTCTTCCACTCGCTTATAAAATTCAGCTACGTGACCCCACGAATAACCGGTTCCCGCTCGGGCGCCGACCTTCCCCCCCCCTTGGCGTGATAGGACGCCGTCCCCCCCATCTTTTACCAGCTACAATAGGTTTCGTTTGACCAAGAGCCACCCCTGACTCATAACCACTTGTTACCGCTTTTTTTCCTCTCTTCTTTCCTTGCCGTTCGGTGGTTCTCCCCCCGTTTATTGGGGGTGTTCGTGTATCTGCCCGAGCAAAAACTCTCTGGTTGAGCTGAGCGGCGCTCCAGGGATACCTCCTCCTCCCCCCAGCACGCGTCGTCTTCCGCAGACCACACCCATTTTTTCCCCAAACCAAGTAAACGAGAGTTTGTAGTTCATTTTGATTTTTTCTAATGCGCTGTTCCCCTTGCGGCAACAGGGCCAGTTTTCCCCGTTGATTACCCTCCCTTGCCAGTCATGTTCCGGCAGTTCCTCGCAGATTTTTCCGTTTTTCATCGAATCCTCTCAGGACTTGATCACCTCCCCCTTCCCCTCTCCTCGACGCGGCCGCCTCATTCTATTTACCCCGCTCCTTCGCAGTTGGTCTCCCAGAACACAGTTTCCCCTCCCCCCCTTGTTTTTTAGCCGGAACTCGGACCCTGCCCCTTCTTTTTCCAATACTCTTCCGACTCCTTCTGCACGGTCAGTCTTTGATAGTAGTGAACGCCGTCAGATAGTGCTTTTCTCCCCCTCAAGGCCGTCGTCCAGCCCCTTGGTTCCCTTGCCCACTGACTTCTTCCCCTTCCCCCGTTGCCATTCTAGCTCCTCCATCTAGACTTACAGTTCTTTTCCCCAGGACAGCACTTTCGAGATCGTAACCTCGCGCTTGTTTTAATACTCCAGTGCAGAGTAGCCCCAGTTTGTAGACCGTGCCCTTTTCTCTTAGTCACAGAACGAAATCTTTTTTCTTAGCCGAATACCGCTCTCCCCTCCCCGCGCTTCCAACCCCGGGCGTCGCTGGGTCCCTCCTTAGCTTCCTCCCCATGTGCGATCCCTTCTCCCCGTAGACCTTTCAGTTTCCGGACACCGCGCCGAGGTGTTTCGAGCCCCTTTTTTCTCTCGCGGCGCGGCCGGCGTGCGTGCTCTTTTTTCCCCGCGACGCCCCGATCGCGCCCTTACTAGATGACCGCGTTAGCCTTCCCGTGCTGTTTTTTTTCTATCCTCGAGGCATTTCGTCCACTTGATCGGTCACCCCTCCCCGTCCGGCATTCTTCTTGCGCTTTTTTCGGCAAGCACCTCCCGGCCCAAAGACTTCCTTTCGGCGGGTTTCCCCCTCCTTTAAGCCCCCCTCCCGCGCCCACCGCCGTCTTTTCCCCCCTCCCGCTCTTGGCCCTCAGAGTTCCTGGCATCTTGAACATGCCCAACACCCAGACTGAACACCCCCCCCTTTGTGTGGAGTTTCTCGCGCTGTTCCCTCGTTCCCTTCCACCTTGTCCGTCGTCCAGGGCATTCCTCCTTAGGTGAATTATTCTTTCTGGATTACTGCCGGCGCCTTTTTCTTCGAGACTTA
>Ga0179593_1503346_pt1 | contig 11848 bp, 12 predicted proteins | sample CZODoug2_1_08_16_FD_185931 | JGI IMG/M metagenome (GOLD analysis project Ga0179593, IMG submission 185931) | Vadose zone soil fungal communities from Angelo Coast Range Reserve, California, USA - CZODoug2_1_08_16fungal (PacBio error correction) | ecosystem: Environmental > Terrestrial > Soil >... | reverse complement strand
CTCTTTTTGGGGGGACCCCGTTGTGCATGGTTCCTGGCTTCCTGACGACTTCCCACCCCCCTTACAGGCGCGGCCGCGGTCGCCTTACTGCCTCCAGGGCGGATCCCCTCTTTTTGGCGACGTTACCGTCACCCCCTATGGCACTTGAGCGTCCGTTCCTGTTTTGTCTTATTTGAGTGTTCCGATTGAGTTCTGTTCAACCTGAGAGCGTCTCTCGCGAGTTTTCTCACTCTTTGTGTTGTGTATCCCGCCCTCCCACACGCTCCGTGGACCCCTCCCTTCTTCCCCCCTCCCTCAGCTGTGTCCCCACCCACCTCTTTTTCACCTGTAACACTCTTCCTTCTATACCGTGCTCCCTAATTCTTTTTTTCAATCCGTACCTCGGTCTTTTCCGACGCCGTAGGCGTTGCTCCCCCAGTACTGTTTTGGTATCTTCCTTCGCGGTTTGCGACTCAGTTTTCTTTCCCCTTCCTAGCTGCAGCCATTTCATGCTGGCGTGAGTTTAAACACTACTTTCGCTAACTGGGGCACCCTGTTTTCCCCCTTCCTCCCAAGATGACCCTCTTCCCCCAGAGAACTCGGCTCGCTCTGAATTGATAGAAGATTGCCTTCCTTCCCCCGAGCGTATCCTTGTCCCCCCCAATTTAGATTGGCACAATTTCTCTAGCGGGGCATCTGGAATTTCCGGCAGAGATTCCTTTTTCGAACATTATGGCGGACCGTCTAGAAGTAAAGCGTCACAACATACCCCTTTTTTGGGTTTTTCCCTAGTCGTCCCTTGGGAAGGCGTGGTTTTTATGGACACCCCAGCAGGTGTCGTTCTTCTTCCCCTTCATTTCCTTGCGGCTATTAAATAACGTCCCCCTGGCCGATATCGCTCCGTTTTGCCCCCCTCCCCGTCTTTTTCTTTTTGCCATCGTCGAGAGCATTTCCTCACAAAGAGGGAATATTGCCCCCTCAGTTTTTGATGAGGTCGCCCGGTTTTCTCGGTTAAGGTCTGCTTCCTCGCCACCTCTTTTCCTTCCCTTCCTGCCGTTTTTCCTTTTGGTCAAGCCACAGGGTTCTTTCCTCTTTCGAAAGTGCTGATCTTGCTTTTCTTTCGTCTTCTCCTCATTTTTTGTGTTTTCTATCCCCGCCCCTCCTTCCCAAGCAGGCGGTTCAGATCGTCGGAACCCTGTTTCTTTTTGTTTATGCTTGAGCACCACCAGACGGTCATCTTTTTTTTTTTTTTACCGCAAGACCGAGTTGTTGGACCCGACGACCTTTCTGCTTTCTTTCGCCTCATCTTCACTTTTGTCGTTGCATCTTCTGCTGTTCGGCCACGTTCTCGACGAGCGATCACCTCCTTAAATGGCGGCCTATCCCTCCTTTTTTTTTAGTATTTCATACCATGTAGTTGCAGCCGTTTTATGAAGGGCCGTGCGTTAAATGGGCCCCTACAGGTGCTTTTTCAACACACTGGCCGGATTCTGACCGCGCTTCCCTGAGCTGATTTTTGTTTTTTTTCTTTCCTGGAATCTATGTTGCTGAGGGGTCTTCTTCCGAAAGCTCGGCTTCTTGCCATCGCCATGCTTTGCATAATTTCTTTTTTTTCCGACTCGAGTGTGAGCGCTCCGTTCCAAGTAGGATCTCACTGGCGAGCCAGGTCCTCTTTTTTCTTCTTTTAATGAAGGTGAGACGTGCCCCTTGTAAAAGCAGTGTTTGAATTTCCCGCTTGTGTACCGTTTTCTGCCACTGACAAAGCGTGGTGGTAGTAATGCTGCCGTCTTTTTTTTTCATGGTCCCTCTGCGGGAAAATTGTCTCTTCTTTTCACCGGCCGCCTCGTTTAAAAGGATTGCTTCCCGCATCAATTCTGCTTTTCACCCAAACCAGCAAGTACTCCGAAAGCTCTAAGCACTTTAGCGCCCGAATTTATATCTGAGCAGTCGAATTTCTGGTCTTTTCTTTCCTTTTATGACGAGCCGCCTTTGAGTGTCCAGGTGAGCGTTGGCTGGTTCTTTTTCCCCCACACCTTTTTTAATCCCTGCAGATCCACTGCTCGAGGTCTTGTCCTGCCTTCAAATCTTGTCCTGCCGTGTCCCCTTAACGGCGCGCATGACTTTTGGATGAACTTCCTCCCAACCTGGAGACTTGCTTTTTTTTTGTCGTCCAGAGTAGACCTCGATCCTCACCTATCCCCCTCGGTCGGTGTTCCCTTTTTTTGAGCAAGAAGAGAACCAGCCTCTCTCCTTTTTTTCCTCCTTTTTTGACGAGATTTTCCTGACAAGGTTCTTCTTTGCACCTCAAGACGAATAAGTACCCCCCCCCCAAGTTTTTTGAGTCTAAGAGTTTTTAAGCGGCCGCCTTTTTCGGCCCAAATTTCCGTTTTTTCTCCCCACCTTAATGTTTTTGCGTTCCCCACTCACAGATGGAAGTTTTATGATCCCTTCCTTTGGGTTTCCCCAAAGCCGGATTTCCTGACTCTCCAGACCCCATAGTTTGGTTCTCTCCCCAGGGAGTGCTGGTGTTTTAAGCAACCCCCCCTTTTCGTGGCCCCCTCACATCATGGCGGTTTCAGTAGAAGATTGACCCGATCCTCCCATTTTCCCCCTTTTTGTCCACCAGCTCGGCCCTTGCGCTCGATCGTTCGTGCGCAGATCTTTCGCGTTTCTTTCTTTCCCTCAGTCGGAATGCGGTGATTCCCCGATTCCCAATTCTCTGTTTTGCATCTTTTTAGTCGCATTTTTCTCCCCTGCGCACCAAGTTCCTTTGTCGTTATTTCCCCTCCCTACCACAACTCTGGTCGTGTTCCCCTGACCCCCCACATTTCTTCCTCGCCCCCACGTCCTTGGAACTTTCGTTCTCACCCGGCCTCCAGCGCAACGCTGAAAGACCTCCCGTTCTCCTTCTTTTTCCCTTGCCGAACGTGGTCCTCGCATCACTATCCCTTTCGCCCCAAGATGGTCATCTGTACACGGTCATTTCGCTTTTAAGACCCCCTCCGCCACCCCCCCTCTGCTTTTTTCGGTCCCCCGGAGGGTTGCTGAATTCCTACTCTTTCGCAAGTTAGGGCACTGCACCTGAAACTCATGTTAAGAGGTGTTTTTTCCAGCAATTTACTTCGGGCTTTTAGAAACCCCGTTTCTTCCTTCCTTTTGATTCAAATCAACGTTCTTTCAGCGAGCTCGAGTTTTTCCCTTTTTTCTTTTTTGCTACGTTTGATTCTCGTCGCTTCCAAAGCTGCAAGGAGGCAGATTGCCACTCCCCCCGCCCCCTTCCTTTGAGGGCTCCCTCCCTTTTTCTCAGGGATGGAGCGCTTCCTCGCACACCTGGTTCCCAGAAGCAAAGCTCCCCTTCTCTTCGCCCCTCGGGTTCTCGCCGATTTCCGCGTGGATTTTTTTTTTTTGTCCGGAGTTCCTCTCCTCACGTTTTTGATCCCCTTTTCTCCTGACCAGCAAATCCCTTCTCAGCCCCGGTCAGATAGTCCTACCCTTTTTTTCGACTTGTGCCCCACCTGAGAATGTTTCTTGTTTTGACCTCGACCCGATTTTTTTTTGAAGGCGATCCCCCTTCTCCCATTCTGGCGGTGCCTCAATCCTTTCCCCCCCTTTTTGTCGGCAAATGAATCTTTTTTAAGATCTTCTCCTCATGCATCACGTCTCCCCTCCTGTCGGAACGCCTGTTTTTGGGTAAGTGCTCGTGAATGAAGCGAGAATAGCAGCCCGTTTTTTTAAGGGCGAATCCCCTTTCTTTTCCCAGAGGGGTTTCCATACCACCCTTTGGGCTTCAAGCACTAGCTTTTTCTTCCCGCAAACTGCGCGTAGTTGGGAGGGAAAGGGTTCGCCCAATGGTGACTGAGGGGTAGGACCCCCCGTCCTTACCACCGGCCAGATGCCTTCTTCCGCTCTCTTATTGTATTGTGATCGCGAGTTCTCGCCTGGCCCAAGTTCTAATTTTTCCCCCTAGCGGCTCTCTAAAGGTTTTCTCTGCGCTGGCTGAAGTGAGAACGGCATCCCAGGACGAGGAATCTCGAAGACCTTTGTACAGTCAGTCGCCTCCCCCAGCGGGGTTCATTTTTTTTATGCATTTACGTCCTTTTCGCACCTCAGGAACTGGTGCCTGCGCACCCGTTCTCCGCCCTGACTCACATTTATCCTCCTTTTGTAGTACGCACCGCATTTTCTTCGTCCCTCCGAAGTACTCCTCCTATTGCCTTTCCAGCGTCTTTTCCTCCTGAGTGTGTAAGTGCAGGGATTGGATGGATCTTTTTCCTTATGCGCGCCGATGTTTTCCTTTTTTTTTTTTATGCTGAAACCCCCCCCTTTTTGAGCAAATCGCTCCTCTAGCCCGAGCTATTTTTTTCCCCTTTTTTCCCTTCAGATCTGACCCTGCGCAGTGCCCTCCCCTGACCCTCCTCCTTCGGACCCATCTTGGTGAATTTCCTGTCTCTCAAAACCGTCAGGGTTTCTCCGTTTCTGCAGTTTGATGGCCAGAGTTTCCCCCGACGCAAGCGTCAATCTTGCTTCCCTTGGTTTTTTGTAGTTCGTCGGCTCAATCACCGTTTTCTAAACCTTGCCTCAATTAGAGATTTCATCACCGTGTTGGTGTTTCCTTGATATGTCCGGACCAGCTTTGGAACAGGAAGCCCTTCCGACTACGTCCCACACCCTATCCTTTCCGATGAGCTGATGGTCCCCTATTACGTGACCGTCGCAATTGCCAGCTCACGACGAGAAAGAACCCTGACTCTTTTTGTAAGTTCCCTGTCCCCACTCATGGAAGTAATGCTTGGGTTTTTTGCCTTTCGCTTGAAGGTATGTCAACGATTTCAGTTCTAGCCCTCGTGGTCGGAGTTTGCTAAACGCGGGTGTTGCTACCTCCCCGCTCTTTTTTCCAACATCAACATCATTTTCGCATAATGACCCAGATCCCTCCAATACTCTGTTCATTCGCACCATGCTCAGTTCTTGTTCGAGTTCTTTTTCTCTTTTCGCAGATCTTCGCGTACTTCCTTTTTGAACGTCCTTCGGAAGCCTCCATATTCCAATTATCTTGGGGAGCAGCGCTCGCGGTTTGCAGAAACAAGTTCATTTCCCCACGAATAGGATAGTCGGCTCACAACTCTTTTTCTTAATGACTTTCAAAACCTTCCCCGCGTTTGAGTCAAACCTTCGGAATTTACCCCCCTTTTCGAACGTTCACTTTGATAGTTTTTCCTTCGAAAGCTCGAACCCTCTTACTTCAGAGGATAACATTTCAACTCTCCGTTTCCCCCATTTCCTCTCCTTCTTTAATATGGATCTGGCCGGCAGCCCTCTTGTAATGGACTGAAATCCCCATCTGTTTCTTTCTTAAATTTTATCCGTTTTCCGGGGGGAGGTGCTGAATCCCTTCCTCCTTATTTCCGTCGGATGCCTGGTGGTATAAACCCCGCCCCCCATCTCGTTTGTCAAGCCTTTTCCTTTTCCTTCATTTTTAACCCCCCCAGTTTTTCTGCTCGGCTAGCTTTCCATTGGCTAGACTCCCGTAGTCCTGGCCAGATATCGCTCGCGTTTCCCCCCTCCATCTTTTTTTCGTACCGTGACTAGTCGATGAGGCCCCTCCTCTTAACGGAACAGCAAGAGGCATATTGTCCTGAACCTTTCCCAAGGCTTTTTACTATGAGGGCCTCCCCATTTCATAAACCTTGTTGTTAAGGTCCTTCCCTCTTCAGGCTTCCTCGCCTTTTTCTTTGATCCCCCGATGCAACCCTCCTTTCCCCAGTATCTCTCCAGAACCCCTTTTTTTCATGACGCGTGGCTGCTCGTTGCTGGCTGGTTACGCTTCTTATATCTATATATTTTCATCCTTTTTTTTGTTTTGCAATCCTCCTCATTTCCTACCCAATAGCCGCGTCTCCGGCGAGAACCCTTTGATTGGTGTCAGCCCCCCCTTCTTCTTTTTTCCTTACGAAAGCAAGACACGCCTTTTCTGTGAAGATGTACCTCCGACCCCTTTCCTAGGCCCGGTTTATGTTGTCACCAGCCTCCTTCCCCCCCAATATGAATCTGCCTGTCGTTCCAGTTATAGAGTAACGTAGCTCACCCTCTCTTTCTTTTTTTTTCAGTCTATCTGGGGCCCAGGTTTCTTTTCTCCCCTTTGGCAAGTCCGAGTTCACTTTTTTCTGCCCTTTTGCCGCCTGAAGTAACTGTTTTTCGAAAATCGTACTTTTCCCCCCATTACCCCCACTTTCCTCTGAGCCGCGCGCCTGATTCAAAACGACAGCAGTTCTTCTTTCTTACGACATACGTTGTCTGGTCGCCATGAAGCTACTGCTTCCCATGCAGTTTCCTTCGAGGCATCTGACTTTTTTTTTGCACGATCGCATGAGCGACCTTTCTTCCATTTGAGAATTGAGAATTTTTCGAAGGTCTATTCGAGTGTTTGCTTCTGTTCCCTCATTCGTTAACGGTTCCTTGCCTTCTCGGTTTGAACTTACTCGAACCACAGTCTCCCCAGAAGAGTGGTTGTAGTACTTTTCTTTCGATACCTGGTCAATTTCCCCCTTTTTCCTGGTGAGCAGGAGCAAACCTTTTGCTCCGAATTTCTCCCCACAAAGGTCCCTTTCCCATCTTCCCCTCACCGAATGTGCTGCGTTTTCCCAAGACCGTCCGCAAGATCTACACTCCCCTCATAGTCGTCACCCTTTTCTAAAGCTGTGTACATTCCCTACCTCTTCGGTTCGAGGGATATTTCAAGCTTCTGACGTTTTTTCGTCTCTGTGTTGAGCGTGGTGTTTTTATAACCCCCCTGTTTGAAGCAAATCATCATAGATTCTTCCCCACGTCTCGACATGTTCCTCCTCCCTCCCCCCCTGAGCGTGACTGCCACCCACCTCCCCTCATCCGCCTTCCCATATTTGTGACTTTGGATTTCCAAAACGAAGGTCACCCTTTTTGCGCTGCCTTAACGGTATCGAGCCAGCGCTAACGCGGTTCCTTTTTTTATTCCGTTTCCTCTCAATGAATAACCTTGGCCTTCCCCCTTCTCTTCCGCAGGATAGTGATTGTGTTTGTTCTTTTTGCTTTCGGTTCTCTGAATCGGCGCCTCCACAAACCCTTCAGCCCTCGTGCCGTGGCCGCTTTTCCTTCCTTTGCCTTCACAGCCGAGAAACCTTCCGTTGTCCTCCGTACGTCACCAAGAGGGAAGTAATGCTGCGGTCCCTTTTGGCCTCAGGATTCCTGTCTTTCCGTTGAGTTCATGTCTATCCTCGTCGACGCGTGGTCTTTTTCTCGCTGACATATTTTTCATTTTTTTTTCCTCCTAAGCCTCCACGCGACCGTGTCTTCCCTAGTCATGCGACTCCGTTCCAGAATTGGTAAGCCAATTCTCTTTTTCCCGCATGTCCCAGTTCGATTAACCCTTGTCGTTAGAGCGTTCGTGCGCAGATTCCCTTTTTTTTTCTACTTTCGGTTGAATCCTGCTTCTTTTTTTTTTCCCGAATCTCAAAGCTGATTGCGTTGACCGGAATTCGTGTTTGCGCTTCTCCACTCATGCTCAGTATACTGACTACCACCACGCCTCTGTCTTCCTGACTGTACCCCACCGTTCTCCTCCCCACATTTTTCCCTTTTTTTAATCCCCGCTCACTTCCCTTTTCCGCGGGCCCACTTTTTGAAGCTTTTCACCCTTCTTTCAACTAATTGCTCGTCCTACTCCTCCCCTTGAGATCTTTGATCGCTCGCGGCACCCCCCCATGTAACCGAGCCTGGTGCCGGCCTCGATCATTTTTTCTCCTTTTTAGACACTCAGCCAACATTATGGTCTTTCTTGTCTTCCCCCCCACCACCGGTCGAGTTGCTTTTTCCCCTCCCGCTTCGCGGCTTACCACCAGTTGGTGGTGGCCCGCCTGGAACGATGTGTTCTTCCATTTACTTCTGCTTGCCCCTTCCCCCTTTTGCTACTCGTTGCCTTGTTCCTCCCCCCGCCCTTGGACCCCAGTCTATCTCTTTTGTTCCTCCTTTTCGCCTTTTGAACCTCGTCCCCGAGCGCACGCTGCCGAAAATGCCTTCCTCAGATTTTTCACCTCCGTGCTTCTTATTTTCGCCTAAAGCGGTTCTCCTTCGAAGGAAGCGTCTTCCCTCCCCTTCTTCCCTATTTACAGACCCCCTTATGGTGTCCTGTCTTCGACCAGCCCACAGGGTTTCCGTCTGGACTTTTCTGCACCTTGCTGGATTTTTCCCGGTTTTCTTTGTTTTTTCTCTATCCTCTCCTCCGTTGTTTTTTGTTTCGATTCCCTCCCTCCCTGACTGGCTCCCCCCCAGCACTTTTGTTTCCCCTCGGTGCGATTGTCCAACCCTGCTGAGCCCTTTAGCACCCACCCGACGTTGACTCCTCGAGAACTGACTCTTTTCCCCGTTCATTGCGACCTTAACCGAGACCGTCTCTTGGCCCCCTCCCAGGAAAGCTTTTTTCGTTTCCTCTTCTGTTAGGTTTTCCAGTTTTTAGCCGATGCTCCCCGTAGCGAACCTCTCCTGACTGCAAAACGCGACTCTATCTTGGCAAGGCTCGTTCATCTTTCCTGACCCTTTTCCTTCTTCTTGGTTTTTCTAAGGGCGCCGAAGCTTCCTGGAGCAACACCTCGTAAAGTTTTCTTTTTTTCCCACCCTGGTTGGTCCCCTAGCAGTCCGGTAAGGATTCCCCCCCCCAACCGCCGTAGTTGGTACTTTCCCGGCTCCTTTTTCATGTGGCTGAGGTGGTTTCTTCCTTTCTTGCCTGCCAGATGCAGATGCCGGGATTGCATTGTTGACCTCTTTTCTATTCGCGCCCTGCCCTTTTTTTAGTCCTTCGGACCCATTGCGCGGAGGATCTGGTCTTCGCGGTGAAGCTTTTACTCCTGGAATTGCCCCCCCTTCCTTCCGTCCTCCGAACCTGGGTTTTTCCATCTTCAGTCGCACGTTCGCGTGGTGGTAGTCGGCTTGCATACAGGCAGTCCAGGCCGGAACTTTTTTTTCGCCACCGTTTTTACGTGCCCCTGCTTCTTCCAACAGGTCGACTTTGAATCCTTCAGCATTACCTGATCTTTCAACCTTTTTGACGCCTTTTTTCGCTTAAAGTCTGGCAAGGAATTCTGACTGTGTACAGTTGCTACCCAGAGGGATTTGAGGTCTTCCTTGAGCGCTTGGATTTACCCGGCTAGTGGTTGGCTGATACCCCCACTTAGCCCCCCTTCTTTTTTTAACACCGATCGAGTTCTTGAAATGAAACTTCCGAATCTTTCCTGCGCTCCACCAATTCTCCGAGCAGACCTCCCATTGAGTGAGGTCCTCCTTAAATCAGTTTATAAGGATGGATATCGTTTTTTTCCCCCTTTTTTACCGGGCTAGCTCAAGTGTCCCAAGCTTTCTTGAAGGTTTTTTTCCTCGCAGTTTAATCCTCACTGGCTCAAACTCCTTCATAAGTTTTGTTTTTCTTCGCATGTTCCGGACAAGTCCTTCATGGAAATCGTTAAGAGATACGGTCAAACCCCCCCCCAACCCCTCAGCCCGCTCTTGCCTTTTTTTTGCCGATCCTGCGTGTCGCGCAGTTCCGGCCGCTCTCCCGGGAGAACCCCAGTTTTTTCTTCGTCCCTTCACCACCCCTCTTTGAGGTCGTCCTCCTTTCTGTGTTCCTTTTTGGTTTTCTTCCCCCACTTGAGCAAGATTGACGTTCGTCAGAGACCCTCGATCTCTTTTTTTTGGTGGAGAGGTGCTCACCGATTTTTTTTGCACCCCCCTTTTTCAAGTGGACATTTTTAATGACACGTCCTCCTTTTTTTTTTTTCCCGTCCCTCCCCTATGCTTTTCTCACGTCCCAGCTTCAGGATCTACCTGCTTTTCTTTTTCGATACGCGTACTGCGTCCTCAACGCGATCAGTGAATGCTGTTCTTTTTATCCTCATTTTGGGCCTCTTCGACGATCTAGGCCCCGTGGCCCTTTTGTCCTAGTACTTAGACCTGACTACCACCACTCCTGGTGTTCCTTCCCCCCCCCCACCAGTTTTCTTTCGCCCTAGTTTCCAAAACTGCGGGAAATTCCGTTTACCCACCCCGCGGTCCCCTCCTGGGGTTGCAATTGCTCCGCCTATCCTCAAGTGCTATCTCTCCTTCCCCCCGCGCCCTCGGGCAACCCTTTCCAGGAATCGAAGCTGTCATCTGGCATCTTCCTTCAGCGACTTTTTCTATTTTTCCTCTTGCAAAAATTATTGTCTCTTCCCTGTATACGGCCCGTTCCCCCCCCCCCACAATAAGTGTTGATGTACTTACCGCCATAGGGAAGTTAAGTTTTTGTTTCTGGTGAAACCACTTCTGAGTGTTCGTCAGCCCCCTCCCTTCTTTTTTAAACACTGGCATTTTTAGTATTTTCCCATGGCTAGAAATCCACTCCCCTGGCCATCCCCCCCCGAATCGAGTTGCCGCCATTTCTACGTTTTCAGAGACCTTGTCGCCCATATTCGTCCCCAGTCCCCGGCGTTCCTTGGATGATTGCCTCAGAGTAAGGTCTCCTGGACTTCTCAGGTATTCTTCCCCCAAGCCTCTTGCCCGTCGTCGGGGTGCTCAATTCTAAGACGGCAATTCTGATGAACTTTTTTATGTTTTTTTCATGTGGTCAGTAGTTTGAGCTTTCTCCCTCCCCGTTGTTGTTGGAGCGATCTCAGACTCCCCTTTTTTTGCAAAATCAGCACGAGTCTCTCGGTGGAGAACAATGTGGCTTTTCTAAGTCCCCCCCCCTACGGACTTTTTCTGTCGGGGAAGCCCTACGATGTGGAGAGGAATCGATCCTTGAACTTAACCGAGACGGTTTCTGGCGGCTTCTCCTCTTCCCGCCTGGGACTGTCGGTTGTCATGATGTCCCTCTTTCCCTTTCGACAAGATGCGTATCCCGTCAGCGAAAATCTGACTGGGCCGGCCCCCTTAATATATTCTTGCCAAGGGCTCTTTCTTTCACTAGCCGAAAGACGAGCCTTTTCGTCCTCCCCCCATTTTTGAAGGGACCCGACTCAAACTTTGCTTCTTCGTAAAGCTGGTTTCCTCAACCCCTGGTGGAATTTACGTGGAGCCGCGCTTTCCACGTCTTTTAGTTTTTTTGAGTCCCAGACGTGCAACTTCTGATGTCGGCCATGACGAATTATCTATGGGCCAGATGCCCTGCCTCTTTGTCTCGACGATCCGAGTTGTCATGAGCCCTTCCCAGTTTGGCAATTCTTTATCCTTTTCTTTCGAGCCATTTTTTATTTGCCGTGGGAAGTCCTTTTAAGTGATAAAGGAATTTTCCCTTCAGGCGCGCGTCCCTTTTTTCCCGGTCCTTCGCACGAAACCCATCAACAAAAGGCCCCCCCCCCCCCAGTTTGTGGTTTATATTTGAGGCGCCTTAACCTTCAACTTGGTGTCCTGGCGCCACCGGCTGCTATGTTCCCCCCCCCCCCTTTGATCGTCGCTCACTTTTGCCGGATTCCCTTGAGCAGTACGCAGAAATCTCTTTCAGACCTTTTTCCGAACCCTTTTAGCTGTTGTTACAGTGCGAGAGGATTGGCTTTCTTTTCTTTTTTTCCTCTTTGACGGAGCGCATGATTTTGCTTTTTTGAGGTTTACAGTCTTTAACCCCCCCCCCCCTCGTTGGCCCCTCGATAGCCACGCTTCTCGATTTTCTCGACATGCTCATACTTGAACTCTGCCGCAGTTTCCTTTCCAAACTGACCGCCGCTGACTCCTTTTTTCTAACGTCGCCCCAACTGAGGTTATCCGGTTTCTCGCGGTTTTTGCGTTTGACCCTTCCCCCGTGCTCTGCCAGCAGCCTCTAGGGCCAGGTTTTTTGAGCCCCCCGGCTTTAAGACGAAACCTTGTCCGTTCC
>Ga0179593_1446233_pt1 | contig 11848 bp, 24 predicted proteins | sample CZODoug2_1_08_16_FD_185931 | JGI IMG/M metagenome (GOLD analysis project Ga0179593, IMG submission 185931) | Vadose zone soil fungal communities from Angelo Coast Range Reserve, California, USA - CZODoug2_1_08_16fungal (PacBio error correction) | ecosystem: Environmental > Terrestrial > Soil >... | reverse complement strand
TTCTTTTGTCTTTCTTTCCTCTGAATCCTCTTTGATTTTAGGCCCGTCCCCCTTTCATTCGTAAATTCCGAACGTCTCACGAAGACCATGCTCTTTCTTCCGGTCATTTTTTACTCTTCCTTTTTTTCCCTCGCTCGCGGTTCCAGTTCACCCTTCTTTTTTTCATTTGCCAAATTCCTCCGTTCGGTCATGACTTTTTCTGCCTATCGACCACAATATTCCCACTTCCGCGCCTTCTTTTGAAAAGTGTACCCCTTTCCTTTTCCCCCTTTTTTGTGTTTTGCATTTTCAGTCCCATTATGTTCTCCCTCCCGCCTCGCCCCCTCCCCCCCCCTCCCTCTCTGAAACCGGCCGCAACCGTTTTGTTGGAGGCCCCCCTTTTTCATCGATCCTTCTGGAATCTCATCGGCCTTTACTTGTGTCCTTTGTCCGATCTTCACCTGATTTGTCTCTTCCCCTTTTGTTTCTTTTTTTCTGTCTGGAGTTTTAGGGGATTATTCTTCCTTTTCTCCGCCTTTTTTCCTTTTCTTCTTTTTCCCTTGTCGTGTTGCGTTTCTGTGAACGGTCCCGAACGAGTGTGCTTTTATTATGGTTTGTCCCCTCCCCCGCACTGCCCAAGTGGTCTTTTCTTATTCCCCCGGACACCCTCCGCTTTAAAATGTTGGTCTCTTTTTTAATTCAATGCTTATTCCTACTCCCCCGCTTTTTTTCCACCCCAAGACCAGAGTTCCCACAAGTAATTGAGGACCCCATCCCCTTGGCCTTTTTTTTTTTTCCCGTTCGCGATATCTGTGTCGGACTCCACAAAGATACTGGTCGTGTTTTCCCCCCGCCATTTCCTCCCCGACTTCCAAGTTCTGACCTACTGCAAGGGATCTTCCTAGGCTTTTGTCTGTCGTGAGGGTTTTTTCGGCTCCTGCCCTTGTTCCTCCTTTTGTTTTTTTCTCTTTTCTTCTTTCCCCCGCGCCTTAGGCGTCAACGGGATCTGAGTCTTATTTCTCCCCTTTTCTCTTGGCAATTTGGTTTCCCTTGTGACACTCTTTCTATACCGTTCCAGAGCGGTTGCTGTCCTCATTTTGGGTCCGTTCTTGGTGTCTTCATGCGCCCGCATGTTTTTGCCTCGGCCGTTTTTTTATTATTCCCCGTTCTTGTTTTAACCTCAGTTCCCCCCCCAGGAGTCATTTGTTGCCTTCCCCTTTTTTCCCCTCCTAAGCAGCTGTTGCTCCAGCAGTCGAAAACCAACTTCTTTCCTCCTTCTGACGTTTTGTGGTCCATGCCTTTCGCGCTGGCGACAAGTTTTTCTTTCCACAAGGGTCCCCTTTGGCCCGGCCTACCCCCTTCCAGGATGCTTCCGGCGTGATAGCTTTTATCTCTTTTTCAGTTAAATTTGTCTCCCCTTTCGCACAGTTTGCCCCTTTACCTTGTCAGTGAGGTTTCCCCCATTACGTATTCTACCTCTTTGCAACAGGAAGGTTCCTCGCCGCACACCCCTCCCCCTTTTCGGTTTTGTGCTTTTCTCCCCGTGGCTTTTTTTCTTTGCGTTTTTTGTTTTCGCTTTTGGGCCGAGTCACACTCCGGTAGGCCCTACCACGGTCAAGTGAGTTGAGCTCCCCTTTCCCCCCTCTCCCCACCCCTTTTTTTCCCAAACTTGGCTGCCATTTGGAAAGACCTCAGCGGCGTTCCAAGTCTCTTTGTCCTTTCTCTGTGGAGCGCATTGCGTTTTTTGCGTTTAGTCTTTTTTCCCCCCTCTGCTTTTCCCTCCGACTTCTTCTTTTACCACAATGTGAATTTACCTTTCCCGTCCTGTGTGCAACTCAACATTTGTGAGGGCATTGTAATCTTGTGCTTTGTTTCCCTCACAGAGAGGTCCCTTCCTCCTTACCCCATTCATTCTTCAGTTTGTCGTTTCCTTGTTTTGGGCAGGAGTTGTCCCTTCCTCTGCAGTTTTTCGGTTTTTCTTCATTGCGCTTCGACTATCGGAAAGCCCCCCACCTTTCTTGTTCCTCTTCTTCCCCTCATTCCCCTTTCTTTTTATCCTCAGACACGCGGATGGTCCGTAAGCACCGCTTTTTTCTTACCAACGTGCTATCTTGTTTCTCTTTCAGGTTGTTCGGCCGTTCTTTTTTTTTCGTTTTTGGCTTGCCCCGCCGCACCTTTCTTTTTCCCCTTTCCCCTTTTTACAGTTATCGTCTTCCTGTCAGCTGGTTTTTTTTAGACCTTTCCCCCTCTATGACACCGTCGCGGCACTTCTGCGTTTGCCGATAACGGTGTTACCCGAGAGATTTCGTTTTTCATGGTCTTCGCGTTTTTTTTTTTTTTTTTTTTAGCTCTCTCCTTTTTCTTCCCAATATTGTCCCCAGATAAATTGGCGTCCTGGTTCTTCTAGCTCCCCTCTTGCCTTCTTCCCCCATCGGTTTTTTTCATTTTTCCTTTTTTTGTCTTCTTTCGTGAGAACAATGCTTCGTTGTTGCGTGTTGTCCCCCCCCCCCGTTTTTCCCACGTTCCCTTCCCAATTCCCTTTTTTTTTCAAAGATTTCAGGCCTTCCGTATTACCTCAAGTCCCCTCTTTTTTTTCCCAGTTCCCCTGTTTCGACGGTCCAAGGTCTGCATGGCACCCCCCCTCTTTTTTTTTTTTTTACACCGACGGCGTCGCGTTCAGTCCCCAGACAAGTTGCCCTTTTGGGAAACCTTCCTTGCCACACCTTCCTTTTCCCTTTTTTTTTTCAACAGGGCTTGCTCCCCCCCTTGCCGAGTCTTTCCTCCCGTTTTTTGGTTTCTTGAGCACTGTCTCCCCGTCTCTGAGCTCCATCCGTCCCCACCACTCCCCCCTCCCTTCCTTGTCCTCCCCCGTGGACTTTCACTTAGGGGGGGCGCTTCTTCTTTTGTGTCCCCCAATCTTTTCCATCCCCCTTTCCCGCTCTTTTCCGGGTTGCAACTCGCTCCCTTTTATGAGGCTTTCCTCTCGTTTCCTTTTTGTATCACCGAGGTTCGTTAGCCCGTGTGCCCTGCTCTCCACGATCTTCCCCTTCCTTTTTTTTTTTCTCCTCTGACCTCCGCTTTTGTTTGGTTTTTTTTTATGACTGATTGGTTTCTTTTTAACTGGACCCAGGTCTACCGCCCCTCGGTGAGAACTTTTTCCCGATTGTTCTTTCAAACATCTCTTTAGTTTTTCACTTGATTTTTTCCCCCACCCTTCTGTGTTTTCCACTCATTTTTTTGAGTAAGCAAACCCGACGAGACCGCATCCCCACTACCGTTCCCTTTTAGTTTTTTTTTCTGGTATCGTGCTTGGTGTTACCCCTGTAGTGCGTGAGCTTTCCCCCCTTATTTTTGCGCTCAATTTCTGGCTCCCTTCTTCTCCATATTCACCTTTACTCCGCTTCCACTACCGACGAACTTCCATATTGCGAGCAGCGGGTTCTTTCACCTTTTCTTTTCCTTTTTTTTTTTTTTGTCATGTGGGTTTTAGCCATTTTGATCGAGTCAATGGATTTTTTTTTCCCGTTCTTTCCGAGGGCGCTCTTGATTTTAGTTTTTCTGATCCATTTCTCTTGTTGGGCAGGTAGTTCTGGTTTTACCCTTTTTTTTGTCCGTTCGCCCCCGGAAAAAATGTGCTGTGCCTTTTGTGCAGCTCGTTTTTTTGTCCCGAAGATTGAACTTTTCCGGTCGCCCACCCCTTCCGGAAACGTTTTCCCTTTTTCCGTTTGAACCGTTTGCCCATTGCTCCTTTCCCCTGCTCCTTCCCCCTTTGTATAGGTTGAGCTTTTTGTCGCCTGTCCCCGGACTTCTTTCCCTTTTTGAAAAGTATTTGGGGGGTATTTTTTTTTTTTTTCCGTCGGACTGTCCTTGTGTTGGTTTTCCTGACTCTTTGCTCTTTTTTCCCCCGGAACGTACCTATTTCATGGCCCCCCCCGGATTTCCCCCCCCCTGTTACCCCTCCCGGCACTCCCCGATTTCTTTTCCTCTCCACTTGGCTTTTTGTGTGCTCTTTTTTTGGACCCCTGCGGTCGGACTTGCTGTTTTAACTAATTGCCCTTTGTCGTGGTTTTTTTCCTTCCCGGCCCACCCGGTTTGCAGGTCCTTTTTTCTTCCTGACCCCTTTCTTCTTTTGTTGTTTTTCAGTTTTTATTTTTTTTCGCCTCTTGTTCACTTGATGCGGTCGTTCCTCCCAATCGGGGGGACCCCCCCCCCCTTTTTGTGGCGAGCTCTGTTCTTCCCTTCCCATTTCATAGCTTTCCCCCCCTCTTCCCTCGAGCAATTCGACGCTTTGGACCAGCGTTTCGGGGAAAGTTCTTCCGACTGGCCTTTTCCCCAAGAACCTGTCTTGCCGGTGCTTCTCCCCGTCGAACATCACTGTCCTCCCCTTTTCTTTCGCAAGTGATTCCGTTCTTCCCCCTTTTTTCTTTGAACACCATTTTCCTTATAACCATTTTTTTCCTCAGAGCTCCCTCACCTGAAGTTTTTTTCCCCCAAGGGCTCCACTGAACAACTTCTCTGATCCTTTTTGTCTTGGGGCGCTCCTCACTATTTCACAGGAGTATCCCTTTTTTTTTCTCTCTGGCAGCCAGAGTTTATTTTTTGCATGGTTGCTTGTTCTTTTTTTCGCCCTTCTCCTTGGGATTTTGGGTTTTGCTCCGGAAGTGTGCCGGCCCCCCCCCTCCCCCCGAACTGGACCCACAAAGTGGAGCCCCCCCTTTCCCCCCTTTTGTCCAGGTGAACGCATTTCGGATTGGTCGCCGGTTTGTCTTTTCTGTGTCTTTGACGGTTAATGCGGTTGAACCACACTCTTCTTCTTAGACCCCTCACTTACTCCCCGCCTTTTGATATGACGTCTTTGCTCCGGATCGATTGTGCCCAATACCTGTTCCCCTGTTGGAGTCTTTTGCTGCCCCCGCTTCCCTCACACTTTTTGCTGTCTTGTTTTTCCCTCGTGAACATTTTTTGTTTGTGTCTGTCTGCCTGAGCATGGGAGAGGTCAAGGGGGTGTTTTTCCTTTTTGTCCCCTTTCTTATTATGCTGAGTTCCCCCCCATGCATTGTTTTCTGTCGTCGGTTCCCTTGCGGTCCGGGGACTCTTTCCACCGGGGGTCATCCTTTTTTTCCCATTTTCCCCGCAGCGTTCTCTCCAACGGCGGCCACTACGCCCGATCCTGGCTGAATTTTTTCAAACGCCTTCCGCAGGATTGGGGCTTCCCTCCCAGCGAGTTTTATTCCGTCTTTTCCGGGTGTCATTTTGATGGTTGCTTCCCTGTCTTGCCCCTCGTCGCTTAAAACGGTTCTGTGCTTCCTTTCCGGTCAAATTACCAACGGGAGTGAGCCCCCCCCCCTTTTGTGAGAAGTTTACCGTTGTTCTGTGCACTTTATCCCTTTTCCTATGTCTGCGCCGTTTGACGGGCGGAGCTTTCGTGCGTTTTTTAGTGACAACTGGGAACCCCCCCTTGTTATGGTTTTCTTTGCTCTTCGCGTGAACAGGATCTTGATCTTGCTCCCTTTCCTGAAGTTACCCCCCCCCCCCACGTTTTTTGCCTCTTGCCCTCCCTTTTTGGACAAAAATCTTTCTTTTTTTTTATGCGGTTCTGAACCCCTTCCCAGTTTCAGGTTGCATCAGGATTGGTTTTTTTGCGTACCACCCTCCCCCCCCCTTCCACCAATTTTTTCCTAAGCTTGCGGGTATTTTCCCCCCTTCAATATCGTTTTTATTGTTTTCGTTTTTTTCCTTTGGCGCATTACCCTCCCCTTTTCGGTTTTTGGTGTCTCTCCCCCCATTTCCCTTCTACCTTAGGCAGCCAGCTGTCCCCGACCCCCTTCTCAAGTGTCGTCCGACCCCCTTTTGGCGCCCCCACCTCCCCCCCATTCATTTTGCGTTTGTACGCCATTTTCCTTTGATGGACGCGCCTTTTTTCCCTTCGATTTCTCTTCCTTTCAGCGGGATTGCGTTCCTTTTTTTCGGTTTCTTATGTTGTGTTTTTTTTTTCTGGCGTTATGGTTTTTTTTCTCGGGCTCGGGTTGTCATTTTTCTTTCTCTTTCCCCTGCCTTTGGATCAACAAACTCCCCTTCCGTTTCTTTGTTGCCCCCGGTCCCCCCCCTTTCTTCTTTCCAAGGGGACCGGGGGCTGAATGGAGTTCCCCTGTTATTTTCCTGCTTCTGGGACCATCTCCCCCCCTGGTTCGTCCATTTTTTTTTCGGGGTGGTCTCCTTGTTTTCCCCCCCCCAACTTGTCTGACCACTTCTTTTTTCTGATTCCTTTTTAGTTTTGTATTTTTTTGGGTTTCGAGATGAACAAGATCCTCGTTCCGGGAACACACCCCCTTTTTTCCACGTATTAAGCCTTTTTTTCGGTTTTTTCCCACCTCTCCCCCGCTGGAAAAACTTTTCCCAGTGGACTTGGGAACCCCCATCGTCTCGTTCTTCGTTTTTTTCCCTTCACATTTTTTCCTACTCCTCCTTTTTTCATGCGATGCATTTCAATTTTCTTCACCACGTAGCGAACTCTGTTTTCTCTTTTCCCTTTCCCCCTTTTCTGAAGGAGTTTAGTCCCTTGCTGACCATCCCGATCACCTTTTTTCATCAAGTTTTCTTTTTTCATTTTTCATCCGCTGGTTTCCCGCGTCAACTTCCTCCTGATATTTTTGTCTGGTGCCTTCCTTTTTTTTTTTCAGTTTGGGAACTGCCCCCTTTTCTTTCCTCATATCACCCCATCTCCTTCCTCTTCCACATGGGCCTTTCCCCCTTGGGATTTTCGTCGAATTTCTCGTTTTTATTTCCCTTCCTCGAGACCCTCCCATAAACTTGCCTTCAACCGTTCCGCGTTTGCCTTTTTCCTTCCTTGCCATTCGACCTTTTTTTTGACTCTTTTGCGCGGTTTTCCCGTCGCTATCTTCCTTTTTTTTTTCAAGAGTCCCCCTTTTTTTTCTTTTTCGGACCGGCAAATTCTGTGCTGGGTATTTCTCCCGCTGTGCGTTTTTCCTTGTTTTTTTGATTTTGCTTATCGTTTCCCGCGGATCTTGAATCAAGGAGCCCGTCTTTCACCCCACCCCGTCCCTGAGACATTCTTGTCCACGTGCTACCCTTTTCTCGATACAATTTTTTTTTTTTTCTCTTTCCTGCCTTTGCGTCCGTTGTCCTTTTCCTTTGTCTTACCAATCCAACCCCCCAGTGACCCTCCCTTTCCCCTCCTGACCAGATTCTTATTTTGTTAGTTTGTTCTTTAGAGTTGCTTTTTTTCTTCTTCTTTTTAGGTGCTGAAAGAGTCTGCTACACTTCATTTCCACCAAACCCCCCCCTCCCCCCCTTTTTTTCCTTCCCCCTTCCTCCCATCACAAATGAGTGCCGCCTGTTCGAGTCTTGTCTTCTCGGCGTTGGGGGTTGTGTGGTCTTTTTCTTTCTCCGTTTATTACCCTTTCTTTGGTAAGCTTCTCGGCTAGTTTCCTCACGGGACTCTGGATCTTTTCCCCTGCCCTTTTTCAAAGTTGGGAGCAATCACGGTATGTGCGAAGTATACTTCTTCTCTCAATTTTTTTTTTGCCCTCCCCCTACCCCTCTTCCTTTCTTTGCTCTCCCTCTCTGCTTTGTCCCTTTCTTCTTTTCCTGATTCTTTTCTGTCATTTCCCCTTTTTTTGACTTCCCGTTGTCTACTTTTTCCCCCATCCCCAAGAAATCCCTTTTTTTCCCCTTTTAAGAAACCCTCTTTACGCTTTTCGGTTGGCGCTCCCCCCCCCTTTCTTACTTTCCTCTTGCCTGCCGACCTTCTCTTGGGTTCACGTTGTTTCCCTTTGTACCTCCCTTTGCCTTTTCGGTGGTTGTGTTGTTTTCTTGCGTCATTTTAGGGTTCTGTTTTTCCCTTTTCTTCGCCACTGCTAGTCGCCCCCTCTTCAATTTTGTATTTCCTCTCTTTCCACCAACCGGCTTCCCCTTCTTCCCCTCCCCATTGGAAATCGTTGCGGCTTTTTCCCCTCCCTTTAGTCTTTGCACTGTTGTGGTAAGTATTTCTTTTTGGATGGTACACTTTTCCCCTTCCCTCCCCCTTCCCCCCGGCCGCTATCCGCCCCCCCCTCCACCCTTGAAAAACTCTGGGCGACCTTTCTCCTCCTCTAAGAATTCCTTTGACAACCCAGTCTAATGTGCGACTCTCCTTTTTTCGATTTTTCTTTTCCCCATGGCTTATTTTCCGACTTCTCTGTCAATTGGCATTCCCCTTTTTGTTTTGCCCCACTTCCCCTGGAAGAGGAACTTATTCTTTTGCTTGTTCTCCCCCCGAAGGTCTTGTACCCTTCTTCGGACGGTCTTCCCCAATTAACGGTTTACTTCTTTTTTTTGCGCAGCTTTTGGAGGATACTTCCCCCCCTTCCCGGGGTTGGATTTCGAGCCATTCCTTTGCCTCCTTTTCTTTTCTTTTCTTTTTTTCCGATCTGACTACCTTTTTCCGTTTGCGTCTCCCCGCCCAGAACACGGCCTTCCTAATTTTTTCCAGAGCATCCACAACCAAGCCCTTCTTCTTCCCTTTAGTTTTTTTTCTGGCCAAGTGTTTTCTTCAATCTTTCCCTCATCTGAAACTTTCTCCCCATCTCATTTTTCTCCCTTCCCCCCCTTTTTACGTCTGTGAAGAAGGTGCACCCCTTCTGAGCCCGCTCTCTTTTTCCTTCGAGGATGATTTTTCCTGACTTAAATTTTTTTTCCCGCTCCCCTCTTTTTTTGCTGACAAGGGTGAGTTTTTTTTTTTCTTTGCACCGCCCTTCCCTGTTTTTCCCTCTGTCCCCCCCAGATCAAGTTGCTTTTGACCCCCGTTTTCCCCCGAGATGTTTGCAATCCTCAGTGTTTCGGCTCTTTTTTTTTTTTGTAGCCATGTTTTCTTTTCATCTGCTTTCCCCATTCCTCTGGCTTCCCCCAACTTTTTCCCCCCCAAAAAGTAACGTTCCACCTTCCGGTTCTCCCCCCCTTTCAAAAGAGTTCAGCGTAATAGGCTCTGTTCCCCCCCCCTTTCTTCTTCTATCTTGTCTCTGTCGTTCCATCTTGCTTTCGTTTGGCGCCTTTTTCTTCCCTTTTCCCCTTGTCGCCCCCGCCGGCCGATTTTTAACGAATCCCCTCGTTCTCTCGCACCTTCCCCTAGCACCTACACCCACGGGTGCCCCCTTTTTTTCGACCACCCGCACACTGTTGACCCTCCCCCCCTTCTCGTTTCCCCCAAGGCATTCCCTTCCGCTTTCTGTCTCAGTTCGTGGGAGTTAGTTCCCCAGGTGTCTTTTTTTTCTCTTTTGGGTTGCCCGTCCCCCTTCTTCTGGGGCTACCAACTATCTCCCCCCTCACGTTCCCCCCCCGCCACAGCTCATTCCACCACCCTTCGCTTTTTCTGGAATTTCCCCTTTTTCTGTGGTTGGGTTTCTCTTTTTTGCCGGTTTCCCCCCCCCCCTTCTTGTGAGTTTTTTCCAACACAGAGAAGTTTTTTGAGAGATTTTCCCCTCAGCCAGCCCTAGGTCTTTTTTCATTTTTATTTATCCATTTTTTTCTTTTAAGTATTCCACCGTTTTCCTTCCCTATTGGACCCTTTTCTTGTGCTCCCTCCCTCCTCCCCCTATTTTCCTCATCCTCCGTTTTTTCTACTTTATTTCCCATCATGTCTCCTGGTTTTATTGGGATTGTTAGGTTGCCCTCTCTGGTTGGGTCTTTTTTGGGGGTGTTTGGGCTTGGATAGAGTCTTGGTGTTTTTTTGGGGGTTTGATGTCTCCCGCTTTTCTTCGTTGTGTGCTTTGTCTTAGATGTGCACATGGTTCCAGAACACGGTTTTTTTCTCCCCCTTACCCCTGCTAGTGGCGACCCTTTTTTTTTCAGCACTGTCGATATTGGACGTTATAGGGTAGGCTTTCCTGTCCCCCCCCCCCCCTCCCTTATGTTTCTTCTTCCCCCCCATAATTTTTGTTGGAAAGACCCTCTGTCCTACTCCGAGCGCTCCCCCCGTTTTTCAATGGAAAACCCAATTCTTTGTTTATTCCTATGCTTTTTTGTGGCCTTTTTTCTTGTTTTTTTCTCTGGTTTGTTTTTTTTCACGCGCCCTTGCCCTTAGCTCATGTGAGACAAGGGATCCCACTCCTGGTTCCACCCCCTGAGCGTTTTTTACTTCCGCACTCCATCACGCCTGGAAAACCCCTCTCCCTAGTGGGTTTTTTCCCGACTACCCTCACCTTTTTTATTTTTGTTGCCCTTCTTTTTTCCCTGTTTCATGTTTTTTCCCCGCGCCCCCGGTAGTTGGTGCCTCTTTTTTCCCCGTCCCCAGACGTCCGTGTCCCTGTCTCTTTTCTTTGTTAGAGGACTTCTATTTTTGGGTTTGCTTTATGGGTGATCTGTGGTACGCTATTGCCCGTGTGCAACTCCACCTCGCTCGCTTTTTCACCGACGCGGCCCCTTTTCCGACCAACCCCTTTTTTAGGGTGTTTAGAGCTTACTACGCGGCTCAATCTGGTACCCGTTGACTTCCTTCCCCCTCGTTGTGTCCCCCTTGATTTAAGTTTACCCTTTTGGTTTCGCCCCCCCCTTGACACGATGACTTTTTCCTTCTCCCTCCTTTTTTTCCCCCAATGGTTCCTCCGTCGGCGGTATCCGCCCTTTCCCTTCGCAGTCCCCTATTTATCCCAGGGAGGAGGCCCTCCTTTCCCTGTCCGCTAAGGCGGATTATTTTTGGACAAAGAATTTTTTTCCGCACCTTCTTTTTCCTTTACGCATCCTCCTTTACTTTTTTCGGACTCATATGTTGACTTATCAGATCTCCTCTCTCATTGGTTACCCGACTCTGTAGTTTGCCCAACCTTCCTCGAGTTTCCTAGCCTTTTTGCGCTTGACCCCCTCTTTGTTTCCCATAGGTGGAAATGTGCTATTGTCGGTTATTTGTTTCCGGAAGGCGGAAATAGATTTTTTAATCTGTGTCGTTTTTGGGGGCGACCAGCGCCTGGGTTACAGGCCGGCCCTTTTCTTTCTGATATGACCCTATGCTGGAGCGGGTTTCTTCTCTCCTGGCGGTCGACCAGGAGACGGTCCCCTTGCTGCGTGTGCAGGCCGCCACCCTTTTTTTTCCGAAAACCCCGTTAGATGACGTGGCTTCGCGTCGCCGCTTCCAAGCTGGACTGTCAGTCCTGCAACGTGACCCGCACCCCCCCCATTTCTCCCGTTTTCTCTCGCCCGTCTTTTATTAATTTTCTGTTGACTCCCCTTTGCTTTTTAAGGAGCCACTCAATAGTGACTTCCTTCTTTTTCGTTCGACCTTCTTTTTAACCTTCCCTTGGTATGGAACCGTAAGAGTCCTTCTATCATTTTCTTTCCCCCAGAGCCCCTTTTTGTACCCCAAAAGTGTCTGGTTCAATTTTCCCGCTATTTTCAGAGTTTTTCTTCTTTTTTCTTCCCCCGACTGCCCTTTTACAACTCAGACTGACACGACTCTCTGTCCCCTTTCCCCTTCTTACTAGAATTTTTTTTGCTATTTTTTTTTACCTCAGAGTAGGTCTTCCTTTTATTCGCTTGTGAGCTTCTGAGTAGCACTTCGTCCCTTTCCTCTTTTTTTTTTTTCGGTCGTTGCTTTTTCACCCCTGTTGTCCCTTTGTGCGAACCCCCAAGCATATCTTCCCCGACCAACCCATTCCCTACTCCCTCAGGTTTTTTTTTTAGTTACCTGCTCGGGCTGCCCATGTTTTTGATTTTTTTTTTTCTGGTTACCCTGGGAAGGCTTTTGCCAACTGCTATTCAAGTGACCGTTTCCTCCTCTTTTGCGCTCCTTTGCTTTTTCCTTTCTGTTTCCCCCCTCCTTTTTTATTGTTTTTCTGCGTATAACGCATCCCCCCCTCCCCCCCCCTTTTTTTGTGCTTTT
>Ga0179593_1444648_pt1 | contig 11848 bp, 16 predicted proteins | sample CZODoug2_1_08_16_FD_185931 | JGI IMG/M metagenome (GOLD analysis project Ga0179593, IMG submission 185931) | Vadose zone soil fungal communities from Angelo Coast Range Reserve, California, USA - CZODoug2_1_08_16fungal (PacBio error correction) | ecosystem: Environmental > Terrestrial > Soil >... | reverse complement strand
CTTTTCGGTTCTTTTTTTTCCCCGTCCACCTTGCCTCGGTTTGGCGCTTCAGGAATTTTCCCCAACTAAGATCCGTCTTATAAAGCCTTTGTCCCGCGTCACGTCGACGACCCTTGTTCTTCGGTTTTTCCTCCTGCCCCAGTGCAAGTGATTTTGATGACCCTTTCCCTATGTTTTTGATCCCCTGGCCCCTACACACACATTTTCTTGCTGCTGTGGAACCTCTTGCGGGTGTCCACCCTGATGGTTCTCCCCCCCCATTTCAGCCCAATGTCTTTGAACCCAATTTGTTCTTTCTCAAAAACCCACACGTTTCGCGTTCCGCCCAAACATTTTTTTGTCGATCCTGTCATCGTTCCCCTTTCCCAAGTTCAGATAGTCTTGTGACCTCCACATGTTTTTTCCTCGACGTGCTTCCCCTTGGCCCTAAATGATTCCTTTTTTTTTAGTCAGTCCCCCCCCCACCTCCCGCCACCAGGCCCTTTTCCCTCCTAGGTGGTGGCAATTGACGCCCCCCGTCGCCCCGCGTGCGAACCCCCCCTTGAGTCTGGATTTTTTTTTTGGCCCCCCCAACCGTGGGGCGGTTTTCCCCCCTGGAAACACGTGGGGTTTAATCACTGTCAAAGTGGACCAACAGCTCGGCTCCTCCCTGGCAAACTTTTTGTCCTCACCCCCGGGTCACCTTAATCGGTGTTTTCCGCCCAACAGTCCCAGTGGTGCCCCCAACCCTTTTCGCCAACAGTTTCACACCTTTTCAACCCCAAAAACCATCGGAAAACACCGCCCGTGCCCTGTGTTGCCCCAAGACGAATGACCTGTTTTTCGGTTCTTGGTTTTTTTTTTCCCCCAGTATTTCCAGGACATCGTTTGCAGTCAGTGTAAAAACGACCGGTTTGACCCCCCTTGTCTATTCTCGTTTCCCGCATATAGGATGTGGGCCCCATGAATCCCCCGTGGGTTCTGATCGACTTGCAGGTTTTCCTTCCCCGTATGTGCTTCGTAGGTGAGGTTAATCTTCCCCTCGGTGTACCCAACCCTGTCCCCCTCGTTTCTTCGATTGGAAGTTTAGTGCCTCGCCCGTTTTTAACCTCCGGTCGCACCCCCCCCCTGGGCGGTTGGTCAACAACAGTATTCTCCCCATTGCAAACGGTCACCTGTGGACGTGACTTTCCTTCCTACCCCAAAGTTCCCCCTGTGGGTTTTCTGAATAATGGACGCTTCTTCCGCCTTTTTGTTGTCACAGAAAACCCCCCCCTTTTCTTTGAAAACCATGTAAACCAACGAACCGTCAACCACCCTCTTCCACAGGTCCTCCTTCCTTTTTCGACCTGGGAGACATTTGCGGCCACCCTTCTGCCGTGACGTCACGAGAAGGAGAGGAAGCCCTGACGCCATGTTTTTTTTTCCATCCCATTTCCCCCCTGCCTTTTTCTTTCCCTCTTTGAGAAGGGGACGGACGGTTTTTTTTTGCCCCCCCCCACTCCCTTTGGTTCAGACACGGTGGCTGCCAAAAAGTCTACGTCCTTTCATCGTTCCCTTGTCCCTTCTGATGGTTGCCCGGTTTTTTCACCCACTGAGGTCCTTATCCCTTTTTTTCCCCCGATGTTAGGGTTTTGAGCGGATTTCCTGTGCACCGCGTCCCCTTTCCCCAACCTCTGCCCGCAGGGTTTGATACGCACCGGGAACGCGTTGTGGTCCTCTCCCGACACTATTCTCATCAGTCAAAAGAGTTTTTAATTGTTTCCCCTTCAAACCCGTCGTTCCCCTTTTTTCGGTTGTCATGGCGCCCCTCTTCGCTGCCCTGACTCGAACCCGTGTGCTTAGATCCTTTACGCTTCCACAACCGGGCCCCGTCTTTCTGTTGATGAACATTTTCACCGATCGGTGCAGGCACCCCTGACCGTCCCCCCCTTTCCTCTTTTGACCCTCTCCCATCCACCAAACCCACACCGGTTCAACGTTCTCTCCCTTTTCTTCCTTTTTTGATTCTTTTGGTTGCTTAGTTTTTTTTCTCGGTTTCGTTGGTTGTGGGTGATTTTGAGCTGTTTGAACAGGCGGGGCTGCTTTGTGAACTTTGTGATGACTTGTCCTTTGGTGGCCTTTTCCTCTTGTTCAGCCCGGTAAGTTTGTCGGTGTGTACCATCGCTGTTTCTTTCGTCCGTCATGTGCAATTTTGTATTTTTCTCAGTCGTTTTTCAACTGCCCTGTTGTCGGACGACTTTTTTTTTGACAGGGACGGTACACCGTTTGCTGGATTCTTAGAGAGTTCTTTCTTTTTCGGTTGGCCTGCCCGCGTTGTCTTGTTTTTTTTCTTCTTTTCAAACTGCTGCCCCGTGGTGTAGATGGTGCGTGTGTTGGCACCGTCATTTCAGGTATTGACACTCGTTTTTTGAATGTATCCCTCTCTGGAGGGAAGAGCCGGCCTGCGATGACATTTCTGTTTTTTTTTGCTTGAGTTTCGCTTCGTTTCCCCATTTTAGGTTGGGGGTTGCTTTGCCCCTTTCTTTTTTTTTTTTCCGTTCGGACGTTTTTTTGAAGCTTCTTTTCGGCTTTTTCTTTTGGTTGTCTCCCCCAATGGAACGGAAGGGGTTGAGCATGGCGCCCCCCTGTCGACTTGCTTTCTTTATTTGTTTGTTTAGCTGCTCTTGGTTTCCTTGGTTGCCCCCTCTCCACAAGTTTTCCTGGGAACAGAGGGGGAAAGCCCTCTGTGCAAGCAGTTCTTTTTTTCCCTTTTTTTCCTTTTTTTTTCTGACTCTTTTTCCCGGGAAGTTCTGCGTTTTGCTGTTGTTCATGTTGTCTGTCTGGTCCTTTTCCTTACCTTTGGTGTTCTTTCGACCCTTCCCTCTGGAACCTGGCCCCATTGCCCCTGACGCGGGGTCCTTTTGTTGCAAGAGAAGGTGTCTTTTTCTGCCGTTTTCCATCCTTCAAACCCGCTTCCAGGCCGTCCTGTCTGTGCCGATTCCCGACACGGGTTTGGACTTTTTTTCTCCCGAGATTCTTCTTTCGCGCCCGGAAAATTGGTCGTTTCCTGGTAGACGATGCCGTTCGTATGTGTTTTTCGTTTTCAACTCCGGTTACCCCCCCCTTCACTTTTTTTTTTTTCACAGTCCTTCTTTTTTTCTTTTTGTCTTCCCATTTGGTGGCTTTTTTTTTCCTTTCAGCACTTGATGCCCTTTTTACGTGGTACTTACCAGATTGATGCCCTTTGGTTTCTGGCCGTTCCCGGTGTTTTTTTTTCCTGTGGTTGCCCCTCAGTCTCCGATTTTTAACTGTTTTTTTTTTTTTTTTTTTTTCTTTTTTCTTGCCCTTCAAGTTTTTTTTTTACATCCTCTCCCATCTCCTTGGTTGGTGTGACGGACTTGGGTCTTACATGCAGCACGGGGGGTTGCCCCCCGCTTTTTTTTTTTTCATTTTTGCGCGGGATTTGTTGTGGTCAGCTCTTTTTTTTGATTCCCTGCCTGTCTTCTGTGTCTGGTTTGTTTTCCTCTGAGAGTGTTTGTTTGGAACCCCGGGACCGGATGCTCTTGCGTTGGAGTTTTGTGTTGTCCTCCGCTGTCCTCTTTGCTGTTTTTTTGAGGATCCGTTTTGCCTCCCGTCGTTCCACATGCAGTTTTTTTTCTTTTTTATTTGCTAGTTCTTTCCCTCTGGCTTGGGTTTTCCAACGGAAGACAATGTTTTTTTAGTCTTTGACCCCCGGGTTTATGCGGATCCGTTCCTCCTTTGGTTTTTTTTTTCCCCTGTTCCCATCACCGCCCTGTGGTTGACTTTATTCCCACCATCCAGACGGGTTCCCTCATTGGGAGGGCGTACGGCCCAAACTTTCCTTGGGCTTTTTTTGGTTTGGGTAGCCCTTGAAATGGTTTTTCCGACCTAACGCCTGGTGTACCTTTTTTTTCGTTTTCCCCATACTTCGCCCTGTTCCTTTGACTGTCTTCCGACGATGGTGCCCTTCATCGTCATCTGCTTTTTTTTTTTCCCCGACACGGTCGTCGTTGCTTGTTTTTTCTTTCTTTTTGGATTATGCAGGGGGAGCCAACGTCTTTGGTTTTTTCCCCCCCCCAACCTCGTCCTCCGGTAAGTAGGAATTGGCCCCCATTTGGTTCCTGTCTTTGCTTTGATTACGCGGCTTTTTTGTCTTTCTACGAAGGTAGACATAGTTGTGGTGGGTCTGGAGATTGTCCCCGGGCTCGTCCACTGTCTTTACCTTCGGCCATTCCAGTTTGAGACGTTTCTCTCCTATGAGGGCTTCTATGTGGTTGAGGTCTGGAAAGACTTGGGTTTTTTATCCCCCGGCTGGACGTCGGGTGCCTTCCGGTGCGGTTGACGCCAGACCTTGTTTTTTTCCCCCCCTTCCTTGCCCTCCTTCGTTTATTGGTGCGTCCCCCTGATCTGGACAAAGTGCCCTTTTTCCCACCGTTCCATCCTTGAATCACCAACTTCCCCCAATGGTGCCGCCGAAACCCTTGGCGCTGTTGTGTCCCCGATTCTTGCCCCACCCTTCCTCGTTGCCGGTTTTCCTTGGTTTGGGGCGCTCTGTTTCCCTCTCCCCCCTTTAGGATCCTTTGGGCCGGATGACGGAGTTCCTTTTTCCCCTATGGTTTTTGCTGACGAATTTGTTCCCCCAACACTCGGCCCCCAAGCCTTTTTATGTACCACCCCTCCCCTGTTGATCACCGTGTAGATACGTAGCCCCGACCAGCCGATTTCCTGCGTGTTTGCCGTCGAGTCCATCTTTTTTTTCAGTGTGGTTTGGTTTACCTTACGTACGATCGCACCAGGGCGTTTCATCTGAGGTTTCCCCGCTCTTACTTTTTTGCACCACCCCGGACTCTCGATGCCCCTTTTTTTTTTCTTTATTTTCCGGGAACTTTTCCGGCCTGTATAGCGTTTGCCGTTTTTTTTTTTTTTGAAATTGGGTTCCTTTGCGTTGCCCCCGGCCTTTTTGGAGGTTTGGCCGTTATCCGGGGTTGCTAAACACTTTTTTTTGGATTTCCCTGGGTTTCCTTATGCCCATTCCCACCCTCAGCCGGCACTGATCACCATGTAGTTGCGGTTTTTGTCTTTTTTTTCACCCCGTTTTCTGTTGGTCGTAAGACGCAGTTTTGGGCTGTTAGGATCCTTGGGTTTTTTTTTGCCAAGTGTCCCGTGTAACGGGGCGGTGGCTTGTTTTCCATTGGGTTCTTTTTCCTGATCATTCTGTGGGCCTATTTTTTGTCGTTTTTCCTTTTTTTTTGTTCCTGCAGTGGAATTTTTGACGCTGGCTCACAGTGCGTAAGACCTTTTGGTTTTTTTTTGGTTTCTTTTTTCTCTCCTCTTTTTTCGGCGGTCCAGTTATCGGCCACCCCCCCTGCCAATGCGCTTTCGTTTTGTGTCACCCCGCGGTTTGCTCAGTTTCCAAGATGAGCTCCCTGGGATGTCCGTTTGTTTCAGCTTTTTTTTTCCCGTTCCCCCACCCCTTCCCCCTTTTTTCGGCGAGGTTGCGTGAACGATGGTGTTAGTCTATACTGCTAGTTTCCCCCCCCCCTAGCAGTTCGGATCCCCTCTTTGTCTTGCTTTTTTTAGTTTCGTCGAAGAAGTTTCAACCGAGCAGCTTATGGTGTTTCCCTTTTGAGATTACTTTTCTGTTCTGTTGCTTTTGGGACATGGGGCGGATGGGTTTTCCTGCCCTTCATCTTGTCCTGTCCTGTTCCCTGTTGGAATTTTTCTGTCCTTTGTGACTATGCTTTTTTTCTTATTGGCCACTCCGTCTGGTTGATAGTTTTTTCCCCCCGGAGTCCGCCCTTTCCTATCTTTTTTTCATGGTTTCCTGTTCTTTCAATATGGGTTGGTGGTTTCTGCTCCGTTGTTACTCTTTCCCCCCACGACTTTGGTTTTAGCCCCAGGCTTTCCCTTTTTACGGTTCAATCAGGGGGTGACGAGGTGATTATGCCGGGCCGGATCGTAGGGTCGCCCCAGAAGTGCAAGCTTCCAGGATTTCGTTCCGTCGTTTCCCCCCTCCCGCTTTTTTTTTGTTCCACTGAATTGCCGTCATAATGAATGATTGTCCCTCCCCGGACTCGCTCGTTTATTCCCCCCATGCCCCTAACGTCAAAGAAGATGCCGGGCTTTCTCCTCCCCCCCTTTTTGTACGTCGATTGGTATCCTGTCCCAGTGGTCCCCCCTGCCTTGATTATTTTTCGTGACGGCCTTCTTTAAATGGAAGAATTGGATTCCTGGCCGGTGGTGTTCTTTCGGTTTTTTAAAGGTTGTTCCCTTTCCCGGGTTCGAACGTTTTTGTCGGGCAACGGAGTGTGGTGCCGTACGGGGGTGGTTTGGCAACTTTTTTTTTTCATTCCATCCCCCCAGCCCCCTGTACGCGAATCACGCACCTTTTGTGTCCTTTTTTTTTACTGGGATTTGCCACCTCCAGGTGAGTATGTTAGGGCATGGCACCCCCGTTTTTTTCCTGTTTTGTTTCTTGCCAAGGCTCTTTAGAGGACCCAGCTCCCAACCTCTGGTTTTTTTCTTTTGCGTCTTTTTCTCCGTTGAGCCTTTTTGAGGAAACCCAATGGATTCCCCCACTTCTTTTTCGTGTCTTTGTTTGCGTACCCTTTTTTTTTTTAACAGCTTTATCAATTTCGATTTTCGACAGGGGGCCCAATTCTGCGTCTTTGGTTTTTTTTCGACTTTTTTTACGACATTTCTCCGACTGCGGACTTGTCTTGCAGTGCCCTTTCACGCCGGTTCCGAGGTTGTCCGTGTCCCCTTTCCCTGAAGTTTTTTTATATCTTAATCTCCTTCGTTTGTTGTTTTTGTCCCTTCATTTTCTCCTCCTGTGGACCCGGGTTCGACCACCCCAACCATCTACAGGGAGGTTAGGGAACCCTTTCCCCAGGCCCCCTCCCACCGGTCAGACTGGGCTTCGTAAGACCCTTTTCTCGGAAGGATGATTTGGTTACCCCCGACTTCTCACTTTTTTTTTCTTTGTTTGGTTGACATGTGATTTGCCCCTGAATCCCTGGCTGTCCTTCGGGTGCCAAGCACTTCAACTGGGGAAGAAACCAGGTTGCCCCCTTCTACGACGCCGCCCAACCTCTTTTGCTCCCCTCCCCTCTCGGTGGTTGATGCCGGTATCTCCGCGGTTTTTCCCACCCCCCCTCCAACCGTGCCATTTTTTTCGAATGACTTTTTTCGACCACCAACTCAACCCTTATTCCTGTAAGTCTTTTTAAGTTGCACTCGCCGCCCACGTTCTTCGGAGTGGCTTTTTTTAGCGCTCGGTTGGTCTTGGTGCTGGGATGCCCACCCTTTTTGCCCCACCCCCCCCCCCCCCCCCCGAACCCGTTCTCGTGCACGCCTTTTCAGTGGGCCGGAACTGTTAACAAACCTTGTTTCCCCCCTGTTTGCCAATACACCAACCCGGCCCTTGGTACCCTCTCCGTTGTTCTTTTTTCCCTCCCGGGTTTCGAAGCTACTTACTTTCTTTGCCCCCGTGGTTCCCTTACTGACCCTCGACGACAACCATTTTCCCGAGAATCGGTTGGTTGAGGGGAGTTCCTTTTTACCGAAGTGCCCCTGTCAAGAGTCCTTCCCTTCCCCTCTTCGTGACTTTGCCAATCAGTTTAAATGCACCACTCTGATTTCCGACGGTCCCCGACAAAAATCCGCAGCTCCATTTGTCCTGTACGCGAAAGTTTTAAGTCCCCATCCTGCCATGTTCCCGGAGGGGGTTGGACCCTTCAAAAGTGTCGTCCGTTTCCCTGTGCTGGACCCCAGTTTCGGTCCTCGGACCCCCCCAGTCCTCCGGTAACATTTCGTGGACGCCTTCTTTCCACGGAAACCAGGCTTGATTGAGCGGGCGGGTTTCCCAAGCTCCGCGTTTCTTTGTGGCCAGGACGGCACGAACCGCATCGTTTCTTTCCCACAGTTTAGTCCAACCCAGGGCATGCGGCCCACACGGCCAGCTCCCCGTCTTGTCAACACCCTTTATCCTTGATGAACCCGCAGTGACGGACAACTTTCCCTAGCCCCTTTTTCTAAACCCCCCTGCTGCTCCTGGTGTGATGCTAGTTTACCTGTGGTAGTCCTAACCCGGTCGTGGCTTTTCGACCCCACGTCGGCGTCTTGCTTTGATGTCTACCCCCCCATTTTACCTCACAAAACTCCCTCGCCCGCCCAGTGTTACCTGTTTTTTAAGGTGTAAGTCATTCCCGACATTTCCCGTCCCCCCCCAAATGATCCTCGGGTCCTGTGGATGCACCGAGGTTGTACGTAATGCGAAGGTCCCCAGTTGACGGGTGGTTCCGGCTACACTGGTCCCCTTTCTTGAACGGTCTCAACTTCTCCCCCACAAGGAGACCCCAAGGGCACGGATATTCCGCTTTCCGGGCGGTCTACCTCCGTTTCCCCCTTCCGGTTCCCTGTCTTTTCAGGAAAACCGACACCCTACGTCACTTTTTTTCCAATTTTTTCTTCGAGAGTGCACCTTCCCCACTCCCCCGGGCCCCCTTGGACCGAAACCCACCCTGACACGATGTCGTCCCCCATTGTTCTCGAAAACGTATTCCTTTTCCCACTGAACCTGTTTGTGCTTTTTCCCCTTTCCCGTTTTGTTTCAGCCACTGCAAATCCATGTTTTTCATCGTTCTTCTGTTCTTGTTCTGGCTTTTTCCCTACTTCCCTGCTTCCCCCCCCTCCCCCCCATCCGCTTCCTTCCACCCGTCAGAAAACCCCCGAACTCCTTTGGTGGCTTTCGCCCCTTTGTTTTTTCGCCATTTTGGGTTAGCGCTCGTCCAGACAATCCTTCATCCTCACCGTTTTTTGGAATTCGGATCTGTCCGTTTTTGAAGCGTTGTTGTGGATCGTCTTGCTCGGGAGCGTTTTTCCCCCCCCTCCCCGCTCGAATCGTTTTTTTCTCCTTTTTACCCAAAACCCTTTTTATTGGATTAGGTTTGACGCTCGGCAGTTTTAACATTCTCGTTTCGTTTTTCTTTTACTTTATCCTGTTGCTTCAAACAGTTGTTGCTGTGCTTTGGGGTTCATCCTGGCTTGTCTTTTCCCCATTTTCGTTCGTCATCGTTTCACCCAATGGGCGCAGGCTCCGGAAATAGCCCTACCCGTGATTTTTCCCCCCTCTGCGTCCCCCCCCCCCCCCCTTTCCAACCGCTTCCCTGCTTCTTTTTGTAAAGATCCTCACACACAGAGCGTTGAGGCGTGAAAGGGGTCCGTTTAACGGTGATTCATGTTTTTCCTCTTTTTTCCCTCTTTATTTTTTTTTGCTTTTTGCTCCCGGTGAACCATAATTCGTCTTTTTTTGTGTGCTCACGGCACATTCCTAGGACAACAAGAAACGCCGCACCCCCCCCCCCCCCCTACAGTAGGGACCCCCCGTGGTTTCCACACTCTTTCGATATTCACCCCCCTGCGTCTCCCCGGGTCTTTTCCTTTTCTGGCCCGGCAGCAGCCGGTCCTGTTCCGGCGTCACTCCTGTTTACTCCTTTTTTTTCATAACGTTCACCCCCCAAAAACATCGTTTTTCTTTTCCGATTTTGAAGCGGGGGGGTGGTTTTTATTCGTCCGGTTCGTTAATTTTGTTTGCCCCTCCACTTTTTCCTTAGGAGGGCCTCGGGCTCTTTTTTTGGCGGCACCGGTATCCGCTTCACAAACCTTTTGCCCCCCAACCTTTTACAACCCCCTCGCTTTTTTGTTTTATCGTGTCCTCCTCCTTTGCAGTTAAAGTTGAGTCCATGGCTTGCTTGTGCCCGCGTCTTTCGTCGCCGTCGAATATTTAGGTGTGGGCGACCCCCCCTTTGGCTTTTTCTTTTGTTCCTGCACCATTCCCTTCGATACCCACTAACGCCCCCTTGCGTTGTTAATTTTATTCGTTTGTCTGCTAACTCGTGTGTTTTTTCCCACCTTAACAACCCTGCCTGCAGTGTTTGGCAGATCCGGACGCCACATTTGAGCCGGACTTTTTTTTCTCATCATCGGTCCCCGTCACCGCTCCCGTTGACCTTTTTTCTTCGTTCCATTCCGCCCCCAGGGGCAATTTTTGGACGGGTTTTGGGATGCGTTCCTATGTCATTTTTCCTCCCACCCCAAATTCGTTCTTTCTGCTTTTGTGGGACCATCGGTGGAAAAACGTTGATGTCTCCCCCCCCATTCCCCGCCCCTGAGGGTCCCCCCTCTGATCCTTTTTGAGCTGTACCCTTCTGGCATCGTAAGTCCAAGCCGACTCCCTGCCTCGGCGACGGCCTGTCTGGGGTGTCCTTTCCTTCCCTGGCCGCTTTCATTTTGATGTTAAATGTCTGTTCCCTTCCCCACCAACAATTTCCTTTTTCGCCACCCCCCAGCTTTTTTTTTTATTTCTTTTTTCTTTTTTCCCTCCTCCGGTTTTGATGTGCATGGTCTGACCCGTCTGTCGTCTGGTCCCCCTGTCACCCCATGGATGGAGTATTATAAACTCCCTTGGTTCGGTTCATTTTTGGGAAAACAAACCCCGGACCTGACCTTTCCCCCCGTCGTCTCTTTCAAAGGGTGACATGTCCCTCCAAGGGGCCATCGGAATTCCTTTTCGCCACCCTTACCCGGTTCTTTCCCCGGGCCGGCCCCAACTTACACTCAAACAACCTTGTTTTAACAACACCCGTCATGCTCGAGGGCGGGTTGAAAAAGACTTTTTCCCTACAGCACCTTGTTTTTTCCCTGGATTCGTTCGGACCGTCCCCTCAGACGGCCTCGTTTCCTGACCACGTCCGACCACGGGTCCATGGACGCGCTTGTCCCAAGGCACTCTTCGGATTGTCAAGAAGTCCCCCCCCCCCCTTTGTGGTCGGGTGTCTTCGACGTGGATCGGACTTTTTTGCCTGGTTTGAAGTTTTAGGGAATGTCCATCGGTTTCCCCTACGAGTGCAACCCCCGGCCGTCGTCTCGGATGGCGAGGGGCCCTTCGCTTTTTTCCTTCCCCATCCTTTTCCCAACGGGTTTCCCTGGTCCACCACGACCCTACCCCCCCCCTCCCCCCCTTTTTTGCCCCGTTTTTCATCACCTTGTGCAGAACTCGAAAGTCTTTTCTACAAGACCCCCTGTGTTTTCCCGCGAGGAGAGGACTTTTTTTTTTTTTTCTTTTGTGTTTTTTCCCCCAACCGCGTTGCCCCCGAACTGGGCGTTTCTTTCCTGTCCCGAGCCGCTTCAAACCCCTCCTCAATCAGGTAAGGAGCCCCGTTGGTAGCCCAACAGGGGCGCCTGGCCCACCTTTTCCGGCGTTGCGGAACCGCGCCAGCCGAGAAGAAAAAACCTCCCCCCCTTTGGAGTGCTCACCCAGCCGTTTTTTGACTTCGACGGGGGCACTGTCGAAACCCCCCCCTCAGGGGGGCGAGCGCGAACGTGGTGCACACGTGCCCCCCCCGAGAAGCGAAACATGGTTAATACCGCCGTGCCTGCACTTCCGTATAGACTTATCTCCCCCGCGTTTTTTGTGGTTTCTTCCTTTGCTTTCTGGTGCACAGCGTCCCACCCCTTCGACCACCATCTGCCGCCCCCCCGGGTTTTAATCGGCAAGTCCCCTCCGCCTGGGGCCACGACCATTCCCAGCCTTTCTTTTACGATTCCCAGACACCCCCCCCCCCCTAGTAAGTGTTTCAGTACCAAACGTCGCCGCCAGCGGTTTTCGTCCTCCGGCGTCTTTTCCTCCCATTCTCCGTACGGGTTTTTCTTTCATGAACCTGACGAGTCCCAATTGCCTTCCTTCCAATTTTGATGCCCAAGCTTGTTCCTTAGTTGCGTGCAGCCCCATTTGACCCGTTCCTTCCCCCCACCCCCTTTTTCAATCCGGCTTGGCAGGCTCCTCAACCCAAGGTCTCCCCCTGTT
>Ga0179593_1287426_pt1 | contig 11848 bp, 12 predicted proteins | sample CZODoug2_1_08_16_FD_185931 | JGI IMG/M metagenome (GOLD analysis project Ga0179593, IMG submission 185931) | Vadose zone soil fungal communities from Angelo Coast Range Reserve, California, USA - CZODoug2_1_08_16fungal (PacBio error correction) | ecosystem: Environmental > Terrestrial > Soil >... | reverse complement strand
TGTCCCCCCCTCCCCCTGCTCCCCCAGATGGTGAAGAGACAGTTTTTGGGTACCCACGGACCTTTTTGGTTTTATCCTCCTTCGTTCCTCCTACAGCACCTTTGCCTTCCCAATCCGTGGCTACCTGGCACGCATTTTTTTTTTTTTGCATGGACAAGTTTGTGAAAACTTTGGCGCTTTTCCATTGTTGAGCCAGAAACCTCCCCTTTCTTTTCCCACGACTTACCTCCTCCCGCCTCTGCAGGTCGGCGAAGACCGAAAGAGTGTTCGATTTTTTTTCCTCTTTTGCCTCCTCCGTTTTTTTTTTTTTTTTTTTTTTTTTTTTGTTTTTTTTTTTTTTTTTTTTTTTTTTTCTTTTTTTTTTTTTTTTTTTTTCTTTTTTTGTTGAAAGCTTTTTTTATTTTTTTTTTTTTTTTTTTTTTTTCATTTTTTTTTTTTTTTTTTTTTTTTTTTTTTTTTCTTTTGTTGTTGATTCGATGAGAGCATCTTTTAGTCCGGTTTCCTGTTTCGATGCTTCGTTCAGACCGTTGGACCCCCCCCTAACTTGTAAACAATGGTTACGCGCCAATTCCCAATGTTACATTGTTCTCCCCCCTTTCCTGCTTCCCCAGTCCACTCCCTTTCACTTTCCCGAATTGTCTTAAATGGCTGCAATTGCTTCTGGCTTGCTTCTCCCTTACAAAATGTCCAAGCCATGGGAGATTTCAAACCGAAAAATCTGAAATATCTTCTTTTCGTCTTTCCTCTGGTTTGCCTTTTGCATCTCCCCTAATTCCCCTCTGTCCTGGATCTTCCTAGTCTTGCCCTCCTATTTGGTGCCTCCGCACACACCAATTTGGAGAGTTTTTTTTTGCGGAAGTTTCCTTTTTTTGAGACCACGTCATCTATGTTTTTTTTGTGTGTAAACCCCGTTTGCAAGCCCCTTACTTCCCTGAACCTCCCCGGCCGGGCCCCCAAAGTTCTAAGTCAAGTTCCCCCTCTCCCCGCCTTTCACCTTTCTGCGCCCTTCCATTTAATCTTCGTAATTTCCGGGCATTCTAAGAGATGTACAAGATTGGATTTTTGTGAGAGTGTCCTGTACTTGCTAAACTCCTACCCCCTCCGTTCCTGACCCACCCCCGCCGTGTCTTGAGTGGTACTAACCCGAGGTATCGCTATGTCCAAGCTGCTCGATTTCTCATTCGCAGGGGAACCCCTTTCTTAGTCCCCTTCCTTACACACTTATCTCATCTTGGTCATCATAATTTTTTCTGTTTTCTCCCTTTTGGACGATTTATGTCTGAAGAGACCAGGCTGTCCGCTACCGCACCCCCCCTCTCTTCAACGAACCCCGCCCGTCAGAATTTTTCTCTTTCCTTTGTTCGGACCGGATTCGTAACTTCTTTCTCCCCGTCCCCTTCACCTTCTTTATGGGTGCGTGGGCAGTTGACTACCGCTGTTTTCCCCTTTTTGGTAGCCGGCTCTGCGTCTCCTGGCATGTCTGTCCTCTGGGCTCAGGTATTCATCTCTTTGGGCGTGTTCCCCCAACTCCCCCTTTCCAATCTTTGACCGTCCAGGCCCCCTATTTTTCGGATCCCGATGCCTTTTATTCTTTTCCGTTTCCGACCCGCCGTGGTTGTTTTTTTGCGCTCTCTAAGACGCTAGATGTCGCTATCTTGTCTTTTTCCCCGGTGTACTTGTATACCCTCCCAAATTTCTTCCTCGAGAGGGCGGCGGTGTCACCCCTAAAAGACCTTTTGTGCCGCAAGTTCCTTTCTAGAGCGCCCGTGACCCCTCTGTCGTGCAGCAGGCAAGAATTAGAGTAACGATGGTTGATTTTCACCGTTTGTGCAGGTCTCGGGTTGCTATTTGATTCATCTTCCCCCTAAAGAGGCGGACATTAAATCCCCCCCAACCCGGTGCCCAGAAGCTGAAGTTCTTTTCGGCCTCCCGTCTTTTTTCCCCTTTGAATCTCTTCTTTCAATATTTCAGTTGCGAAGCCGCGTTCCCCCTTATTTGTCAATCGCCGCGCTTGGGTGGATTTTCCATGGCTTATCTCTTCCTGTGGTGTCATATACATCTTCAGCAGTAACCCTTCATTGTTTAGTATCCAACCCACTCCGACTCGTATGCACACACCATTTTGGGCGCTTCTCTTTACAGCCCTGTTCTTTCCCTGACCGTTTTGCGCTTATGTCACCTTCGCTGGATTAGAAGTCTTGGTTCGCCCTAAATACCGTCCACTCACTCTCTCATCACTGCAGTGTTTTTTTTATGTTCTTGAGCCTCCCACCACCATTAGTCTTATCCCTATGACCCCGACTTCCTCTTGTCCACACCCATTACCGCTTCTTTTCATGCGAGTCAATTGAATTATATTTCCCATGACCCCCCCCTTGAGAGTGGGATTGATCCCTGTCTCACGAGCCCCCACCCACCGGTCTACAGGAGAAGCAGTATCTCAGTCTACCCACTTTTCCAGCCATGCTGCACGACACTTCCTATCTACTCATTTTATGGGTGCTTGAAACCGGACCAAGATGTAAGGAACTATCCTGCCTCTTAGCTCTCTGCAGATTATTTTATCTTTCGGTCTTTTAGGTTCCACCGCGATCTTGATTGCGATTTCCCAGGAAAGTCCTTGCTTGCCGCTTTGTCCTACCTCCCCTCCCGATCCCCGTCTCCATTGTCTTCTTCATTCTCATTTCCCAAGACAGACCAATTGACGGCTAACTTTGTACGACGTCTACTGTCACTTCAACCCCCTCTCAATCCCTGCCGTTACAGCTCCCCCTCCCCACGTCTTGACGCAACTTTTCTCTATCAATGGTTCTTCCCACCACTGCCCGCAAGCTTTGTCTACCCCCTTTGAGGGAGTGATAGTATGGTCTCAAATTTGAACTTCCCCCGTGCTCCCAAAACAGTTTTTTGCATTCTTCCCCGGTGAGCCATGAACCTTTCTTCATAAAGGGAATTTCTCCTGAAATTTTTATCTTCCCTCCGCTTAGATTACTTATCCACTGTGGTCCCGTAAGTCACAGTTTTCATTCTAAATTTGACCCCCCTGAGGGTAATGTATTCCCTCCTCAGTTTCTTCATTCCTCCGTCCTCCCCTCTATAGCGGTCCCCCCCTTGTCTTTTTGCGGAAACAATCAATTGCTTTCCCAGATGGCGCGCGCTCCAATCCTCGACATATTTCCGGTTCTTTAAGAATGCCTGTTCCTCTTGTCACTCTGATAGGTAAGTTCTTAGCCAGAGAAAACTTTCTTGAGAGTGGGTCGCGTTGCGGCTCCTTTTTTTTCTTTTGCATGTTTCCCCTTCCTGGGCTTTCGTATAACTGAGACGAGCGCTGCTTCCTCCCCATTTACAATCCATTCTTACCCTGGCGTGGCTATTGAAGCGATCCCCCCACTCTGATTCCCATTTTTGAACACGGTTTCTCTTTTCCTTTATGTAGGTAAAGACATCACCCCTTTTTGACTCCATCAGACCCCCGCCCTTGACGCACCAGTTCCTTAGGTGTTGTCCCATAGAAGATGAGTGTGACGATAATAGATAGTTGCATACCCCTCTTTTTTTTTGTTATTCTGCATCTTGTCTCCCCAGATATCTCGCATCTTTTCCATCTCTGTTGGCTGTTAGTTGTTCGCCATTTTAAGAGGTGTATGATTGACCAGTAGTTCCATCCCTTTATTCCTTTTACGACTTCCCCCCTGTACATTGCACCTATAGTGTCCCATCGAGTTTGCACGCTCTTGCGTTTCTAAGGTCTCCTTCATTGCTGAGTACTATGATTTTGCTGTAAAGCCCTTTCATTTTTCTTAGTAGTTTGCTACTCAGCCTTCCTTGTGCCCCACAACTTTTTAATGTGTCTCTCCACCGTTCGGCATCTTCTTCATTTTGTTTGTTTTTTTCCCTGCTCCCTACGTTCTTTTCACATGTCGGTCCTTTATGTTTTTCCCGCCTTGGTCCACGCACCTGCAACACACAACAGTTCCTGCCCCATGGATCTTTTACCTCCTTCTTCCTCCCATTTGAGAGTGCCCGCGAGTCCCCTTTTTTTTCCGTCCACTGACGGTCTTTCTCTCTTTGGTCACAGCCCACGATAATTGTTTGATCCCATTAAAGCAACTTCGCCCCTGTGCCCTCTTTTCTTTCCTGTTGGCCCCCAATGAACTGGTTTCATCTCGAAGCTTCCGCTGACCTTTTGTTCCCATGCTTCCTCCCACCTTCCCAGTTTACCTTTCCTTTACAAACCTGGTGGGTTCACAAGTGTCCATAGGTTGGCAATATAGGATTGTTTGAGTGGTTGAATGTACTTTTTGATCCTCCACCTTTTCATTCTTTCCTCCTTCTTCCTTGATGAGAACGGGTCTTTGGGGTGGGGCCCCCCGGAGTGTAGTTGATCCATTCAAATGCCGCTCGCCGTCTGGATAACCTCTCCGACCCGGCCCCCCTACCTTTGACTAGCGGGGCCCCACCAAGATTGCCCAGTTTCTGTCCCCCTTATAGGTCATCTCTTGGCGTTCCGTCATACATTGATCCTTGCGCCTTCTCCTTTTCTCGGCGTCTCTATGTTTTTTTCTGGTTGATCCGGGCGGGCCTCCCCACTAGGGACTCTCCCCGCCCCCGAATACTGCCTTGACTTATCCCCGTAAGACAGCATGCGTATTCCTCTTCCTCGTATACACGCACGCTTCCTGCCCCTCGGTAGTCACGTCTATTGCCTCGACTGTGTTATCTCCGAGTCCCTCTTGCTTATAGTTTCGTTGTCCTGTTTTTTCCCTCATTTTTTGCCTTGGAGTGGCATGGCTCTCTCCTGCGCCCGGCTTCCTTTTGTCTAGTGAGGTGTAGATCGTGGTTGTGCGCGCTGACAGCACAGAGCTGTGGGCGTGTTCCCCCTCACCTTCTTCGACCGTTCCCTTTTTTTTGCCTCCTAGTCCCCTTTTAATTGTTACTTATTCCCTGCGTCTCTGATCATAGCGCACCGAGTGTCCCCGATGCGCTCCCTCACTCTTGCTCTTTCCTTTTCCCAGATATCTAGGGCCTGTTCCGGGTGAACTTGTTCTTCCCCCTACTTTTTTATCCGGACGGCGTGCCGGGCTCCCTCATGTTTCCCCCCTCCCTTTTTGATCTAGAAAAATGATAGTGAGGCCCTGGCCCTATTCGGCGTCCCTTTTCTTTTCATGGTCTTTTTGGATTCCCTTTCTTGAAGTTTTCTTCCCCCCGTCTAGAGCGGACTTAGCGGCACATTCCCCAACCCGGTCTACGCGAATTACTCTGCCGTTCATTGAAGTGAACTTGGTTTTCCCTTCCCCCTCTTTTATTTCTCATTTTCACTTCCTTTTGTCCCACAATTCGATCCTGTCTTAACCTTTTTCTTTTACTGTCGAGTCGATGAGTTCCCCATATACTTCCCTCCGCATTCCGTTGTCAACCCCCCTACCCTGGTTAAGAGTATCACCCCCCGCATTGCTTTCGTGATGATATTCACTTTGCTTTTCTCTCCAAGCCTGGCTGGTCCCACCCTGAGGCCTCTTTTATGTATTAAACTACCGCAGTTGTCCTTGGATCTCTCGTTTTACGAACACAGTCCTTTCCCCGACCTAATCTCCTTTCTCCTCACAGGGCGGTGGGCTTCGCCGCCCGCCACCACTTATGTTCCTGAATAATGACACACCCAGCGAATGACTCTTTACCCCTCCAATCCCTGGGTTTTTCTCTCCATGATTGATCCACTTCTTTTTTTTCAGGGGTCTTCCCCCTCACAAGTATGATCACGTCTGCCCACATTTCATACAGCGCAATGCTCCTCAGCCCTTTTTTTTTTCACTTCTCCCCATCCAAGAAGACTGTTGATTACCCTCGCCACGTTCCCCCTCCCCCTGACGGTGAAGGGACTTTTCCTCCTTTCCTTCCTTTCATGCGTCCTCCTAGATGCTTGTTTGGTGAATCCGGTTGTCACCTCCCGATCAGTGAGTTCATCACTTGGACCGTCTTTCCATTTCTCTTTTCAGATTAAGATCAGACGGCCCCACTTCTCAATCTTCCCGTTATCATTTATTCTTCGAGAACGCCTTTCATTTCCTGACTTTAAGGGCCTTTACTTCCCTAGTTGAGGCCCATTTCTCTTTCTTAAAGATGTCCATTTCTGGCCATGCGATGACTTTGCTAACCAAGCCCCGCGTATGCATGTTCAGGTGAGGTCCTTTATATAATGTATGTTCGTCTCTCCCTTCACCTTCCCCATCCTTTCACAAACCGTTCCTATTTGCCCCATCTCTCCCCGTGTACACCATGCCCACAAGGACGTTGCGTAGAAGAACTTATTTCAAATTCTTCGGACTTCCTTTACACCTAGAACCCCTTCGCCCTATTCCACCTCCTTTTTTCCCCTATCCGTCCGTGGTGCATATTAATTTTCCCATGGACATTTCCACCCCCCCCTTTATTTTTCTTTTTTTTCCCACTTCCCTTACCGATGCGTGACCATTAGAGAATTGTGCCCTGATCCCCCTTATTAGTTGGTCCCCTTCTTGTCTGATGATCTCCTTAGCACATTTTTCGGATCCCTCTTACGCGTCCTTTCCGCGCTTTGTTTCGCCCAGCTTTCTTCCCTCTGCTGAAGCGGCTCGGTTTCACGCGCCCAGCCGCCAATCATCTATGTTTTCGGGTTTCCTTGTGTTACTTAGTTTTTCCCATTTTTTCCCTTCGGAACTTAGAGTTTGGTTGTTTCCTTTGGCCGACCGATTGATCCTAGGGGCCTTGTCCCCCCTCCATTTTCCATTCTGGCTTCTTTGCTTTACCTTTTTTTGGGCTGTCACATCCCTCGTCTGGCCCCCCAAGTTCTTGAACTGTTCCTAGGGTGGAGCGGGATTGTGATCGGGCCCCCAAGAAACTTTATGGCACCTCCTACCCCCGCAGCCCCGGCCCCCTTCTCCCACGGGATTTTTGAGGTGACTTGACCCCAAGCTTCGTATCTATCTACCGTTTTTTTTTGTTTTTCCGTTTTTTGTTGACTTCTCTATTTGAGGTCTTTAGTTCCCTTTCTTTCCTTGCGTTCCTTTTCCTCCACTTTTTTCCAGTTATGTCTTTCGGACAAGTCTGCAGCCGCGTTTTTTTCACCCACTTTTTCACCCCTTTTCTTTAGCCCTGGAGAGTTAGGTATCATTTGCCTAAGTCCCCTCCTTTACCTGGCAGGGTAGAGACTGATATATTGCTCTGAGTCCCTTTCTTTCTCCCTCAGTTCCCCCCCCCCCCCTTATTTGAGTTATCCCCATTCTTAACAGTAGATCCCCACAAGCTTCACCGTCTGGGTGACTTAGCCTGGCCCTTTAAATCACCCTTACTTTTTCTCCGCGTGGTCAAGGGAAGCGTTCAGCACGAGCCGAGTGTCCGAAATTTATTCCCATCCTCATAAATAATGGATCTGAAAAAACTCCTTTTTGGTTCTTCTCGTCCTCTCCGCTTATTCCTCCCACGAAGTTTAATAACCCCTTTCAGTACATTTCATCCCAACTTTTTCCTCTTCAAATTTTTTCGGGAATGTCCCCCAATTTGACAAATTGCCCCAGGGCAAGCCGATGACCCCTCGCCTACCCCTTCTTTCGCGGACCTCCCCTAGTGTCACTTTCTCCGCGGACAGCACCTTCTGGCACTAACCTGTATCCAGATGGACGTTATTGAGGTTTGGAATTTCCTTTTTTCTCCTCCCGTTTCCCTCTTCCCTTCCCTTCACTTTTCTTTGTTGCCCCCGTCTATCGCGTCCCCTTTCCACTTCATTTTCGCCGCGTTGTAAAACTTTTCCTATGTTTCTCGCCCGTACAACGCCCTTTTCTTCTACTGTTCACCTTTTCTCAGTCCTCTTTACGATGTTAAGACATGTTCGTGCCCTTCTGGCTCTTTTCTGCCTGGCCACTTTGATGCCGACCAGGTAAAATTGTCCTCTTGCGTAACATCCTGTCCCTTTTACCCCCGCCCAGACGACACCCGTTTTTGACTATTTCCCTCTCACTCCAGTCTTTGACGAAGAGTTAGTCCCAGTGAATTCAGCCCCCAGGCTGTGCCTTCCTCCCCCGTCCCTTCTGTTCTTAGAGTTGTACGTGGTTTTTTGTCTCTTTGGGTTTGATGGCGGTCCGTTCACTCCCGGCGCTCACCTCTTTTTCGAGTTGTCCTTGTCCTCTTTGTTCTGGTAATCCTCCCCTTCTCCCTTGGGGCTTGGACATTTGAGCTTTCGCGCACTTCCTTTTCGCCTGTCCGGGGACCCCCCCCCCCTTATTTCTTTTTTTTTGCCGTGTAGCCAATATTCTCTTTTTGCTATTCCTCAACGCGTTTTCCATTTTTGTTCTGGCCAGCGACATCAGCTCTCCTTTTTCTCTCTCTAGTATCTGGGTCCTGATGATAGAGTCCCCGGTTGACTCTCAGCGTATATAGCGTCTTCAGGCGCCGGTGAATCCATACTCCTGCATCCTTGTGTCCCTCTTTGCATTTTCTCCTTCTCCCTCCCCCATCTTGCAGCATGATTCAACGGTCATCTGGTTTCCTACATCCATCCGTTGTTTTTGTCCAGGTATCACAAGAGTCTATTCTTCATGCCAGATCCTGGAATGATGGTACAGATCTGCCCCTAGTTCCCTGCTTCGTGCCATATTCGGGAGACCGCCGTTCGCCCTCCGTGTTTTTTTGAATGTTTGATCTCATTAAATGAATGGCGCCGTCCTCCTCTCTTGATTGTTGATTTCCACCTTGAGCGTTTTCTTTTGCTTTTTGGGTGTCATACATCTTCAGCTAATACAATTTTCCACCGTTCTACAGGGAGAAATTCCCCCCCCCCCCCCATCTTGCATCTTTTCCATGTTCACTAAGGTCATTTTCTTTGCGCTCACTCCACTGGTTGGCTGCTAGCCATTCTTATGTTGCCTAACTGCGCACGGCAGCTCTACTCGTGAGCCCTCTTTTTATGAACACGTATCCCCTGTGTGTCACCCCTACTCTCCCCGCTACTCAAGCTTCTACTCCATGCCTCCGCCTTTTTCTTTCTAGTCTCCCACCTAGAAGAGTGAGCTTCACACCACTTCCCAACTCCTGGTTGTTTTGACCTGCGTTCTCTTTTCTGACACTTTAACTTGTGACCATGCGAAGGAGCTGTATTTGTCTGTTCGTCGTGATCTTAGACGCCTCCAGGCCAGTTAGGTCGCACCGCCGTTCCCCGCTTTACCATCCAGCAATTGAGTGCCCCTTCTCCCCATCCCACCTGACCCTTACATTGTACGGACGGAGTGTCCCTTACCTGAAGCGCTACTTCTAACTTTCTTTTTGGGGTTGTTTACTCCAATGGCAGCGATTGCTTTCTTGGTTTCTTTCCCTCCCCCTGTGAGAGGAGGCTTCCTTCGGTTCCTTCCCTCGACTTATTCCAGCCTTGCTCCCCGGTTTTGTGCCATCTAATGAATAATTTTCTTGACCTGTACGCTCATCTGACGTTCTCCTTCTTACCGACGTTGTTTCACCTCTTTTCCCCTTATTCGCCGGAATGGGAGTACCCGGAGCGCGTCATGGGAATCCCCTACCCTTTTTTCCCACCACGCCTTTTTTCAGTTACTTTGAAGAGTCTTCCTCCCCAACGTTCACGTTCCGCCCAATGACTTATCCTACCTTTCCCCCTCTTTGCCTATTTTCGACCCTCTCCCCCCGTTTTGACCTAGCTGAAATTGAGGTCCTTTGTCGCCTTTTCCTGCCTTCGCGGCGCCGCGCGAAGCCTTATCATGTGGGGCGCTCGGCCAGGGTATTCTGTAGCCAGTGGACTTTAACCTGGGACTCCCCCCCCCCCCCCCCCCCCCCCTGAGTGTTGTTCTTTTTTCAAAAATCGTTCGTTTTTCCCGACGGACCCCCCACCTTTCCATGTTTCGACCGCTTTACCCTTGCTGTGAGTCAACTCTCTAGTCTATCCCCCACTCCTTCCCAAAGATGGCGCGTTTCCTTAGTCGCCTAAGACTTTTCTTTTCACGCTTACTTTGAAGCCTTTCTTTCAAGCCCCTCTCCTCCATTCATATTTCGCCCCTTTCTTTTCTATTCCCCTTTGCACTTTTTGACGGCGTCCTCTACCCCGCATCCCCGACCGCTTCCTTAGTCCTTTGCCCTCCCCCCCCCCTTTCGATGCTTAATGATGTTGCACCTGCGTTTCTTTGACTCACCCCTCTCCCTGTGTCCCTTTTTTTTGAACCCCCCCGTCAAGTTGCATTGACGAATCCCATGCCACACTCGAGAAAATTTAGTTGGAAAACCTGACTACTCCTCCTCTTCTCCCTTCGGTCCTTCCTCTTCAAGATGCGCTATCTTTCCCCTCTTTTTTTCCTACCTCCCTCTGTTTTTTTTTTTTTTTTTTTTTTTTTGTTTTTTCTTTTTGTTGAGAGACTGACGGGATTTTTTTCTTCCTCCGGGCACGTGGAATTCGGTTGCATTCAGGATTCCAAGTTTTCCCTGCACTTTTGTACCGTTCTTCCCCCCCCCCTCCTCGCTCCCAACCGTGTTACAAGTTTTTCCTCCCTGCTTCCTAGGTCATACGCCATTTCCGTCCTCTTTGACTAATTGGGCGGTCGCTTCCGGAGTCGCCGGCGTGACTCAGTCCGTCATTCCCACACCCCTCCACTTTCTCTTCCCCCATCCCCCCTCCGCCCCCCACCTCTTCTTTTTCCGGCTCCCTGCTCATCCTCGTGCAGGTTCTCTCCTGTCATCCCGCTATTCGTTCTCATGTGCATCATTCCCTATCTATTGTCCCCAGCCACAGAGGGTTAGACAGAATCTTTGGATCCGGATATTTCTTTAATTGCTGACCATGTTTCTTTGCTTTCTTTTTAGTCCCCTTTTTTGCCCTCTCCGCTTTCCTCTTCCTGTTCTTCCCTTCCCCGACTCGTACGCCGTCAATATTTCTTCCACCGCCCCTTTCCTTTCTTCCCGATAGTCCGGGACCCGTTAAGAGGCCCATCTTTAAGATGTCCTTTGTCTCCCACCGAATCTTCACGTCTCCTTGTTCTCCCCTACCCCTGTGGTTAACTGGCTATCGCTTTTTTTCTCTCTGCCTCCTCAATGCCATCTCCGCGTCCCCCCACCCCCCCCCCGCGCCCCGGTACGGACACGTTCTGTGATACAGTCTTTTTTTCCACTCTTCCAGCATTCCCTTGGGCCTTCTTTGCTCCTTCCTTCCTCTTTTCCTTAGTTCCCCTTTTTTACACTGTCCCCCCGGCAATCACGATCGCGCTTTTCCCCAGACCCCGATAAAGCACCACGTCGGCTGCAGGCTTCCATTCTTCAGGATCTGGAATTGTGCACTTCACCCCACGTCCTTCTTCCTGCATTGCCTGGGGCACGTGTCCCCCCCCCCCTTCTCCTTCTTTTTATGATCGCCTTGAAGACTTCTTTAGCCTTTCCTGGTTTTTCTCTCGAGGGCCGTATTCAAGTCTTTTAGACCTGGGCGTTTGGGCAGACCGGTTCCCAATGGCATCTGTTTCCAGGCCCTCCTTCTTTTGTCATATTTGACCTACTTCCCCTCTCTTCGACTTTTCCCCCCCCTCCAACCCCGACGTGGCTCCCTCCTGGCCGTCTCTCAGTTTCTCTTATTTCTTTCTTGTCCTTCCAATCGCTTATCCTCGGAGAATGCTTCGGTTTCTCCATACCTTTCTGCAAATCCATTTTTCTCTCTCTCCACCTGACCCCTCTCTTCCCCCGAGGCTGTGACTTCTTTTTTCTTGATTACTCCTTCCAGTTTGGTCTCGAGTACTTCTCCTGTTTTTGGTTTGATATCCACAACCACCGTCCAGTCGACTTCTGAACTTCCCTCCCCCTAAGGCGTCCCCTCCTTACTTCGAAGAATTTA
>Ga0179593_1735413_pt1 | contig 11849 bp, 9 predicted proteins | sample CZODoug2_1_08_16_FD_185931 | JGI IMG/M metagenome (GOLD analysis project Ga0179593, IMG submission 185931) | Vadose zone soil fungal communities from Angelo Coast Range Reserve, California, USA - CZODoug2_1_08_16fungal (PacBio error correction) | ecosystem: Environmental > Terrestrial > Soil >... | reverse complement strand
CATCTGATTGGAACTTTTGGCAACGACCCCCCCCCCCAGCGAACCGGTCCGGACTCATTCAATGCGGCGCGTTGCATCCAGCCTCCCGCGCCGCTCGCTCGTCAACGGGGGGATTTTCCTTTCATCGGGCTTTCTGTCACTTTTAGTCCTTTGGATGACCCAAGCGCTCCCCCTTCAACTATTCCTTAAAATAGCATACCCAGGCGATTTACAGGGCTCCAGGGTTCCACAGCCAGGCCTTCGACGCCCTGTATTGCGCAGTCCCTTTCATCGTTCCCGAGCTTTTTTCCGATTGTCGCTTTTCCAAGTGCCGTCTTCAAGGATGTGATAGGCAACTTTAACAGAGCGTGTGTGCACCGCAATTGGTCCCTTATCCTTTTCTCCTCTTTCAGCCGTTCGATAGTGCCGGACCCATCAGTTTGTTCTTCTCTACTTCCTGCCATTGGCATAGGCAGCTTACCGCAACCATAGTCCTCTTGCGGATCTTTCAGCTTTCCTTTGCCGGCTTCCGTGACCTGACCGAGTTCTCACCGCTTTTGCTTCCTTTGGCCAATGCTATGCTCAGAACGATTCTCTTCTAGAAATCCCGATTCCCTTCTGTTCGGGCAGGTCCCCAGCGCGACCCCCATCACCTCTGGAACGGCCCAGGACGCAGGCTGCCCCTCGTGAGCCTCTCGCTGCATCTTTTTCCCGAAGCGCTTTTTCCAGTCATTCTTCCTCCTTTCCATCGATGACATTTTTCTAGTAAGTGCCCTCCTTGAAACTCTAATATGTTACGCTTTTCTTGTCTCCCCCCCCATATCCTCCCCTTGCTGTCCTTAATCCCCCTTCCTTTCCGCCGGCCCGCTCCTCCATTGTCCTTTTGCTACCCTCGGCTGCATTGCTCTTGGCATTCTTTTTTCCCCGTCTGGCTGTGGCGAACTGAATTCTAAGGGCCAGGCTCGCCCGAACCGTCTATCTCGTAGTTCCTCTTCTTTCTTCGGCCAACACTCTCGCAGCAGCACCCTGTGCATCCTCGGCGATCCACGTTTTTCCGATCCGTCCGCTTTTTCCTTCTTGATGTGCTGAGCAAACAACAGCCCCCTCAAACCAGTTCCTTCCAGAAGGTTAAACACCGTGTTTCCAATACACTCACGTGGGAGCTAAATGGGTACTACCACTTCTCTCCATCGCCCAACTCCCCACCCTGAGTTCCCCCCACCGCCCCTTTTCTTTCCTGCCGACGCCCTGAGATGCCCCCCCCCCAGAACACAAGCGTCCCTTCTTGTGACTTTCCAAAAACGCCACCGAATCATCCCATCTTCTCCACTACCTTTCCGCCGCCAGGCGTCTTCTCCGTTGCAAATTATCCAATTCATTAGACGTGCTATCCTTTGACAGAGCCTTTGTTAAATCGACTTCTTCATATCGTACCTTTCTTCTTCACCCCCGAGCCCTTAGGTCGTCCTTAGTCACTTGACGGTGCTACTGATTCCTTTTTTCTTTCTTAGCGCCCTTTGCGGGAATGATTTTTTGTTCCCCCCAAAGTCACTACTGGGTTACTCGCTCCTCCGCTTCCTTTAATACAAGCCGACTGCCCCTCCGACAACTGGGAAGAGTCTCTCCCTCGCTCTGCACCCTCGCACGAACTGGACAAGTTGACGCATTCTCCCTAGCTGGACGGGTCCCCTTCTTTTTCTTCTAGAATCTTGGTTTAGCAAGGAATGAGTCTACTGGTCCAGTATGTTTTGGTTTCCTCCCGGTTTTTTTTTTTTGCACGTAGCTCTACTTCCCTCATTTTTGCTCAGGTCCCCCCTCTTTCGGCTGCGTTTTTTTCCTCGTCGAATTGTTCCCGGCGACACATGTTATGGTGGACATTCGGCCAGGACGAAGCCCTCGTCTGGATCATGGATGCCACCACGTCAGAACCCCTTCCCCAGATTTTTCGAAAAGATTCTTTTTCCAATGGTTCTGCCCCTGTAAGGCCTTTTTTTTCGTTTCAGTTTTTCGCCCGTTTCTCGATTTTCGCGCGATATTGCTATGAAGACCCTCTCACGTCGCTTTTTTCTATTGCGGTCACAGTCTGTAATTTTTTCCCGCCGGCCTCCCCTCTCCGTTTCATTTTAAGACTCCTTGAGAAGACCGCGGAGGCAAGCGGGTTGATCCCATGGTCATTCCCCCTATCTATATTAAACAATATGTCTTTGGGAATGACCACGCTTCCACCTCCCCCCCTTCCCTTTTTGTTGAAACCCCAGTTGCGCCAAACGACCCCCTTTCCACCTACGGCATCTTCCTTTTGTTCCCGCACGTCGTTCCTGGCCAGTTCCTTTTGCTTCACATGAGCCGAATCAAGACGAGTTCCTTACGCATTTTTGCTTGAATTTACAACAGCATTCCCGGCTTTCCTCTGTCGGCGTGAGTATGAACCGTGTCTGGCCTCGTATGCGTTCACCTCGAGTCTCTGACCGACGCGAGCCTAACATGGCGGACCCCCCCGTTTGGGTGACTTCCCGACGCAGCGTCTTTTGGTCCCTCATAAGTAGGTTTTTTTTTTCGTGGCTCCGGACTCCTCTCTTCACTCTGCAGGCTCGGCCCCCGTCATTCACTTTTCTGGTTGAAATCTCCGGCTGGCACTTGAACTATGGGTGAATACATCGGGTGGGGGGTTTCCGTTGGGGAGGGAAGTTTTTTCGCGTCCCCTCCCTTTCTGGCTTTATTCCAGACACAGGCAACCGTGGCGCTGCCTACGACTTGAAGGCCCCCTTTTGCGGGGAAACATTTTTCATCGAATCTTTCCTTCCGGTAATCAAGTTTTTCCGTCGTGAGTTTTTTCTCCCAAACAAGTTTTCTGCCGCTACGTCGAAACCTTTGATTTTAGTAAATATTCTTCTGGCAGACGGGCAAACTGTTCGCATTCAATTTACAACTCCTCTACGCAGCACACGGTATCTTTCCACTTTTGTTGTTTGAGTTTCTTTGTGCTGCGTAGGACTCTCCTTCCTTTCGTTCCATTCTTGCCCCCAGTGCGGCCCGCCGTGAATTCTTTCTTTTCTAAGAGATGGTTTTTCGACAGGTCATCCCCAATGGTTTTGAGAAAAAGCCTCGTCCTTGTTGTCGTTGTTTTCAAGGATTTCGCTTATCTCCCCGAACCATTTTTTCCCATTCCCTGTCCTCAAATGGTCGTCGCCCGCTTTGCATGTCTTAATCTCAGCCTTTTCTGGTGGTTGCCGCGGAAACCGTCCGTCATTCCTTCCCCTCCAGACCCCCCCCACCGACACAACTATTCAGGACCAGACGGAGGAGGGCAACCGAACAGTGGATGCGGTCTTTTGACTTTGAAACCGCCGCGCTGCCTCACAAAACGTGCCCTCCGTCTGTTTTGGGTTTACCAGGACTTTTTCTTTCACGGCCAGCTGAAGTCGGCTTTTAACCCAAACGTGGGTTTTCCCCCATGGTAGTCTAGCGGTCTTTCAGTCCGAGGAGAATTTCGCCGTACGCTTGATTTCAACTGTTCATATCCTATTCTTTCCCCTTTTTTTTCAGTAGCCGAATTTTGTCCGCAACCCTTCCCAAAGTCCCCCCCAATGTCTAATTGAAGAACTCCTGATTGGCTCACTCCCCAAGAATTTCTTCCTCTTCGACAAGTCGAGTGAATGCTCCGTGTGTCTATTGTGCCCATGTTTTTGGAAAATCCCTACCTTCAGCTTTCGTTGAAGTTCATTCCTTCGCCCTTCGGGTTATATAGATATAATTACATGGTGATTTCAGGTCTTTTTGTTCTCGAGTCTTTCCACCTCCCGAGATGCTTTCTTTTCCCAAGTCCTCAGTTCCACGAGACCCGGGCAGCTGCGATAGTTAAGTCCCTTTGACCAGGCCTTCAGAGCCGCTTGACGCCTTGCAAACAATCCTTTTCTTCTTTTCCCAATGCTCCCCCATTTGCTCCCTTCTTTTACCCAGTGAACCGCCTCCGGACTCTTTTCGCCGCCCTCTCCGGATTATGAGTGGTTGGTCCATGATCCAGGACTTCTACTACGGGCGTTTTTTGCCGGTACTCTTTGTCACCTTATAAGCAATTTGTCGCCGTCTGCGACAATTCGGATTCCAGAATGGCGATCCTTTTTAGCCCCCTTTCGCACCTCATGCTGGCTGTCAGGCACGAGTTAGATACCGGCACAGTGACCCGCAAAAAAACAGGTCTCACCCACGACTGTGTCCTTCACTCATTTTCTCCCCCCGCACTCTACTAACAGAATTTGCCCGGGACAATCATAGTCTCAACATCCTCTTCCCCTCCATTGTTTGTCGATTCTCTTGTCCGGCCTCCCTGCGCCCCCTCGGTCTCCCTGCTTACTCCCCCATTTTTCCTTTTCTTGTGCTTCCGTCCGCGGCGCCTCTCCGAGTCGACGTAGTTTTCCTTGTTAGAATAATCATTCGCTTCGGCGTCACAACACTGCCATTCTTCAAGGAAGGAGTTTTCAGCCCGTCCGCGGCACGAATATTATTAGAGACCGTTTCCTTTTGAAATGGATCGTATGGGCACAACTAACTTTTTGCAGAGCTGAGCTCTTTTTTTCTGTAATTTGAGTCCCCCAAGACTTTGACGGTCTGGTCATTACGATGCAAGTGGTACATGCTTTTCTGTTTGCGGTTTGGCCCACAAGACAGGGTTTGTTGCGTGTGTGCTGTTTTTTGTTCCTGCTTCGGCGTCTGGCGTTTTCCCCCCTACGCGAGTTGTGGGAGTTGGTCGCTGGCTGCGCGCCTGTTTTAACATGTGAGCGACTTGGACGTCCACGGGATTTTTTTTCCCCTTCAGTGTGAGGTGCTGTTTTTATGCGCCGCCCCCTTTCCCGGGCGCCTTCCTTTCTTTGTCAAGCCCTCTGTGGATCGCGATCTGCATGCAACATTCCTTTCTGCGAGCTAGTTTTCCTACTCCGATAAGGGAAACCCTTGACGCGGGATGGGCGCCTGGAACCTTTTTCCCCTTTTTTTAACCCTCCCCCCCGCCTCAGTTTTGCCTCCTTTTTTTTTTTTTTTGCCACTCAAGCTGGTCCGGTAGCCACGTACTGAGCCTAGGGCAGGGGCTCTAAGAGATGGGTAAAGTCGAGAGGACCTCCTTTTTGACGATCTCATGGAACGCGGAACAAATTCCATCTTTGAATCGGCTTTGTCATTTTGGCGCGTCATCAGGCATCATCGATTTTTGCTTTTCCCGCGAAATGCTGGACCCCTTCCCTTCGTGGAGTTTACCTCTTTCTCTCAGATTCTGTCTCCTTCCTGGGCCCTAGAGGGATTTTTGCGCTTTTGCACCATTTCCCGGAGTTGCCATCTTGCCCGCTGGTCTAGCCGAGATCGGGCTTTTCATTGAGAGGGCCCTGGCAGCACCTCGTTGGATCTGCCGGGCTCCCCGATCGAGCCGCACATGGCAAGAGCGGAAATCTCAAAGGGAGTCTTGCGTCGTGCCTAGGCCGCCTGTTTTTTTTTTTTCCTCTACACCAAACCCTATTTGTCGGATCTCTTCCCGGCTGGTTTCTCCATAGGGATCTCAAACACGCCCTCGACCATCGGTTCCACAAGCTCTGGTCCTTGTTTCTTCACATCTGTTTTCGTAGTTCCCTTTGGTTTCCCTCGGGCCTCCTACTTCCTTCGCTTCCTGCGTTTTTTTCGTTTAACCCGTATCGAAGGCCTCGGGATTCAATTGACCCTGGAGCCCATTAGCTCCCCCTTCGCATAGAGGTTTGTCTATTTATAAGGAATCTCTTGCCCACTCTACGAGACGTGCTAAATCCCGCGTGACCCTCCCTTTTCCCCCCCGTTCGCGCGAGCGGCGCGCCCATGGTTTCTGCGCATCGAAGGAATTGATGCCGGAAGCGGTGCGCTTTTGGCCCGGTCGTTGGCCGACTCCATTCTCAATCCCCCAAGCGCTTTTTTCCTCCCTATCGTTGTTTAGAGATATCAATGCTCTCTTCCCAGGCTTTCCCAAGACGGGCCACCCCTCGCAACGAGTCCGGCTTCATCATGCCGGCGATGCGAATCAAGGCCCTTGCGCGCAATGACTCCCCGAAAACGGGTGAGCGTCTGCTCATCGTACTGTCACGTAGCGTCTTTTTCTACCAAGTCGCTTCAAACCAACTATTCCTTTTCAAAATAGCCATAACTATCGATTGAGCTTCAGGGATCTACTTTGAAGCAAATGAATTCTTTTGGTTAAACGAATGTAAGAAGGTTGTTCAGGGATCGACGTCTACTCCGATGTCTCTTTTAAAACAAGTGCCCCTTCTTTCCTATATGACTGATGCTTTGTTGCCGACCCAATGTTCGCGCGTGATTCTCTCGCGCCAGAGGAGTTAGAGAGCCACGCCCCAAATAGTTGTTCTTCATTGGTTTTCAGCTGCCCAGGCCCATTGGCATAGAATCTCCAATTTTTTGCATTCCTCCTTTCCGGCTGCTCTCTTCCCTTCCCGTAATGAGTCTTGACCCCCACTAGCAAGGCTCATCAGGGACCAATGCTCATCCGCTCGCGGCTAGCAATACCCCCTCTTAAGTGCCCACCCCCCTCTCCGCGCGACCCACTTTTTTTTCTGTCACTCCCAGGCGCTTTCCCCTGTCGATCGAACTTTCTCTTGAGACTCCACGAAGGTAGAGATGGTCCCCCCCGTTAGCGCAGCAGATCTTTTGATGCTGCTGCGCGTCTCCCATTCCACTTTGTGATTTTCAGTTTTTCCCTTGAGCAAATCTCCCTTCCTGTCTGTCCTGCTCGCCTCCCCAAATAGCATTCCCCTCTCTCCCTCCCGAGGCTCAACTCCTTGGCTACCAGAGGCCCCTCTTCTTGCATCTTCAAAAACCACCTTCTCTGCGGTTGGCGTGCGGTTTTCTTTCCCTCGGCGAAAGCTCAGATCGTCGTTCCCGCTCTTGATAGGATCCCACCCCAAAACTACTGGCAGCAGACCAGGTTCCCCCAGCAGATCGGCCCCCTCTAACAAGAGCTTTTGATCCGTCTTTCCGTACATTTTCACTGTCCTTGATTTTTCTTCCACCCCCAAAGCAACTCCCCCATGTACGTAAAATGGGTTCCAAACGGACTCCAATCACTCCCTTTTTGACCTCATCGATAAATGTTTTTTCAGTCCCTGAAGCAATCGCCCAACTCCCCCTCTCTCGCGTTCCCGGTTAACACATCAACTCGTGTTCTGAAGCAGCCGGAGGCCAACCTAAACACCGCAGTCCCCATTTATGTGCCCCTCACAAATCATGTACCACTTGCCCCCCCCCCCCCCCCCCCCTCCTTACCTTCCCCTTGGAGACCCTCCCCGAAAAAGTAAACCTCATTCCTTAGCGTGCTCTCTGTCTAGCCTTCCTTTTGTGTGTGTTCTTCGACGTAAAGGTCATCACTCTGGCTCTAATCGTCGCCGAATAGGTCGGCCCCTCCTTGACGGTTTCCGTCCTCTTTTAGCCTATTTCCTTGTGACGCAGAAGGAGTCCCTTAGTCCCTTTTTTTTTTTCACCACGATTCAAACTTAAGGGGTCGGACCTCGGCCGCCGCGATGGGTTGTCAATCCACTCCCCACACGGTTTTTCCCCCCTTTTTTCCGAGTATCGAGACCGAGGTGTGCTTCGGGAAACTATCATCGCCGAAGACACGTTGAAAGCAGTTTGTTTGGAAGCCTCGCTTTTCTTTGATTTCATGTTCAGATTTTTTTAGAATTCATGCGTCTATCCACCTTTCTGTTTTGGTTTCTTTCGGGTTTTGGCCTTTCGTGGCACTTTAGCTCTCCCTTTGACTTCGAACAGGCATGCTTCTCAAGGTCTTGCCAGCATCTTTCTCTCTGTCTTGAAGAGAATTGTCGCCTCTTCCGGTGACCCTCGCGACCGGCCCGTTTATGGTCAGATATGGAATCATTGATGCCACACGCAGGAAATCACGATTACCAGACTCAAACAAATATTCTGTTGTCCACTGTGGTCGGAAGTACGGGCCCTAGTCGCATTTCAGGGATCAGGGTCCCGTCCCCTTTGATTGTTTGGCGCGCGATCAGACGGCTTACTTCCCCCCTTGTTTTGCAACGGACCAATAGACTCTTTCCCCTTGGCGAGGGCCAACCAAAAATCCTTCCTTGTGTCGCAGACCAGCTCGCTTTCATTTCCGAACTCACGGTAAGACAGCGGAGGCCATTTTCTCTTTCATTCCCCCCTCCGATTTTGCGAAGGAATCCCTCCCTCACAATTCCGCGGTTGACCCCATTTTCGTGTGGATGTTTCCCCAAAAGGTGCGGCTTTACCAAGGGGACCCGTTCCCTCGACTGGTCGCCCGGACTTTCCTCCCTTCTTTGATTCACAATCCTTCCCCATCCGGCCGACATTTGCTTGAAGGGTTTGACGGTCCCCCCCTCTTTGGGTCGACGGTAGGAATAAACGAGTATGAAACCGGGTCTCTTCAAAGCGTATCTTTTTTGCGCCATCTCGGACTTTCTCGCCTCCGGGACCTTGTGATGAACTCCCCTCCCCGGCAGTTCTCTTTCAAACGTCGCCTTCTGACAACCGTTGTGAGAGCCACGCTTTCCGGACGCATCTCCCTTTTTCCCCTGCATGAGGGCCGTCATCCACTTGGTGCGTTGCCTTCTCCGGCGCTTCCTTTTCCCTTTTTTTCAACAGGACCTCTTTTTTTGGGTGGCGGGTAAGTTGGTGGAGGATTGGCGTACGGTTTAGCGTCCCCCCCGAAGCGGCGGACGCCTTTATATCAGGAACGGCGGGCTCTCTTCCGGATTTTTTTTTGATCCCCAATTATTTTCGGGGACCCAGTTCCGAAATAGATATCCCATTTCCCGCTTATCCAACCGACCAAAATTTTTGAACGCTTTCTTTTCTCCCCCCCCAAAACATGGGTGACCTCTACCTTCGACAACCTCATATGCTTCCTCTTCCACGGCGGGCCGCACGTGGTCCCGCCCCCAATTTCATGTTCCATGGTCTACGTCCGCACAAGGATATTTCCCTCCTCCGTTGTGTTCCTCTCCCGTTTTCTGAGAGACATGATAATTGAATCATGTCGGTTACATTTTGCGTTTTGCCCCCGCGTGAATATTGCCGGATCAGAGTTATTGGACGTCCGGCCCCCGTGATAACCTCTTCAAATTTTCCTTTGCTGATGGCCTTTTTCCGTTAGGCACTGTCGCAAAAAGTTGTGAATCCATTACGTCAACTTCTCTCCCCAAAGACGTTGCCTGTATTTATTTATCTCCGCAGCGTCGTGTGGTGGCCCTCAACCCCAGTTCCAAACCGGCCAAACCTACTTTTTCCCACCCATATCGGTTTTTTTCTTATGTTGGCAACAGCACCCCCCCCAAGTGGAGTGGCGCAGCAGCTCTGCGTTCAATAGACGGCGATGCCTCGGAGCACAACGTGTTCCCCTCTTACGGTTGTCCAGGACGTGGCGCCCTCTTCCCCCGCTTCGATTCCCCCCCAAACGTGGGTTCCCCCCCTTCATGTTCGCTTTTTCTTCCGCGTCTTTCAGAGAAAAACGATTATTGACCCTCTGGAGACCACATTTCATACAGCGCTCTCTTCTTTTTCTTCCGTCAGGCGCCGAATGCTTTGGTTCCCCTTCCCCTCCCCCCAAACCAGTTAAGAACGTCTTGATTCGGCTCACGACCCCCCAACGAATACCGTCCGGCGACAAGTCGATGGACTGCTTTTTTCCCCTTTTAGTTGGAGCATTTTGTGGAAACATCCAACACTCCTGTGCAGCGTGCTTTTTTACGCGGTCATTCCTCGCCCCTTTGTATAGATTGGTAATTACCTTTCTCGCCGCTTTCCTCCTTTCTTCTGACTCTTCCTCTCCCCTGAAAGCTATTCTTTCTTTTCGTCGGGCGACCAATTATCCTTTCCCGCGCAAGTCTTTTTCTTGGTGCCGTCCCGCTTCTCTTTCCTTTCTTTTTGGCGTGCGCGGAAATCCCCTTTTTTCCTTCCCTCCCCTTCTCCCATTGCCGGCCCCGTCTCCCCACATTTGACCGCCTACGTTCTTTGTCGCCGCCCACTCGGACGGATTTCCGGCATCCCTGATACAGCGTTTTTCAGGGCGGCCGGGCGTTTCCACGTCTAACTTCGGCCGTTGGCGACCCCCATTCGACTATCCCCCGACCCCCGCATGGAGAGATTCAAGATGATCCAAAGATACGGCGACTTCCGAGTAGAGCTCCCGTTCAGAAAGCCAAAACCCCCCTCGTCACCCCCCTTGTGACCTTTCTCCGCATTCCCCTCCGATTCCTTTTCCCTGAACAGATTGCCCGTGCCTCACTAGGCTCCACCCTGCGGTCAAAGTCCTTCTTGAGTTTGTCCCCTGCGAGTCTTCGCGCCTCTTCCCTTTTCAGTGATTCTTTTCTTCACGTCCCTGCGGCGAGCGAGTCCAGTAGTTTCATTGTGGTACTCCAATCATGCCGCCTCGTCCCCCCTGACTTCATACCCAGAACGGACCCCCGTCCCGTGGACTAGGCCGACATATTCTGTCGATTAGAGCCCTAGTAAGAATCTTGACGACGTCGATGTTCACCTCCACTGTTCCTGTCCCAGACAGCTACTCACACGATTATCATTCGGTTACTTAGAGTCCTCCGCCTTCCAAGGTTTGGCGATTTAATTGTTACTTCCTCTGTTGCGGTTTGTTTGTCACAAGAGGTTGACTTGCTTGTGTGTTTTTTCTGTGGGCCTGACCGGTCCGCCTTCTCTTGGTGTTGTCACCCGCGAGTTTGGTGGAGTTTCTTTTGTGCGCTTGTGGCGTAACCCCATCTTTTCATTCAACGGGAGGTATTGGACGACGGGTTTATCTGGTCCTGACTTTTCTTTGGTGTCAAGGTAGCACCAAAAGCAGTGCCTTTTTCTCCGCCGGTATCACTCCAGCGCGTGGAGAAGATATTCGCCCCCCACCCCTGCGGCTGTGAGAGATGGGCCTCCTACTCTCTTCTACTTATCTATATCGGCAAGTGGCACAGGCTTCCCCCTCATCTTCCCCCCCCTCCCAGAAGGTGTTGGAAGACCCCACAATATAAAGCTTCCCGCGGTTAGCAACGGCCACCCTGCGCCTCGGGCCGGTCTATAGCTTAAGTCTCTTTTCCATCGCTTGGCGATCTTCTCCCGGTTACTTTTTTTTTAACAAGATTTTCCGTTTTCCCTAGGTTTTGGCAGGGACGCGTAAGCAGCATCCTCTTTGCTGCGCGGAACTGCATATCTACTTGTGATCCCCCCCTTAAGTCTAGTCGCCGATAGCCTGTTTCCCCCCTTCCAGAGTGATTTCTGCCACCCTTTTTCCCGGAGTGCAGCGTGACAGATTTTTTGATCCTTCCTCTACGGGCTTCTCTTCCGTTTTGCCGCACCTGGTCTCTTTTTCCCGACTATGTCCCTAGTCACGAGAGCGCCCAAGAGCAAGAGAGGACAGATCCGGAAACCTGAGTCTATGGTTTGCTCTTCTATGCAAGTTTTGTCTCCCACCCACTATTGCCTGGCCGTTCCGCTCGAAGAGGAGAGAAACGCGCGACCATTGCTTTTCACACATTCCTTTGTCCTACATCTTTTACCTCACTTGTTCAGCGTAACTGAACTACTTCTTCCCCCGCAGTTTGCGCAGGCGTTGAACCCAAAGGACTCTTCTTGGCTTCAATTTTTTATCTCCTTTCAGGTCTTCTCTTTTCAAGTTTTCCCCCGTATATTGCGAATGGTCATCCCAAAGCCGCTGAAGTTGCTACCCTAAACCGATGTCTCCGACTTTGCCTCCCCGTTCGTTCTATCGGTCGCGACCCTGGGATGATGCGCATCGCCTATGTCAAGAATTTCTGTGCGCTTTTTTCCTTGTCTTTTTTATTCTCAACCCCTCTCCCCTG
>Ga0179593_1731814_pt1 | contig 11849 bp, 16 predicted proteins | sample CZODoug2_1_08_16_FD_185931 | JGI IMG/M metagenome (GOLD analysis project Ga0179593, IMG submission 185931) | Vadose zone soil fungal communities from Angelo Coast Range Reserve, California, USA - CZODoug2_1_08_16fungal (PacBio error correction) | ecosystem: Environmental > Terrestrial > Soil >... | reverse complement strand
CTCCCCCCACGTACATGGCTTTGGTTTCCCGGAATCCTCTGACTGATGTAGCCCTGCTTTTTTTTGAACCGCCGTTGCAGGACCGCAACGCGTTTTAACTTTTCTTTGAATTCCTCCGCCCCCCTCCCTTCTTCCGTTCCGTTCTGTCGGTCCCTCGCCCGGGTTCGGCAGAATCCTCCTTTCCCCGGTCCACCGATGCCATCGTCGACCCCCTCCTGCTGCGTTCGGTGTAGTCACGATAATGGTTTCCCGATAAATGAAGACGGAAGTTGACCCCGTCTTTGACTTCGGCGAATTGCGACTGGACGCTCGAGTAGCACCGATCCTCGCGAATTTGGCTTCTTCAGTTCGATCGGCCTTCTTTCCGTCTCCCGTTTTTCTTGAACTCGTCTGCATCTTCACTCGAGGCAGCCCTTCCGTTGGCCCCCACCGAAAGCACGACTTCACTGCTCCTACCACCTTTTCCCCCTTTTTTCTGCCAGAAACACGGGCCGAACACATTTACCTCGCCTCCCCCAATGCCCCCCTGAGATCTTTGCTGCAAGCGCGGCCCCAGAAGCTCCGCTGACGAAGGACATAAGCCCCGTTGACGAGCATTTTCGGTTCTCTCCAAGAGCGGTCGGTTGGGAGTGAAGCTCCCCTCTGCGCGCGGCGCGCCCAGGCCCTCCCCCGTCGACGAATTGATCCTTCCACAACGAGTCGTCCCCTAATGGAACCGGACGGCGCTTGGGTCCCGCGGCGTTAGAGGACCTGACCCGACTAAGACCGCAGACGAAGTTTTTCACGCTTGACGGATTCCCCGCCATCTTCGCCAGAAAAGCATGGACCTCGGGCGTGCCTTTTCCCTCCTCGTTTCAGACAAGCTTCCGGCCTAGACATTATACTTACGGAACAAAGCCTCCCCGGTTCTCCTCCCCTCGACGAACCCCTCCGCCCTCTCGATGGCGGGAAATTTTCAAAAGCTTCGGAAGAACCAGTCCGATCCCCTCTGAGCACGTAATAGTATCCCCTCTCCCGCGGACGAAGTTCATGCGCCGCCAGTCACAGACTCTGAGTGGCCCACGGCCCATTTTTGCAGGGCATTCCTTTCAGCATTAGTTTTTCCTCTATCTTTTGTGTTTGTGAGAGCGTCAAATCCTTCACCTCCCAATCGCCCTGTGGATTGGGCGCGGTCCCCTATAGAGGAACTTGTGGAAATGTCTTTCCGCTCCCCTTAGTCCCTTTCTTTCTCTCTTCTTACGTCTTTTCTAGGCGGTAGTCCTCACGCTCGTCCCCCTTCTTGTTCCTCCCTACCCCGATGCACACGGGATGTTATCTCTTGTCTGGCTTCCCCCAATGAGGCCCTTCGTTTTTTTTTCATAATCTTGATCGGCTCGTGGAGACGCTGTCATGGAGAACATGTTGCACGATGCTTCCATTCGACGTATTTTCCCATGATCTTTTTGGCGGATGGAGTGGATCCGATGCCTTTAAGTGCTTCGGTTGCGATCTGCTGGCCCTTGTCGTCGTCGCTGGTCCTCTCCCTTCTGAGTTCCTCTCACCGCCCTCCAGTTCCCCGTTCTTGTGTTCTGGATGTGGTTCAGCGCTTCGGTCTCGCTTCCTTTTTGGCTCGGGCGTCTCCCCGCTCGCATCTCTGATCTTCACTACCAACCACCTTTTGAAGCTCTTTGATAGTTACTCATCTGCTCGCCCCTTCGGCTTATGCGAGATTCCTTCGTGAGGGATGGATCGTTGGCAGATCACCTATCTTCCGTTGATTTGTACGCATCTGTCCTTCTTTTTTTCTGTGTTCTGCCAGTGTTCGGCTTACCGGTGATCTCATGACAGACGTATGAGGTGTTGAGTTTCTTTGTCCTTATGATCGGCATGCGCTCTTGTAAGAGATGATGCGCGTTAGTTTACCTTTTTCCCCGCCCCCTTCCCCTACGACGTCAGCAATTATACTGTCGTTACTTTTTCGGACTGACCTTCGGTTCTCCCCCCTTTTCGCATACTCACGACATATCTGCAATTTTCTAATTGTCTTCGGTTTGGATCCTTTTTGACGAGACAACTAATCCCATTCCCGACCTAGCTCGCGGCGGCGACTCGATTTCCTCTTTTTTTCCCTGGCCGGCTCTTTTTTTTTCCTTTGCTCGTTTTCCAGAAAGCCCTCAACTCCGGCCGGACGAATGTTTGGCCTTGAGGTCCTTGGAAAAATCCCGTTCGCTGTCCTTTCCCCTGGCGTCCATGTTCCGGCCTTTCCTAGAGCCCCACTCAGAGGAACCCGGTCGCAAAAAAGATGGTTTTTTAACAAGCACATGCGAAGTGGTGGGCTTCTTCCCAATTTTTTTTTTTTCCCCGGTTACGTTGCATACCCCCCACGACGTTAATAGCGCTGGATTTTTCTGGCGGTTTTTGTTTTTTCCCTATCCTGTCCTCCGACATCAACGAGGCGCATCTCAGCCCGAGTCCTCGTGCAGTTGATCCAGCGCGTCGTTTTTCACCCCCCTCCCTGCCGCCGACGCCATGCCGCGTTTTCATCCCTCGGTTCCCCTTTTTACAACGACTGTCGCGGACAGCGTGCCGCGCTGTCTTCCGGCTCTCGGTTCGTAACGTGCCTCTTCCATCGATATGTTCTCAAGCGTGGTCCTGAGTGGCTCTTGACGTGACCTTGATGGTCTAGATCTTCGTATACCGCCGCCTTGCGTCAGCCCCTGGTTTCCCTTCCGGCCCCTTCGGCTGGACTCGCCTTGTGACCTTCAGCGCAGCGTCGATCACCTTGTCGAAGAGGGATTGGATCGAGCATACAGTCATCGTCTTCCCGCCTCTCCTCCCGTGCGTACCGGAGGAGAATAGCTCCGGACTTCCCCTTGGTCGCTCCCCTTCTTTTGCTCGGTGTAGTGTGGGGTCCCTCCTTCTCTTTTTCTCCCGATCATTCCTGAATCTATATATTTTCTCCCCCCCCCCAGTTGTTGGGGGGGGTGGAAAGGGGGGATTTTTGCTGGCGAGTGATCTCTGCGGGGCGGACACTCTCCCTATCACAAGTCAGCGCGTCCATTGAGTCCGCTCTTGCTTTCAGCGCCCCGGTCCTTCAGCCAGAGGGAGTACTCTTCAAGTTTGGGACCCTCCCGCTGACGGCACGGTGAAGGACGTCTGAAGGTCCCCCCCCCCCGGCCCCCAAAGTCTTCATCCCTCCATGTTCCGCTCGCGGATTGAAGAGTGTGGTCCACATTTCTTTCCTCTCTCGGTATAAGACTCCGGGTCACGGTCAAGAGCAACGACGGGACTCTTATCCTTCCCCCGTCGGTCTCTGCACGACGTTACGAAGCCGATCCCCCCCGTCCCCCTTACGTGGCTCGCCCCCATCCTTTTCCCTCAGACCTTCCCTTTTTTACCGTGATCCTGACCCCCTTGATGAACGGTCAGCGTCGGCGGCTAGTGTTGACGCGCTGGCGATCAACTTCCGTCTTTGACGCTGCCAACTTCCCGAAAGATTTGTGTCTGCTCTGGACAGGAGACCCCTGCGCCGCGACATCAATCATCTCTAGTTCTTGTCGCAACCGCGATGAGAGGTCGCATTCTTTTCACCGATCCCCCCACGCCGTACCACGTTTTTTTTTTAAGTTTTTAGAAACCAGGTATTCCTTTGATTTTGAGTGGAGGGTGTATCCCCCTCCTCAAGCTTTTTCCCTTCCGGCGAAGCCGTTTTCCGTCCCCCTTTCCGACGTTTGCAAACCTCGCGCTTCCCGTTCTTTCCCCCCCCTGTAAATAGCCTAGACATAGCATCCACTCTCCGGGCCTTCCCCTCCCCCCCGATGCTCGCCGTCGCCGCCGATGAGCTCTTTTCTTTGGTGATATTGGTATCCCTCTCCTGCCTACCAAGACCCCGTAAGCACATCCTCGTGTCGGCCTCCATTGACTTCTCTCCCCCGCATTCGAGTGACCTTCCATCTTTCTTTTTTTTACGTCGACGGACCCGTCTCGAGCACACGTGTCTCTACCTGTCCAATACGCTCTCCCTACTGCCCGAGTGAAGATCCCTTCCCTTTTTGCTCCTACCCACTTCCCCCCCGTTGACGTCGCAACAATACACCCCCCGCGCCGCCCACCCCTTCTGCAGCTCTTTGATTCAAAACGCCCCCTTTCACTCTCTCCCCTCTTGACGAAGGAAGCCTCATTTCAATCCTCCGGACCGCTGGTGGTTATCAGGTGATGAGTTTTCCCCAGGAGAAGGCCACGCGTTTCTTCAGCTCCCTCTCTTCCGCCGATCTAGCGCCCGCCGTCCCCCGTCTAGATGCTGAACCTCAAGACTTGCAGGCTGTCCCAAACTGTTGAGGTCGACTCTTCTTGCCAGCCCGACGACGACCCCCTGCCCTCCCCTTCCCCCGAACACCCTTACCGCCTCCTCCTTGCTTCGGGCTTCCTGTTTAAGCCCCCGACCTAGAACCTCCTGACCCCTCCCTTTGAACCCATGGTTAGCATTTTCTTTTTTATCCATGACACCGCTTCGGATCCGATGTGACGGCCCGCCGCCCGCGGTTTCACCCGCGACCCTAAAAATGAACGGGTGTTCCTTTCTCGATGGCGCGGAACCCTCCCCACGCATCCATCTTGAGGACGAACCCTCCTCTCCCCCCCTAATCTATCGCCCTTCTCCCCCCGATCACTCCTTGATTGTTCTTCTCGCCATGCCTGAGGTGACGCACCCCCCGGCCGATTGGAGGTGCAGGACTTTTGAATTTAGTTTTTTTCTCTATCTATTCTCCTCCGTTGTTTTTGTCTCTCTCTCCCACTCATGAACCGTCCTGCACCCTATTAGTGGCCGGGCGCGTGGCCTACCTTTGAGGCGTCTTTTTCTCCAGGAGGGAGTAATGAATCCCGGATTATCCTCTCCTATTCGTGCTCATCGCGATCGTCGTTTCTATGTTACGTTTCATGAGCGCCCCTCCCCTTCCCTTGATAACGGTCGTTTTTTCTCCTCCTTTCTGGGGCTGATCTTTGGGAGGCGGTCCCGTCTTTCATGGCTCGGTGGAAGCCTGCGTCGGAAACGACGACCAGGCTTGTCCGGGTTCCCCTCGCTCTCGTTTTTTCCTTTTCGAAGTATTTCATCCCTCCCCTCCCCCTCTTGAAGAGTGTGAGTTTCTCTTCTTTGCTTTCGTTTCGTCGTCTGGCTTTTTGCCTTCTTTGTCCTCTGACACGACCTCCCCCCGTACGGTTTCTTCTTTTTCCCTTCTTCTCGTGGTCAGCGCGCTCGCGGGTCTGTTCCTATCCTCGTCCCTCTACTCTTTTCCTCCAACCGCCGCGGGATCCCTCCTTGTCGTAACTTCGCGTGGTACGTCTTTACTTTTGTCAGCGTCGATCGTTTGCGCGCTTTGAGCACCTATCGGCGTGTGTCCTGTTTCTTGCCCCTTTTTTTTGTTCCCGCCCGTCAGTAACATGAGGTGGTTCTGAGTATGGTTTATTCCCCCTTTCTGGTCGGCAATGATTTTCTAGTGTATTCGATGTCTGAGACTTCGAGCACTTTTGTCGCTAACGATCCCCTAGATTTCAGCCATCCAAAGATTCGACCGTTCCCTTTTCGGACTTTGCTGAGGATCCTTCCCCCCAGTCCCAGACATCCCTCTGACTTCTATGTCTCGGTTCCTCTTTTAAGTCGGATGAGTATTCTTTATCACCCCTGACCTTACGACATCACGCTCGCGATATGGCATTTTCCGCGGCCGGGGCTCGTTCTTGCTATTTTCTCGATTGGACTCAGCCGCCAAGAGGCCTGGACGCTGTTGGGATCTGAATCAAGGGAATTCCAAACGCTGCTTCGCCTGCCCGTCAATCGGCGTTTTTTTAAGGAACCGTCTTCAACCCAGCAACTCATCCATATTTCGCCACCCCCTCTGGTTAACAAGCCAGGTACCCCTTTGTTTCTACCATCCTGAGTCCAGCGCGTGGACGCCCCCATTTACAATTTCGTCCTTCTCTTCATGAGCTCCCCGGAGGCCTTTTTAGAAATGATCCCTTTCCAGAATCCCCCCCCTCATGCTTGGCGAAGCTGGAGTAGTCCGACTTCCTTTGATCTCCAGCGCCGTCTTACCGTCCCACTTCTTCACTCAGACCTACCCCCCCCCCCCCCCCCCGGTTTCATATAGTCGTCTTAAAAACGCCCGGTCTAGCGTGCCGGCGGCCCTTTTCGAAGGTGACGTGACGGCGCTTCTTTTTTTCGTAAAGTTCCTTCGCAGTCAGCCGGTGCCGTTTACTCCCGTTTGGTTGCGTGGCTCTTGCGTGCCGCCTTTTCTTTCTCTCTTCGGATACCGCCGACGTCCCTCCTTCACCCCATCGTCTCCCACTTTTCGCATCTTGCAGGCTGGGACTCGCCAACTTTGTTGACCTCGAGAGGGCACCCTTCTTTCGCCCCCCTCCCCCCCGAGCTTGGAGGGATTCCTCGGTCTATTCATTTCGCGTGACGACTCGTGCGTATGACGGCGAGCTGAAATCTCCGTAATTCCTTTGGTCGCGCTTCTGCGTGGTTTGAGCTATTTTAGGCCCTCCGATGGTACCCCGGACGCGTCACTACCCGCCGCTTCCTATCTTGTTTGTTGCCGAGAGAGCTGGCGGTTTGACGCTCGTCCTCCCCTTTTTGGCGCGGCCTGCCCCCACAGAAACTGGTGCTACCTATTCCCCTTTCAGCAGCGATCCATTGAAGTCGGGAAGTCGGAGATTTTATTCCCTCCCCCCGAGGTCGCGTCCGCGGCCTCGGTTACGATGACTAACTCGAGGATACCTCCTTGTCCTTTTTCGATCTCCGCGACATCTCTTTCCACGCTCCCCTCCCTTTTCCGAAAGTATGCAGGAGACGATGGAAGGCCCACGATGGTCCTCTCTCGTCGGCCAGCACCGGCGTCACGTCCAGAGCCACCCGGACCCCTTGGAGGTACGAGGAGACCTTCCCCCCTCCCCAGGTACTCCTCCCCTATCGCCGTACAAGCTTTCGTCCCCCGTCCGCCCCGGGCGTTTTACCGTGAACTCCCGTCCAGTCCGGCGGCGTCGTGTCCTAAAGGACCTTGTTCCCCCCCGATTCTTCTGCCCGATGAGAGAAGCTCTGAATAGTTGATGTTCATTACCTTCTATTTCGGCCCTCCATCAACGAGGCCTTTTTTCAGTTGGTTTCTTTTTCAACTCTTCGGACACGAGGATTTTCCTAGAACGAGCCCCAACAGTCCTCCCATGGCTGGTACAGCGTTTTAAAGGATTATTTTCTGTACCCTTCCCTTCACATGAACCGCCCCTTGCCCCCTTCTAGACCCCCCCTTTTTTCCGTCTCTGAAGAGAAACCATAGTAATGCCACGTTCCGTGCTTTTTTTTTTTTTAATACATAGAGAACGTAAGCTCCGTGCCCATCAGCTTTCCCCCCCTCCGCCGCGACGCGTGCTTTTCGGTTCAGGGGTCTAATTGGTCTCGGTCAATCAGTAATGTTAGCCCCTTAGACTCTGGCATCGAGGTCCAGTGACCCCCCTCTCCCCCGAATCATCGTCGAGTAACCTATCCATCTTTTCTACGTCGCCTCTTGGGAGACGAGCCACGTCCCCTCCCTCACATCGAGGCCTCGAGATCGCCTTTGCCGACCGATTCCCCCCGCACCCCCGACCTTCTGACGTCGCTCGATCCCCACATCGGTACCCTCAATTTTGACCACATCCCCCCCAAATTCCCCAAGACGGGTACCTCCGGTGATCTGCCAACGCTACACAGCCGCGATCCACGAAGGAAAGCTTTCAAAGCCGCGCCCCACCCTCTTTTTGACGAGGGTATTTTCTATCCACAACTTCTGCACGAGGTGCGTCCTCCCAACCGGAGATGCGCGCTCCCCCAGAGCAGCCTCACTCCGGCTCGATCCCAGGCGCTGCCTGACGGAGCCCAGAAAACCTCTTATCCTCTTCTCGTTGCGTCGACGCGGCCTAGGGCCCCCCTGACGCCGCCAGCAGTAGATCCCTCCCTCCCACTCCCCCAGCTGTAATGGTCTTCTTCTTCCTTTCATCAGGCCAGAAATCTGCGGTGAACAGCGGCGTGAACCTCCTTTTCAGCGTCATTCCTTGACATCTGCTGCGCCCAATTCTCCGGTATGACGGCCCCGCCTGCAGTCCCCGCTACCCTCCTTTTTTCTCGATGCTGCTTACCAGAAGGCACCAAACTCGTGTTTATCTCCCTGAGCCGCGATGAGCCTATATCTGCCTCCCTCTCCCAGGAAGCCCTGAGACTCCCATTTCCCCCCTCCTCTTTCGGGTACCGCGCCCACGCCCGGCGAGGGAGGTGAAGGACGGTCAGCCAGTTGATCTCTCTCTTCCCCCTTTACAAGCCCCCACGTTGTTTTGTGGATCTCCCCACACTCAGCTCTGCCCTGCACATCGCCCTGTGGTCATGGCGGGTTTTTCTACCTCAGCTGGCCTTTTTCTGGGGGCGCTCCGTCCGCTTCTACGGAGATTCGTGATCTGTCGCGCTTCGGCGGCGTCCTCTATTCCCTTTTCTTTCCGCCATTTTCCTCGCTTTCAGTTTATCTTGGCTGCTCCCATGCGGGGCTTTTCGGATCCCCCTTGTCTTTTGTCCTCCTAGAGTGTCAGAGAAACATTCAAAGATGATTAACCCCGGTGTTAGTCCCCGCTTTGTTCCGCGTTTCTGCGAAGCACCCCCTCTTCCCACGTCAATAAGGGACCTTTCTTTCCGCCTTGCTGCTGGCGGCCTTCTCTTCTCTACCCCTCGTTCCGCCGCGACCCTCGCGTACGGTCTTGACCCCCATGCTGCTAGTTTCGGAGTCTCTTAGCCTTCGTGGCGCTTTGCCTCTCTGTCCTATCTCATTTCTGAGGTCGGCTTTCTCCCAACTCGTGTCCTCTTTGATAAAATAATAGTTAAACCGTCGGCGCGGTTTCAGATCCTTTCTTCGGCTCGTTTGCCTCTCTGGAGTCGCAGACACCTAGCCGGTGCTCAGTTTTTTCGGACCCGATGGTTGTGTCTTGTTGTTCGGCTACAGGTGTGTGGTATTTGAGCAGACTTTTCCATGAAGGTCGTTTTTCGGTTTGCCTCGGGTTTCCCCCCAAGTGTTGCTGATCTTGTTGATATGCGAGCGTCGAGCGTGCTTTTTCTTTCCCCCCCTCAGTCCGATTTTTCAGACAATCAATTCGATCTCTAGTGAACCTTTTGACTTGCTGCTCCCTGTCGCAATTCCGACCTCGATGATATTCTTTCCGGTCTCGTCCGTCGGCTTGATCGATCCCCAATTCTCCCCCCCGCCCTACTCCCAAAGATATTTCCTTCCTCGGTGACTCCGGCCGGCTGACATGCATCTTCTGACCGCCTCCCTGACCCGGGTAGGAGATTTTGTCTGACAAGGGGAAGAGTGAAAAAGAGTTATTTTGAATGGTTTCCCGGCGTTAATTCCGGATTTTCCATAATTAATTTTACGGTCGCCAACCCTGGTAAAAAGACTGTACACGGGTTCTTATGTTTTTTTCTACTGCGTCGCCTTTTTCCCCCCCCGCGACCAATGAAATATGGCATAGCGAGGATGATTGGTACCCGAAATCGTGATCTGTCGCGTCCACTGCTTCTCATCTTTGCTCCGCGGGCCTCTCTTCTCTGAATTGACCGAGAGTAATGTTACCTACCCGCCCCCTACGATGACCGGTTTTCATCGTAAACGCCCCGGTCTGCGTGACAGCGGGTCTTTTCTACCGGGGCCTTCGCTTATGCTTAGGCAGAGTACTTCCCTTCCACCTTTGGTCCGGCGTGGATATTGACCGTGTTACGCCTTCTTTATGATACTCCTCTCTTCAGCACTGTGGAACCTCGTATCCTGCACCTTTCGTTACGGCTGGATCCTTCCGCCTCTGGGAAATTATTTTCTCTCTGTAGATCGTACACAGTGAAGTTTCTGTCTTCTGATCTCTCTTTTCCCCATCGTCACCGTGACCCTCCGGAGAGCGACTCGTTTCGAAGTTGTCCCTTGAAAGCCGGTCATCCCGAATCAGTTCTCCCTCTTGCGTCTTGGTTCCTTCGTTTTAGGTGTGCCCGGCCGCGTAGCGTCAGCCCAGCATATCCTTTCCTCCTCCTCATTTTTTCCTCTTCTTTTCTTTGTTACTTCGAAAATACGCGTTGGTCCAGACGTTCTTCCCACACCTACCGATCGATTTTCCCCTGCCCTCCCTCCTTTTTTTCAAGTGGGAGCTTTCAGGCTTCGCGCCTATTCGGTCTTTTCCTACGGTAGTCTTCGATGCTCCCCTTCCCCTTCGTGTGCACGTACCTCCTCTCCCATACTTTCTGGAATGGTCCCCCTCCAGGCGAGTCAGCCTCAAAAGCTTCTCTCTTCAGGTCCAAGTGATGGACCGGTTTATCTTCTTCCCCCAGCCCCGTCACGTCCCTGATTTTTTTGACACGCTGGACTACCCTTGTCCCCCGGTATTCTGCGCTGCACGCGTTACTCCTCTCCCCCCTCCACCGTGCGAACCCCGACGGCCCCCTCCCTGACCGGCGTTTTACCTTGAAGCAGCCCTCCTTTCCCTGGATGAAAACAGCTCGGTTCCTGTAGTTCAAGGCAGCTGGCGATCCCCCTAACGTTCTCCCAGTTCGCCGCATCGTTTGTAGGCTTCTTCCCCCCTTTCGAATCCCTTGCCTGCCGCCTCAATCATAGCTCTCGAATTTTCCAGTGTTCGTCCAAGTATTGGAGATTCTTCCAGGTGGCCCCAGAGCGTACACTGGTACCAGCGTTTCCCTTCTTTCCTCTGAGTTGTGGATGTAAGCCCGACCTGAAAGACTCCCTTTCACTGAAGGCTCTCAGCGTTTTCCGTCTTCCCCTTCTTCTCTTCCGCGTTCCGTTCGCGTCCCCTCGGCCCGAGAACCAGACTTCAGCAGGCGCGTGTGCCTCGCAGTCGCCGCCGCGAGCTAGGGTTTCCTGAGTTCCTTGACCTTTTTCTTTCTCTCAGCGCCGGATGCCACTCTCACAGTCGAAGACTTCCTTCGAGGGGTGGTTTCCTTGTTTTGGGTTGGGGGGCGGGTACTTCCCTCGAATGCAAGTCCGAGTGCCGATCTCCTAATCTTTTTTTTTCTTATTTTGAGACCGAGCAGCAAGTTCCGACGCGTCTATCGAGGCCTCTTCTCCCTTGCCGACATCCCGAGGCACCGACTCAAGCCTTTCTTGAACGTATGTCATGATACCCACATTAGCAGAAACCGGTTGGCACCCCACCTCCAACACTTTCCGCCCTCCCCCCGTACTTGATCTGCAACGCTCCAGCGCGGCAAGCTCCGAAAAGCTCGCATAAGCTCAGACCACGCGAGGTCCCTCTTCAGGTCTCATCCTCGGGTCCCCGCGGTTTTCAGCCGTCACTCGGAGATCCTCGCGATGCCCAGCTTCCACTTTCCCCCCCCCTCTGACTCAGCGCTGCTGACCACGAGCAGCATTTGCATGGCGGCGCTTGGGGTCGCGCGCGGACGTAGAGGACCAGCCCTCCCGACCGACCAGCCATCTCCCCCCTATTTTGAAAGAGCTTGACCTCGGGCTTTCCCGCAATCGTCCCACTCCTCGAAAGAAGCGATTCCCGGGATGAACCAGAGGTTCCCTTGTTTTGCTGTTCTCCATGCACTCTCTCTCCTCTTGAGACGGCCCCCCCCCAGCAGCCCCCCTTTGTTGTGGTGTTTTTTTTTGTGAGCAGGCCCCCCCCAGGACCCGGGTTCATCGATGGCGCGGACTCATTTGGGTGACCCGCGACGTCGTCGCACGAATAGCGCAGCCGAGAAGCGGAAGACTATGAGCCCGCCATTCCTCCATTCTTTGCCGCGCAGGCCATACAAAGGCTGGCGTTCTCCGGTCCTCAAGTTGTTGTTG
>Ga0179593_1637593_pt1 | contig 11849 bp, 12 predicted proteins | sample CZODoug2_1_08_16_FD_185931 | JGI IMG/M metagenome (GOLD analysis project Ga0179593, IMG submission 185931) | Vadose zone soil fungal communities from Angelo Coast Range Reserve, California, USA - CZODoug2_1_08_16fungal (PacBio error correction) | ecosystem: Environmental > Terrestrial > Soil >... | reverse complement strand
TTGTCTTCTTTTCTTTTCGCTCTCGTGATAGGCGATTCCGCCCCCCGATAGTCCGGAGCCTGGCCTACCTTTTCCTCTGGTCTTTGCGGATTTTCACCCTCAGCAAAACCCAGAGTGCGCCGCCTTTCCCGATGCGTGGGACATTGAAGAATGGAGAATTCCGTCTTCCTCTTTAGCATTTTCCTGCCCTTACACGATTGCAACCTTTCACGGGAGGAAGTCAGGGGTACATTTCTTCCCCCTTCTCCCTCAATTTCTTTCTCCCTCCCATCTTGTGTAGAGATCGGAAGCTCCTTCTCAGCCAGTTCACTCCTTTCCCCCAATACTCTCTTCCCTTTTATCTTGTTGATCGACCACGAAGTTTTGACAGAAGCACGGCTCATTTTTTCCCTAGTCTTTTTTAGTCTCTTTCTCCTTGAGGAGTAAAGATGTGCCTTCCCCTCCTTCGCGGCTCTGCTCCTTTCTCGACTGCCTTTTTTCCCCTTTTCGTCCCTAGAACCCTTTTTTGTTTGACGATGAAGATCAGGTAAGAGCTTTTTTTTTTAAGAAGACGATCAATGTGATCAACGGCCTCCACTTTGGATCCCCCCCCTTTTTTTCTTTTCTCTTCTTTTATTGAGCGGAAGATTCCCCGGTCGGTACACTCGGCATCCTGCTCCTTCCTCCCAGCCCTTCCTCTTCCTCCACAGAATAGTAAGGGAGTCTTCTACACAGGACCAATTTATAGAGGGGCGATTAGCTCGAACATCTCATGGTCAGCCCTCCCCCCCCCCTCCTCCCCTTTTTCTTCCCGATGTTAGAGAATCTCTACATCCTGGATAGGGTTCGGGACGCGCGTAGACTTTCTTTTCTTCCCCGTTCCTCCTTACGATATTCCCTTTTTCGCTCCTTCTCGAAGGCATGAGGAAGAGACAGGCCCTTCCCTTTCGCGCGAAGTGAAGAATCGTTCCCGCGTCTTTCTTTGGGCTCCCCGGCGTTTGAGAAGGGAAACTTTCCCTCATACCGGGGTTTTGCAGAAAAAGATCCTACCTTCCTCGGCGCAGTGGGATGTTTTACTCTCACCCCACCCGAGCGCCCGGTGTGCCGTCCCGCTTTGCTCTTCCATCTGTGGTTCCCCCCATTCGTCTCACATCGCGGAGGTCCGCCCCTACCAACTCACTCTTTCTCTCCCTCGCTCGTCACTCCCTTCCTGGCGGTGCTCGTTCCTTCGGCATTCCGTTGCTCGCCTAACGCCTCCGCTATGGCCCCTCACCCCCACTACTAGCTCTCCCCCGTGTGCCCCTCCCGCCCCCCTAGCCCCTCGCCTCGATCCTTCCGTCACCCCCCCCCCCCGTTCTCCTTTTTTATCCTTCCCTCCTTCAAACATTTCCTCTTCAACAGACGCTCCCCCCGCCTTTTGTTCTACCTGCCTTTCTGATTCTATCCCATGGCCCCCCGCCCCCTCCTAGTAATCGCCCGATCCCCCTCCCTACCCGCCCGCGGGGCCCTGAGTTCTGCCTCTCTTCCCCCGCTAGGCCCTTCTGCACTGTTTGCCCCCTTTTTAGGGTTCCTCATATATCATCCCACCGTCAGTGGCCTCTTTTGCTCCCTTTAGTCGTGCCGCATCTCTACACGGCACCACCGCCCTCCCATCGGATTTTCAGGGGAGTTTTCTCTCTTGTTTATTATTTCGGGTATTCTGTTGATTCACTACGGTCCTCGGAGGACTCCTCCATCCGTCTGCGGCCCCCCGCTCGTGTGGGGCAGGCCCTTCCATACTCTCCCCTTTTCGCATACGTCCTCTCCCCTATCTAGGCTTTCTTCCGATTGGGCCCTTTCGCCTCCTCCATCCGCTCGTCTCTCATCCTACTTCCCCGCCCTCCCTCGTTCTCAAGGGTTCTCTCCCCCTTGGGCACCTCGTGTCCCCTGGGCTAGCGATCCCCCTTCTCCTCCTCTGGCCTGCCATGACCACGGGGTTCCTCTCCCCGGGGATCCCCCCCCCCCCCTCTTTATCGGCCGAGAAAGGCTTTCTCGAGGCACACCCGCTGATGTGAGACATCATAGCGCTGGCGTTTCATCCCCTTTTCGTCTCTGGGCATCCCTCTTGTGGAGATCTATTCCCGCTTCCTTTCCGCCTCTCACGACAAAATGTACGAAGGCTTCCTTTTTCCCTGACTGCTTTTATCCTTTTCCCCTCCCCCCCTCTTCCCGAGGGGAGACGGCACCTTTCTTCTGTTCTGTACAAACATGTGGGCCGCTCCTTTTGTCTTGTCCCTTTTTTTTTTTCCCCTCTTTTCCCCCGGGCGTCCCCTTCAACGTGCAGGAGAAGAGAATAGCCCTCTTCTTTCATGCCTCCTTTTTCGTCTACGAAGATAAGCGCCTCTCCTTGCTACGGCTGAGGGAACGGGACCCTGCCTTTCACTTCCCCCCCCTCCTTCCTTTTTCTTTTCTAGAGAGAAAGCCAGACGATTCTTTTAGGATAAGAAAAGATGACCGTTTCCTCCTTGCGTCCCCTTTTTTCTTTTTTTTCCTCCCTTCTTCTCCGAGAAAGTATTGAAAGAAAAACAGAGTCCGGTGTTTCAGGGCCAGAGACCTGCGCAGGGTCACTGTCTTGTCTATTTTTTTTTTGAGGATCGCTCTCCCCCTTTTTCCTCTCCTATCCACAGATGAGAGAGTTTCTTGAAGGGGTGTTTTTCCCCACTCCTTTCTATCAAGAGAAAGACGTCCCCTTTTGATTAGGTGGGCGGACTTTCCCTTAAGTCCCACCTCTTTTTTCCTTTTGGGATAGATGATTCTTCCCGCCGCCACCTTACGAAGGCTATCTAAAAATCGCCTGTCTAGCCGCTTCTCTTTTTCCTTCTCCCCTTTCTTATATCATCCACCAGGTTTCTCCTTCAGCTGATGAACGAGCTCGATTTCTGCTCTCTTGACTCTTCCCTTCCTTTTCCTCACCAAGATGATGAAACGCCTTGGTTTGTAGAAGCTCGACATCTTTTCTTTCTTCTCTCCCTTTAGCTCTCTGCTCCTCCCCCTTTCTTCCTTTTCCCCCTTCTCCCAGTTAAGAAAGATAGAATTTCTTTGAGCCGACGCTGCGTCGTTTTCCGGGAAGGGAGCAGGTGAGAGCCCCTCCCTGTCCTTCTTTACCTTATTCCCTTCTCCTTGCCACAATCCATCTCTATCTTTCATCCTCCTTCCTCTTTCAACGCTCGCGTGACAGGTAATGAAGGAAGGCGTCCCATCTTCTCCCCGCGTTTTTTTGGATCCCTTTTTTCTCCCCTCTTTCCCCCCCCCACGATTAGAGCTGGCGGAACTGTCTCTCCCGCTCGCGAAAGCTGAGGAACTCGAGCGGCGTCATCTTCCCCCACCCCCTGAAGTTTTCCTTCTTTTCTTTTTCCTCCTTCTTTGGTCCGCTTCGAGCAGCTTTCGCTCGTTGCATCCGCTAATTGAAACCAGAGCTCTTCTTCAGTCTTTCTTTTTCCTTTTTCCTTTCCCGAAGAAAGAGGATGCTGCATCTTCTTCGATTTGAGATAGAAGGAGTAGGTTGAGCGTTCTTTCACCTCCCCCAACCGACTTTTTTTTTCCCCCCTCTCCCTTCTCTCCCTTTTTCCATGTTTTGAAGGAAGAAAAGAATAATTTTTACTTCGTGCTCGTGCTCTAATGCCGGTTTCCTCCAGCCTCCCTCTCCCAAGCGCGCCTCCTCCCTTTTCTTTCTTCCCTTTCTTCTCCTTCTCCGAAGAATGGAACGAAGCGTTTTCTTCCCCCAAAAAACCCCCATCCCCTTTTTCCTGGCGCGCGAATGAAAAAACACCGTCCTTTTGTGGCTGGCAAATGACGAGTAGAGACCCCCTTCTCCTTCCCCGTAGACCCTCCCCCCCTCCCCCTTTTCTTTCCCTCTACGCGCTGGGAGGATTCGCCTTTGCGGAATAATGGATGTAGGATAACCCCCCCCTCTTCCCTGACGTTTCTTTCCATTTTTTCCCTTTCCTTCTTTTTTCCCCCTTTTTTCCCGCAGAAGGTAGAAGGAGAATAAGATTTGCCTTTTTTCGGCCTACCGGTAGAGAGTGACCCTTTTTCCCTTTTTTGCAAATCTTCGATTCTCCTTTTTTTTCTTCCCCCCTCTCCCTCACTGTGTAGGTGTTAAAAAAGGCCAATCCCGGCATCCGTAAGATGTTGTGAAAGCGGCCGGCCCCCCCCTTCACTCTTTGAATTTTTTCCTCCCTCTTCCTTTCCCCTCTCGTGAAGTAGGCAGCGGACTCATCTCCCTTCTCGTAGCCGTAGGACAGGGTTGTCTTCTTTCAGTATTTTCCCCTCCTTTTCCTTTCTGAGAGAAGAAAGACTCTTTTTTCTGAAACCGCTTTCTTTCCCCTCCTTTTTTGGATAGAGCGGAAGTATTAGGCTTTGCCTCCTTCCATAGAGAGAGAGGGAAGATTTAAGCTAGCTCTTCTTTTCTTTACTGCTTCTTTTCTTTCCTTTCTTTCTCCTTTCCTTCCTCTGTCCAGTTATTGGTATTCTTTGGCGCCAGCGTCTGGAGAAGAGTCAGAACCCGATATTTCCCCTCTTCCTCCCTCTTTCCTCTACAGCGTGTAGAAAAGCCCCCTTTTCCTCCGGCGAGTAGGCGTTATGCCAGGGCCCCTCTAGCATTCCTTTCTTTTCTTTCTCTTTTCCTCACGCCAGGAAGATGGATGGGATGCATCTCTGCTGGCGATTCAATAGGAGACCTTTCTTTCCTCCCTTCTTTCCTTTTTTTCTCCTTCTCCTTCTGCGAAGGTGGATAAAATGCCAGGTGCCCCCCCCTTTTCTAAAATTGATTTTCTCCCTTCCTGCTTCCCTTCCCCCCTCTCTCCCCCCAATTGTTTGTTCACGCCGTTTTCCTTTTTCATTCGCTTCTGGTAACGCGTGAGTGGTGGCGCCGCGCTCCCTTCCTTTCTCTTTGCCCCTTTTCCTTTTCTCAGCACTCTCGGACTGAGCCACCTAGTTCGTCCCTTTGTTTTTAACCCTTTTTTTTCTAGAGTACGATCCACCCGCAAACGATAGCCGTTCTCACCCCGATTCTCTCTTCTCAGAAGAGAGCGGCTCGTACAAAAAAGAAGTTTACGTCTCCCCTTTTTTTTTTTTAAGGTCTTTTCAACTGTCCCCTTCCTGCATAAGGGAAGGTTGCATGGAAGTCGACCTCTTCTTTTTTTTTCCCCCGGAAAAGAAATTATACATCTTCCTTACTTCCAGGTCCTTCCCTTTTTTTTCTCTCCAGAAAATAAAGAAAGGGAACGTCCATTCCTCTCCTGGACGTAGGGGAGGAGGGTGACCCTTCCCTTTTCGCGAACCCACATCCCTTCTCTTTTCCATATCTATATTTTAATCATCGTTCGATGCCAAGTGATGACCCTTTGCTTGATCCTCTCTTTTCGGTGTTCCCATCACCCCTCTTCTCCCTTCCATGCGAGATGGAAGCGCCCTTGCGGTCTTTTCTCCCCTTCCCTGCCAAACAGAGTGAGAAGAGGTCCGCCCGATGTAGACTTTCGGGGCAGTAGGAAGACTTTTCTTTTTTCTTTCCTTCCCCCTTTCCTCCTTCCCAGGCAAAATTTAAAGGAGGCCTTTTCCTTCTCGGGCCTGCTTCCTACATCAAGGAGAAACCGGGAAATCTTCCCAAGGGTCTCTCCTCCGATGATGATATAGGATGATCTCTCCCCCACCAGACTAGAAGAGAAAGGAGATCGTTTCTACCCTCCCTCCCTCCTCCCCTCCCTCCATTTTTTGAAACAAGCACCGCTTTTTTCTCACTATATGGCTTAAGGTCGACTGTTGCTTCTTCTTTTTCCCTTGGATCGGATTCACTGCCTTCGGCGCCACCCAAGCAGCGCTTTCCCCCCCCCCCTTTTTCCTTCGTGAACGGAACAAGCTGGTCTCTCTGGGTGCCGACATGAAGCTCAGTCACTCTTTTTTCCTTTTTAAGCTTTTTCCCTTTTTTCCACTTTTCTCCTCTCCCCAGAAAATAAAAGTTTTTCCAAGGAGAAGAAATTTTTTTTTTCTCTTAAAAAGCGGCCTCCCTCACCAGCCTTTTTTCTCTAAGACGAATTGAAAGGAACCTTTCCTGTTCCGGAGTGCGACCCCTGTCTTCCTCTGTTCCCTTTCCTTTCTTTCTTCCTCTCCCCCGTGCACAACGAAGGCGACCCGTTTTTATGTTCGTGATCATCAGAGGCAGAATTAGCAACCTTCTTTTTCCTTCCTTTCGAGGACCGACCTCTTTCTCTTCTTTCTCTTTTCTCTTTACATGACATCCTCTCCTCTCATCTAAGCGCATGAGGAAAGCAAGGTCCCCCCTTTCTTTCCCCGAGAAGTTTAATCGTCCCTCTCTTTCACCCCTCGGCCTTCGAATTTGGTTCCCCGCCGCCGCTTCCCTCCCCTGTTTTGCATGCGCTTCCCCACCACCCTTCGGGTACGCCTTGCCCGGGGCTATGAGCGAGTCTATGCCCCAACCCAATTTCCCCTGTCCCTTCCCCCTCCTAGATACCCCACCCCTTTGTCCCTCGCCCCCGCTCGCACTCGCTTTTCGTGGGGCCATCCTACCTCCTCCCGCGGGCCTTATTCCCCGGCTCTTTTTAAGCGTCCCCACCGGTTCCCTCCCCCCCTGGGTTTCTCCCCTGACGCCTCCTCGTTTCCGGGCCGCCTATTCTATCCTCCCACTAGGGACACTTGGTCTGGATCCCTTCCTCGTAGAGGCTCTCCCGCCAACGCTTTTCTCCCCCGTTTTTCCCCTGCGGGGTCGCTCGTCTGAAGAGCTCTCTCCGTCAGCGCCCCTTCCGGACCGGGCCTCAGGCATTACTCCAGACTGTCCCGTCATCCCTCTTCCAGTTGGCAGGGCTCTCCCCACCCTTTTGACAAACCTCGAGGCGATTGGTCCGTAGGACACTACCTATTCCTCCCGCGGGAACTCGTGGGATCCCCCCCCCATCGCATTTCCCGCGATCGATGGTAGCCATCGCCCTAGGCGTAGTCCTTATACCTTGCGCGACACTGAGGGCTCTTTCCTTCCCCGCCCAGACACGCCTACGATCGTGGTGCGGTTGGTTTCTTGAGACTGCTGGGTTGTATCTAACGGCTTGCAAGAAGACTTCCGCTGATGCTCCTCTTTCTCTTCACCTTGCTGGTGGAGGAGAATGATGCTTTACGGCTCTCTATAAAAGTTAATAGAAGTGAAGTTCTTTCACCCTCCACCTGCTCCTTTTCTCTCTTTCCTTTCTCTTTCCATCATGAGAAGATGCTATCCCCGCGATGAAAAGGGAAGACCTTTTTTTACCGGGCATCCCCCACCTCCCTTCTCTTTCTTTTTCCAAATGTGGGAAGGCGCCACCAGCTTCCGGATGAAGGTAGTGCTAGAAGGTCTCTGGATTTTGTCTCTTGTCCTCCCCTCCCCCTTTCCCCCCCTCCCCGATGTGCAGTAGGTATATAGGGACTGTGATTAAAGATCGACCCTTCCCTTCCATCGCCCTTCTTTTTTCCTTTTCCTTTTGACAACTGAGAGCTAAAAGACTCCTTCCTTTTTATGATGAGACCCGATTGGCTCTTTGATGCTCCCCCCCTCTTTCCAGATTCTTTCTCCGCCCGCTGCGATTTCGCGAAATCATGGCGTACCCTTAACCTTTTCTCTTCTCCCTGCGCGGTAGAAGAGATTCTCTTTTCTTTCCCCCTTCTCCTTCCAGTCCGACATAGGAGGGTGTCCCTCCTTTCTCGTGTACGGGTAAAACTTTTGGAGAGCAGCCGAAAATGGAAGACCTCTTCCCCCTTCTATGGCCTCTTCTTGTAGAAGAGACTAGGAGGTCTTGTTGTAATAATGTCACCAAACGGTTCTCTCCCCTTCCCCCTCTATATAAAAATGATGAGTATCTTTTTTTCCTCAGCTTCATTCCACAATATTAGTGGAAAATAGGTTTTTCCTCCTTCACACCAGCTCCCCCCCTTCTTTTTCTGAAGAAGCAGAGGTAGGAGGGGCCATCTCTTTTTCATCCTCATCCAACAGGTTTTTTTTTTTCTCACGACTCTCTTTTCCTCTCCCCCTCCTCGTACAGAAGCATGGTTCGCCCTCCCCTCCTTCCTTACTTTCCTTTGTGTCTCCTTTTCCTCTTCTTTAGTTCCTTGCTCTCCTCTTCTTCTTTTTCCCCTCTTCCCTTGGGTTCCAGTCCGAAAGTGCGACAGCTCTTTCCTCTTGGTGTGAAGTAGGAGAAGAAGCTTCTTTTTCCTCGCCCCGCGGCGATCTTCCTCCTCCTTTTCCTTTTCTCCCTCCCCCTGAGAGTTAAAGTTTCCTTCCTCCTCTTTTTTTTTGTTTCGAGAGATGGATGGTGGAAAGAGGTAACGCTCTTTTTTTTTTTCTTCTTTTTCTAAATTTTTTTCCTTCCTTTTCTTTTATTCCCCCTCGAAGAGTATGTGTTTTTCCCACCATCAAGAATTAGGATGGAGGAATTTTTCTTTTCTTAACTTTTTTCTCCCTCTTTTTTCTTCTAGGTTAAAAGGATGTTAGAGCTTTCCTTCATTCTGATCAGAATTCGTTTTCAGAGTGTCTCTTCTCAATTCCTTCTCTAAGATAGTGCAAGAATCCCCCCATATCATCTAATACAACACCTTTTTTTTTCGGTAGTCCTTTCTCCAGGAGATTTGCTATCCCTCCGTAGGTTGAGGCGGCAGTATCTTAAGCCATGAATCCCCCCCTCTTCTTTTTTGGATTTTTTTCCCTTTTCCCCCCGCAGAATAAGGGAGATTTTCCTCTTCTTTTCTCCTGCCGTGTCCGTGATGACACCCCCCTCTCTTAGTGAGTTTTCTGAGGAATATGTCTGACATTTCTACTTTCCCTAATGCCGTGGTAATATCGAAAAGACCCTTTCCTCTAGTTTTTATTCCCTTCCCCCTTTTTCCCTTCTTTCTCGATATAGGAGACTTTCTCTTTCCTACAATGTTTCAAGCTGTAAGAAAAGGATTTTTCCCCCTCCTTTTCTTTTCTTCCCCTTCTCCCCTCCCAAATAGGCGTATGAATCCCTTTTTTTCTCTGTGCTTCACTCTTCTTAGCCTGTTCTCTCCTCTTTTTTTTTTTTTCTCGTAGTAGTTCCCCTTTCGCGTCTTTTTTTCCCTTATAAAGAGAAAAGAATGCACACCTTTCTTCTTTCCCTCGACCGCAATGTTTAGAGTGTTACCCCCCTTTTTTTCCTTTGACCGCTTCCCTTCCCCCCCTCCCCCTTCAGGATGGTAGAGAAAGGTGCAGTCGCCCCCTTTCCCTATATTCCATCCTTGCTCAGATGGAAGAGAGCGATGCGCTCGCTTTCCTTTCTTTTTGGTTGATTTCCTCCCTCTTTCCCCTTTTTCCGAAAGATCCTCCCCTGCTGACGCAACGCGAGTCTTTTCCTCTCCTTCCTTTTTCGCCTCCTCCTTTTTTTTTTTTCCTTACTTTCTTTTTAAGAAGTTAGGAAGGAGATCAAATAGAGAGATCTTTCCCCTTCTATTTCCGACCTCTTCCTCTTTTTCTCCTTTTGTCATGTAATAGTAAAGATTATGAATGGTCTTTTCCTCTTTCCTCTCCTAATTCCTAACCCGATAAAGGATGATAGGTTGAGAGGATGCTCTCCTCTTCTCTTTTTTTAGTTTACCTTTCTTTTTTCCTTTTTTTCCCTTCTAGATGTAAGAAAGAGATCCTTTTTTAGCAGGTAATAGGATGTTAGCAAGACCATTATCCCCGGCAATACTTCTTGCTACCTCTCTGCTGAGTGGGCCCTCCTCGCCGCTGGGGATTTCCCTGTTTCTTTTTTCGGCGCACGGCTGGGGATCTGTTCTTTTACTTATTTTCCCTTCTTCCTGATTTGATATTCTTTCTTTACACTTTTTCTCTTTTCATGTAGGAAACCGTCCCCTTGTTTCGTTCAAGGGAAAGGGGCAAATGAAGAGCACGTCTTTTCGCGACTTTTTTTCCTCTTTTTTCCTTCTTTTCAGGGAATCCTTTCATGGTACACATAGTTCGATCTTCCCTTCTTCTTCCTCCTAGAAAGTATAGTTCTTCCTCCGGGTGACCCTCGGGTGAGTCGGTTAAAGACTGAGGGCTTTCTTCCACGCTAGCTTTTTTCCCTTCTTTCCTTCCCCCCGATGAAGGAAAAGCGAGAGCCTCTTGCCTTACACAAGAAGGGTAAGAATCACGTTTTTTTTTTCGTGACGGGTTTTTTTTTTTCCTTTCTTCATGAAAGGGAAAAGGAAGGAAGACGGGCCTTTCCGCCGCTTTTCCGGATTCTGGGTTACGTTTTTTCTTTTTTTCAGTTAAAAAAGAATCGAACCCCCTTCCCTTCTTGCTCCCTCGTGCGGGTTTTTCTTCCAGCCCCCCTCCTTTTCCTTCATCTGGAGACGCGGACTGCGGCTTTTTTCTGGGCGGAGGGGGAATAACACTCCGACGTCTCCATCCCCTTCCTTTTAATCTAGATAGGGGAAGAAATAAGTTGTTTTTTTCCTTATGCCCCGGAAGAGGTGTTTTTTTTTTTCTTCTCCTTTTTCTTCTGTGATTCCAACTCCGACAAGATCTTCCTTTCTTCCTTTTTTTTTTTTCCTGAAGTGTTCTTTTTTTTCCTCTTTCTCAGCACCGCCACCCTCTCCGCTTCACCTCCCCCCCCCTTTTTTTTTTTTTTGCGAATTTCGGGCCCTTTCCTCCTCGCGGAACCAAGGATCTTTCAATCCCGTCCCCTTTCTTTCCCTTCGGGAAAGGTATGAGCGGCCTTTTTTGGAAAAGTTTTTCTGGAAAAAAGTGAGAGGTTTCCCCCCGGTATCTCTCTTTTTTTCTCTTTCCCTTTTCATAGAGAGATGACTTTTTTCTCCTCCAACGGATATAGGTAAGAGGGTTTCTTTTTTTTTCTTCCCAAGTCTTCCGACTCTTTTTTTCCTGATCAAGAAAGGAGGAGAAATGATGTCTTCCCTTCCCCTTTCTAAAGGAAGGTGCTTCTCTTTGTCCGTACCGTTCCTTGCTTTTTCTTCCCTCCCTTTTTCTGAGGAGGAGAAACCCCTCCTCTCTTCCCTCATAAGAGATTTCGCAGTTTTTCCCCCGATCAACTTTTCTTTCCGGGTGAAAGAAATGAAGATCCCCTTCCCTCCCCTCTCTCTCTGTTTAAGAGAAAGAAGCTCCCCCCCCTATCACCCCCTCCCCCTTTTTCCTTCTTTCCCCCCTGCGTGAAGAAAGGAGACTGTGACGGTCTTAAAAAGAGGAGAGGTCTCCTTATTATCCCCCTTTTTTTTTTCCCCCTGTACAAAGATGAAGAAAACTTCCGACAAGGCGATGAAAGGAAGAACACCTCCTCCCCCCATCCTCTCCTTTCCCCCCCTCCGTCTACAAGGAGATGGCGACCCCCTCTCGGGCCCTTCCTCTCTTTTTCCTTTTTTTTTTCTTTCTCCCTTTTCCCATAAGAGCAACGAAAAGAAGAAAGATTCTTCTCCTCCTTCTCGACTTCGAGAGAGCATAGAAGGACCCCTTCTTTTCCCTCTCCTCTTTTTTTTCCCCTTTCAAACAGAATAAGACCCCCCAGAGATTTTTCCTTTCCCTTCCCCCCGCTACCCCTTTTCCTTTCTTCCTCTTTTTCGTGGTTAAGAAAGAAAAGAGCTTTTTTTTTTCGGTATGTAGGCGCTTTCCTCTTTTTTGCACAGCTCTTCTCCTTTCCTTATACGCGAGCCCCTGCCTATCTTACCATAAGATGGAAGCGACTTTTCTCCTTCTCTCCTGGTGTTTTTTTTATTCCCCTTTTTTCTTTTTTTCTTAACAAAAAAGATTCGGATGAAGGTAGGGATAGCCTTTCCCCCTTCTCAACATTTCTTGTCGCTGGTAATAACTTCAACGAAGGCGACTATCCCTTTTTTTGACC
>Ga0179593_1611760_pt1 | contig 11849 bp, 12 predicted proteins | sample CZODoug2_1_08_16_FD_185931 | JGI IMG/M metagenome (GOLD analysis project Ga0179593, IMG submission 185931) | Vadose zone soil fungal communities from Angelo Coast Range Reserve, California, USA - CZODoug2_1_08_16fungal (PacBio error correction) | ecosystem: Environmental > Terrestrial > Soil >... | reverse complement strand
TTCAGGCTTCTTTAAACAGATTAGCCACCCCCCCATGGAAGAACCTAGGTACTCCCCACAGTCTTTTCAGAATGCGAAGCTTCTGCGGGAGCGTTCGTACCTATCTTTTCCGTTCTGAAGATCAGGCAGTTGTGTGTCTATATATATATCCCCCCTCCCCCTTTTTGTTTTGTTGAGGCATGCTCAACCACCTCCTTTTTTCCCTCCCCTTTTCGTCCGGATTCTTTTAAAACGGGGAAGACCCCAGACTAGGTATTGCTTAGAAGGGAGAAAAACGCCCCAGCCTTTTTTTTTTTTCCAAGTAACCCACTTGCATTTTTGGTGTCTTCCATGTTTTCCCTTTGAGTGAGACCCTTGGAAAAAACTTACTGTTGAGTACATTCCGGGCCATTATATACTTCCCGTTCCGAATCGGATGATTATTCAACGCCTATTTACGTCTCCCCGCCTTTGTGTGATTTCCGCACCGTCCTTTTCGCTTAAAAAGGTTGTTTTCACCTTCACCTCCCCCCACCTTGATTTTGGGACATCCCGAATCCAGGGTTGACTTTTTTCTCATTACTTGGGGACCATTGCTAGTTAAGAGATTACTAATCTTAGGAAATTCATTTAGCTGCTTTCCCCTCTTATCCCCAGAGAAGGAGGCCTTTCCCATTTCATAATACTCTTTACGCTCCCCCTGTCTTTTCCACCCCCCCCTACATTAACGCAATAATGTGGTAACCTTTATCCATGCGCGTGAGGTAACCTTCCCCTTCTTAATTTTCTTTTTCCTTAGTCCCTCCTGTGAGAGTAACCCCTTTTTTTTACCCTTCCGAATCACTCACCTGCCCCCGACAATTACTGGGGTGGACCCCCCAGCCCCAGGGAACAGAACGGGTTGCCCCTGAGTTTTATTAAGTGGCATAATACATCAGACGTGCCCCCACCTACTGATTGACCCCTCCGCGCCTCCCCCAAATTCTAGCTCTTTTATTTTTTGTTAAGCAACTGCGCGTGCAAAAAATTCGATCGCATATTTATCGAAACACTTTGAATTTTCCCCTTAGCTTCCCCCTTTTGAAGACCTTTTCTTGACCCCAAGCGAGGAGATGTAGAACATCCTCGTTCTTACCACTAGCCCGCGACGTTTTCCCGAAATTGCCCCTTTCCGTTGTTATTTTCCCAGCCATTCCAAGAAGAAAGCGAGAAGAGCCTTTCCATGGCGTGACCCAAATGAATGCTTTTTCTCTGAAAAGCGCATTCGGAGTTGAGCCTCCCATAACCAGAGGCCTGCGCCGATGAAGAACCTCCCATTGTTGGTTCCCTGTGATTCCAACTTCCAGGGTCTCTCTCCCCAGAGACCCCCCCTTGAAAAGCGGATTTTGCGTGAAACCCCTTCCTCGGTCAAAACCGAGTCGTTTAATCTTCAGTCTTTCTCTTTTAGTTTCTTCTCCAGCCCCATTCGCCCCAGAACCTTGAGGAAAAGTGGCCATTCCTTCCGACCCCACCGGGTAATGAAGAGCCTGTGTTCTTTTCACATTTGCGTTCGGCGGTCCGGTGTTCCCCCCCTCGAGGCGTGATTCCCCCACATCAACATGGTATCCCAAGGATTTTTATGTTGTCATCCGGAGTAGGCACACAGACGCATGATCACTGGAAATTAACCGGGCTGAAGTCCGCGCCTCCCAAATTTCTTATCCTCCGCAATGAGGAATGTGATCAAGCGAACTTCACGGCCTATTGTATCATGAGAAAAAGTTTTCTGCCGCACCCTTACCATCTTCCCTCCAGGCCACCCGGTCATCAAGCAACCATTTGGTCCCCAACTTCCAGGCGTGTCCGAAGCGTACTCCCGTTTCCCCCCCCGATCCCGTTGAGGGAGGGGGTATCCCGGTTACTTTGATGAATAAGCGATTTATTCGTGAGGAGTGGGCGATTTTTTTGTGGTCTTTTTTGAGCGTTAGGATCACTTCAGGACAGGGTTTCATATGCACCCCCCCCCAACGGTGACCAACCGCCTTCATAGATATTATATCCCCTGTTGTTGTTCTTTCCGAGTGTAAATCTCTGATGGGAATCTTGTTTCTTATTTCACACCTAGTACTGAGTTCCCTAAAAGGAGTTGTTTAAAAAACAAACCCCTTGTAACGACGCCTAATACCTCGTCCTCATTCAGCCCCAGCAGCCCAGAGACACTCATCAAACGGTAAAATATTCAAAGGCTTGGTAGGAAGAAGAGTTTTCCAACGAGGCAGGGAGGTTTTCCCCCTCGACAGTCCATGGTTTGTCGCCTTTGATGGCTGGGCTATCTTCGACTTTTTGCACACCACTCTTCCACGATTAGAATGATGGCTCCTTCCCTATGGGCGCTGGTTTAGGTATCTTATAAGAGCTGAAATAGGACTTGAAGTTTTCGGAGGGCATTTTTTTTTTTTAGCCTACGACGAGTACAGTACCTCCATCAAACATGTACGGTATAACAGTTGATTTTTTGGGTAATAACGCCCCCCGAGCTGATCACCCCGCCGCGACCCCTCCCCCTGAAAATGTCAGCAAAATTGCTCTCCTGTTTCTTTCATGTTTACGCACCAAGTCCACATTTTCCATTTTTTTTCTCAAAAGAATCACAGGGAGGATTCTACGCTTAGATTTTGTATGGTTTTTTTTTAAAAACTACTCGTTTCAGAGCTTTTCGACTGTGCCTCTCGTGTTTTTTACAACAATCGCTTTTTATGTCTTCTTTTCCCTTTAGATTGCCCTGATGTGGTGATGGGGCCAACTACCAGCCCAGCGAGTGTCCAGACCTTCAAGTTTGCCTTGCATTTGTGTTCCCATCCTTCTTTCGATTACGGAGGACAGTAGAGATGTTTACCCCTTTTCACAGGAATGGGTAAGAATGGAAGCTAACATATGGGCCTCCCCAATTCGTCTCAAGTTACCGTTTCCTAATTTACTCCTCTTTATGAGTGATTTGTGTCCTCGACCCGCCTCATTTTCCGATTTTCCTCTCTGGGGTTCCTTCTGATAATGCGGGTAACGTACAAAGGCAATCGGGTTTACGTCTCCCTGCGCTCGTTTAACTGATGGGGGAAGGGCCTTTTAGGACGAGGGCCGTAAACCCATTTTCCGATGGAAGCAATTGCGCTCCGCCGTCGGAGGGTCTCTATTATTCTTTCTGTGTAAACCTTTCGGCTTTCGGGAAGGATCTCTTGCCCAGTAAACCGATGATTATTGCGGGATTTCCCGTGGGTCTCCCCCTCTTAGGACCTGAATTATGAAAAATGTTTTACGTGTTCCCTTTTCGGTGACCAAGACCAGTTCACTAGGGTCTTGTGTACATAAAGCAGATTCATCCTTCAGACACCCCCCCGGATTCAAGGCTGTTCCGGCACCCCTCCCAGTAGGATCTCAATTATGATGCCAATTGAAAGCGATAAGAACCGCTTTGTTGACCCCCTGACTGGAATAGTTTAATTGCCCTTATGAAGGTGACTTCAGTTTTGTTCCAATCCCTTGTGCCCACAAGGACGTCTAAAGAGTTCCCCCGACGATATTCTTTCCGACTCACTTTGGTGAAATGGTGATTTTTAAACCCTGGTGAACTCCGAGGTAGCGAAACCGCTTTTTTTCCTCGTCCAATTTTACAGGACCAAGTCTTTTGACTCCTTATTCCTTGATCTGGGTTACTATCCCCTACCCTTTTTTTTTCTCCCACGAGGAACGATTCGAAAGAGCTCTCCTTTGGCCTACCCGATGTCCCCCAGAGTTAATTGTCCATCTTTTGACTCCCCCCCCCAGTCAGAACGCCTTCCTCTTATGAGATGGGGGCCTCCCCCAATGCGCCTTCAGTTATTCTTAAACCCCTTTGAGAGAGGCTGAGCACGACGCTCCGATTCTTGTTTTGAGCATCTCTTATATTTTCCATCCCCCCCCCCCCTCCCTCTGCCACATCATGAGGTTTCTTCTTCGTGGGCGGGAAGGCTCCGCTCTCAAATAGTTTACCAATCCGCTCCCGCTCGCATTTGGCAAAAGAAGAAAGTGAAGTGCATGAGGGTCATAGTTTTTTTTACCTTGGAACCCCCCCAGACCTGAACCGGTTGGAAACTCCTTCTTTTTTCCCCGCTTCCTATTAGGATGAAGGATGATTATTAAACCGGCTCAGCTTTTCCCCTCTCCTGATTTCTTTATTGGCGATTCCAAATATTTGATTTCCCCGGGTGTAGTTCCCTTTTCCCAAGGTCCCCTTGCAGAGGTAACTTGCACTAATGGAGAAAAGTCGTTTTTGTACCCTCCCCAATAGCCAGTGTAGGGACCTTTGTCAGGTTTCCATGGTTACACTCGCCCTTCCCTCGTCACGGAATCCTCAGATTTTCAAAGAATGGGCTTTCCTACCCTCCCCCGGCTGACGGCTTCAATTTTACTTTCTAAGGATTTTTTTCCTCCTCGCTCCTTCGTTTCGATCCTTTTTTAACTGCTCCAGGTTTTCGCTTCTCCATGTTCTTCGATGGTCCCCTGAAAGATTGGAGGGCTCTTAAAGAGACAGAACCTTTGAAGATTGACCCTCTGGTTACTAATCACGAACTTTGAAGAAGGGCATGACCCCCAGACCCGGCGCAATAGTAAAAAGCTGGTTTGGACAAGTGGCTTGAGCCGCCGACTGTTCTCCCCCTATGTATTGATGACATCCCCGCGCACATGCCGGCTCTCTCAATCCCCGCGAGGGGGCCTAAAGAGAAAATACCCCCCATTGGCAAGACACCCCCCCACGCAGGAGAGACGATCCCAGAGTTGAGAAGACCGCGCCGGGGAAGTTAAGTTACCATGACTTCCAGCCACATTGGGGGTGTCTCCCCCAACTAGAAGAAGAGGACCCCGCATTTCTGGATGGTAGACAAATAACCCCCCAACACTTTGAGTTACCGGACCCTTCGAATAGCTCCAAATTTTGAAAGTGCGCCCGTTATCTTTATCTGTTCCATATGGAAGCCATTAAAGCCTTTCTCCCCGATCTCGCGCTTATTCCTAACCTTTGAAATAGTTTTCACATGGCACGTCTATCTGAGGCAATGTTCAGGCTTGACGAAGCCACCCATTCCACCCCCCCCCGCCTGCATGACTCCATTGAAGCATAGCCACATTTTGTTAGTCCTTGGGTGTTTTCTGTTTGTGTACCAGCGCTTAACCATTAGATCCCGCAGACCGAACTCATGGAGGTTGCTTGAAACCAGTGGCCGGCCCTTCCCCCCAATCCCCATCGTTAGGTCCCTTCCTGGATTCCTGTTTCTGAGAAGCCGTTTTTCAATGTGCCCTGGGAGTAAATATTTTCTTTTTCCAACCCCTTTCATGACAGATTTCAATGCTGCCTTGCCATTACTGCGTTCGGGGCCCCCGGCCTTTCTCAGCTCCTTTGTTTAATTACCTCCCAAAATCAACTTTTTCCCTACCCTGAAGGTCATGGTGGGATTTTTTTCCTTCTGCGTCGTTCCCAACACCTCCGCACGAGCCAGTTTCGTCCCAAACTGGACCTTCCCTCTGCGGGCCCCTTGTCCTCGCTCCGGAGGTAGTCCTTAAAGAGCCCAGGAAGGTGCTGAAATAACCCCCCCCCTATCTTGTGAACTAATGATGACACTTTCGTTCTTGTGCACTTGTTCCCCCTAAAAACGAGGTTTTCCCCCCCCCAGCCCGGTCATCAGCACCAGTGCGGGGGGACCCCCCCCCCAAAATCAGTCGTCCTGCGCCGCAGTCACGCTTTGTTTCGCATTGAGTTTGTCGGTGCTGTACTTTGCCCCCTTCGTAGTTTTGATGGCCGGTGGGGTAGTTTCTTTGTTGCGACAACTGGGTACTTCGTCCTATGACACACACAGGATGACCACTCGCTTCATCGCCACTTCTCCACCTCCATTCTTTTTGAGATCTATCTCTATGAAATGGGCCCCTTTTGGTTGTTTCCAATTATGCCCCCCTTTCGTTCCCTCCCCCTTATTGACACTCCCCCTCCCAGCCAGCCTCCAGCACTCCCCCCTAAGAGATCTCCCCCCCAAAACTCCCCTCGCGTTCCAATTCCCACTACCAGAGCTTGACGGCTTTCCCGCCCGCCTGCGAGTTTGGCCCTCCCTCCGCCCTTTTGTGCTTTCCCTGGGTCGATATTTTATGGTGAATGGTTCCCCTCCAATTCCATATGGATGCAAGTTCAATGCTCTCGTCTTTTGCGATGTTTCGTCTACACCCTGTGCTTCGTCGCGTGGGCCGTCATCGGAATTCTGCCAGCTCGCCAGCTCGGATGCCGAGCGAGTACGGTAGCCGGGAGTTCTGACTCTATCCCCATTCCTCGCTTTGGACGAGAAAAACAGCCCCAACCCAGAGGCCAACATACCCGCCTCTATTTGCCACACCGACTAGGTTCAGAGGATTTGTAAGACCCCCACGTCCCAAACTTACCCATGAGTTCCCCCCCTCTTTTCCTCTTCTGCCGTCCCCTAAGCTCTTGATAACGCTCATCTGTAAACCCCCCAGGCGGTACTCTATTCGAGGCCACCGCCGGCCCTTTCTCATAAACCGACCGTAAAAGAAGCGACAAGGGGACCCTAACGTTCCCCCCCCAGGGAGTATCTTCCCCAGGCAAGTGGCGAGCCTGAAGCTTCCCGGGGTGACGAGCTTGCTCAAAACTCTCTTTTACTGTGTCAAGTGGAGGATAAGAAAGAACATCTATCACACATCCCGCGAGCGAACCTCTCCACAGCACCAAAGAGCACCCCCCCGAGGGTATTCATCTCTGCCGGAAGGAGGCCGCACACTAGTTTCTCTGCCCCTTTGAAAATATGAACCCCCCCCCCCCGCGAGCGCGCTTTCACCCTACGAGGCGGTCGAACGAAGAAGATATTGGGGACCTCCTCCTCCCGCGGTGGGAAAAACCAGCAAACTCACAGAAGACTCTCCAAAAGAATTCTCCTTGTTGCCCTTTCTTTTGGAAACTAGGCAGAACTGAAGGAGGGGGGGTCATTGGGCTCTGGCCAAATTCTGAAGTCAACTGAGATCGGCACGACAGAATGCCGACAAGAATACCCCTCTCGAGGGCGGACAAAGAAGTCTCTCGGTCAGGAGAGATCGAGGGAGAGCTGGCCTCCCTCGGATGGAGGAACGCCGCAAGGTCCTCTCATGGACCCAGTTAGTAGACTTTCGAGGGGAGAGTGGCAAGGAAGAATTCTTTTAGAGTGAGAAACCCCTTCAAGTTGGGCAGAGGTCGAGGGCGTACAAGGCGCCTTATGTTTTTCAAAGACTTAACTCGGATTCCTGCTCGCGCTTTTGGCGCACTTTGGCACCCATCAGGCCCTGCTCAACTTGCATTTGCTTTGAGGATTTACTTTGGGTCCCAAACCTGTCTTCTGCACGTCCACTGCCGTGACAGGCTGACCAGCTTGTTATGCGGCGGTCCTCCGACCTCTTTCTTTTCACCCCCCCTTTTCTCGTTTCTCTGTAAAGGATGGGAAGATGCCCCATGTCCTTACAGTAAGACAAGGCCCTCAGTTTTTCTGTTTCCCCCTAAATGGAGCCCCTTTCCCAACCCCCGGGTAGGAGGGCAGGAAGTCGGATGAGTAACCTCCAAGGAGGGAGAGGAAATCCTCATGTTTCTTTACCCTTGGAAGCGAAGGAAGAAGGTCGAGATTGGTGACCCCCCAGAGCCCTTACATCGGCCCTTGACGGAAGGACGGTTTTTATTTAGTTCCGGGCACGCTCCAGAAGTTGCCCCATTGGAGACTCTTTAAGAGAGTCCCAAAGGGGATCTGCTGCACCATTTGGAAATGGTTTTGTGAAAGAAAACTTTCACCCCCACGGGGTTGAGATTCGTTTTCGTTGTCGCGTTGTTTTTCGAGAACCAGTCTTTTGAGAGCGCCCTACCCACAGCCGGTCCCCTATCCGGGTTGAAGAAGAACCCCTTATTCGCACCGGTCCACTGTAGGAAATCGATATCCTCTAGCCCTTCTCACCCCCCCCCCCTTCTTTTTGGTCCCCAGTTAGACCGAACCCCCCCGTCAACCCCTGGACTGAACCGCCAGGTCCTTTTATGTACTTCAATGCGAAGCTCAGATTTGCTAGTCTTGATAGAACCTTTTTGCGAGCGGAGCCCCTTCGCCCCGCGTCTCTTTCATCTCTTTCCCCATCTTTTTTTTTGGTGAGATCCTATCCCGATGAGCGTCTCTCGGGCGCGCCCCTTTCCTAAAGATATAACAGTTTACGAATTTTCCCCTATATTTGCTTTTCCCAAAGCCCGAAAGCGGAGTAAAGTTGACCTTTCCTGTTCTTCAAGTTTTTTGCTTTTCGGGCGCCTTCTTGCGTCTTTTGAAAAGCCCGGTGAGTTCAATAGGGCTACTTATAGATCTTTTTTTCTCATCCAGACGTTTCCCAACACTTCTCAGGAATATTTACGTCTCCGATGTTCTTTGGCGCTCTTCAAATTCTTTTTTTTTAAAGACCGGTTCCTGTTTTTTCTCCCCCTAACACTTCTGGGCCCAGATCAACGTTGTTGATTTCCTGCGGTTAGAATAATCAATTATGAGAATTTTTTTCGCTCCCCCCCCCACCGTTCATTTACCTCCTGATTTACAGCAGGTATTTAACCATTCGAACCCTAATGATGATCCTACGATTCAGATCCTATGGAGGTGTTGCCGACTCAACACCTCCAGGTTGTAAGATTCTTTCCCTTTCTTTCGTTGATGTCAGCACTTCTCTTTCCCGGCCCCCTCTCCCCAAGACGTTTTCCCCCGAGTAATCCTTTTAAGAACCCAATTCTCAGCTTGATGATTCCCCTCCCAATCCTATCTAAGTTGTTGACCCATTTACCGTTTGACCGCGACTGAAGGGAATCCGGTTCCTTCCCCACTTATTGATGCTCGTAACAAATTAACGTTACCGCGCCTATGATGGCCTCCCGTGCCCTACCAAAAGCTCTTTCGATCTCTTATACCACTGCTTTGATTTCTACTTTCGCCTCCCTTTCTCCCGCGACGAGAGCTTTCTCTATGTTCGAGTAGTTCGACTACGGCCGAGTAATGGACACTAGCCAAGAGTCCTTTCAAATCAAATTGCTCCCCACAAATCGGATTTCCTTGTCCCATTATTAGGAACCTTAATCCTCGCCTCCTTATTACTGCCCGAGAGTGAAGAAAATTTCTTTCACAACAAGTAAAGGCTAGGCCATGAGGGGAAACAGACCAGCCCTTCGTTTTTTTTTTTCCCGAAGACCATAACCCAAAAGACGGCCATGACCTGAAATACAAGCAACTTGTCCCTCTTCGCTTCTTTGGTCCCCCCCTCGATTCCAAATGTTCGAATGCATGTCCCCCCCCCGGCTCCGTGATGTGCCCTTCCGTCCCCCAACTCAAGCGTTGGCCCTGCACTTTCCCGTCGGATTTTCTTCAGAGAAAAGGAAAAGCCCCTTGTTGGCAAAGGGGGACGTCTATTCCAGGCACACACAAATGGGGAAGACACCTCCCCAAGTAGAGGACCCGGAACATGGACCATCTCCTTAGCTGGCCGTGCGAGGGAGAAAGAGGAGGAGCGTGGTAGGGATCCCCCCCCCCCTAACCAAGGAGTTTCCGCAGGAAGGGCAGCGCTTATCTTTCCCGCGGAAGAGCAGGTGTAAACCACACCCGACTCAATAGAAATGAAACTTAAATTCCCGATGCGACCTCCCCCCTTCCCCCAGCAAAGTTCTCGGATCCCTCAACCAGCGCCCATTTCCTTTGCCGTCTCCCCCCTAAGTCCTGATCATGGGCTTTTAATGATTGGAAAGGCAGGTATTGTCCTAACTGTCCGACACTAAAAGAGCGAACAGCCTCAAAAGGTATTCATCACACCGGCTTTCTGACTTTTTTGTCACGAAGAGGAATTCCTTCCGTACAAGATGGCAATGTTCATTCAGAGGTTTTCGTGGGATAAGTAGACGTACTTTACGTATCCACCCTCCCCTCATCCAACCCCCTCCCCCCCACCTCCCCACCCCGGTTCTTTTTCTCATCCGGAGTTATTGCTTGGGCGGCCTGGGAGTGGTGGATTTTTTTCCGCCCCTTGGCTTCAGGATTAGGTGCCCGAACCACACAGGATTCGATCACCGATAACGCTATACTCTTCCTCCCCCCCCCCACCGTGTTTATTTATCCTTTCCTTCGGAATACCCTTGTTGAATAGGGACCCCCGTTCAGTTTCAATAACCTTCGTGCGACACACCCCACCCCCCCCCCCACTCCCCCGCTCACTCTACCTCGACCTATTGCAGCCCCACCTTCGCTACAAACTCCCTCACCTGGCGAGAGTTCCCCGGTCCCCTTGACCTTCGGCCTCCTGTGATGTTTTCAGCCTTCCCCTTTTCTTATGCTGACAGGCCTTTTGGCGCTCTCTCGACCTCCGGCCCCCCTCCTGGCACCTAATGAGTCCTTTCCTGAGAGCTTATCCAGTCATTCCCCCCCGGATGCTTTTGTAACAGCCGATTAGGCAACAAGAGGTACCGCCCCGATTCTGCGAGGAGGGTTGTTTTTCCGCAAGCTATTAAGAAGACCACATCCCACTCTAAATTTTACCAGTTATTTTTGAGGTTGTAAATAACCCTGATGACACTTTTTGACTTCCCCCACCAGCCGACCGGACCCCGATACGGCACATTGACTTCATGCCATTCTTCAGTTACTCCACGCTAATGGTCTTGGGCAACGTTTCCCTGCTTTCCAAATCCCAGGCCTTACTGATTCCCAGAAGCCTTTGAAGGTGCACGGCACACTAAAACCTCCCCCGGAATCATTTAGAGATCTAATGGGGGCAGAGATGTTCCCCCCAACTTTAAATGCGAAAAAATGGTGCTGAGCATTAATCTGAGAATGAATTCCTTTTTTTGTGTCTGGTTACTGATCCCTTTTAAGGAAAGAGATTTGTCATCCCTCTGGCCTCCTTTGAATTGGTTTGAAAAGCTTTCGAGAAGCTTAGGATGCCTAGCTCCCTGGAATGGCTGAAGAGAGACAGCGCTCGGGGCGCTTTAGGGGCTGTTCGGCAACCTCTTCGTTATTTGTTCACAGCCTTCCGCGATGTGTGTGCTTCTTTCGTCCTGGAGCCTTATACTGGATGGTCACGCCTTCAAAGCCTCTTCTCCTGTATGCTCCGTGAACTTCTCGGGAGGCACCCCTTTGGATCGGGAAATTTTTTTTGCGCGAACTCCCTACCTTTGTGAAACAGAGGGCGGCCCCTGGCTTGTGCCAGTTTTTTTCTTCACCCTCTTTACTATTGCTTGGGTCCTCCCATTCTTTGAACTTCACCGGCGTGCGCGTGCCCTCCTGTTAAGTGAAATCAGGGAAGTTCTGGAATCATCCAGCCTTTTTCCTTTCCATCTCCTTTGAAGTAAGGCTTTTCGGCACCGCTTGAGCGGTCAATCCGATGACTAACCTTTACCCTTGACCCTCATTCCTTTTCGTTCTCCCCCTTGTTCCCTGCTGGAAATGGTGCCATGGACGGACTTTCCTTACCGCGGGACAGCCGCTAAGGGCCCCACGTTATTACCTTCAACGGATCTGCTGTCCCAAGATCCCAATTTGAAACGGTGCTGCCCTCCCCCCAAGCGTCTTTCAGTTTGAACCACGTCTTTCAAGAGCTCCACTTGTTCCCCCCCCTGGTCTTGTTAAGAAGTGGTGGGTGAAGACACACTTCTCACCTCTGAAACCCCTCGAAAGCGCTAAGGATCCCCCCGCTTCCTCCCCCTTGTCTTTCGCTTTCTCGAAAAAGCACAACCATGGACTCCTCTTTTAAAGCAGACTGTGCCGCACGGTTTCAGCTTATTCCCCCCTTTGTAGAGGCCCGGAGCCCGAGCTCGAGACTGATCAGGC
>Ga0179593_1526998_pt1 | contig 11849 bp, 9 predicted proteins | sample CZODoug2_1_08_16_FD_185931 | JGI IMG/M metagenome (GOLD analysis project Ga0179593, IMG submission 185931) | Vadose zone soil fungal communities from Angelo Coast Range Reserve, California, USA - CZODoug2_1_08_16fungal (PacBio error correction) | ecosystem: Environmental > Terrestrial > Soil >... | reverse complement strand
TGTGATGGTCTTCTTCCTTCATAGGAGCCCTCCGAATCCGGTATGCTCCATAGGGCGCGGATGGGTCTCCTCTCTCTGTGTGGTCCTCGCTTTCCCCTCTTCCGCTTGGTTTCTTTTTTTTACAGGTTTGCCACATCTTCATGCGGCGCGATTTGACATCCTCCTTTATGCTGCGGCTTTTAGAGCGCGATACGACTTCAGTCTCCCTCCCAGATTGTGCCGAACGGGATCCAGAGTGATGGTCTATGATACTTGCGTTCGGGCCTTTCGGCGTCGTCGAAGCCGCCATTCTCTGGTCAGCTCGCATCTTCCGGACTGTGAGGGATCCTACCTCGATTAATCTTCAGGTCTTTCTTTCGTTACCCCCCTTCCTTTCTTAGAGGTCATTCACCCACGTACCATACCTTACGCATCGCGGCCTCGCTCAGCTCGTACAGTTTTTTGTAGTACTATCCCCCTCTCCTCTTTTAGGTCCCTTCCCGACTGAAGACTCGAGCTGTCGTGCTAGATCCTTAAACTTTTTTTTTTCCATCAAGGCGCAGGTTACTCAGGCTGACGCCTTGGCCTGATTGATGGAGAAGAGCTTCCCTTTTCCGTTTGGATTTTTTTTACGATCTTGTGTTGGGACCGACTTTTTCTTACGTGCCCGGAACCCCTCCTTTGGTCGGGCATATCATGCTCTTTTTTTTTTCGACACCGTGCGCGAGACTTCTTGCTCGCGCCGTTCGTTTTTTGATCTAATCGGAGAGGGTCAGCTAGCCTTCCGCTTTTTCCCTTCCGTCGCTGCCTTCTCTTTTAAACGGACCTGAATGACGGTTCGCTATCTCGTCTGAGCGCCTTCCTTTTGAGATTCCACCCCTTGTCGGCCTCTTCCTCTGTTTTAATACAAGATAGTTTATTCCCTCTTTCTTCTCCAGAGCCGGCTCCAGCGCTCAGTCCTCTCGACTTTCCTTCTCAAGCTCAAGGAGGTTTTCGAGGCCAGCGGGTAAGCCCGGCAGCGTTCCCTCTTTATCGTTCGATTCTCCCCCCTTTATTTTTGGCTGCTTGAAGATATCCAACCCCCCTCTCATGAACGGCGTTGTCTCGCGCCGTTAGTTTAAGAAACCTTTTGTCGTGTTCAGGTCAGTGCTTTATGTCCTTTTCCGATCGCGGGCAGCCCCTGACCTTCTTTTGCTAAGGGCTCGGGCGTTCGTTGAGCCACTGTTTGTTATCGGTTGATGTAGCTACGAACCTTGACTTCGGCCCTCAGTACCTCCTCTACCTCAAGCTCTTGACCCCTCTTTGCGAGGCGTTTTTGTTTTCTAGACGGGCCATACTATTCTGGGTAATAGTGGTCGATGAGCAGTGGTTAACGGTGCTGTTTTCTCCCGCACTTTTTTCTAATCTGGTTTTCTTTTTCCTTCCTTCCGTGATCTAAGTTCGAGGTTCTCGTTCTTTCTTACTCAGTGGCTCAGCGTCATCTTGCTTAACCCGGATGTGTTTCTACTAGCCCCTTTCCGAAGTCCAGCCGTTCTCTATTTCCCTCCTTTTTTTCTCTCCTACGTTGTTGTTTTTTTTTCGGTCCTTCCTTTCCCCCCGCAGAACTTCGGGTGGTTTTACCTCCTTCTCTTGACTCAGTAGCCGCGATGACCTCTCTCCTTTTGAGCTATATAAACATTGCCTGAATCCCTTTCGACGATAGACCCTCCTCTGCTGGCCTAGAGACCTCATTTTTCTTTCTCCTCCGGCACCGTTAACCCAATCGCCTCTACCCGGAGCTTTTTCGCTGCCTTTTAGAGTAAAGATTCCAAGATCTCGCATCGGCACGGCTTGAGGTCTTTGCTGACGCACCCTTTTCTCTCTCTTTCAAATCGACATCAGAGTTACCCTTTTTATAGATGTGTCTTGATCGCGGCGGCCAACGCGGTTCGCTTCGATGCTGTCGTCTCGCGACGTACGTCCCCCAGAGGAGCCGGACAGGCGACGAATGGAACTTTCTCTCTTCGCGAGTCCCAACGCCGCCCTTTCCCCTCGGCTTTATCTGTGATTTTACTCCCTCTCTCTGAGACGCACCTTCGCCGAGTCTTCCTGTTTTCTTCTCAGTCGTGTCTTCTGGCGGGATTCCGACTCTTGTTCAACCGTCCGCGCGTTCCGATCTTCTGGTTCTCGACGCCGTCATTCCCGTTCTGCGTCCCCAGCTGACGGTTCTTTATACCTGTGACGCTTCATTTTAGGGCCTCTGAAGTTCTTCCTTCCTTCCGCTACAGCGCGTTCACGATTAAGAGCAGCGTGACCTGCGGCGTCGTCCTCTTCTTTATCCCACACACTTATCTCGATACGAAAGGCGACGCTCATGCATGAGCAACTTCGCTGCGCTTATGCCTCTCTCCTGGCATCCGTGGGAGCAGGTTTTTTCTTCTGCTGCCAAACACTAGACTTTCCAGATTCTTTCCACCCCTTTTTTCTCCTCATCACATTTGTATCGGCGCGAGTTGACCGCCCTTTAACTTTGCGCTGGCAGGCACGACTTTCCCCTTTGAGAGATTCTCACGATAGACAATAGTCTACTTCTGTCAGAGACGCGTTCCCGACCCGCGTCCATTCTTATAGGACTACCCCCTAATTTCTAGAATTGCGAAGCCGCTCCCAACTTTTCGTCTCTGGTTCCGCCTTCGAAACCCGCGTTCACCCTTCCTTACTCGTATATTCCACAACTCTTTCCTCTCTTTTCCCTTTGACCAGCGAGATGGCCCTCTTGTCTCTTCCCGATCCGGTCCCTCCTTATTACACCTCCTCCGAGGTCTCTTCCTTTTCCACCCAAGTGGGGGAGGTGGTCCCCCCTTGAAGTTATCGGAGATGCTCTTCTCGATCCGATGCTGGTCTTTCGTTTCCATAGTGCTTTTTACTTCACACCCACCGATTAAAACAATTCTCCCGGATGGAAACACGCACGTCTCAATGCTTCTTCTCCCTCAGGCCCAGTTCGATCGGTCTCCTTCCTAGTCTCTTTTTTTTTTCTCCCCGAGGTCTACGATCCCATTCCGCCCCCATATTTAATAACCCTTCATTATGTGTGAGAGGATTGTGCTACTTTCTTTCTATGTCGCCCACCATATTCTTTCCGATCCCCTTTTCTAAATTGGGGATGCTTCAAATCCTGCATGTTTACCGTCCCAGTGAGGGTGTTTGTATTCTTGCAGGGACTTTCCCTCTCTACTCCTGGATGGTTTAATCCCCTTAGGTGACCTTCCATCCCCCCCATAGGCTTCGTGTTCAATTCATTCGCTAGGAGCTCGTCACTAGAGCCCGACCTCGGCCCGTTAATCTCCCCTACTCCAGTGATGGGTTTCTCCAGGGCGCAATCCGTTGATCTATTTTGCTCCCGCCTCAATTTTCCCCTTCTTAGGAAGTAGTCCATGTTTCTCTTCTCTTCCCCAGTTCAATTATCAGAGGGTTACCCTACTAGCCCTCCTATAACTGCCCCCCCTGCTGTCGGTGACGAACGGTTCGAATTTCCCAGTCAAACTCCCCTTTGGCATCTTTTCGAGAAGCTACGACCGTCTCTCTTTTGTCTTCCCTGTACCCTTTTTTTCTCGTCGTGGTTGAAAGCGTCGATGACCTCTTTTTCGACGGGTGTGCTACGTTTGTCTCCCTTCCGAACGGCGGCACCTTGTTTCTGCTCGCGGTCCTCCCTTATCTCGTGGGAGACCCGTTTTAAATCTGATTTGTGTCTTTTGACCCAGATCGTCCGTGTTTGGCACATCCCCCTCTCCCTTCCCTTTGCACGGTTGACCTCTCTGTGCTTTCTGCATTCATCGGATGTTCGTGCGGTAAACCGTTCGTAGATTTTTGATTCGCGATTCGACGTTTTTTCCCTTTGTATTGGGTCACGGCCTTCCTCTGTCAGGCGTCTCCGCTGAATCTGGTCTTATCTTTTCTCTTTCGCCTTCTTTTCCAGGGACTCGTTCACGCGTTCCGTTTGCTGGCCTGCGGTACTTCCGGTTTCTTCTTTCACTGTCGACGATCTTCAGCCCAGATATTCTTTTTGCCCGCGCGGACTGATCTGTTTTTCTTTTAAGCCGGAGGCACGACTGGTTTCTTTTTTCCCGCAGGGCAGCTCGGCTAGGTTTTACCTTCTTTTTGATAGTTTTTTGACGATCACCTGTCCCCTAGGAAGTTGTGCGCGTGCCGTTTGTCTCGCGAATCTTTTTTTTTTTTTCTTTTAGCCGTCCGTCTCTCTTGTCTTGACTCTTTCTTTTTTTGCCTCGATCGCTCTGTCTTTCCGCCTTTTTTTCCCTAGTCGGTTTTCCAGCGTCAAGTATTGTTTTACTCTAACTAATGGAGGAGGCCATTTTTTCCCTTACCCCCCGCCTCCCTCTTTCCCTCTTTCGATGAGTTTTGGATGTTTTTTTCCAGTTAGCTCCTCTGTTTTGCGGGAGCTGGCGTTCGTGAAACGTTGCTCTCGGCTCTCTTTAACGTCGTCTCCTATGCTCGGTGGCTCTTTTCTGTTTTCGTTCGAGGTCGTCCGTTTTCCTCTTTTTAGCGTCACCGGCGACAGCTGTTTTTTTTTTTCAATAGCTCGCACCCTCGCCGTCGCGTTCGCGAGTATCTATTTTAATACGTTGTTTTTGTTGATGAGATACCTGTCTTTCCCTCCCTTTTCTTTTGCGTGGAGAGAATATTTTCCCCACCTCTCCCTTGCTCTTCTCGATCTTGACCTTTATCGGAGTCCACGCGCTACTTTTCTGACGAGGTCGGAGTTTTATTTTAATCGAGGCTAGGATCCCCGGTTCCCCTAAGAAACTTCACCAGCGGGCTTCCCGCTCTTCCTTCGCGGTGGTTGCCCCTTCTTGCCCTCCGAGTAAACCCTTCAGTCATTCACGGCTTGAGGGGGTCTGATTTCTCATTTCACGACGCACTGGTCGCCCCCCCCAAGGCCTTCCCGGTGGATTCTCTTCCCTCCTCTCCGAGTTTCGCCACGGTGTCTCTTCTGACGAGTCACTTTCCACATCGACACTAGTTCTGCTTTTCTGGTTTTAGTAATTCCGCGGCGCGGAGCCCTTCTTTTTTGACTTGAGGGACGAGCCTTTTTCAAGTCCCCCTCAAACTTCCTCTTTTCTTTCGAGTACCTTCCGCTCTGCTGTCCGCGGCGGACTCTTCGGTTTCTCGTCGGGATGATGACTACCTGTTTGTCCTCTCCTTATCGGCGCGATCTGGGGCTGGATTCCCTCCCTCAAGCTTTCTTGGGCCCGCGCCGTGCGTCCGTTCCGAGCTTTTCCAAGCGTTACCTTTGTTTTTTTTTCCTTTTTCACTCTCAGTGTCCTCCTCAGGCCTTCCCCCAGGCATGACCAGCGGATGCTGATCTTCCCCCTGTATATTCCGTCTTAGTAGCCACCGACTAAGGTTTTCTCCCTGTGCAGCACGAGTCTCTTTTTTTCTGCCACGACCCCTTGGATTTCTCCGTGCGGGGATCTTCTGTTCTTCAAACCCCCGCGACGTCGTCATCTACTTTTACACCATCGCTCTGTGTCCAAATCGTTACGCTCTCTCCCCTGACTCGTGGTCTTTCCCTACCTTCGAGCGACCGCGATTTTTTCCCCACCGGCCCCAAGATCGTTTTTTCCACGACACGAGAAGGTTTCTTTCCACCGGGAGACGGTGTTTTCCCTCTTTGTCTCGCCTGCGCCGATACCAGGTTTTTTTGACTGGGTACGCCCCTCTCACCGATGACGGTCTTTCTCCGCGATTTATCGTGCTCTCGCCGTGCCTTGTGCCGAGCAGTCTCTTTCGGCGGGTCCGTCTTCTATTGTCAAGTCTACTCACCTTGTTTACTGAGGCACCCCCAGATTGGTCTTTGTTCTTTTCCCTCCGTATGGCGCTCTACTGATAATCCCCGCGCGTTCCGGTCTTTTCCTCTCTCCGATCGGTGGATTTTTGCCGGTTTCTTCCTAGACCCCATATAAGTCATTCTTCTCCGGCCTCACCGCCTTCTGAAGCCCTTTCTTGTATCCTCCCTTTCGCCGGGATCGGACGATTTTTGACTCCTTTCTCCCGATTTAGGTTACGGTTCCTTTTCAGACTCCGTTCTTTTTTTTTTCTGAGAGTTTCTTCATCCCCTCTTCGACCTTTTCACCGCGCCGATCGCGCGAGACGTCTTTCGGATGCTTTACTCCAATCCATGTTTTCCTTTTGAGCCCGTGAGGGTGGTATACGTTTCGGCGTTTCTTTTTTTTCTTCCTAATTGGTGTACTGTTCTTCTGTGCTCACCTACCGTTTTCCGTATGATCCTTTTTAATAGATGTTTTCTCGCAGATTCTTGATCGTTCCCCCTCTTCGACCGGCATACTCCCTGGTGGTTTGCTCGTTGGCGGATCGTTTTTCGATCTGATACGGATCTTGCCGTTTTTGTCTCGGTCGCCTCCTCTTTTTCATCCTCAATGCATTTTTCCGTCTTGCTTTCTTCTATAGCATCAGGATTTACCTTCCCTCGGGTCACCCGCCTTTCCCCACTCCCCTTTGGCGATCGCGGGTTTTCTCCAGTCGCAACCTTTCGTTGTAGTCCTCTCTCACTCCTTGACTAGGGTGTGAAACTTTTTCTTTTTTTCTATTGCTCCTCCTGGTTGTTGCTGGCCTTTTACCTATACGACCGGAGTCAATCTCTCTTCTTAGCGGTAACTAGCGCTTTTCTTTTTTTTCTTTCTGAGGATCTATTCTAGTCTTTTTTGTTTTCCAGTGCGACGAACTTTCGGAAGGTTTTTTTCTCCCCTATCATCTTTGCCCATTCTTTCTTTGCCGGTCTTCTTCTCAGAGATCCGATTTTTTTAACAACCGTGCGCGTAGACCGTCTTTCGAACTTCGCTTTTTTCTCCTCGAGGGTCACGCTGGCCCCCTGGGTCAGGAGCCTCGGCGTCTATTTCCCTTCGCCTTAAGAAGATTTTCTTTTTATTTTTTGCTCCACGTCTTGTTTTTTTAGACTGGACGCTCCGGCTCGGTTCCAGATCGGGTTTTTCCCGTGTCGACGAGACTCCAGTCCCGCGAGGCCTTGGACGGTTTTCTTTCCCGAACATGGCTTTAATTTCGAGGTTCGGCAGCGGTCGTATTGATTTTTTTTTCTTCCCCGAGTTGGGATAGCTTATATACCGTCTCTCCTAGGACAGTCCGTCCTTGGCCTTTTTTCTTTGTTTCAGACCAGTCGTTTTTTATGTTGGATCTTGTCATGCCCCTTTGGTTTTCTCCTCTTTTGGTCTCCCCTTTTCCGTGGAGCTCAGCGTCCCGGATTACTCGTTTTTCTGTAGATAGACTTTTTTTTTTTGCGTCCCCCGTGATTACCCTCATTTGGCCCTCGGGCGGTCTGTTGCGCTTTTTGGTGGCTCTGCCCACGCTTGCTCGTGCTAGCCTGGTCCAGCTGGTTGACGTTTTTTTTTTAGCATTTCCTTTCGTCTCATAGCCTCGCGTTTTTTTTTCTCCGTTTACTCGTCGAGTTTGTTTTCTTACTACGATTGCTCTAGCTTCCTCTCGGCACTGCCCAGGCTTCGTTCTTGAAGAGCATTCTTCTTTTTCGCCTCTCAGGTCATCTCTCTTTTCCTTTTTTTGAGTTCGATGAAATGGCTCCCGTGATCTTCGTTCTCTCCCAGACACTTTTTAAGCTTGTGTTTTCCGCTTACGGATCATCCTTTTCTCATACTCCCGACGCGCCTCTTTTCGTTTTTCCTCTATTTTTCCACCGCACCTTCTTTTCCCTTTTTGTGCTCATCGCAGAAACCAGCTTTCTTCTCCGCCCGATGAACCTCTGGCCGCTGACTGTCTGCGTCCCCAGTCGAACCATCTCATTCTGTTTTTTTTCGTTAGTGAGGTATGTGTTTCTTAGTTATCGACCCCCACGTTTCTTACTTCCTTTGTCTGACGATCCGAACTGAGCCGCGTCTTAAAACGAGAGTTCTTCTTTTTTTTCGGCAGTTCGTCCCCATTCTCCAGGATTTTCTCTTAGGTTTACCGGGAGCCGAGTTTTTCTGACTCTTTCGTCAGGCTATGGCTCCTCCTTTTCTCGTTCACTCCAACTTCTTTTGATGACTCTCCCCCGAGAGTCTCGGCCGTTCCTCCCAGTGCTTCTTTTCCTTGGATGCTTGTCTCCTTGGTTCACGCGAACGAGATCGCCGATCTTTTTTCTCGGTGCTGTCTCCTCGTGCCCCTTCCCTGGCTTCCGCGGCCCGTTCGGTAAAGCGTTGCAGGCTTTTTTTAGAATCTCTCCCTCCTGACCAGTCTCTGTCTTCTTCTTTTCCCAGTCACGCTGACCCTTTTTCTCGGAGTCTTGTGACCCTCCTTGATTTCTCGTCGACGTCCCCCCCTAGCCGAAGTCTCGACCCTTTTTTCGCACGAAATTTTTTTTCTTAGACGACCCGTTCCATCTTCTTCCTTGACTTCTTCTGGTGTCACTTATCTTGCACGTCTCAGCTGATCGCTTTTTCCCCTTGCAATAGAGCTCGTATTACTCTTCGATCCTTTTTTCGGTCCCGATGATCTGATTTTTCCCTCCGGAGCACACCGGCTTCGCCGGCGTTCTTTTCAGACTCTCTTCAGTGAGTACCACCCCGAACTAGTTTGAGAGATGTTGATTTTGCCAACTGGAGTTGGACTGTGTGACAATTCGGAAATCGTTTCCCGTGACTCCGATTTCTTCCCTCAATCAAGTTCCGTGCCCCCGCTGAGATCCCTCTGTCTTGGCCGTGAACTTTTTTTTCCTCACCGATAATCGCTGAGCTTTTCTCTTTGACTCACTCTTCACCCCCCTTATAGTACGGTTTTCGCGCTATCTTTAGTCGCCTGCGATCATGGCGAGACTGCTAGAGGACTCTTTAGCCACAGAGACACTCGTTCGTCGGCACAAACCCCCTCTGCACCGGTATCCCTGTGATCTATCCCTTGATTTAGAATCGTGTTTCTTCTTTCCTCTTTTCTCTAGCTGTTTCGACGCTGAGATCTTTTTATTTTCTTTCCTCCTAGGTTTTTCTAGATCTTTTATTACCTTCCCTTTTAGTTTCCCTCCTCCACCATGTCGATCCTGTCTCTTCATAGAACTGGCTTTCATTTTTTCTTTCGTGGTCGATACCGTGTCTTCTTTTCTTTTTGAACAGATGCGAAGAATGTACTTTCGTTCAGTTCTCACCCCCCCCCCGGGTGACGTAGGTTTCCCCCTTTTCCCCGTCGCGAGGAGCTTTCCGCCTTCCGCGCTTTTCTTAGTACTACACCGCCGCCTTATTAACGGGAGTCTTTCTCGGATGCGATTGACCGTTTTCCCTGTTCGTCGGCCTCTCCCCTCCAGATGGTCCGCTCCCTCTCAGCATCTTTCTTTGAGAGGCCTCGCCTTTTCCCCTACTGGCCCATTTGCTGCCTCGATGAGGTCCCCCACACCAAAACCTTTTTGTCTCGGCTTGTTGGCATGCTCGCCCCCCCCGTTCTCCGGGTGTTCCTCCGTACCGACCTATTTTGACCCGGTTTCGAACTGGGGTCGGCTTTCCCGTTTTCCGATCCTACCTTCTTTCCCTCCTGCGTCGGCTCTTCTCTTTCATAGTGAGCCTTTTGAAGACAGGGGATGAGACGCGCTCTTTTCCTCGTTGACAGGACGTGGCTTTTTCTGCATCCAGCTCCGTCCCCCCGTGCCACCGTTGCCCTGAACGGGGTTTTATGAGTGTATAGTAGGCCACACCCGTCTCCGGGCTCCAAGACGTTCGAAGTTTTTCGATATGTTGACTCTTTTTACCGATTGCCTTTTCTCTTTCTTATGCTGGTCCTTAAGCTGAACTTTTTCTTTCTCCCCAGCGTTTTCCTCGCGAACGATTTGTCACTTCCCTCTGATTGACTATTCTTCCTGGTCTCGGCCGCTTTCATAGTCTTTTTCTTCCTCGCAAGCCTTCGACCTTCTCCCTTCCAAACAGTAGGAAGGCCGCGGGCCCCCTCAAACCACAGGATTAATCCCTGCCGAAGGCCCACGCGTTCTCTCCCCGCGGCCAAGTCCGTTTAGGCCCATGTAGGTATCAAAGCCTGAGTTGTTTGATCTCCCCTTTTCGACACCGGTTGGTGGTTTTTCTTTCTCTGATCCAGGCTCACATTTTTTTTTTTTCCTCCTGTTCTGTTGTTCGGATTTTCAGCAGGGAAGCGCGTTTCTTTTCCGCATTCTTGAATAGGACACTCGGGACCCGGCCGTTTCCCGCTACACCGGGGATCGTTCTTTTTTTTCGCTCCCGCCCCTTTCTTTCATTTGCACTCCTCCCTCACCTGCTCCCTCCGTTTTGCTCCATTTTTTTGCGCTTGTTTTTTTTTTAAGCCTCAAAAAAGCTCATCTTGGTGCCCTGGTCAGCTTTTGCCGAGCGGGCCTTCTTTCTCTATTCGGCCTCTTTTTCTAATCGGTCTTCTTTGTACCTTTGTTTGGACTCTATGGCTAAGAGTCATCGTCTTTTTTCGTGGGCTTCTCCTATCTCTCTTTGGCGGCCGAGCAGGTTCCTCTTTTCCTCATTTTGTTGTTCTATCGCTTTGCTTTTGAAAAGGCGGATTCCCGGCTGAGCCTCTTTCTGACATTTCTGTAGAAGAGCCGACCGTTCTCCTTCCCCCGCGCCCCTAGAGTACGCTCCCTGCACGCGCGGTTTTAGACGGATTTGTTCTTCTTCGCAGCCATTCCCCAGCTGGACCCCTCTCTTCCGGTTTTCAGCTGACATTTCGCACTTCCTTCTCGCCTCAGGCCACAGCTGGTCGTGAGGGTAGCTTGGATTTTCAGAGACCTTCTTTTCTTTACAGCTCTTCAGTACCCGGGGTCTTTCCTCCCCCTACAGCAGGAGGATTCTTTTCGATCTCTTGCGGGCCCCCTCTGGCGCGTCGTACCCTCCTAAGTACAGGACCTGCGTTCGACTTTCTATTGTTTTGAGATCCCCAAAACTTACCGCCGCTTCCTTTCATTTTCCTATCAACATAGGTCGAGACTACGAGTTTGGCCGCGTCACTCTGCGCCCTTTTTTGCGGGATGCTAACTACCCTGTTGGTGACCTTCTTCCTCGGACCGAAGATATGGGCTGGATCCTTCTCTTCACGTGCCGAGGACAAATCTGGCTTCCTTTGTGATCGTCCTTGCTTTTACTAATTCTAGGGGCTTTACTAGGAGCTCATCCCCTCCGGTACACGCGCCTTTCCCGCTCTACGTCTTCCCCTCTTCCGTAGCCTTCCTCGTTTACTTCTCGCCAGTTAGAAGGCTCCGCATGTCTACGCGCACAGGTTGCTCCACGAGCCCCTTCTTTGCCTCTGCTGACCCTGGCCAGTGGCAGGGCACTTTTGGTTTTTCGTTGCCAAACTGCGCGAACGATCCCAGACCTGTTATCAAGGTCGGATCTTTTTTTGCGAGCCGACGCGTGGGCCCCTCTTTATTCTCGAGACGCCCCCGGCACACCCCGGCACTTTTGTCCGTCTTCCCGTCAGGCCCCCAGTAAGGAGTTTTCTACAAACCTGAGTCCCCCGGTCCTTCGACGAGATCGCCCGGTCTTTTTTCTTTTCCAGTATCTCGGAACCGCTGGTTCACGTATATCGATTCTTTTAAATATTCCTTTTCTTCGATTCCTCCTGAGTGTCTTCTTACGTAGACTCTCCGTTGTCCTCGAGTCCCTGACGCATTTTCGGTCCCCCCTTTTGCGGTATGTTTATTTTCTCTATAGCGCTCCCTTCAGCTCTGACTGGTCTCGGTCGTTCCCGAGGTTGATTGTGAGCACGACACCGAGTTACCACTTTTCATGATGTTACATTTAGAATTCCCTATACCCCTCTTTTTTCTTCTTTTTTCGAGAGCATGTTTTCTTGATAGGAAGATGGTGTCCCTTTCGTCTCTTCTCGGC
>Ga0179593_1512990_pt1 | contig 11849 bp, 9 predicted proteins | sample CZODoug2_1_08_16_FD_185931 | JGI IMG/M metagenome (GOLD analysis project Ga0179593, IMG submission 185931) | Vadose zone soil fungal communities from Angelo Coast Range Reserve, California, USA - CZODoug2_1_08_16fungal (PacBio error correction) | ecosystem: Environmental > Terrestrial > Soil >... | reverse complement strand
GAGTCGCCTCCTTCCTCTCCGACTTCTCCGGTCAGCCTTTTGAAAACGTGTATTTACTGAAGAGGCCTTCGGATTTTATTTGACATTTCCGGATAACGCGATTGTATCCTCCGATGACGTCTTCTTCAGCATTCGGTGTTTGGTCATCTTTCTCCGGATTCCTGTTTCTATAGTTTACCAGGCCCCGGGACCTTAGGAGACTCTGTTCAGGGGTACTGTGCAGCTGGCTCTGCCCGTTCCATTGGCGATTGATGTAGTACCCTCTCGAGTGTCAGGACAGTTCCACTGTGTGTTCCATCTATTTTCTTGTTCATGATCCCTTCCCTTCAATTTGATGATCCTTCATGCGTTTCGCGTATGTCTGCTGACCCAAAGGGTGTCTTTTACGCTAAGATGTACCCTTGCTATACACACTGTATTGGCTGGCATCGGCATAGTCGGTATAACGCGCCCGGCAGCCTAAGCCCGAAGTTTCCGTGTTTTACCCGCCATTTTAGCCTAACTGCCCAGACACGTGCGTTGTCGTCCTTCTTGGGCTCCACTTTTGTGAAGAAATATACGATTGTCGTTGGGCTTCTGGATATGTATCGCTCGGCCCCCTTAAGTAGCTCTCTTTTCAGTTTCGACGTGCGCGACCATGCAAAAGCTTCCTTGGCGATTAGGTTTCTCATACGCACTTAGGCTGAACACTGGCCGTACACACGGGATATGGTCGTTGGACACTTCGCTGGCGATCCGGCGGTTCGCTAGTGACCAAAGCAGCACTCCCGCTCACAAGTCTTGCTCAGCCCCGAGCAAACATAATTATGCTTCTTGCGCTTTGTACCCTCCGTCGGCCCGCGGCCCTGACTTGGGGAGGCAATCGGGTAGCTAATGTTGTCCCAACCTGCCGCTGGTTTACTCGTGTCGGTTTATGATCGTGCGCAAGATTCGCGTTCGCTGTTGCCTTCAATTCGGCACTTGGCCTCCTGTATCGTGTGAAACATCTTTTGTCTATTTGTCTGTTGTTCTCTCTTTTGGGACCTCTTTACGCGTAGATTTGTTGTGTTGTGAGTTTTCAGCTTTAGGCCTCTCTATAATAGTTGCTTTGGCCAAGGTCTTTCCCCCAAACTTCTCGCACCCTGCCACACTACCAACCTCCCGAGTCTTCCCGAACGCTAGTCCAAGGAGTGATTTTCCTTTTTTGCCCTTTAACGGAGCCGTTTTTCATTTTCCCAGAGAGGCACTTGACCTTTTTTCCTAACCAGCCCGGGCCCTTTAGATTTCACGTGGGGCCAATTTCGCCTCCTGACAAGAGCGTTTTTTTTCTTTGCCCCGATGTGTCTCATTGGGCACTCCCAAATGTTATTTCCTTATCCCCGTTCCCCAATTCCCTTGGACCCGTTATTCCCGAAGCACGGCGCGAGTCATTCACGTCGCGGTTATGTGTTTCCTACTGTATATTTTTTCCCCCAAGCCTTGTAATTCTGTACTCCCCTTCCCAACGAATATAACTCCGGACCCGAACTCATTCCATCTACTTAGGCATCGAGACCAACCCATTCTGCTTCCCCCCTCTTTTCCTGCCCCCAGCGCTTCCGATCCCGGCTCCTCCACTTCATTCTAAGGATTTCCCCCACCTCCTTTCCCTCTGACCAACTTTTCTCTTTTTCTTTCCTTCCCATTTTTCTTGTCCTGTTTGAAAGTGGTTTTTTTTGCTGGCCCCCCTTGAAGAATCAAGGATTTCTAAGTCCTGATCTACTGAACCAAGCGGTGGCTACTTTCTTTTTTTATCCTGTCCACAAAAGGCCCCTGTTGATCGTTCTTCTGCACTTTTCTCCTCTTCCCATTCCACACACCCCCATTATAGCAGGTTCCCCCCTTCATCTACGAGAGCACCTCTGCTACCCTATCTTGTATCTTTTCCTTCAACCTGTTACGTTACTGGGAGTCTGTCTCGTCCATCTTTCCTCTTGACTTGGAGTTTCCACCTTTTTTCCCTGCAATTTTGCTTCACGCTACAACGCTTCCCTGGAAACCGACCGTCGGGTGGTGATGACACCTCGCCTTCCTAATAACGGTGTTCCTCCGGGGTCATGAAGTTTTTGCAATGTTTTCTCTACCGGGGCCAGCGACGGTCCTTTGCTTGAATTATTTCACAAAACCTTGCCATTTCCTGAGTCGGAATCTTAACCCGACGTCCTTAAGTTCCTATCTTTTTTTTTTATCAATTGTCTTTTTCACAACCCCCCTTTCCCCGGTCCACGCCTTAACGTTTATTTTCTCCTTTCTCCCTTCAATCCACCGCGCTCTCCTCCTTTTGAACTATTTCCCTTTTTCTCCCCGATCTCGCCAGTCAATATGGCCTCCATAGTTCCCCCCCTGAACACAAAATTTCTTTTTTCGTTGGATCAGGGACCCGAATTCACAGGATAAGGAGTCCTCCTGTTTTCCCACTCTTCTTTCCATCCGATTCCCCCCCAGCTTTCAGTGCTTATTTACGTAATTCTGGCACCCTTTGGTTATCATTACACCATTGTGCGACCGTGTCATCCTGTCTTTCCTGGCGTATTGTCATAGCCCTACGACTCGGACACTTCCTCGCGTGATACCTCCTCTGCTTCCATAGGTGATCTATGGAGTCCAGATCACACTGTGAACCAATCGGACTCTAAGGAGGCTTGTCTCTCCCGTTTTCCCCCCTATAGTGAGCCTTTGCCCTCTGGAACATGGCCCTAGGTGTCAGCCATCGACTTTGACCCCACCCCCCCTCGAACTGGAATTTCGTCCGGTTCCAAGACTACATTTTTGATGCAAACACAGACATATTTCGTACCCGGTGTCCCCATTTCCTATACGGCGGATGCCCCCACAACGCCTCCCTGTCGGTAGCACCGTCCTCTTTTTTCATCTCTCACCCCAAAGCACGTTTGAGACCAAGTATCACGGCATCCTGTCTACCCCTCTTCATTATATCCCCCCCTTCTTTTGAGTACGCCAGGGAGAGTTGTTCCCTGCGCTCTCCTTAGTACCTTGATCTCCTGCGTAGGTCCCAGATCCCTGAGCTCCCCAGCAGGGACGTGACGACCAACTTGAGGGTTTTCCCCCGTTCAAGCCTTGACTTCACACGTCGTTTACACCATTGTTCCCAGTCAGACCCCCCTCTGTTTTTCCCTTGTAACAGTTCCGTTTTTTCCACTCGAAGGTCAGAGCCCCTCTGTTCCATGGTTTCATTCTATTTAATCCCCTTGTTGGGTGATCATGCCCTTTTTTCAGAGTTTTCATTCCCTTGACAATTTCTGTTTTGGTCGGACGAGAACGTATGTTTGTCTCAAGTATCTCGGGGTTGTCGAAGCCAGTGGTAAACGGTTTGAGACCTCTGCCCCCCCCTCAAATTAGGCGCCTCGAACGGCCCCCGATTCCCAGATTACTGTATCCCTGTATACTCCTCGAGAGTCGTTTCCATAACGTACATCCAGGGTTTGCGCCCCTCAAGATGTCGTTTCAATGCGTCTTTGTTTTTTTTCCTTTCCTGCTAGCGTGATTCATGGACTTTTTCTCGCCTCGATGTTTGTACTTGCTTCGATGAAAAAGAGGTTGCTTCCCCTCGCCCCCCAGGTTCTGTCTTAGCATTTCGCGACGGCCGCCTTCGGATTGTGTCCCCAGTTGCGCTCCAAAACTATATTATTTTGTTTCGGTGGTATCCCAAGCCCAGGGCCTTATGAAAATAGTACTTCGTCCGTATTTGAAACTTCCCCCAGGAGTTTGCGTTCCCCACTCTTTGCGCTGCGGTGGACCTTCGAGGAGATGACCCACAGTGTACCCCCATCTTCAGTCCCTCCTTCGTAGTGATCTCCGCGAGGCGATCGGTCCATGTATTGCAGATCTCTAAATTCTTCCTTGACTCTAGATGCGGTATACAGCGCATGCCATCCGTCACCCCGGAAAGGAAGCTCTCTATTCTTTTCTTCTGCAGTGATTACCACGACTTTTTGAATAGGTGATTTCCCCATCAAACGTCAGTTCCTCCCCCCCCTTATCTATTGCGTATTTAAAGAATAGTTTTCCAAAGCTGCTTTGTCTCCACTCCGCACAGGGCTATGTGGACCCCGCGTCCTTTTTTCGCCGTCTGCTCTTATTGCTTGTGTTGAGCCTCGTAACCTGATTGACCAGTTTGTTATGCTTCGCGCCTTCCTCCTTCTTCCCCCTTCCCCATAGTTGTGCTTTTCTCTGACAAATCGAAAGACGTCCGTCCGCTTGACGAAAAGCTTTCCTTCTCGCACCCTCTCTGGCGAGCGCATTGCGGTGAAGCCATTTTACCCGTTTGAAGGCCGTTGCCGACCATGGCTCGTCCATAGACTTCCCTTTTTCAAGCCCTTAGAGCTAACGACGTATCTTTTTGAATTAGCGGCCTGGTGCTGGTTAGCTGATTCCATCCCCCGCGGCGCTAGCTTCTCCCTAAGATGGATAATTCCCTGTTCTGGCCATCAATCCTACCCATGTTCCATTTAGTAAAACCAGGCTTTCGGTTCGCACCTACCGGAAAAACTACCCGGTATCTCTTGGTCCGGCCATACTTCCCCTCCTGTTAAAATGGCTCGCCCAAATCACAGGCCGTATGGATTTTGTGTGCCCGTTGCCCCGGATCCATATGTGAAGCATCCATTTACGAACCCCCTTGCGCCAAAAGCAGCCCCCGGGTCTGTTATAACTACTCTTCCCGTGCATCTCTTTTCTCCAGTCCCCCCCAGTGCTTCACCAATTAAAAGTCTCCCTATCGACCCCCCCCACCGCCCCTTTCCTCCTTCTTACGGCGATCTGTGATCTATAGTGAAGTGGACCCCGGTAAGGTGTCGCGTTCGAAAAGCACTACCTCTGACCCTGTAACCTGTATCGTCCTTCACCGTTAGGACGATCCTATTTTGCGATGCTCCTGTTTCTTCTCAGTACATTCATTTCCCCCCCCGCACCCCCCCCTCAGCTACTGTACAACAATTTGCCGTTTCACACGTTTTTCCTCGTAGGTTTCCAGGTTTCCCCTATTTCCTAGATGCCTTTTCTCTTTGTTTCTTTTTAGTGCCACCATCGCAACTGAATGAGACACGCGCCATCCTTTTCCCCGCCGATGCCCCCCTTACCAAATGGGCCCACCCCCACTTCGTCCGGTAAAATTTTGTTGTTTCCTGTCGCCAGTTCAGTCAAGCTTTTAACGGCCTCGGTCACAATCTCCGCGAATCATTACTTCTGCTGTCTCGTAAGTTCGCGGTTGACCAGTGCTTTCTTTCACCCCCGCGAGTGCTCTTACGGTTTCACTTTCGCCAATCCTTGTCGAAGATTGAAGGATCTTGCCCTAGTTACCCGTCCCACATTCGGAGCGGGTCGTTACGGCGGTCATTTGACTTATGCAATCTTGCGGACCACCAGCAAATCGAGCCCACGGCCCGCTGAAACTTTGTTGTCCCCCCCCACAAAAACCGAGTATCCACCGTCGGTGATGCTCCTTGTTACTGGTTTTGTAACGGCATGGTCGAACAAAGTCCTGAGCACTCTTTTTACCCAACTTGGTCCCGCTTCCATGGTCACCCCCGCATGTGCCCCCTGCCCCTGAATTGTCCCGCAGATTTGGCGACCGTGTTGAGCGCGCTCTTTTTGTACCTTTAACTTTTCAAAACATATACCCCCCTCCCATTAACTTCTTCGATTTTTGGTGCCGTCATGGTCAAGTTGTATCTATTTCGTCATACCCAGAACACTAAAGTCGCGAGCTCCCACTGAAAAGCAGATCAAGGGGACGTAACCCCGGCGAGACCTCCTTCGCGGTGTCGTTTGCCCTTTCTTTCTCATTAAGTGGTGGCCGATGCACCCACTCTGGCCCCCGCTGTCCCATATGCCTTGGGGCTTGGATCTCTACCCTTCATCCCATCCGATCCTTTGTGAGACCCATTTTGCCTATCACCCCGCAGGTCCTTTTACGGCGGACAGTTTCGTTTTTGCACCCCCCCCTCATGCGGTTGTTTCCCCCAGGAAAACTTAGACACCCTACCGCACCCGATTATGTTGCCATCGCACCTTCTTTGCGACACGGATCATTCCTCCTGTCAGAACCTTTCTTTTGACTTCGCATAACAGATTAGCGAAAGGCTTTTTTACGACGATGTTTTTATTGATAACATGCTTTTAACCTTTTCCGGTTGTGTCCCGGCTGCGTTTTGTTCCCTGGATTCCCCGTCCAGTCCCAGTTTTATCCCACTAATTTGAGTTCCTTTCGTACTAAATGTTTACTGGGGCCTTTTTCCCAGTACCCTTCTACCTGCAATTTTCCCGTGTAGGCCAATGTTGGAACGCCAACCCACCCCCCTCTGTATGAACACCTTTTTCGGTCCCGTTTGAATCTAACGCGCCCCAGCTGTGTCGCCCAACGATTTGACGTCCGGAGGACACGGAGTCATTGGCCTCCCCTTTTTGACTTTACTTTTGCCCCAGTTGTTTTTGCGACTACCCGGGTTTACTTGCTCCCGACTCGCGTACGTAGACCTTCCCCCCCTCGATTATCTATTCCACTGCTCTTTCAACCCGCGCACACCACCCACTTTTCCATATCGCACAAGTTCAGGGTTTCCCGTCCACTCACCGAAACTAGTCTATGTTTATGTACCAGTAAGTTGATGAATCGGAGTTCCTTTCACAGCGGACCCCCGATTCTGTTGGACCGTCTGCTGGGGTTTTTTCCTTTTACGGAGCGCCTACATACGTGTATTCGTGCGTTTCCAGATCCACCTACCTTTCAGGCCTTTTAATCACCCTGGAATTTCCATCCTTGTTGCCCCGTGCAACTTATCTCCCCCGCTCTTTAGAGCCCTAGCTCATGCGCACGCGTTGGAAAGGGGAGAGCCGTTATTTTCATACGCAACGTCTCTCCTGATGCCCCTGTCTCCCTGACTCCGCGTGCACTTCTCTTTTAAGCGCCCCGATGCTTTCCCTCGTTAAGATACCAAGCCTTTGGTTTCGGGACTTTCGTTCCTTTCCTTTTCGAATTAATTCTCGACAAAACCAATGTGCTTCCTCCACGCAAGATATTCCGCCACCTAGTAAGTCTGTCAGGTCTAGTCTTGAGTGACCGTATAGTCTGACGACACCTAAGCGCTCACCCCCTCCTTCCCTGGGTTTTCATCCTTCAGCTTGTGGAACCTCCCCGAACCCAAATCCCACGTTGTCGCTTCCCCTTAGTGCCTTTTACCGGGAAAGCACCCTCCTGACCCTGTAGGACTCCTCAGCACTAGTAACCAATTCACCCAGGTAAGTTGTATTAGTTCCCCAACTATTTCCTATCTTGACCCCTCCCGCCAGCTGGCTTTTGTGGCTTTACGCAGTTTCTTTATGTGCCAACTAAAACCTCACGCGGGAGCGGTTGCCCCCACAGTCCTGCGCTCCGGCTCATTTTTCTTTCCTGGTTATTGGGAACCCGTAGGCTCGGTCAGGCGCCACTCAAGATTTTTTTGGATTTTTTAGCCCCCTTTCCCCCTGGTTGAAGCGTTCCCATACTGTTTTTCTCCGCCAATGGGGCCCCCCTCAGCTGGGGGTACTTCTTCCTCCCTCTGTCCGTCTAGTTTTATTACAAAGAAAGACACGTCCTTTACGCATGAAAGCGTGACACCGTTACTCTTTATTGGAATAGAGACACGATTCCATCCCTCAGCTCTCGCGGGTTGATTTCCCCCCCCCCCCCATCGGGCTCCCCTTCCAGCCTTTTCGACCACGTGTTCCCTCACATGGCCTCGGATTTCGCAATATTTTTCACAGTGTTTCCGTTGGCGCTTTTCCTCGATCAATATTGCCCAAGCCGACCACCCTAGCAGCCCCCCCATTAATGTTTCATTGTTGACGGATAGTCACGGTAGGTGGATTCAGGAGAAATTGGCCTCGTCTCTCAGGAGTTGTACCATACCGGGCATAATCGCCTGTCTGATCTTCCTTCTCCTCGTATTTTTGCGACCGTCGGGAACTTTCTTACAAGCTTTGGCATCTTCCTTTCACAGGAGTGGAATGCCGCGATCCTTTTCTTCTACCCCGTCATGTTCCACTTGACAAACATCTTTAGTGGGTGTACAGTGAGCAAGTTTGAAAGCCTTTCCGACTCCTTTTAGAAAGTCTTAGTCCCGCTCGCTCCCTCCACCCAGTACTATGATGTGAGCCCGCCTCCTGTACTAGTAAATTTTGAGGAGTGATAATTTTCCCGCCTAGACGATACGTCCCTCAGGTCTCTTTACTGTTGCAAGTTGAACCAGGCTTTTTCCAGTCTCCTATCTGAACCCGTCCCCATCTTGCATCGTTTAATTTCTATCTCTTGACAATTACTTATTCTACAACACCGTACCAATTCATGATAGTTTTTCCCGCCCTCACGGCGGTCCCTGCGTCTGTCTGGCGCTCAAACTTGCTTCCTTTTTCCTTAGCCGCAGCCGTGTTTTCTGAGCACCCTCGACACTGCCCCCCTGATCTGTCCCGTCCTTCAGAAGTCTGCCCTTGCTTCCGGTACTACTGCCCAGTACTTCCTCGTGACGTTTGGAGGCGTTGGAACCCCCAATCGAGAACGCACCCCTGCACATGCCGAGTTGTGTGTGCTCTTTACGGTTCCTCAGTTCGCTACTGAACACCTTCTTTCGCACGGTGACACGACAACGCGGTGTTCCTTAACAGCGTTGACACAACGGCGACGGCTGTAAGCCACTTTCTGCTCGTGGTCCAATCGGTCAACATCACTGTTCGGATCCTGAGTCCGGCCTCTGAAGCTGCTTCGATTTCCTCTTTAACGGGCATCTCTCTTTTGGGTCAGTTCCTCGCTGTTGAGAGTGCTGCAGTTTTCACAATGAGTCTTGTTTCCTCGCGTGTTAGTGTTCGCTCGAATCCTGACCCTGGCTTGTGACCCCTGTTGCGCACTCTTCCCCCTGCGCCCGCTTGTAGTCACCATTCGATTCTTGCCAAGTACGTCGTTTCATGACCATTGCCCTTGCGCCCCTGCTCCCTTCCTATCCGACTACAGTCCTCCCAGGGGCGCCGGCCGAGTTTTTGCCTATGATGATCCTGGCTTGGTCCGTTTTTCCCCCCCCCTTGTACTCCCTGGGGACAACCACAATCCGCCCCCGGCTGGGTCCACTGAGATCTTTTTTGTCTGCCACCAACGTTCTTTTTTCCAAATGAGGTGATTCCCTCTGCTTTGTCTTTTTCTTTTTTCCGCTGGCCGGCCGGCTGCCTTTTTTCCGTCCAGTTTGCACCTCAACCGCCCTGCCGTTCCTTTTGCTTCCCTGCTATTATTTTGTACATGCCGTAGCCCACCGTTGACCATGAGTCCATTCCCTGGCGCTCCCCATATCTCGGTTGTTGATTCCAACTCGAAATGGAGCTTCGTTTCCCCGACCCCAAGTGCGCTCCCAGTCTATATTGTGAGGCTCAGCTGGTCCCCTATCCACCAGCACGTTGAGAACGTACTCGTTGTTCCCCTATCATTATCTCTACCAACTATCGGAGATGAATGTCAACACTTGTCGCCTCTTCATCTCCTGTACGAGAGAACGCGAGGCACTTGGAGCTTTAGTCTTAGACGTTAGACGTATCCGATGCGTGAACCTTTTACACCCCGCCTTAAGGCAGGTTCCCCGCGCCAGATGCCAATTCGCTCAATTTCCTTTGAAGACTGTAACCCCTGGTAGACTTCGGGTATGTCGCCGCTATTTCCCCGGCTTACTGGTAGCCTGCTCAAATCACGTTTGGTGGTACCTTTAGTGGACTGCGTCGTAAGTCCCCGTCTGCGTTGATCGCAAGTCCCCGTGCCACAGAACGTTTGTTGAGTTTATGTCTTTTTCCCACGCGAGTAGCCCCTATGAATTGCTTCTGGCTTCTTGTGACCTTGCTCAAGAGTTTTGTATCTTACCATAGTGATTGGAGTCTCTCTTGACACGTTCTCTATGTCTATTATCTTCTGCCCCCTCACGCCTCAGGTGGAACTTGGTCCGAGTGACAGCGTCAGGCAGCCCGTACCATGAAGTATCTATCTATTTTCATATCTTTCAGTACCTTCCCCTGCCTACAGAAAGCTGGGCTTTACTTTTCTGTTTTGCTGGTTCCCTCTCTCCCTGCCGTATGGTGCTGTCTTTTGGAATGTATGCCGTCGCGGGCTTTGGGTAGTCTTACCTGGCCTTCGATACAGCTGGCCCGCTCTTTTTCCCCATTTCCTGTCGCCGCCGTGTCTTGGCATTTAATGGTAGGTCCAATCTTCCGTAGGTTTTTATTTACACGACTGCCCGTGGGGCCGCCCATTTGCTACCGGTTTGAGAAGGCCACCTCCTGATTTGCAACCCCCACCCCACGTCCCCGCTATCGCCCGGGTTCACGAAGGTTTTGTTACCGATAAGATTGTGTGATTACACGCAGCCGTGTCTGCCTCCTTGCGTTTGGCAAACACGCGCGATACCATGTCCTTAAGCTAAGAGCCCGTCCTTTCCCTGCGTGAGGGTCCACTCAGTCGGTTCCCCATATTTTGTTGCCTGTAAAATAGGACGAGGGCCACGATGCACCATCCATCGCGAATAGATCAACGTTGGTGGCCTCTGGTTTCTCACGCCGATCCATGTGACCACTTTCGTTACTAATTTGACGACACGAAGCACACCGGACAGCTCTTTAGGAATGGGGTTTAACACACCGTTCACGATCTTTCGTTGATTTTGTACCTTGTTGTTGTTCGCCGTACGGACATCTTGCTCGTTGATCTCAATGACATACACAGCGACCACCTCAGACGCCTCCGTGTGTCCTCTGACGTGTGCTCCTTGACTCCGTTGCTGTGTGTTTTCTTGGAGCAACCGTCCGTTATACTTTCGTCGTTGATCGTGACTTGTTCGGAAGGGTATAGACGAGGTTTTTATTCCGGCTTTATACAAAAAACAATGCTTGCCTTCACATAACGCCTTTAGCAATTGTGACAATTAGCCCATGACCTACAAAGTCCCGGCTTTCCTAGCTTCGATTGAAAGGGGTCAGAAGGTAAATCTGATTATATGTTCGCCCCGTTCGTTTGGCGCAGGTTTTCGCAGGTTCCACCGCGTCGGCATGAAGTCTTCCCTTTCCCGCTGTCTTAAGGCTGGCCAAAAGTCCCAGATGTGCATTTTTTTTTTTTGGATCGGGATTTCTCGCCTGCCGCATCCCCCGCCTAGTGCCTCGCTCAGCCCCCTTTTTTCTTGCCCTTTCTCCTTTCTCCTTTATGATCTAGTTACAGCTCGTTGGTTTCTGGTGGTACACGCATAGAGGTCGCAGGCGGTACCCTACGCACTGACTCACCCCCATCAAACAACTGTCCGCATCCTGGGTCAATCAAGCTCCCACAATGGCCACCACAAGCGACCAAGTTTTATGGAATCCGCTATTCCCGGCGCCGCCCTCGGGCATCTATCGGCTTCAGGGCTCGGTTCGCGTTTCTCGAGTCACGAGTAAAGACCCATGCCCTCCTCTAGTAGACTGTCTTTCTTAATTTGGCTTACAAATCATTGCCTCCCCGCCTCTCGCACCCCATGCTTTCCGTTTTCTTCAAATAAAGATGTAGATTTCAAGTTCGCTGGTGGAGTGGCTTTTTCTCCACATCAGCTCCACGCTTCACGGCTGTGCCGGATCATAGTGCCACTGTCTGTGAGCTGTCCCACAGCAGAGCCCTGATCCCTTGAAGACCCCCTACGTCTCGGGTTCGCACCAGGTTCACTTCGGCTTCTGCTGCACCGGGCCCATATTGCTCGCGAGGACTCCTCCGGCATCCACTACCCAGAGGCCCTGCGCATTCGTTCATTGCTACCCTGTTCCGCCCCTGGAGGACAAGCGCCGCC
>Ga0179593_1496939_pt1 | contig 11849 bp, 10 predicted proteins | sample CZODoug2_1_08_16_FD_185931 | JGI IMG/M metagenome (GOLD analysis project Ga0179593, IMG submission 185931) | Vadose zone soil fungal communities from Angelo Coast Range Reserve, California, USA - CZODoug2_1_08_16fungal (PacBio error correction) | ecosystem: Environmental > Terrestrial > Soil >... | reverse complement strand
CGTTTTCGCCCACCTTTAGCCTCTTTTTGAACGACACGGGAACGGTTGTACAAACAGGCTCTGTCCCTGGCGGTGAAGGTGAGACTTTTGTCAATCTTCCGAGTTCTATTCCTGGCAAGTATCTTCTCGCCCTCCTGTCGATTTTTTTCGTCTTCGCATGGACAAGATATGCTTTTCCGTTGCCTGGCCGGGCCCGAGACTCGTGTAGGCTCTTCTCTTCGCTTCTTGTTTGTGTGGCTGTTATGTCCCGTCCTACTGGCCCCCTTCCCCCCCGCGACAGGTCTATTTCTATGTCAAGTGGCTGGTTCTCTGATTGTTTTTCGGGATCGTCAGACATGAAGAGTCTGTTAGACTTTCTCTTTTCTAACATCTTCTCTCGGCGGCTTTCATGGGGATTATTCATGTTCTTACGGGTCTTTCTTTTAGTGGGTGGGACCCCCCGAAATCTTGGCCTGGGCTTGACGTTGCTTTTTTCGCTCTTTTGACGAGAACCGTTCTATTGACTTTCTCCTTTTCGTTTGCCGGAGTGCCGTATAATTTCTTTGAATAGTTTGCTCTCTCCCCTTGTTCTCATCTTATTTCCATACCAATCTAGCTTCCGCCATGACCTTCTTCCCTCACTGTTCCTTCGGTGGCGACGATGCGATGGCCGTTTTTTCTCTATTTTCTGTGAAGCCTGCCTTTTTTCCTCCCTGAGGTACAGTTCCCACCAGCTCGCCCACAGGACGGGTAATAAGGCCCTATTTTTCATGTCTGGACAATCCTCCGCAGCTTCTTTGTCCTTGAGCATCATATCGGATTTGGTGGTAGTTCTCCCTCTTCACTCGTTCAGGGTCCTGTAAACAGATTCCCCCTTCGTTGGACTTTCGGTTCGCGACATCCGGTTTATTTTTCTGGTCTATGTATTCCACTTCAAAGTGCCGGTTTGATTGTGTGCTCCCAATTGGTTGAAGTCGCAGTTGGGTTTGCTGCGTCTTCTCTTTGGAGCGGGCGCGGAGGTCTGCCCAGGGTTTGTTAAGCGTGCGTTACTTTTCTGAATATCAAACTGGGTTTTTTTTTCTCTTGTTTCTTCCTCTCACATGCGAAGGGGACCACATCTTCTTTCGAGGGCTATCAAGAAGCTTTCCTGTTTATCCTTATGCCCTTCGGTCCAACTTTAATCTTTCCCTTTTTTTAGGCTGATGAGTAATTTTTGGATCTTCTGCGACCCCTTCCCCTTTTTCACGGGGTAGTTCGTGTGGTGGAAGGCTTCCAGCGTTGTTTTTTTTTCCCCTTCGGGGTTTGCTGATGGTTTTCTTTCTTTACTGCGCTTTTCCCTTTTTCTCTAAGATAGTACTTGTGTATAAACTCGTGGTCATAGGAGGTTTTTCAGGACCTCGGCGTCCACCAGACCTGATTTTGGCCAGCATTCTCTAGTCCCTTCGTCCCTTGAGTGATAAGGAGGTTTTGATCTCTTTTGGAGGCGTAATGCTTTTATCTCAGCCCTTTTCCATCTCTGTAGCAGGACGGGTCCTTTTTCCTTTTCACTCCAGTTTGCTATCCCTCCCCCTTTTTTCCGTTGGTTTTCTTTTTGTCGTCTGTCGAGGTTGCCGTGTATCGGAGGTCCATGTTGAAGGATATTTCGAGATCCACTTCCTTCTTGGACTTAAAAGTTAGTTGTTTTCCTTCGGGTCTGGTTTAACCTTCGGTTTTTCTCCATGACTTGTCAGATCCCCCCTTTTTGAATTTGTCCTCGCCCGTTTTCCCCTTTCCCTGAGTGACTCGTCGAAGTCCCTATCCTCCCCACGCCTCCGAGGACCCCACACACGTCGCATCGATTCTTTACGCAAACGCCCCCATTTGCAAGGTATTTCTTTCCGTGCGTTATTCTTTCCATATAGAAACATAGCTTGTTTAATACGGAAACTTGTTTGCGTGTCCGGGAATCCAGGGTTGCAAGGATGGCAAATCTGTTCCCCCACATACCACCTAGTCCAGTTTTTCGCCCCTTTTCTTCCCGTAGTAGCATCCATTTCCTGTTTAACTGTCGTGTCTTTTTTTTTCCAATCCTTCCTTCCCCACCTCAAATCTTACACTCCTATAAACTTCATGTTTCCCCTCTGGGCCGTTTTAATTCTTGTTTCCCGCGGTCAGTAGATGAAGACATACCCTATGCCTCTTCCCTTACGACATTGCCTAGGACTTTTGAGTATCATTTCTTTCCGCCCTGGAACATATGTGTTGTCCGTTACCGTCTCCATGCCTCTGTCCTCCACTCACTTTTCTTTTGCTAATTTGTTATTTTGTTTTCCGGCTGACTTCTTTTCCCTTTTCGGTGGTCCTTGCGACTGACCTCTGTCAAGCCCCTTTTTTTTAGCCATGAGACGCAGCTTTATAGGGTTTTCTCCTGCCTCGACCCTGCCACCCACTCGCAATTATCTGTTACTTCCAAATAGCAGATTGAAATGACTCTGCTTCCCCCCCCTCTCCAGATCTCGTGTCTTAACTTGCGTTTTTGCCTCCCTGTTTCGAATCATCAGATGGCGTTCAAATTAGGTTCTCCTTCAGGAACTCTTCCTACGGTGTCGTTCTGTGTAAGGTCCCCCAAGATTATATGAATGGGTCTTCGGTCGGCGTTGTAAATCTTTACAGCATTCCTGGAACAACCCTCCTCATTGAATTTGTTGGTTTCCCCCAAGCTCCCACTGTTTTTTTCCCCCGACCGTTATCTGAGGGTGAGTAGGGTGTTCTACTTGGAGCCTCCAGCATTCCCCGAAACCTCTGTCTCTCTTTTTCGTTCGGAGGCTTCTGACTGCGGTTTTCGGATCGTTCCGTTTCTCTCTTTCGCGTATAAGTTGTTTGTTTTTCCTCTCTATCATCTACTAAAACCAGGATCTGACGCCGGATTAATTTTCCTGAAACTCACCCCCCCCGTATTGTTCTTCGCATTCTCATGATATTGCCGACAGAATGTGAACACGAAAAGTTATACGCCCCCGCTGGTAACCCCCTTTACCGGAACAAAACGATGATGCGCGTGAGACTACGACCAAGAGATCCGAAGCCTCCCCCCCCACGTGACCATAACTGGTGTGTGTTTAAGACCTCGCAGACCTCTTCCCAACACCGACCACGCCCATCATCTCCCCCCCTCTCAGAACCGTTCCCGATGTGATCTGGTAAACCTATCCCCCTGGTACGCCTCCCAAAGTTAGTGAGCCGCCGTCGATTTAGTCGAAAAATAAGAGACCGACACTTTTTCTCCCTAAGATCTCACTCTCTGCCCCCTCCTAATTTCCTCCCTTTGATACCCTGCCTCCTTTCCCGATCTATTCTCCCCCTAGTCATTTTTTCCAATCTGTTTCGTTTCCCCACCCAATCAGTAATCCGCTATCATGCTCCTTTTTTGCGCTTATTCCCCCATATGAGATGACCCCCCTTTTTGGTTCTACTTCTCCCACTTCGCTTTTCTCGCTGAATAAGCCACGGCAGGGGTGACGTCGATTTTTTGTTCAATCCCCCCCCACTGGCAAGTCGCACGAACAATTCCTCCCCTCTCCAAATGCCGTCACCTGATTTTGTTTCCCTCGAAGCCGGTCCTTAACCCCCTAGGTGCCATTCCTTCCCCACTGCCGAAGTTGATAATCCCCCTTCCCCCTTTTTTTTTAGTAGACACAGAACCATTTTTATTTTTCAGGTCTCTACTTGAAGCTGTGGGCATCCCTCCCCTCCGCTGGCTCTTCCCCGGTTCCTGACTCTCTTACCTTTCTTCTTTCTTGTGTCTGTAAGACTCGGACCCCCGAACCCAAGCGTCTCTGAGCGAATCCTGAGTCTATCCCCCGTCGCCTTTCGCTCCCTTTGTCACTTTTCCCTCAACCCCCGGAGGGAACCAGTTTACCTCGCAAAGCCCCCAGTTTGGCACTTCCACCACGCAATGCCATTCAATCCTCTCAAATTAGTAGTGAAGTGACCTACCTACTGGTACTCCCTTTTCGTGGAGGTAGTATCATCCGCTTGCCCGAGAATTTTTGGTGGTTCGTTTTTTTTCTTCCCTGGCGTTATGTTTGTTCACCGCTCACTTCTTCGGCCGTGTTACACCCTTCACTTTTCCCATGCTGACAGAATTCCCCAAAACGGTCGCCGATCATCTGCTCTAGGTATTTCCCCTGGCAAATCATTGACCGTCTCCCCATAATACCATTCCCCTTCTGACCCCGCCTTTCCCCCGCCCCCTTCCTGCTAGGCCCCTCTGAAAATTCCCTTCTCAGTCATGGCCACCTCTGCCTTCTTTAAAAGGTGTTCACATGCACCCCTTCCTCCGGTCTGATGATCGGAGCCCGGAATGGACTTCGACCGCCAGAGTTCCCTACCTTCTCTCTCCATCCCATCCTTATTTTTTCATTCGTGAGACTCCCGACACACTGTTCCCCCAAGTTACGCATTTGTCGAAGTCTCGAGGGGGATTTCTCATAACTCCTTCGTTATGTCTCAATGAAGGGCATCAAACACATAAACGGCAGATTCTGCTCTCAGACCGAGTGCTATACTCGCAGTTATACTAACGCACACCCCACCCTACCGCACATCCCCATGTGTGACCCACCTGCCTCCTCACCGCCATTGCTCCCTACCGTCCACGTAAGTTGAAGCTCTTTTCCTGTTCTATCAGCTCAACACCTTACCCCCTCTGGACAAACACGCCCCATGCCTCGCTGAAAGTCACGCATCTCATCCTCCAGCGACTGATCTTCTCTCCCGCAAGACGTTTTTTCCGCCCTTTTTAGCCAGAGAACACCCTAAATCCCTGACCCTCTCTCTTTTATAGAAAATGTATATCAGTGCTCCTGGTTTTTCCCCTACACCGCCGGGCTCTCCTCGCTCTCAATCTCCGACGTTCTAAAAAACCCCCTGTTTATCGTTTATCCAAGCAATAGCTGTTCCTTTTCCTTACACAAAACCGCGCTGACTCTCCCTACTAAAGTTTCCCCCCGTTTTCCTATCCGAAAGAAAAAGCCCGAGAATTACAAATCTAACTGGGTGAAAGAGTGGCAATGGACAGAGATTGAATCAGGAAATCCCAAGGCCCCTTTCCCTTTTTTCCATCCAGCTCAAGAGGTTTTCTTGTATCATTTCCAAGACCTGGCTTTCCGTCTTCAATCCGACTAACGACTTCTAGATCCCCCCCGACGCTCCCCACAGTCAGTCCCCCGGCCTCTAGAGACATCCTCTCTTCCCCCTTACGTCCTTCTTCCCCCTTCTCCCCTCAGGTCTGAATTAGTCTCCGGTCGGGCCCTTCTCTTATGGGTATCCAGTGGTAGCTTCCTTCCCCACTCCTCTCACAAACGGTACCCTTTAGCTTCCACCCGTCCTTTCCCCCACGACTCAGTTCCCGAAAGATAATTTTTTCGTCCCCCCCTTTCCAACGATCCAGGATGTTTAGATTGGTTTACCCCTCCCAGACCACTCAGGAGTACAATCCTCTAACCCCCCCCCCCCATGGCTCCTCCCTATCACCCTCTCCTCAATTTTCCCCCCCCCCCCCGCTTATAGACCCATCCACTCGTCTCCCCTCCCTCGCCTTAATTTTATCGTTCCCTCCGTCAGTTAGTAACTCCCATCTTGGCAGTTCTGTTTGTCCTTCAACGCACTCACCCCCCCTCCTAGGTCCCCTCGAGACTTTCAATTCCTTCCGGCTAGTCACCCTCCCGTCCGCCATTGACTGATCTGAAACCCTTCCCCCCCCTATAGTGCGAATCCCAAGTCCGCTGTCAAGAATCACGGACTCCTCCTTGACCCCCTGCCCATCCCCGCTCCCGGCATCCTTCCTGCCCCCTTTGTTAAAAATTTTCCCTCGGAATAAAAATTCCCTGTTTTTCCCCAAGCGCCATGCCTTTTGCCTTTCCCCATTCGCGCCCTTCCACAATATCTACCTACCCCCTTTGTTGTTAGGTGCTACGAAATTTTTGGAAACCCCCGGATACTTACAGCAAGGATGGCTCTGGCTTCCACCCTGGATTGGTTTGAGTAAGACGGGAACTTTCCTTTCTAGGCAAGTGACTGCGATGAGACTTTTCTCGGTTTTCAAGCTTAGGGTATTGTTCCTGGGAAGTATTCTGATTCTCTTTCGTTGACCGGTTGAGATAGCTATCTTGCAATATTCTTGGACTCGCCGGTTGTGATCTTTTGCTGACTCTTCGCTTTATTTTTGATTGATTTATGGCAACCATTAAGCCTTTTCCTGATTCTGGGGCAGCCCCCCTCTTAGGTCCCTTTGTGTGGCAAGGGGCTTTTTATCGGTTCTTTGTCTTCCTAGACACTGTCTTCTTCTGAGATTCCTTTCGATCCTTTTTGCTGGACTGGGATTTCTTTCTCTCCAGATGGCTCTTTTTCTTCCCACCCAAATACGCTTCTTCGGGCGTTGACGCTTGTTCTTCCAGTTTGACCGCCATACCCCACCTTACTCTTCAGTTTTTTTTTTTTTCTTTTTCGCTGTTTTTGGTTTCAGGCTTTTTTTTTGTTCCACTCCTCGGCCGTGATTCACCTTTTTCTTTGGTCCAAGACAGTCCCCGTATTCCTTTTGGTCCGATGTCCTTCTTTTTTTCTTTCGGGCTTAGGTCTCCCTTGGAGGCCTTCTTTTACATTTGGAAGAGTCGCTTTTCCACCAAAGTCTTTGACTTCTCACCTGCCCGTCGTTCCTCAGGCCTGGTTGATGCCATCAGATTGTTCTTGGTTTTTTCAGATCCCGGCGCCGAGTGTTTTTCTTTCCGAGTCTCAACGCCTGCATTTTTCCATTTCCACTTCGTCACCTTGTCAGGAACTCACTTTCATTTCTTTTAGCTCTCTGTTTTTTCCTCCACGGGAAACTTAGTTGAGCTGCTTGTCGCACCCTGTGGTTCTTTTGAAGATTTTTATTTGTTGAGGAGATTTAGAGTTTCTTTAGTAGTGTTTTTTCTTTCGACGTCTTTTCTTTTTCTCCCTTTTGGTCTCCGCGCTGCGGCGGGTGCTTTCGGTGTCTCCATTGCGAGTCCAAATTCTGTGATCGGAGAACTTTGCCTTTTGACTCCGAAGCGCCCCTGGTTATATGCGTGAGTGACCAAGCCCCTTGGGATTCCCTGCTTGTTTTTTTCTTATTTCTTCTGCTTCTTACCTCCTTTTGGTTTTTTATCCTGCCCCGTATGCATAAGATTCCCCTGTCGTTCTTTCTTTTCCTTTATTCCGCCCCAGGTGTGTGCTTTTGTTACCCCTTGGCAGGGTTTGGCAGTGGTTTTTATGCTACTGCCAGATCGTCGCGTTCTTACTGTGTCCAACTCTCTGGATAGATTCTTCATGTTCCCAGTCCCTCGGCTACGTCTCAACACTTACCCCCCTCGAGCGATCTTATCTTTTCGCGCGCTGCCTAAGTGTAGTCTTTTTCAGGCTTTCCATTTCTTCCCTACAAGGGTTTTCGTGATCCCCTTTATTTGCGCAGAATTCTTAGAGCTTTGGCGAGCAGTATACCGTTGAAGTTAAACGATTGCTGTGGGCCCCCCTCTTCCGCCCTTTTGTTTGACATTTTTTCCCTGGATATTATTAGTTCTTCCTCCTTTTTCCGAGTCGGTCCCTTGTGGTTCTTAAATTTTGCTTTCGCCTTCCTTCCATGTCGATGCCCTTCATCTGAATTTCCTTCTCTTCCCCGTAGACTTTGTTTGGGATCCCTGCGGGCCTTCTTCAGGTTCCTTTCCCCGCGCCGATCCTTTTCCTACGTGACCCCTACCAAGGCCCGGGTCATTCTTAAAGCATCCTTTAAAAAAAAACCAAACGTCTGACCTCCACGAATTCTGGCCAGTCTCCCTGTCGTCATGATCCGACTCCGCTTCCTTCTAGTCCACTCTGCCGAATTTTTTCCCCGTAGTGTTTCCTTTTCTCGGTAATAGTCTGTGATATTTTCAACTGAGCCCCCATCAATCTTCAATGTACGTTCCCCTTTCTCTCTTTTTCAGCCCCCCCCAATGGCTTGTTTTCTCCCTTCTCATGAACCATATTCAACCGTCCCTCATGGAAATTCATTCCGCACTTCTGGAAGCAGGATCCCCGCGGCCCTCCCCCTGTCAGCACGTTCCTCGTGCCCGCGACGGCGGGTTTTATATAAGTCTTTCTCTAAGCTCCCCTCTTTTACTGAATTCCCTTCCTTTTTTTTTAGACTGTTTAAACTGATTCCCCCCACTCAATGTCGGACCCTTTTTTGGTAGATGGCCTTATTTTTTAAGCTCGTCATGTACTATCGCCGCCTTCGGGAATTCGAAGTCCAAGCTGACATCCCTCCCCCCCCCTCGACAACTTTTCCTCTTTCTCCCTCGAGCCGCCACGACCTTAGCGATTAATTTACTATTGTCCCCCTCAGACTTGAACCCCTTTCCTCTTCTCTTATGTTCGATTCTTCTTGGCACTTTTTTTGTTGGGATCGCGTTCATAACTCCCCCAGATACCCCCCTTTTTGGATGCGGTCTCCCATCAGGCGCCCCGTCGCCCTCACCCCTTTTTTCCTTCATAAGATGTTTTAGGGAGTTCCTATAAGATTCCCCCTCGTCGGAGTCTGGGAGTTCTTCCCTTGCTGTTGTTTTTGTAACCATTTGACGAGTCCTTTCCAAAAAGAAGCATGGACGTTCAGTGTTTGTTCGCTCCTCTTTTCCCCTATCCTTTGTTACCCGAAGAGCCCTTTTGTGAAGGAGTGTTTCACTCCTCGTTCTGATCTCCCACCTCCCCCCAATTTTAGTTTGACGAGGGATGTTGGGTGTCGGCTCTTCTTCAAGATTCTTCTACCTCTTGTTCTTAGATGACGACGACACTGACCGCCTCTTTATCAGGCCCCCTACACCATTCTTGTTCCCGATAATTTCTTGCGTTGTCCCTCGTTAAACCCGCTTCCCACCTCTCCTGGCTGTTCCCCCTCTCCAAGGTTTTCGTCGCGCTGTCAGATCAGAACCCAAATTCCTTTGATTTGGACGTCCCTTATTTCACGATGTTCCCCCCCCAACTCGAAGCCCCTCCCCCACATACGCGCAATTCGTCTGATTTAGCCCCTCATTGAATCGTCCTGAGTGAACCCTTTTGTCGCCCTTTCTCGTTCGAGTTTTCCGTGCATCAAGTCCTCCTGATTGCGGCAGCACCCCTTTACTCTTTCCTACGTCTATTCCTATGCCCTCCCTACTGCGGCAGAGCATTTTCATCTGCGGGTTTTTTTTCCAAAGTGTAGATATTTCCAGGCAGTTCTTTTAGGTTCGTAAGAGGTCCTTTTTGCCCGTACTTCCCGTCCCATGAGCTGTTTCGTCTATCTCTAGTCACCGGCTGTTTAAAGCTCCTCAACTTTCCACCTAAGGCACGTTCCCCCTTCTCACTCAGTCCCTTCAGACCCACCTGGATTTCTTTTCCCAGTTTCGCGAAATCCCGGGAGACGGTACTTCACCACATAGGTGACGGCTTCAACAAAGTCTAAGCGGATACCCCCCCATTTGCACCGGGTCCTACCCACCTCCTGATCTTCCAAAACCTTTTCGGCTTCTTCTTCCTTTTGCCGCCGTGGACCCTCCCGATGCCCCGCTTGATCTGCGTACCTTCCTCCTGCATTTCTGAGATGTTTTTTTTCCTTGTTCAGAATTTTTTCCTTCACCACACAAAAAAACAAAGCACCTCCCCGGAACCATGAGCTTCTCCAGTCGAGGCCGCAACGACCCGTCTTCCCAATGGTTGCTTGGTGACCCTTTTTTTTTTCTTGGACACCCTTAATTTACTTCCTCGAACTCCCCCCCGCCCTTTCCGACCCATTCCTTTCTACAGACTCCCCTCCGCTCCCCTCAAGTCCTTCTCGTGACTACTTGACAAGTACTTCGTGCGGAATGGTTTGCCTTCCGATGCTCTTTTTTGGTTTATTCATTCGTTTTTGTCCCTTCTAAATTTCCCCCCCCTTTTGTTGATGGTCTGGAAAATTTATCCATTCTGTCGACCCTTCACATTGTAAGGATTGCCCCCGCATCCCCCCCCCCCCCTGTAGCCCCTCCCCACTGACCAAAGTCAGGCTACCTCGTTAGAATCCCCTTCCACTTGCATTTCTCTCAAACTTGCTCACGACACTTCCGACCCCTTTACCCTTTTTCCTCATCCGACATTCCCCCTCCCCCCCCCCCCACATCAACCCTGCACTCCCTCAGACCCCGGTTCACGGCCTGCGCTTCGCATGGCGAAGGACTTTTCTGCGCCCGCCATTCCCGGGACTCCCCGCGAGCGAGCGAAAACCGAAGCTTTTTCTCCCCCCCTCTCCCAATATTCTCTCCCCCCCTGGCGCGCGTTCCCCCGCTGCGGGCCACACCCTTTCCCACTTAAGTATGTCCCTGATGCAAAATCATCCTTCGATTCCATGCTTCCTGAGGCGACCCCAAGACCCTCCCTGCTAAGCCGCTTCCATCTTGCCTCCTACGACCGTCCCCCCACCACCTCCCTCCCCACCAGCCCAAAGACCACAAGCCCACGCTGGTACCTCAACTTGAGAATTCAAGAAACCCCTTCCCTTTTAAATGATCTTTTTTCCCCCGTCGTCATCCGCACATCCCACAAAGTCATCCCCCCATAATTTTCCACACCCAGGGCAAGCCCTGAAGGCCACCTTGTCCCTTTTTCTTCAAGGAAACCCTTTGCCTCCTGCTCTTTCCCGCATCCCCCATTTGGGTCTGCACTCGTTCCTCGCATGGAGTGTTTTGTTTTTTTTCCCCGAAATTTCCCAGTATCTCTAGTTGACCCCCTTTCCTATCCTCTCCACAGGAGTAGAACCCACACCTTTCTGCGCCCGCCCTCTCCAGCTCCCCGACCACATATTCCCCCCCCCCCAAACTGTCGTGTTTCCCCAGCCTATTCAAACCTCGCCCCCAGACTTCCGCACTCCACCCCGGGCCCTTTGCTTATTTCCATCCCCCCGCCGGTGACAGTTTTTCAAATTTCCCCTGTTTAAGCCAGACCCCAAACCCCGTGTCACCCCGCTTGCATAGGAGAACGCCAGTCCCCTTTTTCTGGCGCCCCCCCCTTGCACAAACCTTTCTTTCTTCCCCCCTTCCTTTCTCAATTGGGGACACGGTTCAACGACTTCGTTTACGACTTTCCTTTTTCAACCTTACGCGCCTCCAAATCGTCCAACCCCTCTTTCTCCCCCCTTACGTCCTTCTAAAAACCCTCCATTCCCCTTCGTGCCGCTCCTTGAATCTTCAGCAGTACTGTGGATATACTCCTTTGTTTTTGGCACACCTCCCCTTCGCGCCTCCTTAACCCCCCCCCCCCAGCCCTTCTCACCCCCGTAGTAACACAATCCCCCCGTGACCACACTCAGTCCCGAGTCCCTGTTTTTACACCACTCTCCCCCCCTTACGTCAGCCACCAACCTGTCTCGTCTACTCGTTGCCCCCAGACCCACTGCATAGGCGTCTCATTTAAAACTCCCCCCCCTCAGACCTCCTTCTATGATTCCTCTTTTCAACTATTCGATAGAGGGCCTTTCACCCCTACGCCACTCCTCTCCCCAGCCCACGTGCCCCTGACAAGCTTTCCATCGTCTCAATCCGTCGAAACTTTTTCAGTATTTTTGTCGTATACCAGCCATGACACCAACCAGCGCTTCTACCCCCCTTCTCCTTCCGGTGCCTTTTCCCCCCTTTGTCTAGGTGACGATATTGCCACTTCCAACCGTATCTTAGACCTCAATCCCTTTCCCCCCTTTTTTACCTCCTCCGGCCCTTCCTGTCCTTCGGTGCCAAAGTGTTAGCAGGTCCGTCCTCGCAGGCCCACACCAGTTTTTGACTTCACTCTCTTTTCTGTCGCCCCCATCCCATGCGTTCTTCTGTAAACCCCGT
>Ga0179593_1359713_pt1 | contig 11849 bp, 14 predicted proteins | sample CZODoug2_1_08_16_FD_185931 | JGI IMG/M metagenome (GOLD analysis project Ga0179593, IMG submission 185931) | Vadose zone soil fungal communities from Angelo Coast Range Reserve, California, USA - CZODoug2_1_08_16fungal (PacBio error correction) | ecosystem: Environmental > Terrestrial > Soil >... | reverse complement strand
AAAAACGTTAAATTTTGACCCGGTTTCCTGGTGTTGCCCTCCCGGGAACCGTCAGTGGTTTCCGGTCGTTTGGTCGTCGCTTTTGCCTTTTTCTGGCATTCACACTCGGTTGCCGGTGTTCCCGTCAATAGGACACAGACCCGGCTGTTCTTGTTTTTGTTTGGGCGGTTCCCCTTGTGATTTTTTCAGCCCCTGTTCCGTGTTGATAGGGTAAAAACGTTTGTGGTCTTTTTACACCTGCCTTTCCGGTGCCCTGAAGGGGGGGGCGGGTTTCTCTTTTGTGTTTCCTAGTGAGATGGCAGGTTTCTATAGTCCCGCGGGTCATCCCCACAAAACCTTTGTTTTGTTGTGTCGACCCCCCCTTTTTCTTGTTGGCCACTTCCACAAAAACAAAATTACTTGGCGCGGCCCTCGGTTGTTTTTGGCTTCCGGCGCTTTTTCACTGGCGTTACCCCAGGTGTTTAGTAGATGCCCAAAAGTGAACCCCACCCTTGGTCTCACCCTTCTCTATTCCGTCTTCCCCGCCGTGGAGTTTGGTTTTCATTCCCCCTTAATGATTTCCACCCACTTACTCTTGGACCAAATTTGGGATTAGGTTTTGGCAGGCGGGAGTTTTTTGGGGTAACCCATTTTTGTTCCAAACGCTTTTCCGGCATCGGTGCCTTTAGGCGGCCCCTACGTCCTTTTTCTTTTTGTCCGGGTGTTTTCACCCTGTTGGGCGGTTTCACCCAATTGGGGGATTTTTTTGTTCCCTTTTTTTGCTTCTTTCTTGGTTTTTGAACTGCATGTCATGAACTGTCTGTTTCTGCTTGTGTTCGGGGTTGCTCTGGTTTTCCTGTTTCATCTTCCGAGGTCTCGCTGGGTCTCGGGGGGGACCCTTTTTTCGCTTTTGTTTTTTCGCAACATGTGAGGTGGGTGTAACTTTTGATGGGGCCTTGAAGGGCGTGGTATGCAGTTTTGGTGTCTGTCTCCCCCGTGATTTCATTATGTATGGGCCGGCTTTTGCGAGTCTTGTTTTTATTGCTTCTAGTTCGAAATTGTCGGTTGGTTCTTGGACAGTCGACCCTTCGACCCCCCTCTTCCCCCTTTTCCACCCCCAAAACTTGGCGTTTTGCCATTGTGCCTTGTTGTTTTTTTTTTGGTTCTTGGACCCGATTTAAAGTTTGGACTTCTTGGGAAACCTGGCCTGTTTCAGGCTTTTGGGGCGTTCTTCTTGCCGCTTTTTCCAGTTACCGCCGCTGCCTCATTCGCCATTTTTTTTTGTCGTTTTTTAACTTTTTTTGGCGGAGGGTCGCAGGTTAAACCCCGCCCCTTGGATTCTTCTTCGGGGACGCTAGGCGTTGCTTGACAACGGGTTTTTCTTTCTTTACCGCCCCTTGGGGGCAGCACAGGAAATGGTTTGGGCTTTGAACTGTGCGAGTTTTTTTTTATGCGTCGTCCCCTTCTTTCCTTTTTTTTCCTTTTCAGCCTTTTGTTTTTGCGGCCCTGCACCTTCTCCTTTCCGGTTTCAGTATTTCGCTCGAGGGCCCTGGTCATCCAACCCAAAAAGATCGTGGCTCAAAAAGTTCCTTCGCGTGATGGTTGCGTTGTTCCCACTGGTCTTTTTCTTTTGGGTTCGTCCTGACCAGCGGTTCGGGGTCCTTTCCTTTGGGGCTGTTTTTTCCGTTTTACTATATCGCTTAACCGGACCTGAAGAATCACGGTCCACCACCCGCGCCCTGTTCCCTTTCGCGGCTGAAACCTTTTGCCCCCATCTGTTAGTTTAAGGTCGTTTCCCTTTTTTTTGTTTTTTCCCCTCCAGCCCCTTTTTTCCCCACCCCGGAGGGGGCGGGGCAAGAAAAACCCACTTCATTTTTTCCCCTTTTCTTTCCTTCTTCCCCTCACTTTTCGGCTGGTAAGGGGGTTTGTTTTGGGCCTTTTTTCTCTCAAGTGTGAAAACCCGTTTCCAAAAAACCTGTTTTGCTGCCCTCCCCACCTCCTCCTTTAAATTATTGTTTCCAAGGGTTTCAGTTTTATTGGTTTTTTTTCCCCCCTTGTCTTTCGGTCTTGTGACGGTTCAGGCGGTTTCGGGACAGGGTCCCCCCTTCTTTCTGCTGCGCTTTTCCCTTTAATGGATCGTGCTTGAAGGCAGTGGTTGTTTTGTTTTCCCGATGTTGTTTCCTTCTTGCCACGTCTGGGAGCAGGAAGGGACACTTCGTTTGGATCTTTTCCACATGCCGGTACCTCCCCTCTTCTTTCTCTCACGTCTCGCCTTCCAAAATCCAAGGTATGCTCCCGTTTTTTTTTCTCAGAGGCCTTTACCCGGCCTGTTTCTTTTCCAAATTTTCCCCCCCGACCAGACATCACTGGGGTCCCCCCTCCACTTGTTTTTTTTTTTTTGTCTTTCTTGGGCGTTTTTCCTTCCGGACCGGGGTGTTTGGGTGCTGTTTAAACTTTTCTTGCCCTTTTCCTTGGTCCATTTTGTCGTCCACGGGGGGGCAAAAATACCGTTTTCGGGGATGGGGGGTGCCTGTGTCCCCTCCCCCGCTTTCACGTTGTTCAGGGCCATTCCTTTCACAAGTTTTTCATCTTCCCCTTTTTCCGATGTGCCGGCTTTTTTTTTCTTTGCTTGTTCGGGGGGCCCGGAAGTTTGTCGGTCTTTTCGGTCTCTCCCATCAGTTATTTAGTGTATCGCTTTCACCTTCCCCTTCCCACTGTTTCAAGGTTTTTTCAGCAGTTAAGCTGAGTTTCCCAAAAGTGATGTCGGGCGAAGAGGGGGTCCCCTGTTACCGTGTTGTCCGTTGTTTGGTTCCTTCCCCTTCCTGGGTTCCTTCTAGCTTCTCAAACCCTTCTTTTTTTTTCCCTTTTCCGTCGATGGTGGGGGTAACCCCCAACTTCGAGGAAGGGGCTGATGGGGCTTTGCTTTCTTGTGGGGGGAAAGTTGCGCACCCCCCCAGATTGATTGTTGACGATTGTGCCCCCCTGTGGTCCCCCTTCCCGCCCACTTTGTCCCCACCGGTTAGGAATCGGTCCGTTAAAACTTTGAAAATGACCTGAATTTTGGAAAAACCAACTTGCGTAGGCCCCCGGGGTCTATCTTTCCATACCTTCTTTTTTTCTTTTCCCTTGTTGTGGCTTAGGGTATTAGGTTGAAAAATGACGGGCCTGGGTTTTCCGGCCCGCTTGTTCCTTTGGGCGGTTCTTTTGGTGGGTGGTTTTTTTTTGCCGTTTGTACCTTCCAGGTGCTTTTTACTTTCTTCTGATGTTTGGAATTTTGTGGGGGCCCCACCTTTCGGCCACCCCCTTGGAAAAAAACTGCAAATGTTTTTTCCACGGCTTTTTTTTTTCCCCCCGTCTCGGCCTTTGCCATCTTCATTTTATCGATGGTTGTTTCCCCCTTCGTTCTTTCGGGGGGGTTTTTTCAACCCCTGTTGAGGGGTTGGAGTTTGGGGGGCTTCCGTACCATGCTTTATGGGACCAGATTGCGGGTAACCGTTTCTTCCCACAACCACTTTTAATATATCAGTGTAGGTATTGAAGGTGTGCTGTTCGTCTTTCCGGTCCTTCTGGGTTAATGCGTTAAGCAAGACCCCTGGCTCCCTTTTTCTCTATCCCCGTTTTTTCTTGGCAGGCTACGCCTTTGCCCGGTTTCTGCTTCCCGCCCCTTTTTTTTTCTGAGGTTTCCTTGGTGTGAAACCTTTTTTTTTCTTTCCCTAATTTGGGTGTTTTCTTTTTCGTGGTCAGGGACTTTTTTTGAGTGTCAGGACAAAACACCCCTGTCGGTGTGCCCACCCCTGGTTGGGGACCAACGTCCTGCTGGCTTTTCCCCTATGGGGTAACCACCGTTTCGGTCTTTTTTTTTTTCTTGGGCCGACACCAAATCAAAACACCTTTTCTTAAAGTTTTACCGGTTTTCTTGTTTTGCCTGCTGGTTGGCTCTGATTTTCCTTGGCTCTTTCCCCATTTCCTTTTGATAATGACGACGTGGATAGGAGGTGGGGTTTTTTCCCTGTCCCCCCGGGGTTCCCATTCCTTTTCCTTTCCTTCTTTGATGTCCATTAAAGATTTTTTTTGTCTCGGTCCGTTCCCCTCCAATTTTAGTGCGCCCCCCCGGGGCAATGGTTGGGGACCCACTGGATCCCTGCTCAGATCCCCTGCCGTCTTCCTGTTTTTTTTCCCCTTCTCCCCCTGAACGCCCACCTTTTGACCGATCAAGCCTTAGACCCAACTTTTTTTTTGTTTTTTCATTCCCTTTTTTTGTTTATCTCGACTGTTGCAACCTTTTTTGATGGGGATTTTATGGGGTTCCCCGTTTCGCAGCACCTTTTTTCCTGTGTTTCCCCACCTGCGTTTCCCGGTTTGTTTTTTTTTCCTTGTCCCCCCCACACCGGGGGGGCGCAACCAGGAGTTGCTTCTGGGGAATGATAATTTGGACCCTTCGGTTCTTTTTTTTCCTCTTTTTTTTGATTCCCTGTGGGTACTCCACAGGTTATTTTACCTTTGTTTCCCCTATTTCTTTACCTTTTTTTTTCCCGCTCTTATTTGTTTGTTCATTGGCTTTCTGCTTGGGAAGGTAGTTAGTTATTACTTCTCTATGGTCTTTTACCTCCTCAATTGCTTCCCCTTTGGAACCCTGTTTGGAACCTTTCCCCCCTGCCATCCCTTCGCCTTTGGCTGTCTCTTCAAAACCCAGTCGGGTGGCATCAAAGAGCGTTGTTCTTGTTTGGGACCCCCCCATGTCCTTCTTGGTGCTTCCTGTTTGTTTTTGCCTTTTGGGTAAACCGTGCCTTTAAGGGGGGGTTTTTTGGGTACCCGTTGGGGGTCGGTTTTTTGCACAAAACACCCCCCCCAATGGTAAGGTAAAGGTCTGTGAAAAGTCAGGCCGTTGCTTTTCCCTCCCTTTCTTCTTTTTACGCTTTCTTTCTCCCCCTTTTCGTCTCAAAAAGTGCTTTTGGGGGAAGTTTCCGCGGTTTTTCTTTGGACAGGGGGGAACTTTTTCCCCCCACACACCCCGTTCCGACTGTTCTCCGTCGTCGACTTTTGGGTTTCCCCCCCTTCTGCCTTTTTCTTTTTGGCCGCACCTTTTCCCCAACGGTGAAAGAGGGCCCCGTTTGACGGACAACTTCCCACACCATGCGGTTCTGATTGTGCTGATTTTCTATTGGAAAAAAAAAAAATGATCTCGGTTTTTTGTTTTGTGTTTTTCTCCGTTTCAAACTTTGTTCCACTCCCGTTGCAGTATCTGTAAACGTAAGGTAAAAAAGTTAAGGGGCTGGTTCCCCCGGGCCCCCCAATCTGGTTTTAACCCCCAACCATTTTTTCCACGAGTTGTTGTTTTATCTCCTTTTTTTTTTTTTCTCATGACCCTCCTGGTTTCGTTGGACCCCACGGTTTATTTTTGAGTAATCCACCAAGGTTCCCCTGGGCCATGTGTGCCCTTCCAAGGAACATTCGTTTTGCGTTCGAACTTAGCTACGTGGTCCCTCCCAGGTATGTTTGTGAAACCACCCCTCCCTGTTGTCGTCGAAGGAAGGCCGATGAGATGTGGGGGAAGGAGAACTTTCTTCCCCCCGGGGTGGTCCCAAAAATTTTTTCTCTCCCCCAGTCTCGGCAAGACAAAGACCCCCCGGCATTGCCGTTTCTCCTTCCCCGGGTGCTTTTTTTTTGCTTTTATTTTAAAAGGAGCGGACCAAACCCTCACCCAAAACTTTCGGATTCTTTTCCAAAACACTTTCGTTTTTCCCTCCTGGTTTGCCCAACTCTGATGCTCTTCTCAAGTCCCCCACTTCTGATTAGGGGGGTTTTCGTCTTCCGGAGTCCCCCGTGTTTCCCTTCTCGACGGCGCTGTTTCTCTCCTTAAAATTGGGTATCCTTGTGTAACCTCTTTGTGCATCATTTCCACCTTTCCCCCTTTTGGGGGCAATTCCTCTCTCCTACCAATGTCCGGCAAGCGTCTTTTGGGTTTCCTTTTTAACTCATCCCCCCACCAAAATTTGAGGTTATCGACATTTGCACCTGTTTCGCCCGTGCCCCTCGCACCTTCCTCTGCGGGCCCCTTTTGTCCCCAGATGGGGTTCCGGAGTCCCGGTCTTTCTTTTTTCTTGTTTCGGGTTCTTTTTTTCCGCACCTTAACCCGTTGGTTTGTACTTGATTCAGGGGCCCTCCGGGTGTTTTGCCTCTGCCCGGTCTTGTGCCCAGGGTTTTAATTTCCGGAAAAACAACCCACCCCTCTTTTTGTGGGTCCGTGTATCGGTTACCCAAAGTTTTCCCTAGACGATAGGGTTGAAATCCCCCCTTCCCAAAGGTTTTTCCCTCGTTTTCCTCGGCTTTTTTGTGTTTTCGATCTGATCGCCTTGTTCTTCCCGTTAGGTTTTTTTCCGGGGGCCCCCTTAAAAAAAAAAAGTGGCGGCCGCAAAAAACCCACCCGAACGGGTTTTGAACGGTTCTTGGGTCTTTGGGCTCCCCCCGCTTGATCTACCGTCTTTACTTTACCCAATCCCCTTTTGGGGTTTGACATTCTTTTTTTGTATTTTTCCAAGGGCGGTTTCCCTGCTATGGGTTGTACAACGAGACCGTTCCGGTTTTTTGGGCAAAGCCGGTTCCCATTCGTTGTTTCGCTTTTCTTTTTTTTTTCGTGGCCTGGGTTTTCCCTAGTTTTTGGGATTAAATCTTCCTCTTTTTCTTGATCGAACGTTCCACCTCCCCGGCTTCGTGTGGAAAGCGGGACGCCCGATTTTTTGAGTTGGTTTACGTATCCTTTCTATATGACCACTTTTTGTTTCCTGTCCTTTCTCCTGGTTGATCTTGGGTGTTTGTTTTTCTTCCCTTTTTTCTTCTTTTACTTGTCATCGTCCGCCTGGGTGCCTGCATCATTGACAAAAAATTGGTGGGGTGGGGGGCTGGGTTGTTCGGGGTATGGTACCCTTGTGAGTTTTTGCCCTTTCCCCCACCAGCTCCTTTTTTTTACATTCGTTCGGCTTTCGCCTTCTTCTTCCTCCCCCCTCCTTCGTCGCGTGTCCGGGGTTTCGTACATGTGGTTTTTTCAGAAGAACAATTGGAACAAAACACTTTTCGCAACGGTGTGCCCACGGTTCTCCTCCTTTGGTTTTAAGGGTGAGGCGTGGGTTCCTTACCCCCGAGTTGTTTTTTGATCCGGCAAACCTTCCTTCTGTGACCGACCCCCCCCAGGAGGTTTAGTCAGGACGGCTGGGGATGTTGGTCACCCTTGGGCACCCTCGTTCTTTAACTCCCCGATGACAATTGGAAGTCTTCCTTGTTCCCACGGTCTTGTTTTCTGTTGGGTTTTTTTCTTCCCCCCCAAGTTGGGAGCTGGGGTATTTTTTGGGAAGGCTTTGCCATGACTGGGGCTGGTGTTTGGTTCCGCCTTCGGCTTGGGCAGATTGGAGGGTATGGCTTTGTCCTGCATCAGCTTAGGATAAGGAGCCTTTCTGAACTTTGTCTTCGGGCTCGTGCTTGCTAAACCCAGACGTTTCCCCTTTTGGAGTTCCACAAAGAGGAAAACCCCCCTTGGCAGGGTCTTTTTGTTGAGGTTTTTTTCGCGCCCCCCCCCTCCCTCTGTCTTTTTGCAGTGGAGGCGTTTTTTCTCTTCTGTTTGGTATTTTGCGCGTAGGGTTTTGGGGTGGACCGTGCGGCCCTTGCAAAGAAAAGTTTGGGAAAAGGGTGTTGCCCCCCCGTTTTCGTTTCCACTTTCCTTTGTTCGTTTTCCCCATCGTGAACCGTGGCTTTTTTTTATACCCCCCCCCTCTGTCCCACTGTGTTTCTTTTTCCTCCCCTTTTGAGAGGGAACCAGGGGTTTAAGGGGATACTTTTTTGGGCCTTTTTTTTCCCTTCTTTTCCTTGCCTTCCCCCATCCATTCCTTCTCTTTTTATTTATGGAGAGGGTTCTTGTGCCCCCCTTCCTTCTCTTCTTTCCGCGGTTTACGAAAGAACGAGGGGTTAAATGGTTCCACGTCGTGGTGACTTGAATTTGGCTTGTGCGGCAGGGGTGTATTCTGGCGAACCTCTTCCTGGTTTTCCCCTTTTTGGGCTTTGGACTTTTTATAGGCACCGAGGAGTTTTCCTTTCTTATCCCTTCCGATTTTGCACCCGCTTTTTCCTTGTGTTTGTTACGGCCGGGATTTCTTTCAATTCCTGTTTTACCTCGCCCCCCAAGTCTGGGTTTTCGGTGGGACCACGGAACTTTGTCCTCCCAAAAAAAAACCCAAACCCATTTTCACGGGTTTTGGGACGGGGTTCCGTCTGTGCGTCGCCGTTTCTGCGGGGCTCCTGGTTCTCCCTGTTTTCGGGTTGACAGCAAGGTCGTGGATAGGGTTGGCCCTTTTCCCCTTGAGTTAGGGCATTAAGCTGGAACGGTGCTCAGGGGGTTTTTACTTTCCCTGTTTGTCCCCAGGACATTTGATTGAGGTTTTAAAACAACTTGGTTTCCTTTTCTTGTTTGGCCAATTTCTGTCTGTGTGGTGTCCCCATAATGGACAAACCAACTCTGTTCGTGTCCCCGAACTTTCAACCTTCTCTTTTTGGCCTTTTCTATTTAACGGTTCTTCGGGTGACTTTTTCTCTTGTTGTGGGTGCCGCCCACCAACTTAACCCAGATTTTGACCACGTGAACCGGGTCCTGCCAATCCCCGTGTCATGTAGTTTTTTGGCCCCACCACAATTCAAGGTTGACGTGACTTTCTTGACTAGTTTACGGGGCGGGTGGAGGATCGAGATCTTCGTGGGTCATGTCTTCGGGGTTGGGGGGTTGGGGGACGAGTTTTTTTTGCGAGCCTTGTGGCATTTCTCCGGGGGCACTTTTTGGACGTTTGGGAGGAGGGGGGGGCGCTTTTTTTCCACGGGGCTGTTGTTTCCCCTGTTCATTCCGTCCTCTGCTTGGACCTACTTGCTCTTGTACCTCCCAGCCTTTCCCGTTTTTCAGCAGGTGGTCCCCCTCTCTCCCCATGTCAAGTTCCTTTGTTCTGGCCTCGCCTAGATCTTAAAATTGCAAACTTTTTCCTCCTCCGCACCGGTTTCACTTTTGGTTTCTGTTTTTCCTCTTTTCCACTTTTTTGCCGGTTGTTAACAAAACCTCCGAGGTTTCCCTTTTTCTCCCTTCCTGTTGGGGCTGGTTTCGCCAAGGGGCACAAAAATAGTGTAGTAAAGACCTGGTGCGCTAGGTCGCCACCCCCAGCCCCGTTGTCCACTCCCAGTCTACGGATCCCAAGAGCGTCATCCGTCCGCCCCGCTTCTAGCGGCCATTCCTTTTCCAGGTTACTTAGAAATAGAGGGCGATTTCTTTAAGATCTTTTTCAACACAGTCAGATTTCGTCGTCAAGTCTCTTTCGTCCAACTCTCCTCCCTTCCGAGCTTCCCCGGTCTTGTTTTATCTGGTATGTATGATAGTTCACTCAATTTTGCGCAACGTCTTTTGTCCGTTTCCTCCCCATATTTTCCCGCTGATGGGGATCATGGTTGCTTGTTCTGCGTCCTCCCGATTTCCCTTGGGACGATTTCCCCTCCATTTATATCATCCCCCATGAGAGGGATTGCCGCCCAAAAGACCTTCTGTGAAACAGTCGCAGCGTCCGCGATTCTCCACCTTTTTCTCTTCATCCTCCTTGTTTGTTAATTTCAGCCCTGGTGCCTTTCCCTTTTTTCCTGTGCATTCTTTTTCCTTGTCCTAGCCTGTACAGTTTGAAGGATAGAGGATGTGAGTTGCATAGTAAATTTGCACCCCTATCTTGCTCACTTTTTCGCTCCACCCAACCACCAGTTCCCCGGTTCGACCGGGCGTGACCCTCTGTTTCGCTTCTTGCGAATTGTCCTTCCCCGTGATCAGGCCCCCTTCCCACGGCCTGTATCTATTTCCGTTTGTCTGATCCCAGTTCGGATAGCCTCGCTGTTCCTCCCTCTCTCCTCTCTGTTCTACCCGGAGTATTCAGGATCGACAGCGGACGCTTCCCTCCTCTTGACGTCCCTTCTTTTCTGTTTAAGCTGGAGTTGTTCTACTGCTCCTTTGCAAACGGTCTTCACGACAGTTTCTTTTCCCCCTCTGGTGTACCCCTCCTCCCGTCTTGTGCTCTGAATAGAGTGAGGTTAGAAGTGAGTGACGGACGAACAGATCGCGTCCCCGGTTCGGTAGTTTTTCTTTTTTCCACTTACGTATATGCCTCAGGGAGCAATCGTGAGCTTTTCATTTTAACCCAGGTACTGGCCGGTTCCCTCTCATAAAGTCGGCGAGAGAAAGATACGACGAAGTCGCTCCCTCGCCCAACGGTCCCCTGCTTCCCATTCTCCCCTTCTCCTTCAGTTTTCCTTAAAATGCGCAATCTTTCCCTCCGATTTCCCCGTAGCAAGGTTTTCATTCGTCCGGAAGGGAACATGTGCATCCTTCCTTTGACCCCGTTGATTTGGGGTTCACTTGGTTCCAGCGTGTTTTTTTTTTTTATACTATGAACCAAAAGCCGCCTCTCTTTTCTTTTCTCTTTAGCTTCCGTGGATAAGTGGGAAGAGAGTGTTTCTTTGGTTTTCCATAACAGATTCCACCCCTATAGTCAGTTCCTCTCTTTTCCCTGGTGATCCCGTTGCCTTAAGTTCTCCTTCCGACGTCCTACTTCCCTCTAGCATTTTTGACTCCTTTGACTAAAATGAATGAGTGCGCATACGCGACCTTCGTAGCATACCCCGCTCTTTTCTTCGGCCGTTCGGCATCCTTTCCTGGACACGGATCCGGATTGAGGACTGTCGGTCCTTCCACCCACCCAAACTCTCTGACGGATGTGGAAGAATGAGAAAATCCCGCTCGTCTGATCCGTCGAACAGGTCGCCAACCGTGTGCTCTTTCTCTGTCCGGACACTCCCGCTCCCCTTCTTTCCTCGTTAGACCAATGTCCCCAGTATGTCGACCGCGAAAAAGATTTCTTGCAGCGACGCCAATCCCCATGCCCATAGTTGCTTACCCTGATTTTCCCTGCGCCTCCCAGTACCGTCCCTTCTCCCCTCCCCAGTCTTCCTCTTTTTTTTTTCTATCGGCGACCCCTTGGACAATGCGGACAAGCCGTTTTTCCCCTGGACGCGGGTGTGTTCCTCTGTATTGATTTTTCTGAGAGCACGGTATCGTCCTACCCGTCCTTTCTCACCTTCTTCAGCCCCCTTCTTCTTTCGACGTGCCCATATAACCGAATGGGTATAAGTTGACATCCTTGGCTCTTCTACGGAGTCCGCCTTTTCCCCTCTTCAGCAAGTCGAACCCGCTTCGTCTCCCTCCTTGAACGCGCCTCCCTCCCGCTTTTACCTTGTAAGCTACGTGTATGGAAAGCTAACCTCCCCAGTCTCCCCAAATTTGGAAATACCCCCACGGCCACTCTTGAGGCAGCCCTTATCGCACGCGCTTGTTTCTCTCTTTTTCCAGGGTCCTCCGCGCTGATCTTCTGAACCTTGGCGACTTCTTCAGGATAAATAGGTGGATTCCGCCCTCCACGGGCAGTCTGTGATGCCGTTGATGAGTTCATTTTCTCCTCGAGCGTCCTCGACTTCTCTTCTTATTACCTTCCCTTTCTCGATGGTACCTTAGGGTGAGTGTTGTCAGTTTTCCACGATCACCCTCCCCCCCGGGTTTTTATCCTTTCCGTCATCTCCGAATCGCTTCGGAGTCAGAAGAAACCCGCTTCCTCACCCTTCTTTCCCCTTCAGGTTCCTATCGCCCCCTCTCTTGACATAAAGACTCGTCTCCGGCCCCCCATTCCGCGGGTTGTTTCTTTCGATCCTTCTCTCTTGATGCTCACCCCTCTTCTGCCCCCCCCTTGCATGCTCAAAAGACGGACGGTCTTGCACCTGGTAGTTCTTGGTACCGCCCCTCGCCTGTTATTTTT
>Ga0179593_1348551_pt1 | contig 11849 bp, 15 predicted proteins | sample CZODoug2_1_08_16_FD_185931 | JGI IMG/M metagenome (GOLD analysis project Ga0179593, IMG submission 185931) | Vadose zone soil fungal communities from Angelo Coast Range Reserve, California, USA - CZODoug2_1_08_16fungal (PacBio error correction) | ecosystem: Environmental > Terrestrial > Soil >... | reverse complement strand
TGTTACCTGACCTTTCCTTTCCCTGGCTTCCTTCGTTTTTTTTTCTCTTGTTTTCTCTTAGTTTCCTGTGCGAGGTTCGCTAGGCAGTCTTACCTTACTTTTTGTTGCAGTCGGGTTGACCCCTGCAGCGGTTCCTGGAATTGATGCAGAAAGTGTTTGAGCTCTCCTCCCTCTCTTGCGTTTTGCTCATATTTCCCCTCTCGTTTTTTCCGTCTGCCAGCCTTTCCTTCTTTGAGAGCCTTCTTCCCCCGTCACTTTTCCTGCCTCCTGATCAGGAACACGTCTTTCAGTTTTTCCTCTGCCGGAGGCATCCTAGACCATCCAAGTTTAGGGTAAAACAATCCTCCGTGTTCCCTACGACCACCCGCAGGCGTGATTCGCCTTGGCTTTTTCCCTTCTTCTTCAGTTTTGTGTCCCCCCCTTTCTTCTGGTCGGATCGCCAAATCGTATCGACGCGCTTTTTTGCGAGTGCTTTCGCTTGACTGTGGACCTGCACGTTTCAGCCTATTGCGCCTTCAATGTCCAGAGTTCCGCTTTCTCTGTGCGAGAAATTCACCTCTCCTCGCGTCGGGATGACTTGAAACTGCGCCCCCCCCTTTGTGTCTTTTTTTTCCTTTGTTTTGAGTTCTTCTTCGGGACCGAACCAAGTCCCATTTCTTCCAGAATTATGTCCAGGACCCCTTTCACATACCCCCCCCGATTCCTGCCCTTCACCTCACTTTTTTTTCCTTTTTTTGGTTTTTTTTGGTTGATCTTTCCTCGTTTTTTTTTTTTTCTTTTATCGAAACCAATATCCCTCCTTCTTACAAATACCAATTTACGGTCCTTTTCCCTTGAGTAATACATCCGAGTTCCTTAAAATTTCTGTATTTTGTACTTTTCTTGGTTCCCCTCCCCCCCTGAAAAAACACAACCTCCTCCCCTCCCCCTGTGGATTCGTTCTTTTCCTTCCAGATCCCCGCAGAGAATGTATTCTCAACCCTCTCTATATTTCTTTTTGCCAAGTTTCCTCTTTACTACAAGCCGAGAGTATTTTCTTTTTGTCACAGTCACTCCCAGCCATGGGTGTCCCCCCAAATTTCGCGCCTCCTCGCCCCCTTCATGAGAATTGCCTCCCCCTTTCCCCTCGTACTCCCCAGCAATGCATATTTACCCCGATACACTGGTCCCCCAAAAAACACCGCGCCTCTTTGATGAAAGCTAGTAGGCGCCCCACGGCGTTTTTGCCCCGACCAACTATTCTGTCTCCCTGGTCTTCCCGGCCTTTCTTCCCACCACACCTTCCTGGTCGGGCAAAGGACTGCTGGACTTCGCGTACGTTTCTCACGCATTTCCCGTCCGTGGCAGATAGGAAATTCTATGAATTAAGGAAACCGCATCGACTCCCCTCTCTGCGTACCATGTCTTCCGATCCACTTTTTGATACCCCCCCCATCTCCCTTCCGTCTCCCCTGCTGACAAGGATATTAACAGTCCCTCCCACCTGCGATTAGTCTGCCCCTTCGCCCCCTCCGTCTTAATTCAACTTCCTGAGAACCCAAACGCTTCGACCCAAAAATTTAACCCGCCTCATGAGCTCCTCCTACTTGATTGAGCAAGTTCTTTTTTCTTTAGTATGAAGGGTTGACTTCGTTCCTTGGGAATATTTTCTACTTAGTCCACCCACGGAGTTCATTCGTTTGAACTTTCATAAGTGAAACTCCTTTCGTTCAACATCAGCCCAATTTTTTTTTACTTAGTTTATGGGTCCATGTGAAGTTTTTCTTTTTCTTTGCGTGTGCCCCCCCCTTAATTATGTAAAAACAAACCCCTCCATAGTCTCAGAGTCTCCGTTTTTTCTGGCATTTCCTCCTCCCCTTTCGAAGGGCCAGTGGCGCCCATCCTTTTTCCTCTGATTTTGTGCGCGTCGATTGAACAACTTTTTGACGTCCGCTCATTTCCGACTCCCAGTCTCCCCTGAACTCTTGACATTTTTTCCGACGTCGTCGCCTTTTCATCCCCCGAATCCGGAAAATTTCCTGTATTCAATTTTAGCTCCTTTTTTTTTTTCGTTTTACCAGTGCGTCATGTGGCCGGAAAAGGCCTTTCACTTCGTTAAACCTCCGCCCAGTAAATGACGACGCTCCTTCGCGCCCATGTGACGGCCATACGCGACGCATTCTCTTCCTCCTCGTCTCGCCACGATCGTGAGGTACTCCGACGCAGGACAAGCCTTCTCTTTCAGCCTGTTTAGTTTGAAAATAGATCCCAGATCCTCCCCCCCCCGGCGGCGACCCCCCCGCCCGAGAGGCGCGCGCTGTTTGATGGACTTCCCCCCCCCCTTCGAAGAACATCTTTTCTTTTGTTTCTCGTCCCATTTGGAACGCTAAAAAGCGTTACCCTTTCATTCGGCGAACTTATTCCCCCCCCTGAGGAATTGAAATGTTATCTTCCCACGAAGTTTTGCGACACGACTTTAACCCCACTGCCGAGGTCCTCCTTTTTTTTTCGTTTCTGTCCCTTGATCTCATAACCACCTCCAACCTCGCCGACATCCACTCAGCGTTTTTTTCTTCTTGCCTTTTTACTACGCGATATTGCGGGAAGGCCCTATTGACCCCACTGGTGCGAGTGAGAAGTTGGGAGAAGTGACTTTTTACCCTCTCCCCCCCCTCCATTTCCCGCTACAACTACCCCCGAGACCATCACTCCGTCCCGGCCCAAACAGCGCCCTCTCCCTCCGCCCTCGTCAGTTTGTAAAGAAATACCCCCCCCCGGCCCCCCTCCTTGCGTGACTACGTCTAGGCATGAAAACTTCTGCTTATCCTCCTCCGTTTTTTTTTAGAGCCTTTTTTTTTTCCCCTTCCGACGCGCCTCGGACGGCCTGGCGGGGCTGTGAATTCTGACCTCTGCCGTCTCAGGTCGTCGCCCCCGGTGCCGGGAGTTCTGGACCTTGGACCGGAGGATAGTGCTCTAATTTCGTGGGATTACTTTGGGACCCTTGTCACAGAACGCGACCAGGTTTTTTGATCCCCCCTATAGCTCAGTCTATCTTCTTCCCTACGATTACACGCTGTTGGCTGATTAGATCTGACGTAGAAAGGTACTCCTTCCCCCCTCTCCGCGGCCCCTTTTCCTGGCCCCCCCCTGGGTAGAACATCTATGCCGTCTTTTTTTTGCGCCCATCCGTTTTCCTTTCTTTAATCTCTTTTGGAACGTCGCGATCTCCTTTCCCCAGACCCCTTTTTCTTCTTTTCTTTCCCTCCTCAATCTAATGGATTTCTTACTTTAGTCGAGTTTTAAGGACAAAACCCGCTCTCGCGCGCTTCTTGATTTTAGAAGAAGGGGGGTCGGACTGCGTTAGGCGAGTTGTTTGTTAAGTTCCTTCCAATTACCTTCTTTTTTTTTCTTGGCTTTCTCCCCTTTTCGCCCTGTGGTTTCCCCTGCCGTCGCGCTCGATGCTTCTCTTATGGCCGGTCGCGACATTTTTTTTCTCTCCTGCCGCGCTTTTTGAGTCGGTTCTGAGCCCGCTTTTTAGTTGACCTGGTCCGCACGGTTCGTTCGTGCCGTTCCTCGCCCGGTTTACTAATCCTTCCCCTTTTCTTTTAGTTGCCTCGACGCCCCATGCTTCTCTCTAGCATTGAGGTAGCGCGTTCACGTGACACGTCTTTTTTTCCCGCAACATTGTTTGCGCAGCAACTCCTGCGTCCCCAGACAATTACATTTTTCCCTGTCCGTAGTAGCCATGAGAGAAATCCCTCCCTCCCTAAGCCTCCCGCTCCTTTCTTCTTTTTTTTACCGTGTTTTTTTGGGTGAGCTCATCTTGTTTCTTCTTTTCGAGCGGAGACCTCACAACCCCCAAAAAATGTGAAGTCGACACCCTTTTACCTATTACGAAATGGTACTGTCTGTTCTCCCCCTGAGTTCCCTCTTTCCAAATGGTTTTCTTTCCCCCCTCTTTTGATACGTTCTAAACCTCCTCGTCCTCCCCTTTTAGAACGACGATCTGTCAGATTAGATCATGATTACTTCGGTTTTTGTTCGTCCGTTTTTTCTCTCACTCGTGATAGTCTATGTTGCCAGAGCGTATCTTTTTTCCCTCTCCGTGGGGACGGTTTTCCTTCTTGCCGCTTCTCTTTTGTTATGTGGAGTCATCCTAATAATTCATGTATCTTAATCCGTTCCGATCAGATTCCTATCTTCCTTCTTTCTTTTTTTTTGCCTCTCCGGGCAGAGCAGAGACCGAATGGATGCGACACGTTTTCTTGAAGAGTTCTAATTTTTTTTTCCGTCACACTTTTGGCCCTTTTTGAACGTGCTTTCTCTTCTCATCCCCTCACACCCCCATTCGTTAGGTAAATTTTATAGCCTCTGCACCTTTTTAACCGCATTCCTTATTTAGAATTGGGATTCAGACTCATTTCCTTTTCCCCCTTTTTTTGGTTTCCTCTCCCCCCCCCTCTCGCTGCTTTTATTTTTTTCAAGGTCTCCCGAGAGGGAAATTTTTACTGCGTCGCTGCATTTGTCCAATAGAGAAGCATTTCTTTGTTGGAGCCCCCCCCTTCTGCATTCCTCTTCTGATAGATTCTTTACGATAAATTCTCGCACCATCTCTTTTTTTTCTTCGCAGTGGGTTTATTTTTTTGGAGGAGGAACCCTACCACACAAATTTCCCCATCCCCAGAATTCATGGAAGTGAAACAAGACTTGCTCCAACTACCCTCCCACTCCCGTTTCGAAATTTTGAATTTGTACATTTTTTTGCATCTTTTCCCCCTCTGTTGTTTGAAGAGTGATGACCCCTTACCACTTACCAAAAAGGAATGTGTGATGGTTTTGTGGTTTTTGCTTCTTTGTCTGTTTTCTTTTTGGGGTTGTTAGGTTTCATAATACCTGTTTCCTTAAATATTCTTCTTGGTCAAGAATTTATTCTTTTAAAGATGAAAACACACCCACCCCGCGCAACAAGCGCCCCATTGTTGCGTTTACCCGTAGTCTTCCCTCGTCCTGATGCGCTTGTCATTTCCTCCCCGCTCGAGTGTTGTTGCACGACTTATTCCCCCCTCAGCTTTCAGGCCGGTCCCTCCCCCTTCCCCTTCAACCCATTCCGCGGATTTTCCCTCCTTCCGACCAGCCGCTTTTCTCTATGTGGCCCTCCTTTCCCCCTCTCCCAAGGTTAAAAAAATACGAGATGACGTGACCTTTCTCGTCGAGAAACCCTATTCTGGTTTCCCCCTGAACCCCCCCCCCGTGACAACTCTTGATGAACTTGTCTCGCGGCACGACTTTCGTCCGACCTTCTCTTCCCACTTTTCCCCCGTTTTTCGTCGTTTTCCCTCACCCAGGAGAGGATATAGTTTTCCCCCCTCTCTTCCCCCCCCGTGAACCCCATCAGAAGAAATCTAGTGTACCCTGATGAAGCTTCCCATTCCCCCCCCAAAGGATTGGTTAGTCAAACTCATTTAAACTGGTCTTTGCCAACATGTCTTCCCCCCCCGTACCTGCACCCCCCAATGCACTGTAAAAGGATCTCTGACCGCGCCTCTCCCCCTTTCATGAACTACGTTTAAACCCGATCGAACAAAATCCTGTCTCCTGATCGACTTTCTACGTCCGTTTCCTTTTCCTGAACTTTACGGACTCTTTCGTCTGCATTATTTCGCCATCTCCCCCAACACCTTAGTTCACTTCGAACTCATCGTTATAATTATTACGTGACTAACATACCTCCCCCTTAAATTTAGTTCTTTTCCCCCTTCCGTCGGAGTTGATAGTTATCCCCTCTTAGGGCTAATACCCTTCCAATTTTAGTCAAAACACCCTGAGTCCCTGCTCTTTTACTATGGCCCCTTCTCCCGTCCGTCAGGTAGATGAATGGCCAAGGATGGGCTCCGACGTTTCTCTGCACCATGACTTTGAGTTATTGCGTTGTAGTGACCTCCAGATTCCCAATTGTGTGCGCGTCCGCAGTTCCTTGTGCATGACCGCGGGCCTTTGCGTATTCCCCCTTTTTTTCCTTTTTTCCTTTTCTTTCCTCTCCCACTATGCACGTCTCCCCCTTTTTAACGATTATCCAATCAGACTTCCTCTTGGACGCCTTTCTCCCCAGTGCGCATGTTTCCCAAACGAAAACTTTTTTTCCTTTTTGTGAACCTACCCCTTCCTGCGCCTTGCGAAAAAGTAGCGAGCAACAGCGACGCAATCTCTCCGCACGGTCTTTCCCGAACTGACGTTCCGGAAAAGCATTTTCCTGACTATTTTTCTTCGCTTTCGGTCCTTCCACAACTCCCCTACGCGATCCTTCCTTCCTTTCCCTTCCGCCCTCCTCGCGACTCTGGCCCTTAAGGGGTCCTTCACCCTACCTGAATACCTCAGTATTGATTAAAGGCACAGTCCATACCACCGCGTACTCAACCCTTCTCTTGCGAAAAAGGATTTCAATCGGTGTTCCTAAAGGTTTTTCTGTCCGATGGTCGTCCAAAGAGCATAGGTAACGTGTGCCAGCGAAGTTCTCCTTTCGTCCCGGTTAGACGTTTCCTCCCTCAATCTCCGACCAGCACGTGGGTCATCGTTCCGGCTATCTCTTAGAGACTTTCCCTTCCCAAAATTGTTCTTTTGCTAAGGAAGTCCCCAAGAAATCAAAACCTAAGTCTACAAATATCAAGAGGGACAAGTTCCCCCGTCCATCCCCCCCCGGTCCAAGTCCCGAAGAATAGTGAATAGAGAAGCCCTCGTCTCCTTTGACCTTTCGTCTTCTTCTACTTCTTACGCACCCCCCCCCTCCCTATCTTAATCTTGTTGTTGTTGTCTGTCTTCTTGTCGTCTTCTCCATGCCGGGAAGGGGGCCACATTCCGTTCCCAGGACCCAACCACGTGGGCTGGGGAAAAAAAAACACAGTGGACGGGACACATATCACATGTGGGGGGAGTTCCACTCACGGGGGGGTTTGGGGTTCACCGACCAGTTGTGTTGCTTCGGCGGCGGGTCTGCTGGAACGCTGCGGCTCGCATGAATCGAGGCGGGCTCTCTTTTTGCCGTTGGAGCGGATTCCTGGCTGTACTCTAGTTTTTCTTCGTGGTGAGGTTAGGTTCGGAACCTTCCCTTCGACCCTTCCTTTGGGGGTTTTGTTTTCTGTAACAAGCCCGTCCTCCCCTCCGAGTCTCGACTCTCCCCTCTTCGTGTCTTTCACGATGGAGATGACGTAGACTGGTTGCCCGTTGCCCCCCCCCGCGAGCCTTCTCCTTTTCCCCCACCGGTTGTAGTTTTCTGTCCTTGCCTCCCATTCGTGGCGTCCTTTCATAATGCGAGGGTGCTTACGCCGAGATCGTCCTGAGGCCTTTTTTCTTCTTCCTTTGTCTCCTCAAATATTGGCTTCTCCTGTCCTCTTTTTTTTTGGAGACCAGATCTTCGTATATTTTTGGTTCCAGGCCCCTGTAATTTGAGGTTTCTGTCCTGGCAGTCAAGAGTCCCCTCTTTGACTGCGTCCCCTTTTCTTTTCTCTGAGTTTCTTGGTCCCCCCTTCACGATGCGTCTCGGAGCTCTCTGTCCTTTTTCCATTTCTCTCGAGAGACGGGAATTTTGCTTCTTTTCCGCTTTCTTTTTTTCACATGACGCACGGGTTCTGTGCGTCCGGCCTTCTCTTTTGAAACTTCTTCCATCCGAATTTGGCTTCGACAGTCCGGCGGAATGACTTCCTTCTTCCGCGTCATCGGCCCCCTTCCTGTGGAAATGAATATGAGTCCTCACTCCCTTCAATTCGTTCTCCCACAAACCAACTCTTTCTTGTGGTCGACCTTTTCCCTGCTCCTGAGTCGCAGATTCCCCCTTCCTCCTCCTCTTTCAGAAGCGGGGTTGGTTTGCGCTCCTGGGACTTTTTTTTATCCCTAGTCGGGCAGACTTTCCCCACCCAAAAATTTTGAAGGTTGAAGGACCCAACCCCTAAACTTGTCTCTTTTTTTCGCCCTCTCACTGTTGACCAAATGATGTTAAGTTCAAGTGTTGCCCCCTTTCAAAATAAAATAAGAAGTGATAGGAGATGATTTATACCAAATGATATTAGATGAGTACGAGATGAGTTACTCTTCGAATTAGAATAGTTTTAGAGTTAGTGTAAGAGTAAGAGGGTATAGATAGGGAGTGGGGGGGGTGGGGGATCCTTGTGTCTGGGGGGTAAACAAAAAAAAGTTGTGGGGGGGGGGGGGACGGTATGGGTGGGGCGGGGAGGGAGGGGGTTGAGGAGGGGGGGCAGGTGGTGGGGGGGGGGCGGGTTCTGTTTTGGGGCTTTGGGTGGATGGGGGGAGTTTTCTTGGGTTGGGTTGGGGGGGGTGGGGTGGGGGGTGGGGGGGGGTTTGGTTGGTTTCGGGATGGTGTGGGGGGGAGGGGGGGCGGGGTCTCTTTGGGGGGGGGGGAAAAAAAAAAAAACAAAAAAAACAAAAAAAAAAAACAAAAAAAAAAACCAAAAAACAAAAAAAAACAAAAAAAAAAAAAAAAAAGCGGGCGGGGCGGGGGAGGGTGGGGTGGGTGGGTGGGTGGTTGAGGGGGGGGGGGAGGGGGGTTTGGGAGGGGGGGGGGGGTTTTTAGAGGGGGGGGGGGGGGGGTTGGGTTTTTTATGGTTAATTCTTATTTGGGGGGTTGGGGGTGGCGGGGAGGGTTTTGTTTTTTGGTGGGGGTAGGGCGCGGGGGGGTGTTTTTTTTTAGGGGGAGGTGTTCGGTTGCGGGTTTTGGGGCCGTTTTTTGTTTGTTTGGGTTTTTTTGGGGGGGGGGAGGGGGGGCGGTTTTTTTTTGTGGGGGGTTTGGTGGGGGGGTCGGTCTGGGGGGTGGTCTCGGGGGTTGGTGCGAAAAAACACAAACCAAAAAAAAAAACAAACATGTTTTTTTTGGGGGGTTGCTGCGGGTTAAGGGGGGGGGGGGGTGGGGGGGGGGGGGGATTCTTTTTTTGGGGGGGGGGGGTGGATGGGGGGAGCGGGCCTATTTTGGGGATGTTTTGGGTGGGGGGGTGGGGGGGGGGGGGTGGGGGGGGGGTGGGGTGGGGGGGCGGGGTGGTGTTTATTTAGTGGTGGGGGGGGGTTGGTTGGGGGGGGGGGGGGGGCGGGGGGGGGGTTGGGGGGGGGGGGGGGGGGGTGGGGGGCTTGTTGGTCGGTTTTGCGGTTCGTTGTAGGGGGGGGGGGGTTTGGTTGGTGGGGTTTGGGAGTTTTTTGTTTCTGTGTTGGGTTTCGTTGGGTTGGAAGGGGGGGGGGGGGGGGGTGGGGTGGGGGTTGGTGGACTGGGGGGGTTTTTGGGGGGGGGGGGGGGGGGGGGGGGGGTTTGGGGGGGGGGGGTGTGTTTTAGGGGGTGGTTGGTGCGGGTTAGGGGGGGGGGGGGGTCTATTTTTTTTGGGGGGTTTATTGGTTTGGGGGTGTTTGGGGGGGGGTTTGTTGGGGTGTGGGGCCGGGTGGTGGGGGGGGGGGTTGTGGGGGTGAGGGGACCAGACGCATTTTTTCGGGTGTTATGTTGGTGTTGGGGGAGTTGTTGGGGGAGGTTTTTTTTTTTGCGTGGGGGGGGGGTGGGGGGTGTTTGGGTGGGGGGTGGTCGGGGGTGGGTGTGGGCTTTTTTTTGGGGAGGGGGGGGGGTTTTTTTGTTGTGGGGGGGGGGGGGGGGGGTTGGTGGTGGGGGGTTTTGTGTTTTTATTGGGGATTTTTTGGGGGGGGTGGTGGCTTTTTTTGTGATGGGAAGTTCCGGGCGGGGGGAGGTGGGGGGTTTTGTTTGTGGGGGTCTTTTGGGGGGGGGGGTGGGGGGAGTGGTGGGGTGGGGGGGGGGGCGGGGGGGTGTTGGGGGGGGGGGTCGGGGGGAGCGGCCGGTGGGGTATTGTTGGGGGTCTTGGTTGGGGGGGATATAAGATCGGGGGGATGGATTAGTGGGTTGTTTTTTGTGGATGAGTTGGTTTTTGTTTTTTTTGGGGGATTGCTTTTTAGGTTTGTTTTTTGTTTTGTGGGGGGGGTGTTGGTGGGGGGCTGAGGGTGGTGGGGGTGCGGGCTCTGTGGGCGGGGTTTTTGGGGGGTGGGGCGTCGGGGGGGTTGTGGGTGGGGTTGGGGGGGAGGAGCGATTTTCGTTTGTGGGTGGGGGGTGTGGTGGGGCAGGTTATGGGGGAGGGGGGGGGGGGGGGGGGAGTTGGGGGGGCGGGTGGTTTTTGGTGTGGGAGGGGTTTTGGGGGTGGTGGGGTGACGATTCTTTGTATGGGTGGTGGGTTTTGGGGGGGGGGGGGGGGGGGTGGGCGTTTTGGGGCTGGGTGTGGGGCGGGGCTGTGGTGGGGGGGGGGGGGGATATATTTTGTTTGGTGGTATATTGGGGGAGGTGTTTCATTTTTTTTTGGTTTATGTTGGGCGGGGCGGGGGGGGGTAGGGGTTTTGGGGGGGGGGGGTGGGGGGGGGGGGGGTTGGGGGGTGTGGATGGGTTCCGGGGCGGGGGTCTGGGGGGGGGGTTGGGGTGGTTGGGTAGGTTGTTTTGGGGGGGGGGGTGGGTTTGTGTTTTTTGGTGGGCGGGGGGGGCCTAAGGGGGGGGGGGGGGGTTAGGGGTTGGGGGTGGGGTGTGGTGGGGGGGGTGGGGGGGGTGGGGGGGGGGGGGATCCCCAAAAATAATAAAGCAATAGTAAAAACAGTAAAAAACAAACTGAATATTTAGATTTGATGTATTTATTAGAATTTTATATTAGTGAATAGTGCTCTAATTTTAATATAACCCCCCAAAACAAAAAAAAAAACCAAAAAAGAAAAAAAAAAAACACAACACAAAAAAAACAAAGAAAAACAACAACAAACCAACCAACAAAAAAAAAAAAAAAAAAAAACAAAAAAAAAAAAAAAAATCAAGTTCAAAAAAAACACAAAAAAACAAAAAACACAAAAAACACCCAGAAAAAAAAAAAAAAAAACAACCCAAAAAAAAAAAAAAAAACCAAATCCGGTCAAAATAAAACCAAAAAAAAAAAAAACCCCCAAACCCGAAAAAACCCAGGTTGTGTGGTGTGTTGGGATTTGGGTGGTAAAAACACACCAAAAACAACACCAAACCCCCCCCCCAACCATAAAAAAAAAAAAAAAACAACCCCAAATAAAAAAAACACCCACCCCCCCCCACTACCCCCCCCCTACAACTGTGGGGTTTTATGTGACGTTTTGGGGGGGGGTTTTTTGTGGTTGGGGGGGGGGGTGGTTGGTTTGTGGGTGGTTTTTGGTCTTCGTGGGTTTCCCCCCCAGCATGCATTCGAGGAGGTTTGCATGTGTTTTCTTAGATAGTGGTTCTCCTCTCTTGGTTTTAATTCTTTTTCCCTTTCGTGACTCTAGATTTTTTAGGATGTTTCCTCGTGCTGACGTCTCTTTTATTCCGCGCTCAATCTCGAATTTTTCGACGAAGATCTTTTGCCCTCCTTTCCGTTTCGCGCCAAAGTTGTTTGTTTCTTGTTTCGAACGAGTCCATCTTCTTTCTCCCATCGTTTCTGGACTTCCTTCCCGAATTGCCGAATCGATAATTTCCGCCCTGGCTCTTCTTTCTTTTAGCGTAACTTTCAGCCTGTTTCTTGTGATCAGAGCGGGGGCTTCCTGCTAATAGATACCGTTTCGACCCGGTCTTTGAAGAGCGCGGGGCGCAATTCACAGCTTCCTCTCTTTCCTCTTAAATTCTTTTTTCTTTTTCTTTCTCTTCTCTCGGTGGGTCCTTTCCCCCCCCCCCATGACAATGATACCTCGGAATACTCCCCCTCCCCAGTTAGGGCTCTTCTAGGATTCCGGTGACTGCACCCCAGACCAAATTCCACCTAATTACCCTCCCTTTTCTTAACCCTCTCTTCCCCCCTCCTCCTCCCATTCAGTAAATGTCTTGGTAATTTTTTCTTTTC
>Ga0179593_1268446_pt1 | contig 11849 bp, 14 predicted proteins | sample CZODoug2_1_08_16_FD_185931 | JGI IMG/M metagenome (GOLD analysis project Ga0179593, IMG submission 185931) | Vadose zone soil fungal communities from Angelo Coast Range Reserve, California, USA - CZODoug2_1_08_16fungal (PacBio error correction) | ecosystem: Environmental > Terrestrial > Soil >... | reverse complement strand
AGCACGGATTTGTCCCCGGATGTTAGTTATTACAGAAGCCTCGGCGAATAAGAATTATCCCCTAAATCGGAACAAAGTTTTGATTTTTTTCCGCTGCGCACCGACATATTTGCCTGTAGAGTCAAGCCCTGAATTCTTGGAGCCCCGGACTCCCTTCCTTGGGGTTTTCCCATTGTTTCCCTTCTGGTGTTATTTAATACTCCCTCTCTCGCCTCTCCTTTCACCGCCGGCAAAACTCCTTGCCTGTATTTAGAAAGTCGTTTCATCCCATCTAAATTTTGCATAGCAGCATTGGATTTGAGCAGGCAGTACAAAGACCCTCGACATCTCATACCCCTTTTTTTTTTACGATCGTGCCTTTGTTTTCATCTTCGTTTAAGTCCCCTTCGTACGCTGAAAGCCCAGCTTCTGCCCCAAGGTTGACCTGTGCCTGATGAACTCTCCCGAGCCCTACCTTAGATTTCACTCTTCGCTTTTGAGGAAGGCCTTGACAGCCTGCCGTCCGTGCTTTTGACAAAATGACCCTGTGGGCTTTCGAGATTTGGGTTTACACTCGAAGCCACCATCAGACATGCGGTATTCGCGAAAGAATTTTTCCACGCGTAAGTTATCCCCCCCCTTTCCATAGATAAGCTTTATTACCGTCCACTTTCTGCGCATAGATCGTTTGTCTGTTCCACCCCCCCCCAAAAAATGATTTTTTCGTTCACGAACTTAGTCCCCGGCTCCTTCCATCCTTCTGAGTCCCGGGGCCCTGCTGGTTGGGTTTTCTGGCCCGTCGTTCTCCCCCTCACACTTGTGTAGCCCCGCTCCACTCGATAACCTTTCCAAACATGTTTTCCCTCCCTACAGTAGCACTTGTTTTAGAATACATAGACCCCGTGACTGCCTTAGGGCTGTATATTGCTTCCCTTTCTTCCTTTATGTTTTTTTTTTTTCTTCTTTTTTGGCCGAGCGCCCACCCGCCCCCCCCCTGGTTCTTTTTGCTACACGCCGCCGGGCTTTTCACAATTTTTGGAACTTTTTTCTCAAGCCAACCCTCGCTTTCCCTCGTTGCAGCTGTATTTTGCAGGAGAGCAAGTTTCACAATTTTGTGCTTTTCATGCCCGAGCGGGCACCGATTGTCTCGACCAGAAGATTTTTCCCTTCACGCGAGAGCAGACTTCCGTCGAGTTGAGCTGTCCCTTCCCTCAAGGGTTAACGTGGAAAGTTCGCTCGCTGCGAATTTCGGAGTGTCGAAATTCGTTCTTCCTTGTTGCCCTCCGATAGTGATGACCATGTTATAGCCGTTAAGCCCCCTTAGAAACACCCTCTTGTGCTTATGGTAATTCTCGGACACCAAATCGTGATGGAAGGTTCGAAGGGAAAAGTAGTTATCTCTTATTTCGGTCCCTTTCTTTGACCAGAACTTTTGCAAGAAATAGACGCTTCTGCTTTTCCTTCAAAGGGAATAGCATGCTCTCTGAGAAGCACTCCTCTGGCTGTCTTTCTTTGTCATCGATCCTCGGAGGACTCCGGTCTCTGTTTTCATCTCTCGTTGGAGCATAGCTTGCACGAGAACTCTTATCTCGTGTTTTGATACACACTCGCTTTTTTTTATCTTGCGTCTTCAATATGCTCCCTCGAAAATCACGCCTCCGCCTTAAAGGTGACCCCTGTGGTAAGATCGCCCTTCAGCGAAATGACTGTATCTCCACAGATTCGTCTTTTGCGCTCCTTGTCAGGTGTATGACTACTCTAGCGGTATTTTTCCGATGTTCTTTAGACCCCCTTTTCGTCCTCCCTCTCCTTTCTTCCTTACCATACCTCATTCCTCCAGGCTTAGGATTTTTATAGACGAATTACTTAGATCCTGCGCATGACGTCGGTCCGCTCCTCTGTTCTCCTTTTAAGTCAATTCGCTCACAGGATCTGTTCTGCCCCGGGGTTTGCTGTGCGACCGCGTCTCGAACAGGACAGTGGCTTGCGAGACACCCATTGCGAGGGGAAAAGCACCTGGCCTTACCTTTTTCCACAGTTCCGCTCTGTCCGCGGGTCCAATCTCCCCTAAGCAAGAGCTATCCTTGTACCCCTCGAACAATAATCAGTGCCTGCTGAAAGATGTTCCTCAATTTCCTGCCCACAACATCCTTTTCCTCTCCTCTTTTTTTTTCCTCAGAGTTTTGGCCCATCCTTTGGCCTTCCCTCTTTCGCCCAATTTTTTTTCCTGTCTGTCTGGTCACACGGCCAAGGAATGACACCCCCGCGCCGCGTGCATTCCCGCGCTTGAGCTGTGCCAACAGTAACGGCATAGATCCGGTTGTTTCACAAACTGGCTATGTTTCCCTTTGGAGTGCGGAATGCTTTTGTCGCCTCCACCTTTTCGAGGCTCGCTGAATGTTCCCTTCTCCGTATCTTCAGATATTCTCAAGCGAAAGCGACTTTGCCTCGTCATGCCTTCGCCCATTTTCTTAGCCTTGCCGATGCCGGCCGCTTAACCTCAGAAATCCACGGAGTCGAATCCCACTAGTATCTTTTCGTGATATAACGCTCCTCTCTTTTCCCCTGAACCCTCTTTCGAATTTAGCTTCGATCTTCTCGGCGCGCTTTCAATTAAAACTGCATGCGTAGGCCATGTTCGTCAGGACCCGACCGGATCTCGGGTTGAAGTGTTTCCAGGCACGGCCCGTCCTCACGAGTCTCGGCTTCCCTCTGTTCGCACCACATTGCCGCTTTTAGGATATCTCCCTCTAAATCCCAATTCCCCCCCGTCCGTGCGATGGTGCTGTTCAAAGTGGCAAGTCTAGTCTCTAGATCCGGTGCCATACCCATTCCCTCCCCGGTACTTTTACGACGCCGCCGTTGCGCTGATTGTCCAGCTTAACGTCCGTACTTTGTTGACCTACTCCCTCCCTACCCAGTTATTCTCTTTTTCTAAGGCGCTTTGTCATGTTCGGCCCAAACCTATCCCCGGCCAACTTATCAGTATGTCTTCGTCCTTCCTAATTCTGAACGTCTCGCCGGCGTCAACTCGCGTTACCCCTTTATTAATGGGACCCGAGCCCCCTCGCCATTTGGTTCCGAAGGCTTGAAACCTCTGTTACTTTTGAACAATCCTGCTTGGCCCCGTCGGCTAGTCACAACCTTTTTCTGAGCGATCCAAATACACCACATGTTTTATCAGCTTTCAGCCCAGTTCTTCCCTCCTCGTCGTTTCAGGGTTGGATTGGATTATTCAACAAAGTCAGCTTTTCCCAGGCACTGGTACTCATGTCGTCCGGGGTCGGCTTATTTTTTCCCAATGGCTGACCTTTTAGATTGTTTTCTTATGTTTGCTCCACGGCTGTAAGACTTTCACGCTAATCCCGAGATTATTTTTCGCGGGACACAGGCCGGGTTTCCTGCGTCGTGCCAGAGTTTTTTCCTGAAGTTTTAGGCTTTCCCTTTTCCTTTCGCCAAGGTCCCGGCAAACTCCAAAATCCCAGCTCCCTTTTCTGCAAATTACCTCTCGGCCTTTCTTGATATTCCAGCCAATCATTACTGTTTGTTGCTTGGAACCCGACAACCCGGGTCTAGGACGTCTTTAAAGAATTCCAATCCTCTTTTCTCCCTTCCGGCTCGCGCTGCGTTGATTCGGGGGTCGCATTTTGATTGTGGGTATTGTCGTTTCTTTCAAGCGCCTTTCTCCTTCTCCTGCCGGTGGGACGCACTCTGGATGGAGAGAGTCATAGTCCCACGAAAACTAGATCACGACCTTCATCTTCCGGCGCGGTTCTTTGATCCGCCTCTGGTCCATTTGTTAGGACTTTCTTTTACGTTGGACGTTTTAAACCTTTCTGAAAAAATCCCAATCCCCTTCCGGTTCTCCTAGCTGTCGAATGGCTGTTCCCCCCCCCGTTCGCCTTCCGCTTTTCGCTGACAGGCGTAGATGATCTCCGCTAGAACTATTCCCAGGGGGTAGAGCTGAGTAGGCCATCGCGAATGCGACTAGCTTTTAAGTGGATTCCAAAATGGACGCCCTCAATTACAAGACCTGGCCATTTTGCTTGACCATACGGACTACTTTCTTCCCCCCCAGAGCTTTCGACTATGTCTCCTCGGTTAATCTCATAATGTCGGCCTGGACAAAAAAATCCTCTTTCTCGACAGCTTTGCCTTTCTTTCGGCAATCACCTCATTCTTGTCCGCTTCATGAAATAGCTCGGGCAGTCGTTCCAAATTTAGAAAGGGAGTTCTGAGAAGATTCTTACCCCCGCTACTTAGCGTGTCTAGATTCGAGACTGTCCGAGGCCGATGCCGCTTAGTTTAACATTTTTCCCTCGCGGCCTAAAGTCTCTCTTCTTCTAGGGTTTTTCCCGTTTTTCCTTGTCCCCCAGGGGACGCGCTTTTTTTTCAAATGCTGCTCCCTTTGTTATCCTTACGGTAATCCGTCTACCTCAACCTCCACCGTATGTGAGTTTTTCTCCTATTCAGGACCTCGTTTCCCTCGACATTAGTTTCACCTTTCGTACCCGGTCCTTCTACATTTTACCGTGCGACACCACGAGTGCCTGCGACCACCTCATGGCAATGGGTCTCCGTGGGATTGTTGTCGGACAATTTCGTTTTAAACTCTCTTATCATCACTCGACTAGTCTTAACACCCGTCTGTCGGACGACCAACCAGGTGCCGCCAACGCCATTCCACAGTTTCCACCATTTTTCTGACCGGCCCATCCGAGCTCCGGTTGAGACGGTAACTTACTTCTTTGATTGGCGATGTTGTCCCGGCCCGATATTCTCCCTTACGACATCAGCAACTTCCTTTTCGGGTTTGACGTTTTTCTGAATGCATTTAAATGATGCCCATGTCCTTTTTGCCGAAATCGCGTAAATGTTCCAAATGACCCCCTCCCTAGGACCCTCCCAAGTCCGCCGATCGGATGACTGATCCGCTATTGGTCTTTTTTAACCTTCCGGGGTTTTTTTACCCCGCTCCCCGTGCTATTTCTCAGTAGAAAGAGGTTTCGAGCGCGGGCAGAGCTCCCCGTCCTCAGATTGACAGCTCCTTTTAACAGAGACTTTTTCCTTCCTTTCCGGCTTTTTAATCTCTTTGTCGAGCTTTAGAAAGTGCTGACTTTTCCCCCGTTTTTTGAAGCATCTAGGCCTTATACCGACCCTCCACATTTTCTCCGACTTCCCAGAGATGTTTCCGTAGAACTTATTTTTTCAAGCCCACACAGTGTTTGGGGCTGCTTTTCTGTGAGTGTCCAATTGCTTCTCGCCCGGGTCCCTCGCCTCTTATCCATGCTACTTTCCCTTCGGCAAACGCTTCTGTATTTCAGAAAGGGCCAGCGGAAAGCTTCCTCACCCAGGCAATCTTCCGCGTACTTACCGCCCGCACATCGACTCTAACCTCCCAATCTGCGTGTTCACTGGAAGTTCCCTACTTCGACAGCAGCTTCTCAAGAAGGTTCCGTTCTTGAATGTCAGAAACGATCCCGGAAATTGATGTCGTGATATTCTTTTGAACTTCAGCTGAGCGTGGAACGTGAGAGTGCACCGGAAAGAGATTCAGACGGCCTTTTTTCAATTCCGCGCCATTCCCAATCTTCGAGGGACTTTGCCGTATTCTCAATAGCTGACTAGTACGCTTCTTTTCCCCGTCACTTTGCTGCGCATACCGCGTTAGTTTTTATACCCACACAGAAAACTGCGATCATTTAACCCCGAAATAGCCACCCGCTGTTCCGTCCCCTTCCAGTTCGCTGAGCCTCCGTGGCGGACGTTTGGCGTTCTTTCCGCTTGCCAACCCTAGGACAGCTTTGTACCGGCACAATACAAAACCGTGCCTTAAGCGGCTTGCTGTCCGCACTGAATAAGACGCATCCCCCCAATCGACCCCTTCTGGCTTTCGATATTTCAGATGATCCTCTTTCGAAGCTCCCGAATATCGTTCTGTCGGCCCTCCGGCCCCCCCGCCGCTTGATTCCCATTTCCTGGGACTCGGGTGCCTTCCCCTCCAATTTCCGCGTTCTGGAACCTTTGCTTCTTTCCTTTTTTATTGCTTTGTGATCGCTTCCCCGTCAATCTGGTTTTTTTTTCCCCTGCCCCTCGCGGGCAATTTTTATGAAATTCAGCCTCCCTTTTTTAGTTCCCCACGACTTTCCTCCACTCCTCCTCTTGGCTAGTCCCATTTAAACTAGTGAGCCGGGCATCCCCATGCCCGACTTCGGCGTTGCTCAACCTAGCTAGATTTTGGCATTCGAGTTGCCTTACCTCTCGCCTTCTCCCCTAGGTATTTTTTTTGATATGGGTCACAGTTCCACTTTCATAGGAACAGTTCCACTCTTCAGCGTCCGATCCCTCTTTAGCGGATTTTCTACACTCCCCCTTGGCCTATTAATGACTTCTGTTTCTCAGGTTGAAAGGGTATCGTGATTTCTTGCCTGAGAACCCAGACCCCCTTCGCCTCCCTTGGCTTCTTGGCTGTCATTCGAGAATAGGCTTCCGGCATTTTCATTCGGTACATCGGCAGTTTTGCTCCATCGCGCACGTTTCCGAACCGTTCGTGTTTTTAATTCGTGAATATCACCCAGATCTGGATTATGTCACTTTTGTTTGCGAAACTCCCGCCGCGCGCCATTTTGCCCTTTGAAATGAGACTTTTTTGAGACCTTCTTCCCGTCCAAAGCATGGTTATCTCACCTCTCTTCAGCGACCGCGACGGTCTAGTGAATTACTTCCACTAGTGGCTTGAGTGTAGCTTCGTTTAAAATAGAGAACAATGCTCGCTTCCTCCTTTGGCCCCGTTTCTCTCTGGCCGTGGGCTCTGTTCGAGAAGCAGCTTAAAGAAGATTACTCGGCCGTCGCGCGTCGCCAGCGCCTTACCGTGGATGCGTTTCCTTTCGTATACGCGCTTCTTCTGAATCGATTTTGCCAGTGGAGTCTGTTTCAAATACCCTTCTAGTCGTTACTTTTCACAGTCTGATTTCCGCTGTCATTTGCCCTCTTTTCATTTTCCTTGCCTTTTTTGACCCCGACAGGCCCTTTTCCTTTATGCGGTGAAGCTTACTCCCGTGATTTTTTCCCCCAATCCCTGCTCCCCTTGGAGCGGATGGGTCTTTCAAAATAAACTTGGGTACCATTTCCGCCTCCGTGATATTCCTTTGTGTCTGCCCAAGCACCCCATTCGAAGACCCATGCCGGCTTTTTCTGATTGCCCCGCTCCATCGAGATGTCCCCCAAGTAACTCTCCTGTGTGTTTTTCGCCCTCCCCCTTTTCTGGTTTCTAGAGGGGCTTTTAGACTGCTTTTGACACTTTTTGGCGCTGGCATTCTGCTTTCCGGCGTTTTTTTCTCCCCCTCTGTTCTTCCTGACGGAATTTCCACTATGACACTCGGAATCTTCCTGCCCCCCTCACCTTGCATCCTCTGCTCAACTCCGCATCCTACCGAGTATCGGCCTGAATCACTGACCACGCCATTTTTTTTCTTCTCTGCGGCCCCCTCTCCTTTTAATTTTTAAGCTTCGATCTCGCCGGAGCCCCTGTTACCAAGTTTACAATTGCTCCGGCGTCCTTCGACTATTTGAGAGAGTTATTTCCCTCCCCGTTTGCACCCTAACCCATTTGCAATCTAGTGGATGATAATTAATCACGAACAAACCGTCTATCAGATCTTGCTTGCGTCCCCTTTGCTTGCACCAACCGATACCGTTCAACTTACGACGATCACAACCTTGCTAGAGGACTTTGTGGTTTTCTTATCAAGTCTCGACTATTCCCTTGGCCCCATAATTACCCGAATTTCTTCTCTCCAGGTATTGTTTTGAAGAAAGCCTGAGGAGCCTTCTTTTCGGCTCTTGTTCACATTCGCGTAACCGGGGAAGACACTGTGTACTTCTTTGACCCCCCAATAAGGCAACCATTTTCCCGGCTGAAGATGTACTTCCAACTCTCTGAGGCCAAAACCTTCTTAGACGGAGATTTACCCAACCGCCTGACTTTAGCTCCAGTTCTTTTCTACTGGACGTACGATGGATCCGGAATGGTGTACGACAGTCCAATAGCTACCCTTTCTTTTATTACCGAGCTTTTTAACTGTTAATATCCTGCCCTGACCCCATTCTTTCGGCCGAGGATGACCACAGCTTTTTAGGATCCCCTCCTCACACCCCAATGCCCATTTAGAGATGTCATAGACAGAGGTCGGTTGGTTGAGTGCACCTGACGTCCGTCCGTTTATCCGGCGGGTCCTGATGATAAGACATGGTTTCTTTTTTTTTATTCGATTCTTCCCTACGTAACGATGGCATGCATATATAAGTAGGCCTTTTTCTCTGTGCTGTTTTTTTTCATCAAACTATTTTCAGTTGCGTGGGCACGATTTTTTTTTCTTTCCTGTGACGGATTAGACATTTTCGTGTTCCCGTCAAACTCCTCAGCAGCAGAGCTAGGAGACTTAAAGGGGATATTATTATACCCTCTTCCTGCCCATCAGGACCCCGTTTTTTTGTGTTGGCATGCACAGACAACTCCGGAAGACTGATTGAGAACACGTTAGTCTTTCTCCTATGAGATCTCTTAAGATTCCGTGCGCCAGTGCCGGGGATAGACAGTTTATTTTTTTCATATGTACCGGCGGTTTTGCCCCAAGATCGCCTCCAGATATTTTTCTCCCTTACCGAGAGCTTTTTTGTTTACGCGTCATCCGCCGAAGTTTCTTCCCTGATTCTCCACGACTTCAAGATTTCCTCGTTCTGCATGATTTTAGCCCTCAATGTGAAGCTTTGGAGCTGGTAAATTTTAGATGAACAACCCCGTACAGTCTTTCTATTTGCGATGGCGGTTACAATCACTTCGCAGCAAAGATTTGGTCGATGACGGTGCTTGACCGATTTTATAATATGCCGAATGAGTGTCATATTCCGAATGTTCCCAATGACGCTCTTTCTGCCCCCCCCCAAAATTTTTTTCGCCATCACTTACAAGGCCCTGCGCGGCCCCCCCTTAGGGCTTGTAACACTTCTCCCTTCCTCCCTCCCAGGTGAAAGCCTCGGGCACTGTTCTTGATTCTCTGATAAATTTTTCAGCCTTTCGGCGGCAACAATTCAGACCGTCCTACCCCCCGGGAGAGGGAGGCCCCTCACCCCACTATTTTATTCCGCGGAAACGAAATTTCTTTGCATTAAAGTCGATCACGGCGGCTCAGTTGACCACCCTTCGAGGTATGCTTCGACCTCTACCTCAGAGAGGTTAAGCCTTTTGAGATATGTCCCCTCCGATCGTTAAATCTTTACACTCTAGCCCTCCCTATTTGCTTCCGCTTTATTGTTTCTGTACCACCAGGATACGCTGTTCTTTAGTTCCCCCTTTTTGTTCCGGGTCCCCTCTGCCGGATCATAACCTCTTCTTATGTTAGGTCCCTTCCCTTCGCCCCCAACCCCGCCCCACATTATTTCGGAGCCCACCAGCGCTTTCGGTTCTTCCTGCTTGCAGTGCGAACTCTTTCGGGCCATCTGCGAATTACCGTTGGGGAGTGTTGCGAGTTCATCTCTTACGTTTGTGTTTGATCTGATTAAATTTCTTTTATTTGATCTTCTCCCCCCCCCTTGGTCGCCAAAGCCCAACGGTATTCGCCCCTCCATTCTTTGTTCCGCAGGCACTTTTGCGCTAAGCAGAGACCGCTTTTTGTGGGAACCTTTCTTGCGATTTCCACCTTGTCCGGAATCAGCACGGTTCTTTTGAGGTAGAGCTTCCTGTCCAGGACCTGCCGCCATCGAGCCTGACTGCACGAATCGTAATCCCCTTGTCCCTACCCTTCTCCCGCAGGACCCACTGCTCCCAATATCGTCTCATTCGGATTGTTTTCGCGCGAATCGTGCATCAGCGACCTTCGATCCTCTTGCGCAGTTAGAAAGCTGTCATCCGTCATACGGTCCGGGTCGAGCAGCTGCCCTTTTCTCTCTACAAGCGTCTCTAGACGATTCACGCGGTTTACCTCTTTTTCCCCCAACTTGAGTACCGAATCTCTTCAGTTTTGTCCAGCTTCGACTTCTTATCTAAATCGCCATCTACCTTTCCTCGTTCGAATAGATCTTAGCCCCCCAGTTTCCTATCAGTAGTTCAAGCCAGCCTTTGGCGAAGATCGGTCGTGTTGGTGCGCGAGCAGTGTCTTTCTTCCTTTTCCCTCCCCTCCTGCCTTTACTTTTTTTCCAAAAGCCGTATGTATTTCGCAAAGTTGGTCATCCAGCGCCATTTGCCGTTCAGCAAAGGTTAGCTCTCACCTCATTCGAATGATAGTTTCGGTGTGCATCGACGAGGACATCAACATTTTCCCCCTAAATTTTTTACTTTGTTTCGATGCAGACGCGCTAATCTTTCCTGTCGTGCTCTCGTTTTTGCAGTATTCGTCTTCGTGTATTTCCCCCGGAAGGGAGATAGTCTCTTGCCTCAGTTTGACCGCCAAAAATAATCCTGCAGAACCGAAGAAAACTCCGCACCTGACGCGAAGCCGTCAGTTTTCCCTTAGATTTAGACAGTTCTTACTTCACTTTGGATGCGACCGACTCCTAGGTTGTCTTTTTTTCCATCACCCCCCAAAATGTCTGCTTTTCGCCACCCCCCAACAAACAAACCCCCCAGCAGAACTATCAACCGCTGGGCTCTTCCTCGCTTGCTCTCTCCCTTCCTTACCCGGTTTTCCTCTTTCGGGCGTACGAACCTAGTCCCTTTACGAAGAAGTACCGGTAACTCAAAACCCAAATCGATGCGTCAGCCGGTTTTTCCCCCCTCTTTCGAAGCAGCGGAATGCCTTCTTGTGGTACAGCGCAAGCCTTTGAGGCCTGACATTGGTAACCTCCTCCCGTATGATCCTACCCTCCGCCTACGGATTACACTTTACTGACTTGTGCCTATACAATTTGAACATCTTCCTTCGCATAATTTTTGTCTCATACTCTCAGCTGGGTTTTGTCTTTCCGATCGGTCCCAAGCAGTTTCTGAAGAGCAGTTTTTTCACGCGACTCACCAAACTGCTTTTCGTTTTTGCTTTACGTAAAGGTCTTTACGTAGTTTGCCGTCCCGATAGTTCGGCGATCTTCTTTTTCGAAATAGCGCTCGATTTTCCGATATCCCTCTCAGCAATGTTGATGTATATCCTCCACCCAATTGAGAGGCCCCCTGTATCTCTTGCACCCCCTTTTGGCAGTATCCTTTCGCTTCTTTCTTCGACCCTGACCTTGGCCTCAGTCTTCCTGGAGTATTTGGCACGGGATTCGCTTTACCATGTACGTTCCTCCCTCACGCTGGTGATTGTGGCAGAGAATAGTTCTTCGATTTGTTCATCTGCAGATTGTTTGCGGTACCCTCTGCGCACGCCGACTACCTCGTGCCTCTTTGATTGGATCAACCTCTCAGAGCCAGGCGCGCTCGCTCTTCACGGCGGCAATGTTTCCTTTTTTAAAATGCGCTTTCCATCCGAAGCCTCCGCTAACAGCCAGAGGTATCGACCCGATTCGTTTTCGCGTGGATCAGCCTCCCCTCTGTGTATTATTCACTTTCTTTTTTTTATCGTTCCTGTCCAATAGGAACCAGTCACTCCGGACTTTTCCAATGCGCCTTCATTCTTGCGCTTCGTTTAGAAGCAGCATCGCCCCCAATCCCGATCGCCTGGCGGCCTGCATCCCTTCCTTTTCTTTTGGATGCGGACCGTTTTCCACTTTCTGGAAAGCCCCCCCGTTGTCTTTGTGCAACTCGTCGAGGTCCTCCTGTAACAGCTCGATGGCGCTGGTCATAGAATTTCAGCGTTGGGTCTTCCCTTTGTTGCCAGACAGGGCATGATCACGTGACCGGTTTTGAAGCGGTACCCCCCCGGTGATTTTGTACCCCC
>Ga0179593_1508822_pt1 | contig 11850 bp, 13 predicted proteins | sample CZODoug2_1_08_16_FD_185931 | JGI IMG/M metagenome (GOLD analysis project Ga0179593, IMG submission 185931) | Vadose zone soil fungal communities from Angelo Coast Range Reserve, California, USA - CZODoug2_1_08_16fungal (PacBio error correction) | ecosystem: Environmental > Terrestrial > Soil >... | reverse complement strand
CTAGTTCTTCCTCTTCGTCAGCTCCTCGCGCTTCAGTCTGCCGAGAGACAATCTTAGCCTGTATTTTGCGCCCCTTTCGGCTTCGCGCCGCGCTGGCGACTGGCTCTTCTTCCGCTTAGCAGCCTTATCTTTTTTTCCGAGGACCCCTTATGATATCTTTCCGGAGTCACTTTGTATCCCTTTTCTATTGAGGGAACGCGGGCTTTTTTTTCTTCCACTTCCGATTTATCATAGTGACGTTTATTTTTCCCCGACCGCTCGCTTGGCATTTCGTGCTACTAGACTCCTCTCTACGATGAGTTCCCCCCCAGGTTTCTTTTCACAGAGGAACAGTGGGTGAGAGGGTTCCCGGGGCCTTGTTTCTTTTTTTTTCGGGGAATAGTCGTGGCTAGAGGCTAGTCAATGCCAAGATCTCTAGTGATTTCTGTGCACTTTCGCGGCACGTTATCCACGTCAGATGCACTTGTATGTGAGCAGAGATTACGCCGCTTGGTCCTAGTGACGGATCCATAGTGCGGGGCTTTTTAGAGTTTTCGTTATCTTTTCAATGGCCTGATTACATCCCACGAACCGGACCTCTGGTCGTCCCCTTTTCTGCGCGTGAAACCCTCGGCATTCCCCTCCTGCGCCGCCTCGCTCCAATTAAACTCGGAAGCCCAGATCGTTTCTGGACCTTAATTCGTCAGTGGATGTTGTACGATGCTGTTATTCTGTTGACGATCCCAAGTTCCCTCCTTCTTAGATCATCCCCGTTGAGCTTGCCAGCTCCCCCTCGAGAAAGAGAGTACCTTTAGAACGAGAATTCCTACCATGTGCCAGTGCACATCGACCATTCGTCTGAGAGAAGTCTGCTCGTTCCACCGAGCTGTCTTGCGCCTCCTGTTTCCCCTGGACTTAACGAGCACTCCTTCGCCATGCCCATTTGTCGGATGCTTTTTTGACTCATGCCAGGTTTCTAGGTGGATTAGTCTCTTTCTCATTTTTTTCCCAGCGTCTCTCCGTATTACCCAACGCTCTTCGAAGCTACAGGCTCGTCCATCAAATGCCGTAAGCTAGACGCTAGACTGCCTTGGCAGCCTCTTCCTTTCCGGACCGCTGGTGCAGGCGTGGAGTCCTCTGAGAACGATTATTTTATCGCCTTGTCCCCCGAGAGGAGCAACCTGAGTCCTTAGAGCCCTAGAGCGAATCATCCTTTTTTTTCAGGACTTCGAATTACGATTTTGCCAGAGTTTGTATTACTCCCAGTGTGAGGGTAAGACTGTGCTCCCTCCTCCTGACTCTTCATCTCCTGATCCTCAGACCCCGTTTAGCCAGCGCGCGAATCTACGGGCCGTAGCACGAGTCAGAATAGTTGATAAGGATGAGATGTTGGTTTTCTCTTTTCCGGAGGTAGAGTCCCCTCCGCAACCCCATCTCGGTGAGGTCATCTGTTGACCCCCGGGGCAATTACTCGTCTAATGAAGACGTCGGGAACGCTTCTTTCTCTCCTTTTGTGTTTGCTCGAGACCGGTCGAAGAACCTTTATCAGAGACTCCCCCCCGATTTCGAAGGATCCGGGCGACAGGATCTGGAGGTGCTGCCTCCCCCCAAGCCTTCACAAATTGCCGCATTTAGCCTGAGGTGATCTTTGTTCAGTTTCCCCTCAAGAGCAGACGCTAGCGCGCGACGCGTTTAGGGCCTACTTAGACCGGCCTAATCCCGCTGCAGAGTAATTATTTGAGCGATGTCCTCTACGCCATTTTTGACCTCACATAATTAAGTCCGTTGATCGTGCTTCACTATGCCCCCTGCGGAGTCCAATCTTTTTTTTCGACTTTTTTCATTATGCTGCACACTGCTTTCTTAAACCAGGCGGACTAAGGGCTTTACAATCCACTTTTTCGAAGGCTAATTCCTGATGCTACTTCTGTGTAACGCGAGAATGGCGCAGGGCTCCCCCCCCAGAGGACATTTCTTTTTCTCCCGACGGGATATCGGAGACGACACCTACAACCACCTCTCACAACCTTGACTTGATGTCGGGCAGCGCGCCTTCTGGAAAACTTCTGTTCCGGGCGAGTTCTTCCTTCTCCTGGTTGCACCCCACGAGAGTGCCCCCGCCCTTTGCTCGGTCGAACAAGAGCCTCTACTTTCTTTGTCCCCTAGGTCCGCGGTGCTTTGGCCATGGCTGCTGAGCATACGTCTCGGCCTGCGGTCTCACCATTTCAATGGAGTCGGCCTAGTCAAACTCCATGGCCGTTGCATAAGGCGGTTGTCGCCGCGGTGTTTCCCGCCGTAGATTTAGTACCGTCACTAGGCCCTCCTGTGGACCTGCTGGGAGGATCGACTTCGGACTCTTTCTTTTCTCAAGATCGGCTTACATTAGAGAAGAGGTTTTCATTCCCCGACCCTTTAGGCGTTGGACCAACCCCGTTGCCGGTTTTTTTGTACTGTCGCCGGTCCTGATATGTACAAGGCCGAGGATTGTGGCTCCTTTCCTGATTCCTAATTTCCCCTTCGAATGAGGATGTTCTGCGTCTGCAACGACGCGGCCTGCCAGTTCGGCTGGCATTGATCTCCCAAGGCCTTTCCTGTAGGTTCCTGACTGGTAGCCGTTTGGGCACAGATCGCTTCCCCCGAAGATCTCAGCATTGAATTTATTGTGGGCTAGCAGCGCTCCGGGACCTTTCTTTTTCACCACCTCCCCTCCCTCACCCCCCGCTGTTCAGCGGCCACTATCCTGGTTGCCGCTCCTTTTTCCTGAGGATCCACGGAACCTTATTTCAGCGTCTAAGGCGTTGTGTAAATAGTAAAGCTCCACGCTGACCTTACTTAGAAGGTGCCCGAGTTTCTAAGACTAATTCTAGACAGAGTTTCAGTTGGAGTATTTTGAAAGACACTCATTGATTTTTCTGTTTACAGCTCTCCCCCCCGGGCAGGTCAAGCGTTAAATGAGCAGCCCCTGACTTTGTGCCCCCTGGCGCCACGATTCCTTACCTTTTTTCCGCCTCGCGAAAAGCTTGCGTTGCTTCCTTTTGGATTTTGCACTTCTAGAGTCGTCGTGATTTCGCGCGCCGGGCGACTTGCCCGCTTAAATGCTCGTGGTGGACCGGGTAGGGATGCCCAATCCGCTCTCGTGGTAGCCCTTTGAGAATCTAGACTTATTCAGCCAATGGTTACTCATCCTGCCAGCGACCTCCAGAAGTTTGGCCTTCCGCCACTCGGAGCCAGCACATCGGTGGGACATTCACTGGGCCAATTTCATTCCAGATCGCAGAGCTCTCGACCAGTAGTGGCGTCATTCTTTTTCCTTCCCAGCGAAAGGTCCCACACCAGGCGCTGTTTGAGTAGTTTGAGCCCTCCGATCGCCTACGGTTCTTCACAACACGCTCCGCCACTTTATATTTTCCTCCTCGTGTTTTTTTTGTAGAGAGGTGTAGGAGAAGACATACACATAAAACCCTGGACGCCAACCGAGGGAGTTACAGAGCCACCCCCTTGTTTCCCCCCCCCCATTAGATGAAGTACGACCCCTCTCCTCATACAATAGAGGCTATTAGGATGATTGGTCATAATGAATCTCTTTTTTTTTAATCACGCATAGGTGCGGCCCCTTGGCAGGGACCTTAACAATTTCCGCCACCCCACCCTTCCACGTGCCACCGAGAACTTCCGACACATGGCAGACACCCCATCGCGCTCTTTTTCGCAAGCTCCGCTGGCCCATCTTGCGAGACCGGACTGTGTTACTCCACTTTCGGAGATCTCTCCTCCCTGATCAACCACTGCCCGAACATCCCTCCATGCCCCTGCTCACGCGGTCTAGCCGGCCCCCAAAACCCACTCTTCTCGCTATACTTGAGTACTCTGGTCCCCCTCTCCCCTGTGTGATCTCCCCTCCTACTGCCCTCGCCTGGATTCCCCTGTCCACCCTCTTATCTTTTGGAAGAGAATATCCGAGACCCCTCCCCCACAGCTCCGATCGCTACCCCTTATGCCCCAAGGCCGCTTCCGTACCGCCCACCTCATCGAGCCCAACTCGCTCTCGTCCTCCGCTTCTCAACTTTTTCTTCCCCCCTCCTGTGCAACCCTCAAAGACCCCCTAATCCCTTGCCAGCCTCCTGCGCCCCCCTATGACTAGTATGCACATCCAGGCCGGCCCCCGAGAGACATCAAGATACGTTACTCCAAGCGCCGAGCTTGAGGACTGTTGGTCCTCGAATTTCCCCCCCCTCCTTTATCTGTATCACGGGAGCGTACGATTTTCTTCGCCTTAGGATCGAGACAAGAATTCTTTGGTTCTTCATTTCCCGGGACAGTGCTCCAAGCCCCTGGTTCCCACCTTGCTCCTGTTTTCACTCTCCTGCCACCTCTTAGCATTCGCATTCATCCTCTTTTTTGCCTCCCTAGACCGCCCTCCCAGAATTTTTCCCCCCCTTTACAGTAATCGCCTCACCGATCCTCAAGAGAACTGGGTTACGATGGAGCCGAACGCGCACACCTCACGCCGAACTACGCAACGAACTAGTTTCTCCTACCGCCCGTTAAACCATATACCTTATCTATTCGTCCCCCGATACTCTCATATCAAGCGTCCCGAGTCTCCCCCGGACGCGCAGCAGATGTTCATCCGCTCGCACAAGAGGGGACCGAGGGGAAGGTATGTCTTGTACCACGTTAAGTTCAAGCTCACACCTTTACCTTCGCGGCGTTCCAAGCCTGAGCAGCTATCATCGGCCCACTGAGAGCCTCGCCCTGTTGGGACTTAGTCTTTATCAGTACCCGAAGGTCAGGACCTTTTTCCACGAGTAACTGGACGATAGCAGCACCAGTTGCCTCTGCCATGAGTAGCGCTCGTGTCGGGGAGACTAGGGTCACCTTCTTTTTCTTAAAATAGGCAGGGAACACTAATCTTTGGAAACCCATTCCAAACTCCAGTGCGTCGGTCCCCGTAACTTGCTTCTCAGCACCCACAGCACTTACAGGATGACAAAAAAACTTAGCACACACACCCTTCGCGCGGATCGCATCAAGTCTGAAATAGGCTTGTGGCCAGGTTACCGTTGTTCTTCCGTGTTTGGCCAGGCGTTTAACGCTTCCCAGGCGGGTCACACCGTCAAATCATTAGCTTGTATTTGCACCCAGCCTTTGGAAAGAGCGACAGCCCCATCGCGTGTGAACGTGGCGAAACTTTTGCGAGAACGTAACCATTCCCAAGACTGCCACTGGCCCCCCGATACTAACTATCTTAGTCACGTAGTGCGCGTGTCCAGAAAGCCCCCCCCTTTGAATCACAGACGGCTCTCTTTCTGGTGCGGATCCCCCTTCGAAACTCAAAAAGCCTCGTTCCTTACATGTCCCCCCAGGACGGCGAGTTTTCATAAAGCCCACGCGTGGTTTACTCATTAGGTTTCTGGGGGCCATACTATTCGCATGTACCCCCCTCCTCCCCCATCTGAAGTCTCGTAACATATCATAATCTGAGCAGTTTTTAGTCCCCCTCCATAATAGAGCTCCCCAATTAGCGATTCCGTGGTTTTTAGCACGTGCCCCGCCACCCCCCTGTGGCTACCTCGCGGAGAGCAATCCGGCCTCGAACCTTTACATTTCTTCGAGCACTTGTCCCGTGTCACTCAGAACCGTACGACCTAGAGCTGTTCATCCCGAGAAGATCCCTTGTCCCCGGCCTTTCACTTACCTCTGGAAAGAGGAAATGGATCTTTTTTTGTGAAGTATTTTTCTCACGCACTAGGCGAAGCTCAGCTACGTGGGCATGCTGGGGGACGCGCCGTCTCGGCTTTATTTTTCCCCAGGCGCGCTCGGTTTGGCTTAGTGATTTTGTTTGGGAAACCCCCCTTCCCCACCCCCTCCTGTGATTTTTCCCCAATGCAACTCGAAGAGAGCTTTTTTTCTTATCCCCCCCTCGTGATAACGCATATCTCCGCCTGTTGTTGCGATATCTAGAACCCTTTCTCTTACTCGACCCGGATAGACACGGCGACTGTCTTGACCCGCATCTTGAGTTTTTTTGCTTCTCTAAGAATCTTGAGCCATGATGACCTTCATGGATGGCGCCGATTCTTCGTTTTTGCTTGAAATTCCCGCCCCCCTCCCTGATATACTCCGCGATTCTTATTCGGTCCGCTTCCCCAATCTCCTCCCCAAGTCCATAATGATGGAGTAATCGGATGTTAGTCGGCGCGCCAACTCTGTGAGCATTGATGCAGCCTCCCCTGGACACCTTCCTAAGACTGACCCGCCCTTCCCCATGCTGTGCGCGTACACTATTTCAGGCGAGAGGCAGGATTACTCAACGGCCCCCTTAGTCTCGTTATGAACCCCTGACTAGGCTAACGCCCTACTCCCCCGTCATGCGATATTCTCCCTCTTGGGAGTCGACTCCGTCCCGCGGCCCCTGAGCTTAGCTGATCATTGTTTGTTACGCGATCTCAGAGATCCCCTTTACCCTTTTTCAATACTACGGCCCCACCCCATGAGGAAACATGGTAGCTGATGTAGGTCCTATCCTTTACTGCGGCTTTGCTTTCGGTTATCTTAGTTGCCCTCAGGGGTCCCACCCTGATATTTAAGATGAATCTACAGCCCTTCTGTTCTTTAGAGATCAGTCGCTATCAAGTTGAAGTGCTTTGGATGATTTTTTCTAGGATCGGATCACTAGTCCCTGTCACGTAGCGAGTAGACATTCAGGTAGCATGAAGGCAACGCCAGGCTCTCAGTCCGCACCGCAAGGGGGGCGTGGCTTGTGTATAGTCACCTCTTCATGTCCGAGCTTACCATTGAGTGTCCTCCGATTATGGGTCAGCCCTTTTGACCCTGCTCTCGAGAGGAGATGGTTCAAGTGGGTCTTTTTCCAAGCTAGGAGGCTCTCTTGGTGGGGGGACCCCTAGCGTTTTAGTTCACGCCCCTCCGCCGTATTGGTGTCCAAACGACTTTGGCATTTCCCCTTCGCTGGACCGGATATCCTCAAGTTCCGAGTGGTTATTCAGTTTAGAGCCCCGCTCCTTATCCCCCCCCCTTCTTGTGACGAGTAGACTCTCCTGCCCTCGCCGATGGTTTCCTGATCTTCAAGGAACGTGCGTCCTTTTTTCCCCTTGCTGAGACGCAGTTCCCCCAGACGACAGACCCCACTCCCCTTATGGATCTCTTGCTCTATGATATTGTGTACTTTTGATGGCTCTCGTCGAACAACTCCCCCCATCTCTTTTCATACGCTTTCACCGTTATCCTCGAGGTATTCCGCTGCCTATAGTATCCGACAAGACTTGATCCTGATTCGAGTTCCCCCCTCCGGGGAATCGCATTAACCTATAGCTTGAAGGGTTCTCTTTGAAAGTTTTCACATCTGCTGCCTCTACATCGACAGCTGACTTGATTTCTTGACAGCATCCTAAACGAGGTCAATCTCCCATTTCTCGTAGATTTTTTTCACACGAGACTTTTCCCAGATTTTAGCCCGAAAGCGAAGTGTCACCCTCAGCGAGGCGGGCTCTTAACCCTCTTTAGAGATTTTCTCCGCTGAGTACCTTGTCAGGCTCTGTGTCTCTTTGAGCGCAGCGTTTAGATAGTACTAGGAGCCCCAGTAGTTCTCCGACGCGCTGCGATTTGAACACTTTTGATAGGCGACTACAATTTGGGTCCCAACCCAAAATTAACGAGTCCTGACGCGGACAGGTCCTTCTCGCCGTGTCTGACGCCGCTCTCAACGCCCCTTTCGTCATTGGCACCCACCCCCCCCCCCCCATTTCTACAATGCAGTTCTGATCTGGGGCCGTCCCCATCATTCATCATGAACCCGCGCGCACGTCCTCACCCGTTCTATTCTTCCTCCATTAGAGACAGGTACTCCAGAGCTTAGGCCTTGGTCCGCCGTTGTTTTAGCATTCAACTCCTCCCCCTCTATCTCTCCCTCCTCCGTTTTTGTTCTGAGTTTCCTATGTTCTTCTTCGGATCACCCACCCAAAACCCTTTCCATCTTTCCCTCTCTTTTGCGTCGTCCCAAAAAAGGATTTTGAACCCCCCCCATTTGCGCGCCCTTCGCAGTTCAGCGCACTGGGTTCTTCCTTCCGAGATAGCATTGAACTGCTGGCCTTCCCCGGCCTTTCCAGCCTAGTCGCATTGAATCGTCCTCCTTATGGGGATGAGAGTTTAGCGCTCCCCTTGAGAGTCAGGGTTTCTCTAGTCCACACTATCGCGTATGTTGTATATCCCGATCGTCAAACCTTCAAGTTTTACCTTAGGAGTCCTCTTTTTTTTCTAGCCAGCGCGCAGCTTTAGTTGGCAGGCGACGCGCTTGCAAGACGGGCCGATTCTTCTTTTCCTCCCCCTACCTGTTGACGAAGCCAGGCTTGACGTTCCACTATTTTTCGAGGTCCCGGCAGTCCTCGGCGCTTCGAATATCTTTTTTTTCTACGAACTCATAGGATTCTTTCTTCCCGTATCCCACTGCTGTCTTCCTTGATGATTCTTTCGTGCCCTGCACTGACTGACGCCAAGGCAGATTTGCTTTTTCCCACGACGCGTACAGAATGTCGTGTCCCCAGACTCCCTTCCCCTTCGAGGAAAACTGAGATAGGCTCTCCCTCGTGGTGAGAGCGTTGACTTGATGTTCCCCTGTGTTTCTAATCCCGCAACGGGTGAAACCTTTCGGGAACTTTTTTTTGCCCCACCCTCAACATTACTTCTCGTCTATGTGCATGATTAACCTTCCCGGACCTTAGGCTTTGTTAGGATTTTCCGCTAGGATTTAGTGAAGCCGGACAGTTCTTCGGGGGCCTAACTCTTTCTTCCGAGATCGAGCTAACATTTATTACTACCTCTCCCTGACGGCCTCATGACAGGAACCACCCCTTGGTTTCCCCCCGCACGTTGGAGGCTTTGAACCCTGTCAGCGTCCCCCTCTATTTCCGCTCCCCCCCTGTAGCACACGTGAAACTCTGACCTCGATAGCGAAGTCTCTACCACAGATCGGTCGTTTTTTTTTCTCTTTTGCACCTCGGATGGAAGGCGGTGAATTATCTTCTCCTAGCCGTATGATGTTTTAGGTCTGCCCCCTTTTCTTTTTTCATCCATGGACGAAAGAAAGCTGTTCTTCCTTCCAAGAGAGTAGAGTTGGCTGAGCTTCGCCTGTTCCGTGGACGTCCCCAATTTAGATCCGCACAGACCGAGAACTTTAGGAGGTAGTTTTCGACCGCGATGATTACCTTTCCCCTTCGCTGGTTGCCTCAAGACCAGGCGAACGTTCCTCCAGCCGTCCGTACAGGGGCGCTCTTTCCCCTATGACCTTGGTTTAGGTTCTTGGGATCCGTAGTATTTTCGCCCTTTTCCTCCTAGTTTCTTCCCGGCGCTATTAAACACCGTCCGATTTTTTAGACGGCTCCTGTAGCGTTCTTCCCCCTAGCCGTTTTTTGCAGATGCAGCTTTCCGTTGTGTAATTTTTGATTTTGCCGTCTCTTCTCACCCAGCGCGGTTCCGTTGCGTGGAAGCCCCATTCCCTCCGTAGTAAGAGCTTTTCGACCTCTTACTGGGCACCAGGAGTCAGCTCGCTGGGCTCGCTAATCAACGGTTAGAGGCCTGATCCTTTTATGACAGGGGTTTTTGGCTTATATTTCCTGTCTTTTGTGCCCAGGGCATCGAATTTAAGGACTAGATAAGGTGATGTCTTCTGCAGATTAATCCGGCCGTCCACCAGCAGATCGTTCGCCTTTTTCCGATTCTGGGTGTTGATCTCTCCTATGATTTCTTTTTTACAAACTCATAGAATCGCAGGCATCAGATTCAAATCGAGCGCCCGGAATGGTTTTTGGTCGCTCTTCTTCATATTTCTCATACCCCTTCTGTTTTTTTTTTCGACGAAAGTATTCCCCGGTACTTCTTCCTCCCCCCCTCGGGAAAGGTATTTCTGCCGTCATTGTGGGCAGCACACCCCCTACTCGCCACACCCCCGAGCCTCTTTGGAGACAGAGGCGACCTTTCCACGCTTACTCCTGTCGTCCAGCGCACCGATCTCTCAGAGGTTTATTCGGAGTCGGCCAGCCTTTATCTCTTTCCTCCTCGTTTTTCCCCGAAACCGAACAAATTTGTTGGGATGCTGATAGTCTTCCCCAATGATGCCATGATGCGCCTCTAAAAGTTTATAGCCGCATACTTTGGAGTTCTCTTCCCATGAGTCAACTATCTCCCCCCGAGGCCTGTCAACTCCTGCAACCCGTCATCCGGTCACCCCATGGGTTTTCTGGCTCCAGCAAATTGCAGTCCCGATGATATATATCGTTTCTGTGATGACCTCCGTGCCTGGCCGGGCCATCTGTTTCGCGCTGTCGTTCTCTCATCCCCTCCGAGCGCTCTTTTCCGACCTGCCCTCCTCACATCCCCCTACTGTAGAAAACCCCACTGGGGCCCCCGACCCGGCCATTATGTCTTTATTAATTTGGTGAACTTGCGGCTGCGTGCGCGTGCCCCCTGACGTCAAGTGACTTGCCCAACCGCCATTGTCGCGATTAGTGTTTTTCCGCGACTCCTACAGTACTGATCGACTTGGGAGACTGTTCCGGCCCGGTTCTTTGGATATTCCCGCGGAAGATTCGTTGCACAGTATTCGCTGTCCCTGTTCCCTCTAGGGTCTTTCGATGCGCATCCGGGCGTGAGTCACACCCCTTCAAGTGCGATACAACTACCTAGTTCGTGGGGAGAGCATTAGCAGGCCTCTTTTCCCATCTTTGCCGACCTACTTTGTTCCCCCCTTTTAATCGATTACTGGAAGAGTTTGTTTTTCGTCCCAAGGAGGCTTTCTTGAACCAGACTCCTTGGTTCATGCCCCCCGTCGGAACTTCCTTGGACGAGGGGGGAGTGCTCTATGTTTAAAGAGCAGTAAAATTCTTCCTCTTCTCTCAGCAGACCCGGTAACCTCGAAGTGGAGGCGTTTTACGTCCACGGGGCCTCGGCCGGTGATTTTCCGCAGGAGAAGACCGCTTTTAACCCTTTTAGCGACTGTCCCACTCCCTATTTATTCTCCATGTGCCGGATCTGCTGGTGGCCACTTGGTATATTTGAGGTGCCACCAAGCCCACACCCCGCCCAGCATGTCTTTTTTTTGGCCCTAATAAAGCCTTGGTTGAGAGGCCAGAGCCGGTGTCTTTTTCAAACCTGCTTGTTCACGTAGATTCTCCCGGTAAATTCCACTTGCCTGGCTTCTTAGCTTGTGCCCGTTTCTTTGCCCCCCCTCAATTCGACAGCAGACCACGTGTGCTCGTGCCAAACCCCATCACACCTTTTCCGCGTCATCGGCCTCTTTTCCCAAGAGAAGTGCCCGAGGGTCTTCCCCTTACATGAGGCGCGGTGGGACAACTTCTTTTATCTTCGGATCTTTTGCCCATTAGCCGGCTGAGCGGGACTCTCATGCCTCGATTTCGCTGCGCTGTTTGTTTTTTGCCGAGTCCTGGCACGAAAAGTGAGATACTTTTCTCCTTGTGCACCTCCGGCGCTCCCCCTTACACTTTATCGTGGTACGATCAACCCTCTCACCCCCTCCCTCCTCCCCCCCCTTGCATCATCCGTCTCCATTTCACCCCCATCCTCCCCCCTACCTTCCATCCCCCCCTCCCCAATCCTCTGTTTGAGACCTGTACTTTCCCGTTGTGCCCTCTTTCCAGCCAATCGCCGCTGACCCCCTAGTCCTATTCTAAACTTTTCCTGTCCTTCGGATTGGGACTTCCCGGCAAGCCATCCCGATCAGGCGCAAGCCTCCCCTGCCCGTCTGTTGTTCGCTTTTATTTGTCGAGCAATCACACAAAATCCAGTGTGTGCAGGTTCCTAACGAGAGTTATCGAAGTACCGTTTTTGATCCACAGTCTA
>Ga0179593_1545541_pt1 | contig 11851 bp, 15 predicted proteins | sample CZODoug2_1_08_16_FD_185931 | JGI IMG/M metagenome (GOLD analysis project Ga0179593, IMG submission 185931) | Vadose zone soil fungal communities from Angelo Coast Range Reserve, California, USA - CZODoug2_1_08_16fungal (PacBio error correction) | ecosystem: Environmental > Terrestrial > Soil >... | reverse complement strand
GTGTATGTGTAGTAGGTGCCCTTCAGGATAGCCGAGATGAGCTGTGTGAGTGCGTCCCTTTTTTTTTTCTTCTTTTCCGTCTGTCTCTCTTGGCTCCCGCCACTTTCTTCGTTGTACCGTGGTCGAAGTAACTGGGCTGGTTATAACGGTGAAGGAGGTAAGGACGCGCATGCGCCCCCATTCCAGGCCATATCCTTTTTCTTTTTTCCCCCCTTTTTTCCCATCATTCCCCTTTGACGTCCACTTTTTTGTACGTGGTGACCGCGCCGTTCAAGCAGTGGGAAATTTCGCTCGCCGGGGTCGTAATAAGTGAGAGCGGGTGACGTGGTGCTGCTTTTTTCTTTTTCTTTCCCTTTCCTTTTGTCGCTCGAGGGTTTGTGCCCGCGCCGTCTGGACTGTTGTGGTTGCTGAAAAGCATAATGTTGGTACTAAGGCGAGTAAGCGATAAGAATTTGCGAAGCCTTTTTTTTTTTTTTTTTCTTTTTCCTCCCCTTCTTGCGTTATGTCCTCTTGATCGCCTGTTCCGGTTGTCAAGCGAGGTGGCAAAGTTGTAGACAAGTGGTTGCGGTCTGTAGAGCGTAACCGACGCGAGGGCGCCCCTTTTTTTTTCCCCTTTTCCTTTTTCCCTTTGTCTTAGGTCCAATGTGCATACGGAGTCGCGAGGGTCAGAGTGCTGTGTGCCGTCTGCGCAATTGATGCAGTTGATCCTCCGGAATAGAATGTATGACTTCCTCCCTTTTTTTTTTCCTCTCTAACGCTACTTGTTGTTTTCGTCCCGTACTCTCTCATGCCGCCGCACCGACTTGGTTTGAACCGTGTAAGCGGTGTACTTCATGGTGTAAGACTTTCCTTTTTCTTCCCCCCTTTTTCGTACTGTTGCCAGCATGTCATAGAAACTTAAATTTCCAAGGTCAGGTCGGTAAAGGGAAGGAACGGAAAACGTGGGGGAGAGGAGGAACGACCCCCCCCCTTGTCTTTTTTTTTTTTTTTTTTTTTTTTTTTTTTTTTTTTTTTTTTTTGTTTTGGGGTTTTGGTTTTGTTTTTTTTTTTTTTTTTTTTTTTTTTTTTTTTTTTTTTTTTTTTTTTTTTTTGGTTTGTTTGTGGTTTGGTTTTTTTTTTTTTTTTTTTTTTTTTTTTTTTTTTTTTTTTTTTTTTTTTTTTTTTTTTGTGGTGTGTTGTTGGTTGTTGCGGACCAAAGTGGACCTTTTTTTTTTTTTTTTCGCCCCCTTTCCTTTTTTGCCAGTCCCAGTCGTGTAAATATCCAATAGTATAGTAGTTTGAAGTTAATAGGGAGGCGACGGTACTGGCTGGCCTTTTTTTTTTTTTTTTCCTTTTTCCCCCCCCCCCCCCGCCATTAGTCACCGGCTGCCAACTTGTGGTAGCGCCAGATGTAAAAGGGTACCAAACGCCTTTTTCTCCCCTTTTTTCTTTTTTCTTTCTCTTTCCCCTCTCTCCGCTGATGTCCGGGCCACGGCGAAGGAGCGAACGGCGGTTGACGTTGGCCTTTTTTCCCTTTTCTTTTTTTTTTTTTTTTTGTTTTCTCCCTCTTTGTTCTCCTTCCAGGGTTCCGCAGGTTCGTTGGAAAGGAACGAACAAGCACAAATGGCGCCTCTTTTTCCCTCCCTCTTTTTTTCCTCTTCTTCCCCCCTCCCTTTTTGGCCGTGAAAAGGGACTGGAGACCGTGTATCGACGGGAGGCAGAAGCGAATCGCGATGGGTTTTCCCTTTTTTCCTCGCGCTTCGCTTTCTGCCTCCCGTTCGATAACGGGATACAGGGCCGGGGCACGCCAAAAAGGGCGGAAGAAGTCGTCCCTCTTTCCTCCCCTAATATAAGTGTAGTTCCTCTTCCCCTTTTTTCTTTTCTTTCTCCCCCCCCTCTTTTCTCCCCCCCCTGATCCGCGGACGCTGTGAAAACTGCTTTTCTTGTGCCTTTTTCTTTTTTTTCCCCTTTTTCCCCCGTTCCCCTCCCTCGATCTCGCCAAAGAGTAAAATAACACTGAAGGTCCCTTTTTTTTCCCCTTTTTTTTTTTTTTTTTTTCCCTTCTTCTCTCCCCCCCTTGGCCAGCCGCGTTGCACTACTTCGGTTGAGACCAGTCAACGGCAGCCCCCTCCCTCTTCCCTCTCTTTGTTCAGCCAGTACGCGTCGCTGCCTATTACTAACAAAATACATACTACTATTGGATATGTTTTACGACGTTTCCTTCCCTTCTTTTTCTTTCTTCTTTTTTCCGGTTCGACCAGCTTTTAACTCCACAGCGGAATGACGGATCTGGGTACAATTTGCCGCTAACAGGTTCGTAAGATCCGTTTTCCCTTTTTTTTTTTTTTTTCCCTTTCCCTTTTCTCACCAGTTTTGCAAAATTACAGGAACGCTGGCACGATCGAACTCCCTTTTTTCTTTTTTTTCTTCCACATCTTCCACCTTTTCCACGGTTCAAAACCAGTTCGGTTTGAGGAGAATTAGCGAAGTACCCCCCTCCCTTTTTTTTTTTTTTCTTCTCCCTTCCTCCTCTTACCTCTGCCCGGGTCCCTTCCCCCCGATTTCTACAGCTATTACGGAGGGAGGAAGCAACGGCATCAATTGCGCAGACTTCCTTTTTCCCCCCCTCACCTTTCCCCCCTTTTTAAACGTAACGCAAATCCAAGTTCAGGTATTTACGAGACGCATTCTTTTTTTTTTTTTTTTTTTTTTTTCCCCATCCTCCCTCCCCTCTCCTCAATCAGCTCGGCAACTCGAGCAGGAAAGAGAGAAAGCAAGTCTATGAGTGCAAATGCCGTCGGCTTGTTTCCCCTCCCTTCTTCCCTTTTTCCCCCCCTCCTTGCCCCCCCCCTTCCATGAGTCGCGGGCCACACCATCGCGCAGACAAGAACAAATTACGACGACTTTCTCTCCCCCTCCTTTTCCCCTTTCTTCTCGTCCCACCCCCGCTTTCCCTTCACTCACTCTTACGGACACCGGCGAGCCGAATAATTAAAATGAAGTGAAGAAGATCCCCCTTTTTTTTTTCTTTTTCCTTTTCCTTATCCCTCTATGAGAACAGCAGGTAAGTAGACCACGTACAACATTTCTTCCCCCCCCCTTCCTACCCTTCCCTCCGTTCTCCCAATTGTCTCCCCTTGTCGACGGGCTCGGACGCACTCACAGGATAAGCTCGGAGATCCTGAAGGGCACCGACCTTTTTTCCCCTTCTCCCTCTTTTTCGGGGACCATGTTTTGCGAAGAGTCATCTTGGTCGTAGTTGTGATGCTGTGGGGCTGTTGATAGGTGAGGAATGGTCTTTCTTCCCTTTTTTTTTTTTTTTTTTTTTTTTCCTCGCTCTCCCTTTTCCCCTTCCCCTCCCTCTGGTTGGAACAGTAATTGCCAAGAACCGGAAAAAATGTAGTTGTAAGTGGTGAAAGCGCCGTTCCACGTCAGGGAAGTATTCGTCTTTTTTCCCCCTTTTTTTTTTTTTTTTTCTCTTCTCTTCCCGTTTTTTTTTTGTTTTCCGGAAGTTGCTGTCGGAGTAATCGTAGTAATGTTCGTGGTCGGCGAGGGGTGTGCCCTCGCCTTTTTTTTTTTTCCTTTTTCCCTTTTTCCTACTTCCATCCTCTTCCTTCAGAATCGACGTGCTTGCTTAGGGCGCCTCGAGGTGCGAGCTGGATGGAGGACGCTTTCTGAGTGATTGGCAGAGTGATCGCTTTTTTTCTTTTTCCCCTTCTTCTCCCCCTTTCCTTTCCCCCCCTCTCTTCTCTTCAATACCCTGAAATGGATTTGCGTACGTTCAATGTGATCGGTGACGGTTTTTCTTTTTTTTTTTTTTCACTTCTCCTTTTGTCTTCCTCCGGAATAGACTGTATGAATCTGCAGAACAGTGGGCAGAGTGACAGAGGCGTCTTTTTTTCTCCTTTTCCTCTTTTCCTTTTTCTTCCTTTCCTTCTTAATGCCGCGCAACCGAACTTGGTTGGAACCGGGTGAGGGTACTAATGGTGTAAGAATCGGCAGCGCCGTTTTTCTTCTTTTCCCTCCCCTTTTTTTCTTTTCCCTCCCCTTTTTCTCCTCCCTAAATTCACGTTCGGTCGGTCAAGTTCCGGGACCTGCAAAATTGGTTGATAGGAGGAAAGAACAATTTTTTTTTTTTTTTTTTTTTTTTTTTTTTTTTTTCCCCTTCCCCCCCCCGCACCGCCCGGTCCCCGGTCCGCGCCCAAGTTGTCGACGATCCCGGGAAAGGGGGGTGCCCCTCTTTTCCCCCCTTTCCCTCTTCTTTCTTCCTCACCCTTCTGACTGTGCCGTTGACTGTCCAACCGAAATGCAAAGGTGGACAACTGTGGTAGCGCCCTCCCTTTCCCTTTTCTCTTTTCCTTTTTCTTCTCTTTTTCTCTCTCCTCTTCTGTCGGTCCACCGGCGCCGGAGCCGAACGGCGGGTGCGGTTGGAACTTGCGCGTAGGAAGTTTTTCTTTTTCTTTTTTTTTTTTTTCCCTCCCTTCTTCCCCTTTTTCCCTTCCTCCCCGCCACCAATTGGCGCGCTGGCTGCTAAATACAATGGATGGCTAGCTTTCCTTCCTTTTTTTTTCCCTTTTTTTTTCCCCGTTTCCCCTTTCTCGCGTTCTCGAACGGTGAGGAAGGAAAGCGCACCTTTCCCCTTTTTTCTCTTTTTTTCTTTTTCTCCTTTCCCGTTCGATAAACGGTATCAAGGGACCTTGTTAAAGGCCAAAAAAATTTCCTCTCCCCCCTTGCTTTTCTCCCTCTTCTCTCGCTAATTCCTTTCGTTACGCAGCCAGGCTGCGCCAATTGTTGCTGTTCGTCATTCAAAGAACCTGCGTCCTTTTCTTTCTCCCCCCCTTTTCTTCCCCTTCTCCGCGCCAAGTCCAACCGGCACCCCGCCGTTCGGCTCCTTCGCCGTTTTTTTTCCCTTTTTTTTTTTCCTTCCCCCCCCTCCCTCTCCTTGAAGTAATACACTTCCGTTTGGGACCCTGTACATCTGGCTCCCTTTTTTTTTTTTTTTTTTTTTTTTCCCTTCTCCCTTTCTTCTGGTCAGCCAGTACGATAGAATGACTATTACTTAACCCCCCCCCTTTCCCCCTTTTTTTTTTTTCCCCCTCCCCCTTTTCGCGGCACAGGGACGGGAGTTGAGGGAGGTAAGGTAGACAGATTAAACTCCACTTTTATCTTTTTTTCCTTTTCCTTTTCCTTTTTTCCTTGACGACCGGAACGGGAATTTAATGTCTAGAGACAAGGTATGGAAAAATTACAGGCCTTTTTCCTTTTTTTATTCTCCCCCCTCCTTCACAGTTACACGGGTTCAACAGTGCACGGTTGCGGGCGGCTTCTCTTCTTTTTTTTCCCTTCCTTTTTCCCTTCTTTTTTGTGTCCGGCAACGTCACGGACCGACTCGCCTCTCTCTTTTTTTTTTTTTTTTCTCCTTCTTCCTTGACCCTACGCCCAAGTTACGGGCACGGGCGAGGCTTCACCACCAAAGTAAACATCCCTTTTTTTTCCTTTTTTTTCTTTTTTCCCCTCTCCCCTTTCCCCCTCTCCTTCCCCGTAACAGCGACACTTGCCAATCCAATAAGAAAAGGCGTCCTAATAAGATGCGGCACTCTTCTTCTTTTTTTTTTTTTTTCCTTTGTCTCTGCCTTCTCCCACTCTATCGCGTGAGACCGCTTAGGTAAAACATTAAGATGTTTAAGCGACCAAAACGTACAGGAAGAGCCTTTTTCCTTTTTTTTTTTTCCTCTCCCCCCCCTGTGCCCGCCCCAAATTGTCCAGGCCACAAGCAGAAACCAGAGTACCCGTCTTCTTTTTTCTTTTTCCCCTTTTCCCTTTTTCTTGTGGCCCTTCTTTTCAACAGCGTTAGCGAACCTGTGAACAGGTAGCGCTCTATGTCCTTTTTCCTTTTTTTTTTTCCTTCGGCTTCCCCTCCCTTTCCCCCTACAACAGCCCCACCCGCATAACAATAAGACAAAGATGAACGCTTCGCAAAAACTATGGTCAGAACAACTCTTTTTTTTTTTCCCCTTTTTTTTTTTTTATTTTTCTTTTCTTCCCCTTTTTCCCCTCCTGTCTCGCCGAGCTGAGCCTGTGAGTGCGTACCGAGCCGTCGAACAGAGTTGTGTGACATGTTTTGACGAAGCGTTCATCTTTGTCGTAGTTGTGATCTTTTTTTTTTTTCCTTTTTTTTTCCCCCCCTTTTTCCCTCCTCCCTTTCTTAGGTCCTTACTCCTCCTTCTCCCTCAGTCCATAGAGCGCGACAGGTTCAAAGGTTTCGCGAACGCTGGTTGGAAAAAGAAATTGCCACAGGAACCTGTCCTCTTTTCTCCTTTTTTTTTTTTTTTCCCTTTCTTTTTCTTTTTCTCTTGCCGCGCGAGCGGAGACGGCAACGGTTGGGGTGTTAAGGGAAGTTGAGTAGGCGTTCCTTTTCCCTTTTTCCCTTCCTCCCTGCCTTTTTTTTTTTTTTTTTTTTTCGAAGCAGCGCACCTGGAGATACGGACCGAATCGTAATCATCGGTTTCCGTAGTCCTCCCTTTCTCCTCTCTTTTTTTTTTTTCTCCCTCTTTTTCCCGTTTTAGCAGTGTTTGCGTGTCTGCAAGAGCGTACCGGAAGAGATGGAGCCAGGGTACGTGACAAACACATTTTTTCCCCCTTTTCTTTTTCCCCTTCTTCCTTCTTCTCTCGGTTCATCGTGGCTGTGGAGCCGTATTGAGCAATTGATGCCGTTGCTTCTTTTTTGTTGTTCCTTCGTTTCTTCCCCTCTTCTCTCTCCCTAGATTGGTGCTTGTAGGACCGTCTCGCTATGCCGCGCAACCGAACTTGTTTGAACCGTGTCCTCCCCCCTTTTTTCCTTTTTTTTTTTTCCCTCTTTTTCCCCCCCCCCCTGTGTTCTTAATGTTGCCAGAAACTGTCTATAGAAATTAAATTCCGTTACGGTACGGTCCTCTCTTTTTTCTTTTTCTTTTTTTTCTTCCTCTTTTTTCTAACCTGCCCCACCGCACTAACGTCAGGTGACGAGCCCTTTCTTTCTTTTCTTTTTTCTTTTCCTTCCATCCCTCCTCCTCTACTGATGACCATATATGGAAAGTAAGATAGTAGATGCTTTTTCTCCTTTTTTCTTTTCTTCCTCCTTTTTTTCCCCTTTTTTTCTCCCATCTGAACAGGTACCCAAACGGGAAGTTTGTCGTAGATAAAGTAGTAGTTAGGTATTTTCCCCTTTCCTTCTCCCTTTTCTTTCTCGTCTAACGGCGGGGGGATGCCGGTTGGAAACTTGCGCGTAGGCAGGTAGCAACGAGATTTTTTCCCTTCCCCCCCTCCCTCCCCTTTTTTTCCTTTTTTTTTTTTTTCCCTTCCGAACAGCACAAATTTGCGCAGCCTGGTAAGTAACTACAATGAGAATTATCTCCTCTTTCTTTCCTTTTTCCTTGGACAAGGGGACCTGGCTTACGTTTATAGAACGGTATCAGAAAGCGAATCTCGAGGGGGACATCTCCTTTTTTTTCTTTTTTTCCCCTTTTCTCCCCCTTTCCCCTCTCCCGTCCCTTCTGAATAATAGTTGATTCTCGATTTCAAGGTATAACGCCACCTGAAAACTGGATTGAGAGCTTCTCTTTCCTTTATTTCTTTTTTCCCTCTCTTCCCTTTTTTTTTCCCCCCTCTTCGCCCCCCCGTACGCGAAGCTCGTGAAAAGGAGGGGGCTGGTGCCCCTTTCTTTCTTTTTTCCCCCTTTCCCTCCTTTTTTCTTCCCCGGGGCCGGACTCATCGAGTCGCAAAAGGTAACGAACAAAGGAAGTCCCCATCTCTTTTTCCCTTCGTTTTTCCCCCCCTTTTCCATCTGGCGCTACACAAGTGTGGAAGAAGGTGAAGAAGTGAGGTGGGAACAGGGAAACGGTCCCTCTTCTTCTCCTTCTCGCCCGCGTCGCTCCTATAAGAACAACGACAATACTAATTGTGATCTCTTCCTTTTCTTCCCTCTCTCTTTTCCCCTTTCCCTGTAGTGCGGTGTGTCCGGGTTCGACCAGCTTAAACTCAACAGAGCTGACGGCTCTGGGTACACTTTGTTCCCCTTTTTTTCCCTTTTTCCCTTCCCCCCCCCTCTTTCCCTGAACTTGACCGACAGGAACGGGAATTTAATTTATAGAGACAGTTTGAAACATTACCCTTTTTTTTTTTTTTCTTTCCTTTTTCCCTCTTTTTCCCCTTCCTCCCCCTCTTACACGGTTTCAAACAAGTAGGTGGAGGAGGCATTATCGATTTTTTTTCCCCCTTTCCCCTCTTTGTTCTTCCCCCCCTTTTTCCTTCCCTTCTGTCCCGCTCGCCTTGTCACGCTGCAAAGGGAGGCAAGATTTAATACAGAGATTCGGAGGAAGACACTTTTCCCTTTTCTTTTTTTTTTTCTACCCTTTCCCCCCCCCCCCCCCCGGGAACGTAACGAAAATACAATTTCGGGTATTACGCGAGCAGCGTGTACGTACAGGGATCCAATTCTTCTTTTTTTTTTCTTTTTTTCCTCTCTTCTTCCCCTCTATGCGCCCGAGGATGGAAGCACGTTCATTCGTTTCAAGTGACTTCGGAAATTGCTACGGAAACAGATTGATTAGATTAAGGTAAGGATTTTTCCTTTTCCTTTCTCTTTTTTTTTGCCCCCCCCCTCTCCTGCCTCCCCAATACGCGAGGTCACGCCGCCAGCAACTTCGAAAACCCCAAACGTTGCGTCTCCGGCTCGAGAGGCAATCTCACAGCACCCTCCTTCCCCCTTTTTTCTTTTTTTTCCCCCATTCCCCTCCTTTCTTTCGTGCAATTCTTTTCCAACCAGCTTTAGCGAACATTTGGTGAAATGTCGCGCTCTATGGCCTTTTTTTTTTTCCTTTTTCTCTCCTTCTTTTCCTTCCCCTCCCTTTCCCCTCACCACAGCCCCCACGCATCACAACTACGACAAAGATGAACGCTTCGCAAACAATGGTCAGCACTCTTTTTTCTCCCTCTTTTTCTCCTCTCTTTTTCTTTCTTCCCTGTCCTCCTTCTCGCGAGCTGAGCGGTGAGTGCGTCCGAGCCCGTCGAACAGAGTTGTGCGACGATGTTTTGACGAAGCGTTCATCTGTCGATTTTTTTTTTTTTTTCTTTTTCTTTTTTTTCTTTTCCCTTTCTCCCTCTTGCCCTCCCCCTTCCCGGCCATAGAGCGCGACATGTTCAAAGGTCGCTACGATGGGTGGAAAAGAATTGACCAAGGAAACGGAAAGGTCGTTGTAAGTTTTTCTTGTTTTTTCCTCCTTATTTCCCATTTTTTTCTTTCTATTTGCCGCGCGAGCCGGAGACGGCAAACGTGTTGGAGGTGTCAGGAAGTTGATGTCGGAGGTACCTCGTCGTAATTGTTCCCTTTCTCTTTTTCCTCTTTCCCTTTTTTTTCTTTTCCCTTTCCCTTCCTTCCTTCCTTTTTCCTATTAAGCCGCAGGATTGAACGAATAGACGGCTGCTTCGGCGCTCGAGGTGCAGAGATGATTGAGGCAGCTTTTTCTTTTTCTTTTTTCTCTTTTCTTTCTCTTTATACCCTTTTCCTTTCCCTCCTTTCTCGTAAAATCCCTGAATTGGAGTGGTTACGGGTCCTGTGGAGCGGGGACGGTGGTGGTGGAAGCCGCGACACGTGCCCTTCACTTTCCTCCCTTCTTTTTTTCTTTTTTCTTTTCTCTTTTCCTCCCTTTTTCCTCTTTCCTCGTCGGCGTCGGGACGTTGCCGACACACGGGAGTTGCATCGTAAGTAACAGGAATACTTCGAGCGTAAGGGAGGTAGATCTCGCTCCGTCTTTTTTCTTTTTTCTTCCTCCCCCCTTCTTTTTTCCTTTCCCTTTTATTTCGTTCGCCGGGCTTGACGGAGTGGCGAGGAACGGCAACTTTTTTTTTCTCCTCTTCCCTTTTTTCCTTCTCTTCCCCCCCTCCTTTGAGTCGTAAACGGATCCGAAGAACCGTTAGCGGACAAAGTGTACCAGAGCCGTAGTCGCGGTGGTTTCCCTTTCTTCCCTTTTCTTGGTGTGCCCCCGTTCATCTCGTCGTTAATGTATCCAATAGTAGTAATGTAGTTGTTAAGTAATAGAAGGCGACGCGTACTGTTTCTCTTCCCTTTTCTCTTCCCCCCCCTTATCACCTGCTGCCACCTTGTGGTACGCCAGATGGACAGGGTACCAAACGGAAGTTGTCAGTAGCTCAAGTCGTAGTGCTTTTTTTTTCTTCCCCTTTTTTTTCCTTTTTTCCTTTTTGTTTTTCCTTTCTCTTCTTCCTTTCCTCCTATGCGGAACGTGCCCAAGAAAAGCAGTTTCACGAGGTCGCGTATCGGGGGGGTCGAATCATTTGTTTCTTTTTTTCTTTTTTCTTTTTCCTTTTTTTCCCTTTTTCCCTTTTTCTTTTTTCTCCCTGCAGATCCCGAGAATCGAATATTATTAAGAAAATTTTTGGACGTGAAATTTTTCTCCTTCCCTTCCTCTCTTTTTTTTTCTTCTTCTCTTCCCCCCCCCTCGATCATTCGGTTCTGCACTACGTTCGATACACGGTATCCAGGGTCCATTGTCACGTCCAAAAACTCTTTTCCCTTTTTCTTCTTTTTCCCTCCCCCTTTTTTTTTTTTTTGTATCGTCATTCCACCCTACCCTGAGGACCCTGTGAAGGAGACAAAGATTCGACCCCCCCCGATACGCGTCCTTCCTTTTTCTTTTTTTTTCCGTTCCCTCCTCTCTTTTCTCGCAATCTTACACTCCACATTACGGTAATGTTGCTACATAAGCCCGGCCGTTTTCTCCTCTCCTTTCTTTCTCCTTTTCCCTCATTTCGGTTTGCCCATTTCAACGGCAGCAGTAGCAGGATAGATATCCTAAACCGCAGTCTCCTTTCCCTTCCCCCCCCTCCCCCTCTTTCCCTCCCCCCCCTTTCCTGGATCGTCGCCAATTGGCGCGGCACCGGGACCGGGAGTTGCGGCTTTTTCTTTTTTCCCCTTCCCTTTTCCTTTCTCTATCCCCCCTTGCAGGTCCCGGAACTTTGGACCGACCGGAACGGGAATTAATTTCTATAGACAGTTATGGCACCCCTTTCCTTTTTTCCTCTTTTTCCCCCTTCCTTTTCTGATTTCTCCCCATGAAGTCACCGCTTACACGTTCATTAAAAAAAAGGTGGTTGAGGCTTCTTTTTTCCCTCCTTCTCCTTTTTTCCTTGGGCACGTCCCCGGACGCCTCGCCTATGTCCGCTGACCACGGGCGGCACGATTTAATACAGCTAGTCGGAGGCTCCCCTTTTTCTTTTTCCCCTTCCCCCCCTTCACTATCCCCCTTTACCCGTAACCAGGCCACATCCATTTAAGGGTATTGAAGAGACGCAGAGTGGTAACGTCCCTTCTCCTTTTTTTTTTTTTCTTCCTTTTTTTCCTTCCCCCCTCATCCCAGCGTCCTCACTCAGTCGGGCAACCTCGAGAGGCCACGAGAGCAAAGAACGTCTATTAGGTCAAGGCATGCGGCTGCCTACTTTTTTCCTCTTCTTTTTCCCCCTTTTTCCCTCCGTCCTTCTCCTTTCCCCCCCCTCGCGGGCAGCCACACGAACAATACGACGAGTAACGACGACGCCAAATTCAGTTCCCTTTTTTCTTTCTTCCCCTTTTTCCCCCCTTCCTTCTATCCTTCCTTCTTTCACTGCTGGCGTTCACCACGTCACTACAGTTCCGGTTCATGTGGCAATCTTTTCCAACCAGCGTTCTTTTCCCCCCTTTTTTTTTTTTTCCCTCCCTTTTTTTCTTTTTTCTCCCCCCCTCAGCACTAAATTCCTGATGCGGAAAGGACAAGTATCACCTTTTTTTTCCTTTTTCTCACCTCTCTTCTCCCTCTCTCTTTCCCCCCTGACTACACAGACC
>Ga0179593_1502707_pt1 | contig 11851 bp, 16 predicted proteins | sample CZODoug2_1_08_16_FD_185931 | JGI IMG/M metagenome (GOLD analysis project Ga0179593, IMG submission 185931) | Vadose zone soil fungal communities from Angelo Coast Range Reserve, California, USA - CZODoug2_1_08_16fungal (PacBio error correction) | ecosystem: Environmental > Terrestrial > Soil >... | reverse complement strand
CTCCGCCCTTTTGCCCATTTCTGTTTCCCCGTTCTTGTCGAGCGCGCCTGCGTGCTGCTGACCACTCGTCGGATTACCTGGCTTTCCCCTGCAGGAAAGTTTTGCGTGCGATTAAATTGAAACTCGCGTTCGGCGCCCTCGCCCCTTCTTCCCTTTCTTTGATCCCGTTCCGGCGTGAATTTTCCCCCCCGATTCCTCGGGCCTACCGAGTAAATCCGGTCGCACCCCTGCTCCTGACTTCCTTTTGGCTCTCCCGCTAACCCTTTTGGGCGCACTCTGGTCGTCTCCCCAGGCTGCTTAGTTCTCCTGGAAACACCGTGTCCGGAACCCTGGTCGTCATCGTGCTTTTGAGCCGTCGATGCAAGCCGCCCCCTATTTATCAACGCTCGGACTTGCTCCTTTTTTTGACCTTTCTTCGGGGCCATCTTTCCTCCCCCCCATCTTGCCGATATCGAGCAACGCCCCCTGGCCCCAGTATCCCTGTCGGCGGCGGAAAACGCCTTGATTTACCAACCCCTAGACCCTTTTTTTGACCTCCCCGGTTTTCCGTTTTGGCGGCTTCGAGACACGCCCTCGTAACCCCTTCAGGTTTTCGATTTCATCCAATACACCAGTTTTGTCCTCTTTTCCTGCTTTACGTTACGGGTTGTGCTACTGGCGTCCCGTGCAGAAGGTCCCTCTTCGTGCTTCCGCTACCATAACGCAAAGTTTGTTTTCTCGTCCCCCCCACTGCCGTCTCGGACTGATGCTCCGGGCCCTTTTGTTCAAGGAAGGGGTGTGAGTGCATAACCCACACCCCCCCCCTATGTGTCCTAGGTCTTGGTTTAGCACTCATCGCCTTAGGTGTTGTGTGCCTTGGCGCATGTTTTCAGTTAACCGGTTGTTCCAGACCTCCTCCCTTGGTCTTAGCTGCGTTCTGGGTATCTCGCTGTGACCCCTTATCTGAGGGTGCCTTTGTAGACGGACCCCGGACAAATTCCTCTTGGCGGCTGTAACCCCCGCGCCCCACTCCCCTTTTTTCGATTTGCTCAAGTGCTTGCGGCCGTTCATTTGTTACCTGTTGGCGGCATATTTTTTTACGCTTTTCCTGGTTGTTTTTCCACCCCCTCTGTCGTCCCCCCCCTGCTGGTCTCACTTTGTTTTTTTTTTTTTTTCCCACTCCCCGTTCCTGGAGATTGGCATGCTCCCGAACTACTTTGTGTATTTGTGGCTGGCTGTCCTTGTTTCACTTTTTTCCCTTTCCCCCTGCACTGTTCTTCCTGTTCCTCCCTTCCGAGTAGTCTGGTCTTTTTCTTTGGACGATTTCACTTGTCCAGAGCGTTTTTTGGGTCTGGACGGGTATCGGGGGCCCTTTCATTTGCCTGTTTGTAGGTAAAGTGCAACCCCCAGCCCCGTTCCACCTCCCTGCCTCGGCCGATTATCAGGTCGTTGGCGTGTGCAAAAAAGGGTTAATTGGTTTTGTTTTAATCCCTTCCTCTGCTTGTCCCCCACCCCTTGACGTGGGCCTTTGCAAAGCGCGTCCCCCCCACTCTCCTTCCATCTTCAAAAACATTGCTTTGTTTAGGTTTTTTTTTTTCCCCCTGCATTCCCTTTTTAAATCATCGTCCCATCGTCTTTCCACCGCCATTCGTCGGCAGTGTGCTGTGGCGTTATGCGCCCCTCTCTTGGTCCGTTTTTTTGACTTTTTACGGATTTACCACTTTTTCCGATTTTTTTCTTTTCCCAATTCCTAGACTTTGACCCTTTCGGACGGATTTTTCCTTTAGTCGTTGTTCCTTCCATTTGGGGGTAATTGGAGGTTTCCTCGGGCTCCCTCATTAGGGCAATATCCGGATACCGTCTTCCCTCCCGGGCACCTCTTCTACTGGTTTTTTTTTTCACTTTGTTTTGTTCCTACGTTTTTGCCTCTATTCCGGGGGAGCGCAAATGTTCTTTTTTCCACCTGACTCGGTGGCCTTTCTGGACTCCAAAAAGGTGTGTTGACCCTTGCTCTGGTGACGCTTGCCCTTGATGGCCCCGGCAGGCCTTTTTGTTCCCAATTTCTTCTTTGCCCCCGGGCTTCAAGTGGGACACATTCACGAGATCCCTTCAAGTACTTTCGACCCCGTCGTTTTACCTTTGCTTCCCAGCAGGTTCGGTGTTTTCGCACTCCCGTGTGGTCCGGACTGCCTAGTTTGAGACTCCCCCGTTTTTTCCCCCCGCTCTTCGACCGACAAAGTGCCATACCGTTTCTCTGTATTTTTTCGGGTTTTCTGACACCTTTTTGCCCTCGGGTTTCTGGGTCTATTTGACGATGCAGTACCATCCGGTATGGGGAAAACCCCCTCTTTTTCTCCGTAGCGTCCCTGTTTGTATTTTTTTTTCAAACCCTGCTGAGGACGATTTGCCGCGTTTCGGTTCCATTCTTTCCTTGTCCCCTTTTCCGTCCATGGTTGACACGCACCTGACCCTTTTTTTTGTTCCCCTACCCGGTCATTTGTCAAAATTCCCCCGGCAAAGGTTCCCTTCCACAGTTTACGCAAGTCGGTGCCCAAACTTGTCTCCTCGTTCCCCTTTCCTTTTTCGTGATCTTCCCTTGGGGGCAATGCCGATCCCCATTACCTGCCGAACCACCGACTTGAATTTTTTTCAAGTTCTGCTCCTTGCGTTCGACTTTCCCCGTCAATGCCCCCCCCCCCCAGAGAACAGTTACGCGATCTCACTGTTTTGTTCGGCGGGGCCTATCTCGATTTTTTTGAAGCCCAAAGTTGAACCTCACGTGGCGTTCTTTTCCTTGCAATGACCCCGGTATTTTTTTTTTTCTTGAACCTTACGTCCCCAAAGCACGTGCCCTTTTTATTCCCTCCCCCCTTTCATCAAGCTCCTTGAAACTCCCATCTGTTCTGTATCCAGGGCACATACTTCTTTGTGGTCTTGCTTTTCGAATATCCCGCGAAGTAGAACCTCCCGCACCTTTGTAATACTTGGTCCCGGAAGCCTTTTTTCACCTTTTTTTTTTCCTTAAACTCCCCACTAGACTGATACGGTACATGGGAAGGTTTTTTAATTTTTCGTTTTTCGCCGCCGGTTTTTTCTGAGCCCCCCCCCGTCCCCACGGTTACTGCTTTGTCCATTTTTAAGAAACGCGGTCTGTTCGCCGTGGGGCCAGGGAATTCCTAGTTTTTTCCCATGCAATTCCACTTTCCTACATTACAGCGAGTTCGACTGTCCCTTGTACGTGTCTTTTTTTTTTTGGATCCTGTTTTGTGGTCGTCCTTTCCTCATGAATTCCATGGTGGTCTTTCCCCCTTCCGTGAAACCTGACCCCCCCGTACGCCCTGCTCGTTTTCTTTTAGGCGGAATTTATTTTTTCCTCCATTGCGTAAAGTTTACTGTGTCCTCCAGGCATTTTTGCCGCCCCTCCTAGTGTTGAAGTGGTGGCTCCGCTAGGTTCTATAATTTCAGGGGTTCGCTGCCCTTCCTTGTTTTTTTTTTCTGATTTGTAAGTCGTTAACCCGGGGTGTCCTTGTTGCGTGAGCCGATTTTCACCTTAATCCCCGCTATTGTCCCCGGTTTGACCTATTTTTTGTCCTGCTCTCCTCCTTGGTTTTATAGGCCCCCTGGATCGAGTGGATGTTTTTTTCCCGCGTGGTTCTAGTCTGTTGGCACCTTTCTCCCCGGTGTCTCTAGTATTCATTCCCTCCCTCCCTGTTCCCCCCCCCCCGCTGTCGTTAAGGCTTTGCTCTCCCCAACGCTTTCCCCCCGCTCCCGGCCTCCCTTTCGCGGTCGTTGAACTTTTTTGATTCCCTCTTCTCTTTATACCTTGGTTTTTTTTTTTTGGAGAGCCCCCACTCTCTGTCCTCGATTCGCGGTTCCTCCTTGTTTTTTTTAGGGAGCGGTTTTTTTTTGATGTTACGGCTTTTTTTGTTTCTTTTTTTTTTTCCCTTTTTTCGTTGTTTGAGGGTTGTTCTTTTTTGGTATTTATACATTGAAGAGTTTTCCAATCCCTGACTTTCCCGTAAAAATACGCTTTCCCGCGAAACGATCCCCGCCTTCTTGTCCCTCTGCTTTTTCTTTTCCCCCCCCCCTGTCTTGTACGTAGCGGCCACCACAACAAATGCCTGGCGTGTTCACGTTTGGCCAAACTAGCGTCCCCTGTCCCCCCATGTTGCTTCTCGAGAGGACACGCCCCACACCTTTTTTTGAAATCCCCCCATTCCCCTCACCCGTATGCATTCACGTCAAGACCCCCCCCCCTCGGAGATGGATGGAAGCCCCGTAGGTTAGGCACCCCTTTTGGGCTTTTTTGCCCAACATTTGCTTTCCTGAGGCGTTGCAGTGTAGACTATTTTTTTTTTTTCCTCGGCCTGCCCTGCAGACGTCAGACCGTTGATCCTGGGCTTTCTTCCCCTTTTGGACTTGTTTTTGGGATTACGGCATTGCCTCCTCACTTGTGAGTTTTTGTGCCAGCCCGTGCGATGGCACCGACAAAAAGTACGCCCCCCCTCAACCCAAGGCTTTTCCTTCCGCGGTGAACCCATGTTCTTGCCCTTTTGCGTTCATGTTTATGATGCTTTCCACAGGCCTTCCCTTATACATCCGGTTTCACAGTCCCCCTTCGGGTCACGCAAGGTACCCCGCGCCGTGGTCCACCTGGAAAAAGCCTGGGCTTTAAGTCCTCCCGCCGTGTCCCGATCTCGTTTCGTTCGATTAGGCCCCGAGACCCTTTGGATGCTTTTGTGGTTCCTGGATTTAGTACGACCCTTACAGGGCAGGGGATGTGACCGCCAGACGGGTTTAGTAGGCAACGGGATTTTTTCTTTTCGGTGTGGGTGTCGATTCAGTCTTCTTAGGTGTGCGTGGGCCCGATAGTTGAATATTCGTCTCCGCACCCTGTCCATTCTGAATTACATGTGTTTCCCCCTCTTCCAATTTTTCGTTTTGACGTTTCAAGATGGATTGATTCTTTCGAGGATAGTTATTTCCTTTTTTACGTCTTTGTATTTCCTCTTTTGATACCCTTTTTTTTCTGTGCAAGTTTGTTTCTTTGTTTTTTAGTCCATTTCACTGCCTTTCGGACCGGGGTCCCATTGTTTGATAGGGCGTCCCCCCTCCCCCTTGGCCTGTTCCTCCCTTTCGGGCCCTTACGGTTGCTACCTTGCCTAGAACGGTTTTTTACTGTTTTTCACTTGAGCTTGCCTTTCCCGAACCCCATTCACGTCTGTTGGCCGGTCCTTCCTGTATTTGCCGCAACTCCTTCCCCCCTGAGCACGCTAAACTGACTTCACGCTTGTGGCTTTGTGATCTTGTAGATGATTACCATTGTGGGGTCACCTTTATTGTGGGTTTCCCCCCAATTTCAGTTTTCTTTTTTCCCATGTGACGCCCCGGCTTGGGGGCCTGTGCCGCTTCCATCTCCTTCTCCTTCTTGCCCCTCGTCCCTCTTTCATGTGGCGCGTCTTTTTTTTGCCTGGCGTGCACGCGTTTTGCTTTCCCTGGCTTTCTTTAGGGTACGGGGATGAGTAGTTTTCGTAGATGAATAACAAGACCACCCTTAGGGTTGGGTTCTCCCCTCGTTCCTTTTCTCTCAACTTTTTCTGGCCCTGTATTTTCTTCTTAATTTCGAGCCTTGGTTTTCTGCCAGACCATGCCCCGTACCACGTTCTTTCTGTCCCAAGTTTTACCCGTCTGAACCCCAGCATGAAGCTAGCATTCTTACCCGGTACCTTTTTTCCCTGCTCGAGTCGCTTGTTTTTCACCCTTCCTCTTCCCCGGGTGTTATTGTTTCGAGTTTTTGGTGGAGGAGGTCCTCCTTTGCGCGGTGCCCATCGTACCACCCCCCAAGCGTCGTCGACAGCAACAAACCCCGTTCCAACCCACCTGTTTGTGTGACTTTTTAGTTCACTCACTGGAATTGGTTATTACAATCCCCTTCGAAGCTTTTTCGAATTTTGTGTAGCTCAGCGACAGTTTTTGGTTGCCTTCCCCCAACGTATCCCCACACCCCACCCCCCCCCCATTTTTTAATTTCTTTTTATGTCAACTAGTGGGATTTGGCCCCCTTGGGGCAGCTGAAAGTGAGCCGGCACCATTTCATTAGGTTTTTCCCCCCATGCCATTGGGTAGTCGCCGAGTGATTACATGCTTCACATCAAGGTTGCCTGCACCACCCCCTCCTCTGATTCCTTCCCCTCCTTGTACGGTCTCTTGTGATGTGAAAATCCCGCCCGTTTTCGTCCCAAAGACCGCCAAGCACTTTAGAACCACATAGCTCTCCGTCCTTTTTTCTCTGCCTTTACTGGCAAGGCTGCCCCGACAGACAATTCGTGCTCTCCCCATGTGCGTTCACTGATACGCCTTTCTGGAATACTTTTCCGACTTCGTGGTTCTCGTTAACCCCAACAACTCTAACCAGTTTTTTTTCATTCTCATGTGATTGAAGTTGCTCCGTGCTTTTTTTATTGGCCTTCACTGTCCCCCTAAAGTCACATTACTCCGCTCCTTTGTAGTACTTTTGCCGTCACGCACCGCTGCCTTTTTTTTGTAGTCCGTGATGCCCCCCCGCGGGTCAGAGCCCTTGCTCCTTTCAGTCCTCGTTTGCCCGTTTTCCCCTAAAGCTTTATTCCCAAGCAGTTTTCAATGCCCCCCCTTGAACCGCATCGGACTCGACCCCGGTGCCTCTGTTCTGTCCGCTTCCCCTTACTTTTTAAACTTTTTTTTTTTTTTGCCCCCCGAGAACTACGGATTTCGATCGACACGCGTCTTCCCTTCGATGCTTGTCCCCCATGAATTTTTCGCCCCGGCCTCCTTCCCCTGCCGTCGTGTGCGGCATAAGCCCATCCAGTAGTAAATTTCGGTCAATCTCCTATTGTGTTGGATTTTGACTTCCCTACTTGCAACTTTTACTTTGCGCAGAGCACAATTTCGTACAACTTTTCCCCCCCGTCTGACCCCGCTGAATGCCCACGAAGGCGGGGGTCGTTTAGCCCTGTTTTTATCCCCCCCCCCTTTTTTTTTCCTGTATCCTAACCCAGTCCCCTTCATTTGTGATGGTGTCCTGCGCTCTGCGCTGCCGTCCGTATACTGCCCCACTCAACATCCAGCGTTCCTTCCCTGAACCTCCATGGCTCGAGTGCCTCCTGCTGAGTCTAGAAACTGGTCCTCCTTTTTTCCAGATGAGGTTGTGTTGGTTTTTTCTTATTGTCTCATCCCTTTTTTTGAACCATTCAGTGACACATCGTTTGGCGAAGTGGTGGCCCCTGTAATTTTTTTTCGCAGAAGCAAGGTTGTTCATTTTTTGTTCACTTTTGGGCCTTTCTTTGACCCCACGGCTCTCCCCCCCCCCCCCCTACGTCGACCCCCTTCTGCCCGCCTTCTGTTCCCCAACCTTCTCCGTTTTTTTTTTCCCCCAATTTGACCCCAGAAGTGGTCTTAGCGACTTCTTTTCATGATCGCTTCCGCGCGAGTCTTCCCAGTGCCCCAAACCCGTCGTCGTTTGTGCCTGAGGACAGACAACGGGTTTTTGTTTTGAGAGTTTGTCGTCTTCGCTTGCCCGGGCTTCCGTAATTGTGGTTTCCTAGGTTTTCATTGTCTTCCCTTCCTTCTTTTTGTTAGATTCTAGCATTGATTTGTGTGGGCGAACAGTTTGGTCCTACTCTTACGTATCCAGATGCTACGGCGCCAGTAAACTGGTTCTTTTTTTTCCGTGGGCATTCTCTTTCGATTGCACCCTCCTTTGTTTTCTCCCACGTTCTGGCCGTGTCCGGGACCCCTCTGCTTGTTTCTTCCCTACGGGTCCAGCTGCTCGCCCACTCTTCGCCCACTTTGGGTCGTTTGAGGGCCCCCCCCTGAATGTTTTTTTTGGGGATCGGTCTCTGGACGTATGGGCGCGGTCTTGATTGTTGTTCCCCCTCGGGGTCAGTCGGGAGCGGGGTCCCCCCCCCTTTGGCATTCCTTGCCTAAGTTTGAGCGGCCCTTCCCTTTGCCCGGTTGTCCCCTGCAAGGAATGTGAGCGACTCTTCGTGTGTTTGCATGACGTTAATCGTTTTTTTAATCGTCTCGGCAAGTTAGTCGACCCCCCTCTTTTTCCTTCCGACACCTGAACGGTCCCGAACCGGTCCGCCGGGATCGCGCTCTTACTTTTCCTCTCGTTTTTTTTTTTAGAGGATCTTAACTCGCTGAGAATTTGGAAAGGAGTTTGGTGTCGCGTTTTCTCCCCTCCTTTCTTTGGCGCCATTCCTCCCTACCTTTTTTTGCCTGGCCCAGTTTCCTGTAAGCTCTTCTCTTTTTAACTCTTTGCCTACCCTGCCGGTCGCCCTTCATTGACTCGCCTCCAACTTTGGATTCGAGCATTTGACCCCCCCTCCTTCCTCTGACTACCATCGTTTCAAAGTTTGAACCGTTCTCCTCTTCTGTGCCGTCGTTTCTCAGACCCTATTTTTCTGGACCTATCTTGACAGAGTAGACCCCCCCCTTTTTCCTGGCTTTGGTCCCTTTTCCTGATGTGTCTTGGAGTCCGTCTTTTTATTTTTTTTTCCGACTCCCAATCGGGCCTTTCGTTCCCCGGACTCCAGACTCCCCCAGGATTTTGAATCTCTCCTGTTATCGTGACTCTTAGGTTACCTTCCTCTTCCCCCCGTTCCTAGACTCCGCTCGGATGCTCCACCACTCCAGAACCACCATTCCTCCCAATTTCGTCCTCCTTCCAGCCACGCCGGTGACGAGATGTCACCGAAGCTCTTCCTCCCCCCATTTTGCCCCCCCCCTTTTCCTTGTGTTTTCTTCTTTTCCATGACGTTTTTTTACCTCGTCGTTCTTTTATGTGACGTGTTGTGCGGTTTGTCTGGCCTTTTTTCTCTCCATCCCCCCCCCTTTTGCTCGGTCCCTCCCCTTTTCTACGGTCTGGCTTCCCCCCCGTCCAACGGGCCCTTCTATCAGATGCGTCTCCGTCCCTTTTTGCCACTGATATGACCGCCCTCCCCCCCCCACCACCCCTCATCCCCTTTCTCTGGTTACGGTTATGCATTTTTCTTTCAGTACCGTCCTGACGTTCCTGCCGTTTTCATTTCGCTGTGTTGCCCCCCCGTTTTGCGTACGTCGGATTTGTGATTGTTTCCTCTGCCCCCTTTTTCCCAGCCCCTGTAGGACTTTGTGTTTTCGTTTAAGGCCCCACCTTTTTTGGGTTGCCCCCTCTGGACTCTTTCGTCAGTATGCCGTGACTTTTTTCCCTGTTTTTCCTGGGCCCGTGGCATCTTCGGTTCTTTGGTCATTTTGTGACCCCCTTTCCAAACCCCCCCCCTCTGATACTCCCCCCCCCCTCATTTAGAATGAATTGGTGGAAGTACTTTTTTTTTCCTTTCTCCCCGAACCTTTCCTTCCGCCATTTCTTAGGCCCCCCCATTTTTTTTTTCCTCATGTCCCCCTTCTTGTCTCCTTTTCAGCCGCTTCCGATCGTCTTTTTCTTTTGTTAGGGATCGTTTCTTCCTGTGGCCCGTTTTCTCCCCCTGCGGTTTTTCCCTGACGGTCTTCTGTTCCGTTCCATAGAGCTGCTTTGATTTTTTTCCCCCCTCCGTTTCCTAGCATTTGCTGCGTCCCTCTTTAGGCTCCTTTTTCTTTCCCGTTGAGAAGGCAGAGTAACGGAGCCCCCCCCCCCTTCCTTCGATGTTCTGCTCTCTGTAAGGCTTGTGCCCTTCTGCCTACACCCCCGAAGCTGTCACCCTGATATCAACCCTTTTTCCCCTCTGTTGTTTTGGGCCGGTCAGGAGTCTTTCCAGATATTTGTTCGTCCCCCGTGGTTGTCGGCGATGATCCTTCCTTGTTTTGTGTTTTTCAGACGTTTCCGGTGAGTCCATTGGCCCCTTTGTAATTGTTTGTCTTCAAGGTTTGCCTGACCTCCAAGAGCACCTTTTTTTCCCCCAGGACTTTCCTTGATAACTGTTTCCTGCGGTTTTTTGCATGTGTCCCTTTGGTGAGGCCCTTGGCCTCTTTGTTTCCTCCTTTTTCAATCAATTGGGTATATCCCTGCAGTATTTCTTCTTCTTTGCCTATTCCTTCCTTTAGTTTCCCCACACCTTGGTGTTTACCAGTTTTCCGTTCTCTTCCTGTTCTGCTGGCTGATCACTTTGAGCGCCGTCCCGCCTTTTTGTTGGAATGATTCCGGTTGTTTTCTCGGTTTTTTTTTGTGTGGCCTGCAGAGACTCGCCGGACCTCGTCCATACTTCTCTTCATATGACCTTTACCCCCGGTACGCACCTGCCTGACCTCTTCACGGAGTTGGGTCGCGGTGCTTTTTACCCTAAAAGCCCCGGTGGATGTGTCTGTGGCACCTTAACCTTATTTTCCCCCTCCCCCACGCCACCTTTCCCCCCCGGTTTTGATTCCCCTTTCCTTTTTTTTGCCCCTCGCAGGGTTCTGTTTCTTTTCCCCCCCTCCTCTCAAGACAGTTCCCTTTTGACCGCTATGACCTTTGAAACATGTTCTTTCTTCCCCTCATTGGCCGAGCGTTTTTTTCATTCTGGCTGTCGTCCCACGTTCGTTTTTTTTCTCCCTGTTGAACCCCCCCGAAAAACCTTGACGCTTTTCCCTTTTACCCCGCAGCCCTGTCCCAAGTTAAAAACATGTATTTGGCGTTATCTTCCTCTTTTTTTCCGAGCTTCCTTGTCTTTGACCACCTCTCCCATGGACCGGCCGTCTTTCCCCCTGACGTGTTTTTTCTTCCCAGTTTCTCCTTACCGCCTGCCCTAAGAATGCAGTGCCCCACCCCATTTTGAGATTGCCCCCCCCTGGACGATTTCCCCTTTTCCCAAAGTTGGGTTTCCCTGAGGCTATCTTTTCGTATTCCCCCGGCCCACCTTGGCATTGTTTTTCTTTTCCTGATCCTTGCGTGAATTCCTTTTTCTACTTTTTTCCATTACCATTGGTCTTCTCGTGCCAAATCCTACAGTGCCGGTTTCCCCTTTCCTGAGTCCATCCCTTCTTTTTTCACCCGCAATCTTTGGGCTTTCACTTGTTTTTCCAAGAGTTTTTTTTGGAGGGCTTGTTTTTTTGCGTGCTCTGGTACTTAAAGCGCGATGATGCCCTGGTTCTTCCTTCCCCACTTCCACAACACCGTTTTTTTCCGGGTCGAGAGTTCAAACGCCCCCATCGTACGATGGTCACTTAACTTGTTAATGACTAGGTTTGTTCCCTCCCCTTAGCGGTCCCCCGGGACCAACGCGTGGTGCCGTTGTAACCTTGTGCCTTGCGGGAATCCTTTCGCGCTTTCCGATGATCCAAAATGGCCTGCCCTTTCCCCGCGCGCCTCACTGCCCCTTTGTGTTCTTTGTTTTCGATTGGTTCAGGTCTGTTTTTTTTCCGTCTCGGCCGTCTGTTCCCCTTTGTCCTCAACCTTTTCGGGGCCTTCCTTTTTTTGCATGACGACTTTTCCCCTTTCCTTCGGACTTCCCGTTCCCACTGTCTTACGGCCATTTTTGGCCCATCCCGGTGGTATGACCTCCCCCTCCCGACCTTTTGTGTCCCCCTCGTTGCTTTTTATTTTTCATCTTTCTTTTGTTTTTGCCCTCCTCCGTCAGATTTATTTGAGTTCCCAACTGTTTGTTTTTCCCATGCGGCGGTGGCTCCGACGCCGTTCTGTTCCAATTCATTCCTCTCTTTGCACCCTTCACCTCGGTGCCGCTCTTCAATACTTTTCTCTGGCATGATTCCCCGAGTTTTGTTTTTTGTTTGTGAGGTTTTTTTCGCCCGGTTCATCGTCTTCGGTTTTGCAACCTTTTCCGGAAGCTCGCCTTATGACAGAAGTCTGTGCGTCTCCCCTTCCTCCCCCCCACTTTTCCTTTTCCCCCCCCTCTCGGAGCCTCTTTGTTTCCGCAAGTTT
>Ga0179593_1494844_pt1 | contig 11851 bp, 11 predicted proteins | sample CZODoug2_1_08_16_FD_185931 | JGI IMG/M metagenome (GOLD analysis project Ga0179593, IMG submission 185931) | Vadose zone soil fungal communities from Angelo Coast Range Reserve, California, USA - CZODoug2_1_08_16fungal (PacBio error correction) | ecosystem: Environmental > Terrestrial > Soil >... | reverse complement strand
CGGTTTTTTCCTGGCTTATTGATTGTTGAGAAGTTTTGGCCGCTTTCCGAGTCTAGTGGTCGTAGTCCTGTTGGAGTTTTCGCGATCGCCTGGTCCTTTTTCTTCGCATTTTGGCGGCCCACGTTTCGCCCGGACACTTGACTCATTACGGCTTTTGTTTGTCCTTCGCCGATTTCACTCCGACTCGGCATTACTGGCTTTTCCTTCCCCCCGCCGGCATTCGTAGTACCTCCCCGTCATTTGCGTAAGTATGAACGTTCATCCGCCGTTCCCTGTTCCCGTTTTGTCCGGTTTATTTCTCGACGTAGTCCTTGTGCCGGTGGCCCGGCCCCCCCGTGCATGCTGTATCTCCCGCCACTTTGCACCTGTCCTTGCCGACAGGTTTCGGCCCCGCGATCTTTCGCCTTCCTCTTTGTTTGCCAAGACCCTGTGGTCGCCGGCCGGCCGCGCGAGAACGGGTTTCCAACCCTTGACTTTGTTTCCCCGGGACCAGCCAGTTGAGTCTGGGGGCTTTGTCTTCGTGTTGTTAGGTCCCCGATCAGCTTTTTTGCTTGTTTCCGGGCATGCCGCTTGTTCAGGGGCAGTCCCGCACGCTGGCCTCGAGTTTCACCTTTTTTCGGGGCCACTCCCAGTTTCCATCGGGCTCAGGCCCCGCACCCTTGTCTGGGACCGCGAATTTGTCCACGGAACGACTTTGCCCGTCCAGTATCGTTGTTGAGTTCTTCCCCTCCGGCGCGTTGACCATTGGCTCGACTTGACTGTACTTGCCGACGTTCCTCAAACGTCTTTTTTTTTTCCTCGGGGCGACTCGTTCTTTGTATGCCACCCTTGGCCTTCACCCGTAGTTCCGGGGTGCCCGTCCCCGGTGGCCGGCTTCCACACATTTTTGTTGCCTTTCAAGTTGTGCGTTTCTACTGTCGCCTTTATAGAGGGTATCTTTTAGTTTGCTTCCCCGAGACCCCTGGTCCGGTCGTCCGGCTTTAAGGGTTTTTTGACCTGTGCATCCCCGGTCCCGTTGGCTCGACACCTTGTCCAGGTATCTTTTTGGTTAAAGTGGGCGGCGGACGGGTGGGAGAGGATTCCTCTTAGTTCTACGTCGAGTGGGCGGGTTCCTGAGTATGGACTCGGTCAAAAGGGTAGCCGGCGGCAATCGGATATTCTCGTTGGCGGCCGCGTCCGGTAACCCCCTCATTCACGTGGCCGTTGTCGGTTGCGGAAAAAACACTTCCGGGGCGTTTTTTTCTATTTTGACCATCTGCCGTTTACGTCAAACCCTTCCTATTACTTCCCCTTGGTCCATGTTCGACAGGATGTACGTACACTCCTTTCTTGGACCACGTCCGGCCCTTCCCCTGTCGTGCTCTTTTCCCCGACTTGCCGGTTTTCCTGTTCGTTACCATCACTTCGTTTTCTTCTTGGTCTCGTTGTAAGAGTCGCATTTGCTATTTCAATAGCCCACTACGGTCACGGTACCGCACCGCCTTGAGGTCTCTGCACCTCCGTTTCTTGGGGATATGGCACGCCCCTATTCTTCAATTTGCATTTACGCTGGACGTGGGAGTATTTTTTCGTTTTCTTCCTTTCCGTGGCATGGACCGTCGCCCGTACCCCTTGTTTCACGCCACCCGGTTCCTTTCCCCGTTCCTTCTAACGGATTTGTGATTGCATTTCTTTTCCCCGCCGTTTTTTTTCGATGACAGGAGCTGTTAAATTTTCTTTCCCTTCACTGGCGTGTCACGCCAGGCGTTTAGCTTGATCGCCTCCGTCCCCCTTTGTCCTCTCATGACAGTCATCCGTTAATTTCCCGCATCGTCGCGACGTTATGCAATCTTCTTTTTCCCCCCGGCACCCGATGCACGACGCATTTCCCCCTGTTCATCCTTTTCCCCGGTCTTTAGGTATGACCGGGCCGACGTCGTTGCGATTTACCTTCCTCGGCCCCCGTCAGTCGTAGTACGTCCCCCCTCGGCCTTCCAGCCTTGTCACGGTCTTTTGGAACAGCGAGCTTTGTCACCTTTGATCGTGCATGCACTAATACCCGGTTGCAGACGACGTTACACTGAGCCGTCCTGTTTTCCTTCCGTGTAATGTCCAGAGTGTGGCGCCTGGTTCCTTTTCCGAAACGTTGTAGGTTTTTCCGCGGGTAGCCGTAACTTAGTCGGCTTTTAGCGGGGACCGGGTCCTTTCCTGTCCCCTGACCCCGAAGCTTTAACTCAAACTAGTTATATCGGTTTTTTTGATTCCCTGAGATACGTGGTTTGGTCAGATTAAAGACTGGGTTCATCCCCTGCTGACGAATAATTGCACTTTCAGGCCCTTTCCTCATCGCTCCTTTCTGGGGACTTTCTCAAGTCTGAGGGGAGGTGGATACCCGGGCCGGCCGTTAAGGCCAGCTTCTGCGGGTCCTTCTCTTCGGCCCTTCGCTGTCGTGGTCGTAGGGTGTAGGTTCTTCGGGGTTTAGGAGTCCGGTTCTTCCCTTTTTCCCCATTCTTGGGCGACACTGTCGTGGCACGACTTTTTTCTTTTTCCGCGCTTTTTTTTCCCTTTTTGCTTTGACCCGCTCCCCCCGACCAGGGTCGGCTGCTTTGTGTCGTCTGTTTTTTTTTTCGACCTTTCTTCTGAGGTTAAGTCGAAATTGTAGTGCGATTTCTTAAAATATCGTCCCCCCCCCTACGTAAGATCAGGACTCGGTCGCTCTCCCCTAAAGCACGAAGAGGGTGGGGTTGGGTGTTTTTTTTCCAACCTGACCCGGGAGAACCGCTCTGCTCTTCCGGATTACGCATGGGCGGTTTCGGCCCTCCTTCACGTTGGCTTCCTGTTTTCTTCCGCCCTCCTCTTTGAGCCCCGTCTTTTCGTTCCGGTTGAGGCGGATGAACCTTTGAGTATGCAGGCGGTGCCTTGACTCGTCTGCTCGAAGGGCTGTCTCCAGGAAGTTGATTGTGCCCCTCTGGTACGGCCCCGCGCATGTGACCAGTGACGTTCTCTTTTTTTTTTGTTTTTATTTAGTTTGGTCTTGCAGCAGGTTCGGGTTTGTAATTTGACCTGCTCGGATTGGCGGCGTTTTGTTCTTATTTCCCTAGTCGGGCGGTTGGTCCCCAACCTTATTACCTGCCATTTTTGTGGTCCTTTTTTACCCTTCATTCCCTTCCCCCCCAACCGGTCGGAAAAGTACCAGACCATAGAAACTGTAGTAGTCCCCCCTTCTTCCGGGTCTATACTGTTCTTTTTCTTGCGGGTGGTTTTTCTCCACCTCTCCCTACCGGTTCTGCTGGTCTCTGACACTCCTGTTTTGCTCCCCCCCATCTGACGACCTGTGTTGCAGGGCGTGCTCAAATTTGCGCAGTTTGTAGTGCTGACTAGTTGGTCGAAGTCGCCTAGTGTTTTAAAGACCGCTAGGATCGGCAACCTTTTCGACCTCTGCCTTCTTTGCACCGGCCCCTAGTGCCGGGAAGTCTCTTCTGGCTGCCTGATTCGCTTCGTCCAGGCCATGCCCAACGTTTCTCCCCGTCTCCGGGTTCGGTTCCCCCCTTCCCCTTCCTCCTGCTTACGGCGGTCCGTACACCCTACCCTCCCGGGGTTCAAGTCTTCTTTTTTTGACGCCTTTGACCACTTTTTCTGCGGTTTACCCCTTTTTTCCCGCCGCCTATTCGGCGGAGCGTGCCGCGTCGCTGGCCGGTTTTCACCATTTCCCCTCTCCTTCTTGGTCACTCGCCCCGAACGTTGATCTTTTCTGACGTGGGGGAGTGAGTCCGGTGGCCGTTTCTTCATGACGTTTTTTTTTTTTCTACATCCTTCGATGCCGTGCCATTCCTCTCCTTTTTTTTTTTCTACTCCGTTTTTTTTTTGTTGAGAGAGAAGGTCTTGCTATCGACGATGTAGTCCCTTCACGCAGTAACACGTACTTCGGTCGTCCACCGGACCCCTCCTCACGTCCCCCCTCTTCAGGTCGATCATGACGCTTTTTTGGCTCTGCTGTGACTCTTGTTCCCGTGGGGCCAGGAGGTGATTGCCTAAGGCCATCGTCCGGCGCCCGTTTCATAGGCAGAGGTTTTTTCCTTGGTTAACCGGGAAATCTCCCAAGTCCTTTCCTTTGCTTAGTCCCCCCGGGGTCTGTTGGGTAGGGGTGACGGTCCCTTCCCTGTCTTTTGTCGTTTTGTTCCACCCGCCGTCTGTTTGCGGTAGACTTGGGCCTGTCGGTTACTCGAATCAGACGCGTTTCTTGACCTCACTCGGACGCCGGTGGAAAGCTTGTTAGTCGTTGTCTTCCTTCATGGGGCAGATCCTTTTAAGCGGAAACCCCTTTCGGCGCAGGTACCCTGTTCGGTGTCGGTGAGTCCAGGGTTGCTTCCTAGTCCCCCGGCAGTCCGTGGCGGGTCATGGTGGTCTACGAAAACCCTCGAAAAAAGACAATTTATGCTCTCTTGTTCCGCCGGTTTTAAGAAGGTGTAGAGTGTCTGTAAATTTTCCGCTGTTTGAATGGACCCGTTAAAGACCTGTAAGGGACAATGGCCGTTAACTCTGTGTTTGCCACGAAAGAATAGTTTAACCTCTTAGCCCCCATGAACGTAAAAGCCAAATCTTACCGGTTGGTCCAGTGGTCAGCATGGACGATGAGTTTGGGGGGGGTGGGGTGGGGGGGGGGTTTGGGTTTCTATTTTGTTTTTAGGTGTGGGGGCGTAAGGGTTGGGGGGTTGCGGGGGGTGAGTGGTTGTTGTTTGGGTCGGGGGTCTTGGGGTTTTGTTGGTATTGTTGTTTTGGTCCTTGGGCGGGGGGGGAGGGGGGGTTGGTTGGTTTTTTTTTTTTGTTCGGGGAGGGGGGCGAGTGTGTTTTTTGGTTTTTTTTTTTTTTTTGTGGTGTATTGTTTGTGGGGGTCACACTGCTTTTTTGTCAACCAAAGAGCGCTGCCGGTCCGCCTTTTCACATGCGCTGCCGCCTTTTTGTCGGTCCCTTTCGCTTTCTGGAGACCCTCCTTTTTCCGTCTCCCTAGGCCCGTCAAGCGACCGCGTCATCCCTGCCTGGTCCCGCGCCGACCGTTTCCCAAGGATACGTGGGCTCCAACTCCTCCCTGAGTTATCCACCTTGCCGCTTTCCGGACCCGGTCCCCATGCTATGCATCTCAGCGAAGGGTCGCAGGGTCCGGCCCTCCCTTCCTCGTCGGAGTTGCTCTCCTGTATGTAGTCTGGGAGGTTTGGCAGGCGCTTTCGTGTACGCCCTTTGCGCCACTTTCTCTTCCTCATCCCGGTACCGGTCGCCCCCAGCCCGTCCCCCGTCCCCTCCAGCCCCCGGTGTGTTAGAGGCGGGTCACTCCAACGGATTCGCCCTTGCCGACCTGGTGTCCTCCCCCCCCGTGCGGCCCGCACCGACTGTGTGCTTTTGGTCCTTGCCTCCCCCCTCCTGACCCGCCGACGTGACCCCCTCCCTCGTTCCGGTTTGAAACCAGAAGAGGCAGCCTTGTCTCCTTGGCCGGTCCGGCAGGTCCGTCGGACGCCAAGGCCTCCATTTCGCCTCGGGTCCAAGTGACTTCACAGACCTGTGAGGATGGGGGAACTTGTTTTCCTTCACCTCCCTTGTATCGGTTCTGACCACAACCACTCATCGCCGTTCTATCCCCAATCCACCCCCTCGCCCCTCTCTCGGCTTCTATCACCTTATCTCATCCCCCTATCTCTTGTTTCCCTCCCCCCCAGCCTCGCCTCCCTCTCTTCACCCCCCCCCACCCCTTATCCAATATCCCCCCATCCCGTCGCGATTTGCAAGGTCTTGTTTCGTTGACCCCGAAAACGGAACTTCCCGCTCAAGAGAACCTTGACTTGTTCCCGCCAGTGAGGCGCTCCTGGCCACTCCTGATTTCTAGAGGACGCCGCCTCTGAGTCCTGCCCGTCGGTGGACCAAGTAGCTTTAAGGGCTCGGTTTCTTTCTCCAGCCCCCGCGGGGGGTAGGGTGGTTCCTTGACAGCTCAACACGTTTGTCCCACCCAGGCTAGCTGCCAGCCGGTTCCGCTTTGTTTTCTATTTGCCTTTTCATACGAAACCTCGTTTGAGTCTTTCTTCCGGACTCTGCGGCCCGCGGTCGTTTACCCTTCCCCCCTTTACTGCTGGGTCTGGTCATGATTAGATCTGGGAAGGTTGACGCACCCTATTGTAGTAATCCCTCTCCGGATTTCAGGGCCCTGTGCCCGGTTGCCGGCCTTTCCGCTTACAATTTCGAAGGAGGCGACCCCAGATCTCTCCGCGGCGGCCCGCTTTGACTACATCAAGGTCCAAGGACTTTAATCTGGACACCTCCCCTCGGTCGAAATGGCTACTGCCAGCTAAAATTTTGTGAGCAAGGGTTCTTAACGTGTTTGTTCGGGCTTTTTCCCTTACTTTCCTTCCGTTCCCTTGCACAAGGACGTAATGGACCGCCCTCCCAATTATTGACGCCTCAACTGAAGTTTCCCCATTTTACTGATCTTTCTGGCAGAAGCAGCGCCAGCCTGTTTGCTCTTTTCAAGTGCTGTCCTGTGTACCCCTTTGCGGAAGTGGAGGGGTTGTCAGTTGCTTTCGCTTCCAATCCGTTAAAAGCCCGTGCCGCCATGCCACACCCTGAAGGCGGAGCGCGCTTTTCCGACTCCACTGAAGTTGTAGGACAAGTTCCTGTCGAACTGCCTAAGGCCCCAATTGGTTATTCTATTTTATCCTTCCCTTGGCGGTGGTTTCCGTATTCCGCGACCCGGCCTTTTTTGGCCCGGATTCTTGGTACCGCTTCTCGGCCGCCGGTTCCTATTAGGAGCCGAATTTCCCCTCGTGGCCTGGACTAGCCATGACCGCCCCGCCCTCCTCCTTCCTCCCGTGATTAATATCCGTTTCCTTGCCCCTGGCGCATTCCCGCCGCGTACCTGTCCAAGGGGTCGATACGGCTCTTACCCTGGGGTTTTTCCCCGTTTCACGCGTCTACTTCCGGACGACCGGCCCTTTTTTCGTCTTTCCAGGCAACTACGCTACCGTCTGGCCTGGACGCACTTCCTTATGCCCGCGGGTACACGAATGAACTGGTTTTACGAGCCGTTCCCCGTCCTGGACACCCTTCATTGGTGAAGTGCGCGGGTTGCTTCTAACCTGTGCTTTCCCCTAAGAAGGACATGCGTTTCAACCCCTTCCTCGGTTCGTGTTTCTCGAGACAATGGTCCTGCTCCGAGGGAATAAGCACCTAACAGTCTCAAGTTCGTCCGTTTTCCCTTCCGTCCCTGGACTGGTCGTTCGTAGCGTCTTTTACTTGCGCTGCGCCTAATGTTTTGACCGAGGGCCCGCTTGCGGCTTTCCCTTACCCAGTCGGTCTCTGCCTCGGCCTACTCTCTACAGGTCTGCTCAGGACCATACCCAGGACTTCTGTAGGCCGCCGACTACGGTATTCTGGCTTGTTTCACTGTCAACTTTTGGTGCTCCCGGTCTCTCGCGTTCCCGGACTTCTGACCTACCTGGGTTTTGTGGGCAAAGTCCGGACCGTTTGACCCCTGTCCTCGCGAGCGCCTGTCCTTTCCCTTGTTTTCAGGTTCTTGCCGTCCAGCAGTACGACGGGGCCTGGACGCCTTTCACAAGCTCGTCTAGCGTACCCGGACATCACAGGTTGGCAGGACTGGCAGGATGTCTGCATATTTTCAGAGCCCTAACGGCGCGGGGTCTTACGTCGCTGTCCGCAGTGTAAAGCCACGTCACGTCCGCGGCTTCCTGATCTTTCTGACTCTTAGCCCGACCCCAAACTCTCCCAAGGTAAACGTAGTCGGTTCCACGAGAAGTCCCCACTCCCTCATCTCTCTTTCTTTTCTCGCCTCAGTCCACGCAATGCTCTACCCAGAGCCGCGTCCGCCTGACGCCCTTTTTTCTCCCCCCCTCCATCCCGCAATTCCTCATCTCTATTTTTACATCTGTTGGTGTTGTGAGTGATATGAGAATTGCTGTAATGTTTTTTGATATCAGGCGCGCTTGACGAGAGCTCTTTTGTCTGATCCTGAGTTTCTCTTTTTATGCGGTCGCGGAATTTTGGTAAAGGACTTGGACTTCTTATTAGGCGGTGTGGCGGACCGTTTCGCTTCCCCCACTCTCTTGGAACCTATGGAGCAGAAGTCGTTTTTCGGGCCATCATATCGAAACTCTTCCCTCCGCAGCTCTCCGTCTGACCTTTGCTTTCTCGCTCCCACCGCCGCCCTTCCGTTGTAGCTACCGAAGAAGCGTTGCGTCCAGTTGGAACATTTTTTTTTCCCTCTCATTCCTTTCACTATATACGTCCGTTTTTAGTTTTGGTACCGCCTCGAAGATCTTTTTGAAGGGCGGCATCTTTCCGTTGTCTGCTTTGATGCGCCCTCACCGAAACCTGCAAGGCACCGTTTCAGCACGCGATTCTTTTCCTCCGGCTATGCCCGTCATCGTTTTTTTCCCACAGACCCAGGTCGGGTCTCCCCTGCAGGACCTGCGATCCTCCGGTTTTCGCCCCCCCAGTTGAAGGGTACCAGGGGACCCATGCAATCTGACCAGGCGGCTGAGGCCGTATGATTCTTTCCTTGATAGGTTACGTATCCAGTGAGCGTTTCTCAGTTCATCGCCCGCCTTGTTAAGGTCCTCCTGCCCGCGGGCCTCGGTCACAGTTAGGCGGCCTCTCAGTCGTTTCCCTGCGCTGCCAAGCCCCCGGTCCGGGGCAGGAAGCGGTCCACTTCCGAAATTTGATACCGTTTGTAGGTTGCGTCTCCCCCGCGTCGATTTCCATTACATTTTTTCTTCTAGAGTAACTCGGTTTCGTTCCGGAAGTTTTGGAACGACGGTTCGTCATTCTTCGAGGTCTACGAAGCGCTTTTCGACTGCCACCATCGGCTTCAAGGGAGTTTGACAGGTTTTCTTGAGGTCTCGTACACCTTCTTTCTTTGTTACACGAGGGGGACTCTAGCAGCTGAGTTGGCGTGACGGCCCAAGTAGAGCATTTTCTTTTCGTTTATCCGTTTCCCCTTTGCCTTTGTAAGTTGAGTAATTAGGAGACCGGGAAGGGGTTCATCCCCCAAGGTTCCGTCGCCTGCTTTTTTCCCCCCTTCCTGGTACTTCCCGTGGTCCGGGCCTCGGAAGGTCGTCTTTCCGGTGGCGGCGCGAGGACGATCAGTTGGACGGCCGAACAGGGGTCTTGGGGTGGAGGTGCCATGGTCTCGGTCCTTTGAGGGGTTTCCTTTTCGTGTTCAAATGGCGGTCCGCTTGGGCGTACCATCATCCTTTCCGGGGCGGGAACCCCTTAAGGGGGTCGTTTTCTTCGCCCCCTACCGCCCGGGCCTTCCCGGACTACGGAAGAGTCCCTTCCCCCTGGCTTTTCCATGTCAAGGAATGTGTAATTTCTTTCGTCTGGTCCCGTCAGCGGCATGGTCGATAGAGCTTTTCGGTTGTGCTGTCGGGCCACTCATTCTTTTTGGTCTACGTTTTTTGTCGTCGAGCTGCGGCCTTCCCCTCACTTCTCCTCTGAACCGGAACGCCGACGTGCTTGAAGACTTTTGCCCCTCGGGTCTGGTGATTCTCGGATTTCCCGTCTTCTTCTGGCGTAGTCTTTGTGTTGTTGTTCTCCTTGAGGGTCACGAGTAATGGACGTCCTTTTCCTGGTCTTGCCCCGTACTTGAGCGACACCAGAGCTTTCCGTTCCCCTTTCCTCCCTGGATGTTGAGCTGTCCTTGTTCCCGCCTTTTTGAGTTTTTTAATACGTTACCGGACGCTTGCTGATGTAGCCACGGCCTTCTTTCGACCGGCGTCCCTCTTTCTTTCTCGCCCAGTCTCCTGTCCAGCGAGGCCCCTGCAGCAGGTAGGGCCCCTCCTTTCCTCCCGGACGGTGGATGATTAGGCTTTTCTTTTTTCCCCCTGAGTCTACTAATGCATGACCCTGTCACAATTCCCTATCTTAGGTCCCCGACAGGGAAGCGGAAGTTTCCTATAGAATCCTTCCCTGGCCGCTAGTATTCTTACGTCACTCGCTTGTTTCCCGCCGGACCATGTCTGACTTTTTTTGTTTTTAACATTTTGACTATTGTTCCTTCCCCCGTTTTCCCCCCGAGGGTTTGTCCCGATCCTGACATCTAGACCGGTCCATGCTCCCTTTTCCGGAGGTGGCCACATTGTCAGCGGCGTTTACCGGCCGTCTCATTATTTACTGGCGCCTTGCGCGGGTCGCCAGTCAGTAAAGGATGGTTTTTCCCCTTCTTAGAGGGGCAGGGGCCGTGCGCCCACGGACACGCATCTTTACAATTTCAACTGTTGAGCCTTCGATCCCGGCGATGCCTCGGTTGTGGTCATTTTACTGATTCCCTTGCCGGATGACGAACCCCCACACGGTCCCCCAGCCTTCCTTCGTCCTTACGATCTTTCTGGTGGACCTTCACTTGTCACGTCGCGCGGTTCCGTTTCTTCGCCTGTACGGCCGTCCCTTCGCGGCCGGCGGGCACTTTCTCTTCCTTTTCCCTTCGCTTTATGAGTGTTTTCTTGGGTCGGGGTCGGCGTAGTCTGTTCAAAGGGATCTGGGGTCTTGCTTCCTTTTTGACCCGGTCGTTGGACGACCTTGCTCTGGCCGAGTTTTTCCTTGGCTTGACCGCCTCGACCAAGACCCTTTTTTGGTGCGGGAGTTTGTATTTGTCTGGTTATGGTCGACCCAGGTCCGGATGAGGTGCAGTCGCCCTTGTCCCGCGCCTTTGTACCGCCTGGCCGCCACCCCGCCCCTGACTTCCCTTTCTGCGGTCGTCTTCCCCGCCGCAGAAGTAGCATGGGCGGTTACCTGACCCGGCGTTCTTTCCCCCTCTCGCTTTCCTCTTAATGGGCACGGTCGGCCGCGTCCGGTTTTTTCTCCCTACGGTTTTCGTCAGCCTTTGTCTCTCTGCGTGCAGGTAATGCGGCTTCGGGACAAGGACGGACTTCCTTCTTTTCCTTGCCGTGCCGGCGGCTCCTTTTTTTTCGGCGACCCCCTGAAGACCCCTTGCCCCTCCCCCCTTTCTTCCGCGCATTTTGACCAAGTTGAGTGCGCTTTGGGTTTGACTCGCAGTTTTTTTTGCAGAAGTTTCGATTCACTTACTTGCCCCCTCCGTCCGGGGGCAGGTGGCCTGGGACCTTTTATGCGGGTGTGTTCCGTCGGGACTCTTCGTGGTGTCCACGACGGATTACGGACATCTAAGGTAGCTTACCGGAATTCCAGGCCCACCGGGCCTGAAAAGTTCAGTCCTCTAAAACCGTCGCTCTCCCCTTCTTCGGAGGCACCTAAAGTTTTTCGTTCGGAGGGGTTTTAGTCTCCCCTCTCCCCCGCCACGGCCTGCTTTTACCAGTCCCCCCTGGGTCCCCTCCCGCTAACGCGTGGGACCGTGGGCGAAGTGGTTTTTTTGCGTAAGTCGCTGTCTTTCGGTCCATGCGGACCCCTCGACCAAGTGGCCACCGGTGGATCGTTTCTTCGGCGGCCCTTACACGCGGGTCTGTCCCATTTGATCTCTTTTCTCCGTACGTCCAGGCCCTAACCAAGTCACCAGCACCCGACCGGTAGGGGCAAACCCGCGTCCAACCGCCCTCCGCGTACGGACTTCACCCCGACCCGACCCCGACCCCCGGTGGAATAAGCACTTCCCTTCCGTCCCCTGCCTTGCTTTTTTTTCCACACGGCGTCAAGTTCCTATTCCCTTCCTGGGCCTCTTCGTCTGGCGAGATCGTTCTATGCCTTTTTTTGGCTCCCATGGCCCGCGGGGTTGCCACGAGTTCATTTTTCCCCACCTCACGGTCATTTCCTTCTGACTTCGGATGACGTGCGGGTCTTTTCCGTTTGCACGGACGTTGACATTACGTTTTATGCGGGAAGGGGGATCCCTGTCCGATCGCCC
>Ga0179593_1492294_pt1 | contig 11851 bp, 9 predicted proteins | sample CZODoug2_1_08_16_FD_185931 | JGI IMG/M metagenome (GOLD analysis project Ga0179593, IMG submission 185931) | Vadose zone soil fungal communities from Angelo Coast Range Reserve, California, USA - CZODoug2_1_08_16fungal (PacBio error correction) | ecosystem: Environmental > Terrestrial > Soil >... | reverse complement strand
TCTTCCCGAGCGTGGCATTGCACAGATCCGACGCTCCCCGAAATTTCGCCTTGCTCCCCGACTAGTGTACCTCATCCAAACTGCGCGGCTTACTGATACCCCCCTCTCTTCTGTCTGACCCCCCCGTCCCGTCAGTAGAAGCGTCCTGAGCATTACGTCGCCGAAACCCCTTCCTCGTTATCGGCGCAACGCATTGGCTGTACGGTGATCGCCGCTGATTCCTTTGTTCCGCCTGTATGTCCCCTTATCTGCCGGCCTCATGCCGTACTCTTCTGATCGGCAATATGTCGCCAAGAGCCTCTCTTGTCAGGTTCTTGTTTTTCTTTTCCGAAGGCGTACCACCTCTTGCGAGGCCTTCCACGATCCCCTTAGCTGCGACACAGTTGTGTACGCTTCTCCCGTCATGGACAGCTTTTCACCCCTTGTCCGGTGGCCGCCTGGTGATCGGCGTTGCCGCGACTGCATCCCCTTATGATCGTCGGCCCCCGACAAGTTATCGGCCTTACGAGGCGGACCGCGGCTGCCGTGTCTCGGACTGTGGTCCCCCCCTCTTCACTTGAGTCGCGTAGGGTCACCGCCGGTCAGGCCGACGATCGCCGCCGGAGTGTGCGTCCCAATCTTTCGTTTGCGTCAAAAAAGAGCAGGGACAGCGATGCGCTCGATCCTCACGACATCCGATCCTCTTCGCACAACGAGTACCTGCGGTGTTAATCGCGCGTTCGAATTGCCCACAGATATCAAGAATCCGCCACATTCCATCCTTTCCGCCGAGGTTCATCGCCCAATACGTCAATTCTTTGGAAGTCGCCCTCTTATTTTTCCGGCCCCGTTTCCCGATCTCGTTCACGACCAGCCTGCTTGGACCGGTCCCATTTTCGGAACGTCTGCCACACGGTCCTTTTCGATCGCGACGAGCCTTGGCTTCAGATGGGGTCGTCTGCATCCCCTACATTCGACCATCGACGGAGCGACTGCGGAAGCCCCAGTGTCTCTTGTTCGAGGTCCTCTCTCAGGGCAACATCCTACCCCAACCTCTGGATGCGGTGCCCTCCGTCTTGGCGATTCTTTTTGGTCCCAAGTAATGCCGAGATGATAGGCGACGTCCGTCATATGGGACCTCCCCCGTTTCGGTGGTCTCAGTTAGCAACCGTCACACGCTGTGGCACCATGCCGTGTAAAAGTCGGTTCTCGGTTTCGCCTCGTCGGCAAAGTTCTGTATTCCCTGCGAGATTGAAGGAGTTTCGCTGACTTGCGGGGCGCCGTCTTCGCTGCGGTTTTTTTCAGAGAGCCGTCGTCCTTACGTCCCCGACAGAAATACACCAGTGACCAGGCTGTGCGGGGCCCGCCGCCGAAAAATGAATCAAGCTGAGAGCCCGTTTCTTTCTTTTGCCGTATCCCTTTTTTTTCGTCCGAAGGTCTCTATCCGAAGTTTCGGTATTCTTCCGAGGGCCGGGTTCGTTTTCCCCTCGCTGGAGGCGTCTGTTCCGTAAAGGAGTGGGAGGCCTGATCCTCTCTTCGGGAAGACCTCTCCCTGATAGCGACAGTTCAAGAGCTACCGATTTTTTGGTGTGATCGGCCGGGCAACATTTTTGCCCGCCGGTCTCGGCCTCCTCCTTCGTTAATTTCATCTCAAGGTCCTTCTATCGCTTCTTGGTTTCTCCGCCGGAGAGAGACCTCCGCGGTCAAGCAAGCTCAAACACTTCAGAGCCCACGCTGGTCGGGCTAGCCCTCCGCTCAATCAGTTGCGAAGACAATCGAGCACCAATGTATCTCCGAAACCCTTTTTCTTCTAACTGTTGAGGACAAGGCTTGAACGAGAGATGAATAGCCCCTTCGCACCTCCCTTCGGACAGTTTGTGATCAACCGTGCTCCTATGTATCCGATTTCCCCGTTCGGTTTTAGTGGCGCGGGCGTCCACAGCAAGGCCGGTCGTCGCCCATGGAGGATTCTACGTTCGGCACCTGTTACGAATCCTCTTGGTCCATGCGCTCTAGACCTCAGTCATCGACCTAGGACGCCTTTCAGTCGGGTGTCCTCACCAAATCGCGGTGCGCCGCATCGTCTCGCTTGCTCGCCCTGGAGCGAAGTCGCAGTGACCCCCAGAACTCGTCACCTCTATCACAGGTGGTTCCCCTATCCGGTTGGGCCTTCCCGCAAGAGAAGGCATGGGGTCTAGCCTTTCATTGAACCATATCTTTTCCCCCGAAGAGCACTTCTATCCCCTCGCGGTCCTGTCTCCCGGTGACCCTTGCAACCCTGCTTTTCTCCTGCACCAAGTTCCGCAGCGGTTGACTGGGGTCAGGAACCTTTTCCTTCTCCCCATGCGGAAGGGTCCATGGTATGTTAAAGGGCCCCTCATGGCATGGCGGAGGCGACGCGTTTTTTTCCCGTGTTCGAGCGCCAACTATTCTGCCCCGCTAACTCGGGCACCTTTCGTACCGCCGCTCTCTGTGCTCGGCGCTTACCGGCACGCCACTCCGCGTGTGGCATCGATTGAGCACGTCCCGACCCTCTGTCTGTACCTCTCCTGCGATCTAAACGCATGCCCGGAAGGATTCGGTTGAAATGGTTTCCTTTTTCAAGTCTAGAATATTGAAGTTCCTCTCTTTACACTATGGTCCTTCCCGTCGAGTCCGCGGCTCCCCCCTTTCTTGGCGTAGCATGCGAGGTGGGGGAGGGGCACCGCCTCTTTTCGCTTGCACATGCTTGTCTCTTTCTCGCTCTCTAAGAGTTGTCATAACGTTCTCGCATGTCGGCCACGTGTTTCGTTGCATCCGTTTTCCTGCGGAGAATGGGCAGGATGGTTATTAATCAAACGCGTTTTCGTCGCGGCTGCCGCGTTTCCGGCTCGGAAAACGGGTTCGTCGTCACCTGCGCCCTTTTCTTGCCTCGTGCGCTCTTTCTGTGATGCGAGGGTTACGTACCGGGGAGTTTTTCTTTACACCCAAGCCTCCGCTGCTGCCCAGACAACGTGCCCCTCGCCCCAGCCAAACACCCCGCGAGGCGGACAGCCCCCCACACGTTCTTTTTCTCTTCTAAAAACCACGCTCCACCTTACTACAGCACGATCTAGCCGCACGACCCCCCCCCGACGCGTGGTAGACGACACCCAGCCTCCCTTCGCCCTCGCCGGCCAATAGGCCCCGCGGCCCACGCTCGGAGTAAGGCACGCTTTGCCCCCGCACGTCACCCCCTTTACCCCCCCCCCCCTCGACACCCACCACACCCTCTTGTCCGGCACCGTGATTCAAAACCCCTCGATTCCATCGCCCGGTTCTACGAATTGAATCGCGCATTGCGCGACCCTTGACGACGAACCATTTTGGTTTAATTTCTCCGAACGCGTGGCGCGCGACCCAACGCTGGGTTTTTATTTAATCCGTCACGCTTTCCCCTTGAAACGGTTTCGCGTCCACCGTTTCTGTATGGATAACTCCCCCACTTTCTTCTTGGCGCCAGATTGATGAGACCCTAGGAGAGGAGCGAGATATAGCCTCCTTTTCCGCGACGGTCCCGTGACCCTCATCACTCCTTCCTCCAGGTCGGCGAGAATAGTGTTGTACGGTGGCATCACTGGTAAGTCGTTCCGTCCATAGGCGATCTGGTCCCAAGTGACAAAGCCCTGGTTTCTACTCCAGCTCTCGGGTCCGGCCTTTTTTTCCGACCCTGAGCGCGGTCTTCGGGTCGTTGGGGGGAGATGACGGCATATCCACCGCGCCTTAGCGGGCGGTGGAATCGCGTCCATGAAGCTTGTACCTCGGATTGCGAGATCCGCATACACTCTATCTGGTGACTATTTATAGCCCACTTTCGCGCGTCCTCGGCCAGGACGCAGGAAAAAGGTGCTTCGCAAACCGTTGTTTTTATTTCCGATTACTTCCCGTTGAGGCAGCCTGCGCCGTGATGATAACGGGGTGCCGCATTATTATCACGCGCTTTGTGTTGCGGAGGCAGACATCCGTCAGAGGTGCATTCCGACCCCCGCCCCTTCTTCCCTCTATGTTATTCGGGGATTGAGAATTTGGTCCATTGAAAATGCTCGGACATCGGGGATCTTTTTCGTGTTCTGAGAGCGGAACCGGATCGGCAAAAAGCGAGACTTTTCTATGTTCCCTCACCCCCCCCCGCTTCTCGCTCTTTAATTTTCGTTTGCTGCTGGGCGAACTTGCGCGGACTGTTCGCGATCTTTTGATGCCCACGCCACTGCTGTGGAAGGTCCACGAGGACTAGCCCTCTTTCTCTTCGTTATCGTCCTCCTTCATTCGTTCGATAACCAGGTGCCTTTGGCTCATCAGTGACCTTGTTCCTTGTTTCCCTTTCGACAGACCTACGACAACGCCAACCTCGACCCTTCCATGAGTTTTTTTTTTCATCGTCCCCGTACTAACGGGCTCGGCACTGCGAATGGGCGTTGGCGCAGCTCCTGGTCAGTTCCTTGACGGTATCGGTGCACGTCTTCTCACTGTTCGACTCTTCTGCCAGTTCACTTTCTCGTCCAGACAAGCGTGGCGCTCCCTCGCTTTTGGTTTGTTGATGATTGACAATCTCTTTTCCTATTGGTTTTTCGAGCTCAGAAACCCCAAGTGACGGACTTGAACGTTTTGATGAAATCGTACTCGCTCCGCTTATCCAGCCGAGCCCCTCTTCGGTTGCAGTGAAGGAATAATCCCCTTCCTCGTTTGCTTCGTCGTTAGTCGCCGTCCTACTCGGAGTGACCCTTACAAGCTGTCCAAGGCCCAGGAGACCCGGCTGCGCGCTATACGCAGAATCTTCCTCCTTTTTCGATTCCCCGAGTGTGTCCCTCGTCGTCGAGAACCCGCCCTTTTCTTCTCTTTTACCCTGATTTAGTGAAAAGATGTCGTCGACCTGACCTACTCCCGTGCTTCGACTTTCTTCCTTATGTACCGGCACCCGTGGCTTGCTCCCCTGTGTCCGTACGGGGTGTACGGTGCGGTCACCTCTTACAGAGCCCTTACATGCGCGTCGAAGAATCTTTCCGCCGTGGTGTCTCCAGAATCTTGCCGACCTTTCCTTCTTGACCTCCCGATTCTAGTCGTACCTGTTACAGCAAGCTGTTGCGTTTCTCCCCCTTTCGTTGAAGCCAGGTTGAACATGTCGAGTCTTCAGATACGAAACTCGAACCCATTCCGAGCGGGAAAGATTTCCCCCCCCGGTACCTCCCTCTCGTCCTTGCCCCCATCTTTGCTTTCTTGAGATGTTGCCTGAGGGGGAGATCTCCGGCTCTTACCCTGAAACCATGGGGTAACGGTTCGTTTCTCTTTCCTTGTGGTCCCTTCTCATGAAGACGGACCTTTCGCCCGTCCGCCCTCTTGCCCCTTCCCGTCTTTTTTCGGGTCCCCCCGGAAACGTGAGAATCACCATGCGCTTGATGTCGTCGCCCTGTTTTTTTTGGTGCATTGCGACCGCGGGTTTTCTTCCACGATTGTATTTGTTGATCGATGCCTTAGGGGTGAGCGGAGTACCCTCGTGGCAGGCGCCGCTTCCCCTTTCGGACCATTCTCTTCCCTTGGACGATATTTTTGATTTCGCTAACCCGCTCGTGATTGAAGAATGTAGGTGTGCCGCGGGTCCTTCCCCTTCTTGCTGCTCCCTCTTTTTTTTCGATCGTATTACTGACCCACTGTTTAAGGCCAGAGCTGCCTCTCGAAAAGAGGGCTTCTTCTCGGGCTCACTTCCTGTTTTCCCGTCGCCCCAGAGCATACGACTTAGGCACGATTCCTTCCTTTCCGGGGACATACCGTATTCTCAGCTGTAGTGCCCGTCTAGGCACCTCCGTCTTCCTCCTGCGCTCTCTGAGAGACAGCATCACGCAAGTGCGGCGGCTTCCATGACTTCCCTCCCTCGAGCGGCCTAGTTTTACTTAATGGGTACTTGATAGGATTGGGGCCGAGATCGTCCGACAAACCCCTTGTAATTCTTTTTGCCTTTTCTAACAGATGCGCCGATCGACGGGCGGATCGGTTACCTTCTAGATGCTCATTTTTCCCTTCTACCGGTATTCATCGACTTTATACGTATACTCAGTCATGCGACGGGTTGCCGAATCCGACCCTCTTTTCGAGCTTCGTGTCGTTCCCCCTTCGAAGTCCTTTCTCGGTCTACCCGAACCTTTTTCTTTCTCATTTTTTTTCGACTAGAGACTGGTTAAGTGCCTATTTAGTGTCTTGGCGAGTAGGTTCGGCAATGGACGATCTGGCTCGTCACCTTTTCTCTTGGCATTCCTCTCTCGTGGTCCGAACTCGCTGTAGGGGAACTATCCTTTTTTTTGTTGCGGAGTTATGGGCCTCTCCTCCCTTATGCCCTGATTTTCACTCTTTTCTTCCCAAGTCCTCCCCGAGTCGTCGGCTCAACATGAAGCCTATCTCGAGTCGCGGTTTCGGCTAACTAGTCCGTCCTTCCAGTTTTTTTCAGAGGGCCCGTCTGCCGACCCGCCCCTTTCCTCCTTTGTTTTTTTTCCTTCTTTCGGCTGAGCGCGGTGACCGCTTGTTCGGTTGTCGTATGGATGCATCAAAGTAGGCCTGATCGCGCCTATCGTCTTCTGATCGGCTCGACAATTCCCGGTTCCCAGCGATTTGTGTATTTTTCCTTCCGAAGGCGTCCTAGCTAAACTTATAAACGGACCTTAACTCAAGCGCCGAATCTCCTTTCACCTCCAGTATTCCTGCGGTCTCTAGTTCTCCTGCGTCTTCGGTGCAGCGGAAGGCTCCTCTGCTTTCGGCCGAAAAGAGAAGCGTCGCTTCTGATTGCCTTTTAAGGACTTTTTTTCAAGCTATGATGCCAATTGATCATTCCGCTGGGCATTACCGCCGTCATAGGCGACGATAGAACTCAATTTGAGCGCAATCTCGTCCCTTTAACCGAGCCCGTCTGAGGAGTCGGGCTCCGTGATCATCTCGTCCCTCCCTCCTAATAGCTTTTTTGACTTTTTTCTCTTTGGTTCTTAAATCGCGCATGCCACGCGATCGACACCCCTCTCCCTCTCCTCCTCCTCTCTGTCAAGCGCAAATTCATCTTACTAACCGCCTCTATTTTTTCCTCGCAAATCATCTTTCTTTTTGCGCCCATCCGACACACAGCGGCATGTGGTCCGAGTTCTCAACGTTCTTCCGCCTTCATTTCGGTCATGGAAGGGGGCACGTGTCGATCTTTTTCAAGGTATCTTCCTTTTTAGGGTTCGTTAACCGACGACATCGATCCGAGCGTCCATGAGTGTTTCGATCTCGGTTTAATGCGATAGGAAAACCATCCCTCCCCGCGACCGAGGTATCGCCCTTTTTCTCCCTGCCTTCTTTTTTTTTCCAAGGCCGCGTAATTCGGCCGCTTCGTCATCGGACGTGATCGACATGGTCCGTTTTTGGTTCCGAAGGACCCTCAAAAGCCTCTGGAAATGGCTCTTTTTGGTCCCCGGGAACCTTTTCCTTTTTTCCCCCATCGTCTTAAACAACGGCGGGTAGATCGATTTTTGCGTCCGGACGGACGGCGGTTCGGGGCGGCTTGCTGCGGTTGCCTCGTTTCCCCCCTCCCGTGGTTAGAGGAACCATAAACGGCCCTACTTCTAACAAGGTCAGTACCACGGTTTTAGTCCGCACTTACAAATTAAGTTAAGATAGTCATGGAGGCGACATTTTCCATGGTCGTGATCCCCAGTAGAGAATAAGATCCCATTTCCCCCCCCCCCCCCCCCCCCCCCCTAAATTTTGGTTTTCGCGAGGGTACCCGTAAGGCCGGGAAAAAGAGATCTGCCTCTTTTTCTTTTTCTCACTTTTTTCGCGATGTAATTTCTTCCGCTCCTCTTCCTCGAGGGCTGCCTTCGACTGCCATCAAGGAAGGCTTCCTACCGAGGTGCCGGTTGGTCTTCTTTTTCACGGAAAAATTCCTCCCCGGTGTCGGCTATTCCCCTCTTGGAGCACAGGTAATTCCCACTCATCGCTTGTTAGGACGCGTCTTTCCTATCCATCCTATGAGTCAAGAGCGAGGAAGCATTCCCCCCTTTACGCCTTTGTAGTGTCGGAATTTCTAATCAGTTGCAGACATGTAACTTCGCGCTCACCCCCCCGCCGTTGTCTTCTTCATTCCTGGAGTTGCTTTTATGTTTTCGCTGCGTGTCCACCCAAGTACGCAACGTTCTATGCGGCCGTTTCGTTGTTCAAAGCGGAGGCCCCTCTTATTTCCCTTCCTCTTTTCGGTCGATTTTTTTTTTTAGAGGTTTCGTTTTTACTGATTTCAGCCGTCGGCGGCAGAACTCTTCTGCTCCTTCTGCTCCCTCTCCGAATAGAATCCTCTCCTTCGCCTCCTCTCCATCGTGGGTCGCATACCCACCGTCGGTGCAATCGAGGTCTCCCGTTCCTCGTCTAGTAGAAAGCCTACATTACCTCTCTTCGCCAGTTTTCGTTCGGACCTTCTTACTCTGTTTTTGGGGTGCTTTCCGACGCTCGCCGACGCCCAGGCTCCCCGACTGGCTCTGCCCTTGGACAGATTCTACGACGGGTTCCTCTCTCCCTATTCTTTTTCCCCCCTTTTCCCCCTGTTCCTTTCATACCGGCAACTTTCCTTTACAAACTCCTTTCTTGATGATCCTTTTCACCCGTGATGCCGTCACCCTGACCTTTTGCTTTTGGGCGCCATTATCCCCTCCGAACCCCGGCAACCTGTTTCTTCCACCTAATTTTTTGCTATGGCGTTCGACGTGTATGACTGAGAAGATCTGATGGTTTTAATTTTTTTCCGCCGGTTCCTTCGGCCCACTATAGAGATTCTTCCCACGCTGTTTTTCTTTGCTGCTGACCAGCCTCCGATTGTAGGCCACGCCCCTCCCTCCCCCCCAGTTCCCCCCTTTTGATTACGACGGTTCCCTCCCCCGCTCCCGTCCTTTCCTTTCAGACGACCTTAGTTTTCCCTCTTTGCTATTGTTTTTGATTATCTTTGCTTCAACCGTTCAGCTCCCCCTTGCAGTTCGCACGTTTTTCATTTCTGCGAGTTTCTTTTTCGCCTTTAGAGGAGCGAAAATCGTCTTCCCGATCGTTTGCTCCCCTCTTTTTCTTAACGTCTCTCTGTCTTTTTCGTGATTTTTTTTCAAATGCTTCCAACCTCCGTTGGTATATCCCCCTTTTTCCTCGCGTCTGTCACCTTCTGTTTAGGTGACCCCCACTCTGTTTTTTTCTCTCCCATCTCCTCCTCACTCGTAGGGAACGACTTCCCTGTCTCCTTTGTCAACCGTCCGGACACCCGAGCGGGTCGACATTCCAGCCTCTACGCTTTGCAGAAACTCCTCCGCTGGCATCCCGCCCTCTTCCTTCTCACCGGCGTCTTAAAGCGCTTCCCTCTCTCTTTTCCTCGTTCTATATCAAGCAGCTTTTACTAACACTCTCTTTTCGCGGACCTCTTGCTTCTCTTTTCCGAGAAAGTTGAAGGACTGTTTTTTTTTTTTTGGTCTCAAGCTCCAAGTTTTACTGCCCCTTTTTGGTCCCGAGAGTCCCCTCTCCGGATTCTTCCCTCCTTCGGCCTATTGACGTCCACCCGGTTGGTGTAGGCTAACCGCGTGATTCTCCCGCGTCCCCCCTTTTTCTTGTCCGAGTACCAATGGAGTCTTTTTTCTCCGTCCCTTCCCTTCTTCCCTCCCCCAAGTGCTCATTAAAGTGATTCCTGCTAGCTCTGCCGAGCGAGCCGCCCTGTGCGTCGTATTTCCTCCCGCCCCCCTGTTCCCTATAAATAGATTATTTTTCTCCCCGCCGTTCGTTTCCCCTTCTTGTTCGCCGGCGTGCACGGGCACCCTGTGGGTAGTTCACATAGCGACGGTCCTTTTTCCCACAACTTGCTTCTCTTCCGAATACGGATTTTCCTTTCTTCCCGACTTCTTATGTCGATTTTGGAGGTGCTGCTCTTACCCCCCCAGCGTCATTATTTTCTTCTTCCCCCGCGCCGAGGGTTAATTGTTCATCTGAGCCTTTCGAAACGGGCCTGCAGATATTAGCGCTCGTCCCCTTTCGTCTCGCATAGCGCAGAGAAAAAAATTTCCTTCCACCCCCCTTTCCCCTCCCTTATGGATGATTAGGCTCTCGACGTTCTGCCCGGCATCCGGGGCGGGCAAGGATCATCCTTTTTTTTTTTTATCTGGCGTCTTTTTTGAAAGACGTGAAGTCAGGATTTCCCTTGATCTCGCCCTCCTTTCTTGGACGCCCTGTGTCTCTGTCTGAAAGCTCGAACAATCGTTTGTACCTCGCGGCTCTGTTTTATTCTGCCGGCCCCACCCCCTTTCTCTGTCCTGATCTCCCGGTTGATAGAGGGTCACACTTTACTGTCCGGCTTCCTGACTTCCCCCTCAGGTGGCTCATTTTTTGTCTCCACCGATTCTTGTTGCCTACGCAGCTGGTGTAATTTTCCACCTCTTCCGCCTTTTAATTTCTTTTTTTTTCCTGCGCTTCCCTGTATTTTACCTGCCCCCTTTGCCGCAGCTCCAGTGAGACGACCTTCCTCCCCTTGCTACCGTTTAGTGAATCTACACCTAACCCCCACTAGTTTCCCTCCCTTCTTCGGGCCTCATCCGCGCCGTTTCAACCCGAAACATAGCTTCTCCCTTTGTTTTTCTGGGTAGCACCTCTTGCCGTGTCCCCCGTTTCCCTTGCTCCCCCCCGAACTCTTTTCGCACCTTTTTGTTGTCGCGTTATTCTTTCTGCTAAAATGATTTGTTTCTCTCGCCCCCTACGCCCCTTTGACCTTTTTTTGTTGCCCCCTCACCTGAGACCTTTCGAGGTTTATTTCCTTAATAGCGATCGGCCACTGTTCTCCCGTCTGCCAGAGATTGTCGCTATCCTCTTTATGATGTTTGAAGTGTGAAGGAGTACCCCCCCCTTCCCATAGGTCTGTCCCTTTCTTTTTCTTCGAAGTTGAAACTATGAAATTCTTCATTAGCCCGAGACCCGGCGGCGGCAATGCACAGAGCCCCTCCCCGCCCCGGTTTGTCTCTTCTTAGAGATGGCCCCCCTCCTTAGGATTTCTCCTCCCCCCCTTTAGACAAATACACCCTGACCAGTATATTTTTAAGTGTTTCGGCTGTGTAAGGAAACCGTTTTCTTTTTTTCCCCTTGTTTCTATTGGTGGGCATTTTCTTTTCTCGAGACGTTTCGAGTTCAAACCGAAGTGACTCCCGGGTCCCTTCATTCTCCCTAACGGCCCTTCCCCTCCGCCTCTCTTTTTTCCCTCCCTTTTTTCATCGAATGTGAAAAAGATGTATCTGATCCTTTTTTACCGATCGTGCAGTTTTTTTTTCCCTGGAAAGCCAGGGAACATGTATAATTCGATGCCTCCCACCCGGCCCCCCCCCGACCCGAGTACTAGCCGGCAAGGACTTGGCCCCGGTTTCTCTTTTCTTTTTTGCTTGTACATCCCCTCTCTCTTTTCTTTTTTTCTGATGTTTCTCTCTCCTTCGCTATAGCCACTTTTAGATCGACCGTAATTGGTTCCCTTAAGCTTTTTTAGTCGCCGTTTTTGATGTAGGGTAGAGTCCTCCATGACTCCCTAATTTTTTCTTAAGAATCCATGTCACGTGCGCCCACGTATACATAGTACCACATTGACGCTTTCTTTTTTATCTTGTCATCTTTTTGTGAATCTTTGTTCCCTCTAGAGGTTACTTCCCCCATCTCCTTTAATATTTGCGCTGGTTCTTCGAACTTTGTTAGCAGTTGAGTCTGCTCTTTGAATGAGAAAGGATTTTCCCCTGCCTGAGTTTTATTTTTTCCTTCCTCGCTTTCTTTTGTGTTCAACGTTCCGCGCTCGCTCCCTTTCTCCTGCTCCTTTGCTGACCAGAACGCTTGCGACTCTTGCCTTTTT
>Ga0179593_1456478_pt1 | contig 11851 bp, 13 predicted proteins | sample CZODoug2_1_08_16_FD_185931 | JGI IMG/M metagenome (GOLD analysis project Ga0179593, IMG submission 185931) | Vadose zone soil fungal communities from Angelo Coast Range Reserve, California, USA - CZODoug2_1_08_16fungal (PacBio error correction) | ecosystem: Environmental > Terrestrial > Soil >... | reverse complement strand
CTATTCGACGGCGACCGGGGATCCTCGATTGCTCGGCTCTTTTGTATATGACCTTTCTGCTCAGGGAGTGCAGTTGTACCTCGCTCTCCCCCTTCCTCTCCCCTTGCTGATTCAGCAGTATTTTTTTTCGCTCTCACTTTTGAGACTTGCGGCTCGCCGCCGTAAGGCGCCTTCCATCCACAGGTTAACCCTAAGCTCATTTCTTTTTTTGCTGTCGTAACGTCCCTGTTTGGCTTCCCTTCCCCTCATCTCGTAAAGAACATGCTTGTCTTGTTTCATTTCACCCCGGAAGCGTCTTTAATTTCATCTTATGGTTTTCCTCTCTCACTCTGGCCCCCTCAAGGAAACCAGCGCCCTCCAACGTCCCTCTTCTTTCCCAACTCTTTGGGCCCAGCCACGCCTTCCTCCACAGCCACGCCTGCTCACGCCGACGGTTGAGCCTTGCCTGCCAAAACGCCGGTGTGCCCTCGGTCCCAGCAAGGAAATGGCGCGAGAAGAAGGACTTCATTCTTTCATTGTACGGCGCGCCTCCGTGGCCTTCTTTCTCGCCGGTCCTGCCCCCGAACAGAGACTATAGCTTTCTTCTGGAGTGGACTTGTATCGTCAGTGGTTGTTCTCGTTTCTCCTTTCTCCACTGCTCATCACCTTCTCTCAGACCTCATCCGACCCACTCAACGATCCTTGTTTCGGTTTCTTTTCTGCAGCAGTTTCTTGCCGGACCGGCGGATAGGTAAGTTGACATCGATCCAACCCCGGAATGTCGACGGCCAAGCTACCCCATGGTTTTAAGGTGACCTTCCCTCCCCCGATTGTCTTCCTGATGAAAGGGGCTTCTGAACTTTTTTTCCTAGCCCTTCCCTATATGAGTTTATCTGTTTTGCGCTCCCGATTCTTCCACACTTGCATGACCGGTGTCCGCTGTCTCGCCAGATACTGAGCCCAGTTTTCTGCGGTTCCCCTTCACACCCTTCCACCCGTGTATATCCATCCAGAACGGCCTCGTCGCAATGATACTCCGCTGATCGAGAAAGGCCCACTTCCGTCCTTCTCGCCCTCCTGAAGGTGTGCACTCATTTTTCTTTTTTCCGCCCCATCTCTTCTGATTCGGTAATCCCATATCAGTCTTTGTACCGTCGGTTCGAGGACCCCGCGCCCGTTTTCCCTGCCACTTTCTTTTCTTTTTTTTGGTGGGGAACCGGGCATTCCTTCGCCCTGAATCCCCTTCCCTTTGTCTCAATTCGCCGGAGTTGTCCCGACGATGCCCCTCCCCTGCGAGGAGTCTCCCTGTCGCAGTAAAAATTCGGGACCATTCGGTTTCATTGATCGCCAGGGGACAAGGATGGCCTTTCCCTGTTTTGAACCTTACTTTTGCCCATGCCTCTTTCTGAGTCGTCTATGCCCTCCCCCCCCCCCCCCTTCGAGAGAGTTTCCTCCCCCTTTGCGGGTCCATCTACCCACATTAAGCCTTGTCCCTTCCAGCGCCCTCCGCGCGACTTGTTTGTTCTTTCTTTTTTCTGTGCTCCTCCTTCCCTGACGATATCTGATTTCAAAGCTTCTTAGGAAGTTCGTTTTTTTTCTTCCCCCTGATGTTTTCCGCGTCGTCGAACTCAACACATTGCGGTGATGTTGTTTCTTTTTGCCTGCTCTCCCGACGAAACCAACACCCTAGTAGCCCAACTGTTCTTTTCGGCTTGAATCTTCCCTCATAGGTACAGAGCAACATTCCGCCCTTCGCTCTATTGGCTGCTTTTTTTTTCCGGGTTTCCCTATGAATTTCACTTGCCCGCTTTTCCTTTTTTCTGTCAACGGAGCACCTGATCCCGTTTCTTGCCGCGTTTCACACCTTCCCTGTACACGCTTTTTTCAAAGATCCTATCTTTTTCCTCCTTTTTTTTTGTTTGTCTATGAGGACGCTGTATCCGATCTGGTGTACCAAGTGGTTTGGAGTTGAGCGATTTCCTGATTGCGGGCACTTATCAGAATCTGGTTTTTTCCTTTTGCGAAGCGAATCGCATGCATCTCCCTTTCTATGCCACAAGGGTGTTCCAACACTCGAGTGCGTACCTTGCGTTGCCTTTTCTGTCTTCGAGAATTCTTGCACCCTTTTTCTATTTAGCAACCTCAGTTTTCTTCGCCTATTGTTGGTTGCGGTTTTTCTCGTCTCGCAATGGTCCCACAGCATACCTCGGCATTTTTTGTTAGTCATTTCCTCTGCATTTCATGACAAGTTCAAATGCTCCACCCACACTTGCCGCATATTTTGTCGGCGATATCGTCGTTTCCCATCTTAGAAAAAGGTAGTTTCTTTCATCCTCCCCCCCCAAAGTCTTTTTTTCTTTATGAGCCTTAAAAGATCGGTTCGATGTGCGTTCCTTCATCCGTTAGCGTCAACCTTGACTCTGATGGGAGGTCCTTTTGAATCTCACTTTACGCAGACCTCGCCGTGCTACCTAAGCATCACGGGGCCATTACCTTTTTCCGCATCGTGATTCAGTGTCTCTCCTTTTTTCTTGATTTTTATTACGACCCAACTGGCCTTCACGCGCCCTAGGGATTTTATATCCTGTCACCAACTTCCTTCCTCTCCGCTTGCTAGTTGGTCTCTTCCCTTTCGCTTCTTTTCACAGAATTGACCTCCCACCCCCTGCAATAGCGCTTTTTTTAATGTCCTTTTTTTTTTTTCCCTTCCCTTCGACGTTCCCCCCCTTGACGTTTATCTGTCACTTAAGCTCGTGGCCCGAAGAAAATGATCGCAAACACGTTCCCGAGATTATTAAGTTCCTGTCCGCTCTTTCGCGTCTCTCCATTTGTTCCTTTTTTTGGATTTCGACCACGGTTTGGGTTCTCGCGGGTCCCCGTCCACCCCGTTGGCTGTTTTTTGACTCGACCACCTGCAAAGGTCATTGTTCCTTCCTCTGGATGCCCCGCCTCAACTCTTGCGCAATTTTCTTTTTTAATTGTTTTTCCACCCCCGGGCAAAAAACGCCGGTCGCATTGAACCTGAAGGTTGTTTTTTCCTCAAACTCCCTTCTAGATGCAGATATTTTTTTGGCGTTAGAAATGACGTTTTTTCTATCTTTTTGGTTTCCCCTTTTAGTGGTCGCAACCTTCTTTTGAAGTCCCGGCCTTGCCTCTCCCGCACAACGAGTTCTTTTTCGGTTTTTTTTCACGCTTTGGCCTTTTTTTTCTTTTCTGCCGTTTCGTTAATGACTTCTTCTAGAGTTTCGTCTGCCTGCGATTCACCTCCAAGTGAAAGTCTATCGGTCGCGGACTCCTGGTCGGCGGGTAATAGCTGCCCCTTCCTCCTTCTTCCCTTAAACTCCTTCCTTTGGTATTATAGGCGCCCCATCCAATTACTTCCCTTTTTTTGGCCTCTTTTTTGGCCCGCTTCGCCGAAAGTCCGGAGGCTGTGGATTCCTTGCTTTCTGTGGTTGGCAGGATGGCTGTGGAGTCTTTTGGATGGGATTCCTTTTGTTTCGTTTTTATGTGCGGGGTTTTTTGGGATTGGAAAAGAGTTTCTCCTTCGAACACCCCAAAATTCTAGGCACATTTTTCTTCCTTTTTTGTTCTGACAGACGTGTATTTTAAACCTTCCCCCTCTCTTTGGCCTGAACTCTCTCCAAACTTGAGCCACGTCAGCCCGCCTGATTTTTAAGCAAAATGAGACTTCAGTTACTTTGACCCTCGACAGTCTGGGCATTCTCTTTTGCTCGATCTTTTTTCCTTCAACCACTCGGACTTTCCATTGGGATCTTTATTTGCCCTCTTCAGGTACAGTTCCTCTGCAAACTTCTAAATCAGCGCATTCCGAGCGGTGGTTGATTCCCATATAGTCTCCCCTTCCCAATTGCTCTCCCTCTTGAATCCAGGCGGCCCGGCCCCCGATGACTCTCTTCCCTTTCCATTCTTTCTTTGAGAGAGCTCGGTCGGCAGACCGGATTTCTCCTCTGCCTCTGCCTCTCTTCGCTATGGGGATCTGATTCGTCTTTGATTGAGCTCTTGGATTCCCCTAAATGTGCGCACTCGCACGACGAGACAGGCTTCGCACTTATTTTTTTCTTTGAGCGACCCCAGTCTAATGCGCCGTCCCAGTTAACGACTCTAGTTTGCGCTTTTCATCGGCGGCTGCCGTTTTCCCCTCTGGGATTCGTTTCTCTGTTTGGCCGAATCCTTCCCCGATAGAGGTTTAAAGCCTGAGTTTTTGCTTAAAGCGCTCCCTGTCCTAAAGCATTTTTTGTGTTTTCGACCCCTCCAGCTGGAAAATCCCCCTCCCCCCGCGCCCCTCCCTCCCCAACGTTCCCCCCTCCAAGCGGTGAACTGCCTCCCCCCCTCCACCTCCTTCTTACCCCAGCCGCGCCTTGAAGCGTCTCAGCATGCCCAAAACGCACCTGCGTGCTCAAGTTCCCAACCTCCAGGACCCATTCGGAGCGAGAAGACGGCCCAATTTTGTCCTGCATGGTCCTTCTTTCCCGGCTGCCCCTCCATTTAGCAGGACCGGATTCTTATAACTAGCTTCTCTCGTGTCTGGTCCCCCCGTAACGCACGTCCAGTACCCCCTGACGCCCTCCCCTTTTTGTATCAATGGAGAAAGAACCCCCAACCACCACCGTTTTTCCGCCGATAGCCCCTTGTTTGTGGCTGCATCCGTGTGGCCCTTGTAACTCATTTTTGCTTGGCGACAAGTTTGTCCCCCCCCACATCGCTCCCCACACGGTGCCTGTAGAACCAAGACGATAACTTCCTTGTTCTCCCTTTGAGTTTTTCCCGTCGACTTTTATCCAGAGTAGGTTTGCCCCAGTTTGGCCTCCCCCCCACACTGTCCCGATCTATGCGGCCATCATTTTTGATCTCCTCACTTTCTCAACGGAACATTCCTGTGTTCTGTTTTGCCCCCTGCGTCTCGCCCCCCTTGGTGGCAACGCGAAAACCTCGCCTGTGTTACATCCCTATCCACGCACCTAGTCCGCACCCTTCTCATCGCTCCAACCTCCACTGAAAGAAGGATCGATATTGACTTTTTTTTCCTCCTTTCCCTTTTCTTCGCCCCTTCTTGCTTTGAATAATCTCACTTCCTTAGCATATTCCGCGTCCCCCCCTCCCTTGACCAGCGTCGGATTGCGGTGGCTGTCCCAACTCATCTTTTTCCTCGGCTCCCAGTCACAAAGCAAAATCTGTTTCATTTCCTTCCTTTTTGCCCCCCCTACGATGACCTGCCTTCCTAGGATTATGAACATTCACTTCTTGTGATCAATCGTCTCCGCGCCCGCGACCGTCCCTCGGGTCGCCCCCCTTTTTTGCCATTGAAGTCTTGGGCTGTCATGTCTTTCGAGTTACGTATCATGCCCTCCCCTTCTTTCACCGGTTTTCTCGAGTATGACTCGCCCATAGCGATGCCTTGTGGTCCCTGGCAGCGACCTCCTCCCTTTTGCTTGTGTTTTTTTGCTTTTTTGTTGCCCTCATCCTGTGCACTCCCCCCGAAGATGGACAAGCTATTTTTCAATTTGGTTTTCTCCATTTTTTTTCATTTTCCCCTTCCGACTTTACTTACGTGTAACACCCTCCACGTTCAGCGGTGATGGCGACCCCCTGTGCGGAGGTTTGCCGTGACCGCCCCCCCCAAACGTATTGTCGTATTCAAAAATGGATGTTGCGGCTCCTCGTTTCCCCCCTTCCTTCGCTTTCTCCCCCTTCCTCAAGCGAAAGATTTTTTCCACCCCCCTTTTTTTTCACTAGATTTTCCTCTAGCCCTGCTTTCGATCGCTTCGGAAACGGGTACAGCTTCTCCGATCCTTGACCGGCTCCTTCAGTCGTCTCCCATACCCCCTTTTTCCCCCCCTGCCCTCGTTTTTTTTTTTAAAACTCTCTCTCCCTCTCCGTTTTTTTTTTGTTTTCAGTCTCGTTTACGACGATCTGAAATTCGTTTAGTTCTGCTCCGCCTACTGATAGCTGAAAGGTCTCCGCCCTCTTCTTTTTCACCAGTTTAAGAATCAATGACCAACCGCTGCCGAGAAAATTTCTTTGAACTGGTGGCACCCCTCATTCTTCCTGGTTTGAGAGCAGACCATGAGGGCCCTACTGACTCCCTCGTTGTAGCTTGGTTTGGTTTCTGGGATCTTTCCCCAATTTCCCTCCACCCCCTCTTCGCTTGGAGGGGTTTTGATTGTCAGTTTTGCTCCCTTCATCACTTTCCCTTTAAGAAATGGAACACCCCGAAATCTTTGCATCGGCCGCTCTTTCGTTTTTGCCCCGATGCTTTCGCCCCCAGCGGTTATCAATTCAAAAGTTCGCCGTTGAGGTAGATGGACCCCGGTTTTTTCCTTGATGTTACTTACCGCGTCTCGTCCACCTCTCCTTCAATCTCCGGAGTAGATGTGATCCCTCGAACTTCCTACAAAGAGGAAAGTTCCCCCTTTCCCCTTTCCCCTCCATCTTCGGGTCCTGATTTCCCTCTTCGCTTACCTCTTAATTCCCGAAGTTACTGTTCCCAAAAGAGACCCCCGCGTTGAGTCGGTAACACGCCTCCCTACTCTTTCTCTACGCGGTTTCTCCTCTCCCTTGGGCTCCCTGCTGTCCACCGATTTTGGTTTTCCCCACCCGTATCCGACGCGGTCGAAAACGTCGCTGTTTGCCTCCTTACCCGGAAGCGTCGGTGTACACTTTACGTTCTGACCTGCCGAGTATTATGGGTCGACGACCATGGAATTCTGCCCAACACAGATCCTGTTTTCCCTTTGTCCTTGAGCGCGCTCAGCCTTTTTGAGACATTTGCTTACTGCTGGTGGTGCTGCGTGATTTTCCACGGGTATGTACCCCCCATGCGCTTCTTTGTTCGTTGGCTTGGGGAACCACCCCACCCCGTTTTCTCATTTTTTCCCCCTAGACTCACATGTCTCGACAGTTGGAATCATCTGCCTGCGCTAACACGATACCCCGTCAGTTGACATTTTTCTGCCAAACCTTGAAAAAAAAGCTGGCTTCATTCCAGCATTCTTTCCCCACTAAGGCGAGCTGCAGTTATCGCGTTTCCGTCTACAGACGTTTGGATAATTTTGGTGTCCACCTTGAGTTTTTGTTTTCTCGCCCCTGCTTTTTCTAGCCGCCCCTGCTGGGCTCCCGCACCCACAAATCGTTTTATTTTGAGCTCGTATTCCGGGACGTTCTCTGCAGTTTTTTGGTATTTTTTTCTAATGGGGGTTTGATGAGGAGAGCCGCCTGAATGATTACCTCCATGCTCTCCCTATTCTCGTCCCTTCGGTCGTGTCGCCCCAACTCCGTCTCTTTGACATGGCATCGGAAGAATACAATCCTTCAAGTTGTCTTCTCCCTTCTCCCGGCACTTTTTCATTTGTTTGGTGTTGAGCGAACTTTGGTTTCTTTCCCCCGGATCTTCCCCCTCCCTAAAAGAGTTGTGGCTGGTGGTTTCGGCCTGCGTTTTTTTGGCGTGCTGGTTCTGTGGAGGCTGGTTTTTTTGTTGAGTGGGCTTTGTGCTTTGATGCACAGATGAGCGGCAGACCCCTCCCCCCCCCCCCCCCCAACCCCCGCTTAGTACCTCTTTTCTTTTTAATGACAGAAGGCAACCTGACTTCTTTTTTACTTAATGCGAGCCCAAACAGTTACTCAGCCCGCCGATGAGCGTCCATTCCTTTTTTCTAACCTGGCTAAAGCTTCTCAGGGTTTCCGCCAGGCCCTGATTCTTCCAAAATGCGGATTCCGTGGTTGTCCAGTCCGTACCCTTTCCCCCTTTCCCATCTTCCCCCTCAGCGCTCTTGGAGGTTTGGATTATCTTGCCTCTCCTGCAATTCTCTTCCATCGACCGTTCCGCCTTTTGAGATCTCTCTTTTCTCCTCCTTTTTTTCTTTTTTCGTTTCTCAGATCCCACTCCCCCTTCGTTTTAGCGATTATGACTTGAATGGGGAATCCCACCCCTCTCGTCTCCTGCTTGATGGACAGCTCTGGCGAGGCACTTTTTTTTTTTTTTTTTTTTCTTTCTGCGCCCCGACGTTTCAGCCCTGATGAGAAGAAGTATTTTGCTTTCCTCACGGACGCCTGGGCCCCTTCCTCCGGTCTTCCCTTTCAGGTTACGAAGTTCGCTTCATGGTTCTCGCCTTTGAGTCTATCATTTTTATCCATTTCAGGTCCACTATCGATTTTTTTCCTCACAGCTTGGACTTAACGGCATCTCCTGTCTCCCTCTTTTTTTTTCTGCCGTCCTGCCACCACTAGCTCCCAAATCCCACTCCCTTCCTCCACAGAACGCGGCTACACATGTGCCCTGAATCCCCACCACGCTGCACCTCCTCTCCTTTCTAGCGCGAAGCTCCAACCGCAAGGCGGGAATCCCAGGCCCCAAAGCCCTTTCCCTTGTTTTTCTCCAGACGAATTCTTTTTCTTTTTTATTGTTCGAGTGAGGCATTTTCATCGAGCCTTTCTTCTCGCCTTCCAGGCCTGTCCCCGATGATTTTTTAGTTCGTTTTTGCCGTTGCCCCTTTAGTCAGGAGAAGTAACGCCGCCGCCATTTCTTTTCCCCTCATTCCCTTCCCCTTTTTCGTGAAACTATCTTCGAATCCGATGTGCGGTGGGAGTCTTCAGCGGAGGCTGGCCCCCTTGAACCTTTTTGGACTGCTTTCCCCCAAGAAGTGTGACAACCCCTCGCACCCCCTTCTTTCGCCTTCAGATCCTTTTCTTCAGCGATTTTTACCGTACCGCCCACCTTCCTGGATCCGCGCCCCCGCGTTTTGCTTTTTTTTTCACGTCCCTTATCGTCCCTTACTCAGTTTGTCTTTTAATCCGATGCTTTCCCTGTTGCCTTGCCCTGTTCGCTTTTTCCGAGTCCTCTCCCTTTACAAAGTTGGCGTCTTTATTAACCCTTTGCCTCCTGTGTTCCATCCCTCTTTCCCCCCAACCCAGACCAGCAAATTTGTTCCTTGCTTCTCCCGCGCTTTCAAGGCCCCCGTCAAGCGGATCAGATGCCCTTTGTGCCTTCCCTTGTGAGTAGACATAATCTAGTGAATGCACACTCGTCAATTTCCCGTAGAAGGTTTCGGCAAACTTCCCGACTTTTCCCCTCCTCGTAGTATGAGGGGGATGGTCCCCAGACATCCCCCCCTTTCGGTTTTTTCCCCACGAGCCAAATCGGCTGATTCACTTCGTCCTGGCTTTTTGTAGAACGGCAGATGCCGCGCGCTTGAAGTCGGTGATTTCTCCTTAGAGAAGTAACTTCTTAATCCATTTTCTTCGTTCCCTCCCGATTGTTATCCCTCCCCCTTTAAAGCGTCAAGGTTGTACTTACATAGTAGCTTCCCTGAGCTTTCCCCAGCGTTTAAGTATAAGTAATGTCCTGCCCTGTGGTTTCCTTCCTCTCTTCCAGCACGAAGGTGTGACTTAAGCTCCCTCGAACTATGCTGTGGCTTTGTTTTGTTTTTTTTTTTTTGGGGTTTGGGAAACTTCTCGCTTCCTCCTTGTATCCCTTTTTTTGGGGACACATGCCGACTATATCGGGTTTTCCAAACCCTATGCTTCTTTGGTGCGACTGGTCAACTTCTTGCTTTCCCTTACCCCTTCCCCCCAAGCCCGCGTCTTGAGTAAATTGAGTGAGGCGCAACTTGCCCCCCCTTTATCCTCCACAACTTAGGTTGAGGTTTTAACTGGGCCCTATAGGACTTCCCCTCTCCTCCTGCTGGAACCATGGTTTTCACTAGTTTTTTCGTAGCCGCTTTCGACCCTCGATTCCTTCCCCCGGGCACAGACACAGATAATTCCCGTGCATCGGCTTGTCCCCCCTTCACTAACCTGACAGACCACCGCTGACTCGTCGTACCCGATCTCTTCTATGTCCCTCCTCGTTTTGCTCTATGATTTTTTCCTTTACCCTGAAGCCCCTATTAGGTTGTTTTTTCACCGTCTTGGTGGTCTTTCTCCCGCTCCTTTAGGTTCTCGTCTTCCTATCTGTGTGCGTCGTTGTCCCGAAGAGAATCGCCCTCCTCCCCATTCTCGTTCCACCTGTTTCCCAACCCCTTTTCGGTGATTGGAAGGTTTTCTCTTGACCTTTTCTCTTTCACGGCCTTGACCCCATCATTTTGATTCTCCTCCCTGTTTTTTGGTGGCGCTCAGCAAATGTTCCCCCTCCATCCCAGGACTTTTGGCGTGTTCTTTGTTTGTTGAGGGCATGTGCTGCGCCTCCTGACGTTGACGAATCAACCAACTCCCCCCCCATGAATTTTCTATTTCCATAGGATTATTCGCTTTCCCTGATGGAACAAGGTCCTGTAATAAAGACCTTAGAAGAGGAGGTAGCCGTACACCCCACTCCCCCCGGTAGTGCTCGTGTCCTTCCTCGCACCCCCCGACCTGCCAATCTACCCTTCGGGTCTGCACTCCTTCCCCTGACGACAGCGAAGGGCCTACCCCGGCAGTGCCTTCACCCCATTTTCCCGACCCCTAGGCGGTCCATGGTCGTCATCCCCCTCGATCCGGCTTCACGAAATGTTTTTACCATTTTTGTCTACAAGTGATCACCGCCCCCTTCTCGGTCCCCTTTCCCTCGCAGCCTTTTTTTTGATATCATAGTTGGCGGTTGTTCCTCCCTTTTCGCTTCACCTTCTTGTTGACCCTAACCCGCTCAGACTCGTGTCTACACGGTCGGTTTGCGCCCTGGCTCTCTCCTCCTGTTACCTTTCAAGGTTTCCTTCTTTCCATAACGCCTCCCCGATGATTTGCTCCGCCCATCTTCGAACCTCCCACCTTTTTTTTTCGCTCTGCTTGCCGCCCCCCTTTCCCCCCTTGAGCGTGATCAGTTTTTTTGTTTGTAGACCCTGAGGAAGATTTTTGGTATTCCCGGTCTGTACCCAAAGGAGCGATTTCTTTGTTGCACAGCAACACGTTTTCGGTCAGGCGCGGTATAGGTCGACCCCAGCAGCATTTTCTTGAATTGTATGCGCTCACTTCTTTGCCTGACAGCTCCGGTGACATTTTTTTTTTCCTCCCCCCCCCCCACGGCAACTCCTGTGTTGAGGGATCCCTGCGCAGGTTTACGTTCACCCCCTTCGAGTTCCGTAGAGTGGACTCTGGCCCAATTCCCGTTTGTACCCCCCGCCTGTGTTTTTTTTTATACCCACTTCTGTGGTCCCCGTCGCCAAGGATTTCAGAGTGAACGGCTGCAGCTCCTTACCCTGATTCCTTCTCTTGATTTCGTTTAGTAGACCCTCGGCCGTTGCTTGATCAATGCGGTTCCTCGTTCGTCCGCTTTAGAAGTTGTAGCGTCTCCCGCTATATTCTCGTCTCAGGCGCGGGAGTCCCAAAGGTCGCACATGCCTCCCTTAGGGCGCTTCCGCCCAACTTAAGAATGCCTGTCTTTGGCGCCTCACTTCTGTGGTGTTTTTCTAAGCTGGTGTTGATCCCCCGCGGATTCACCTGCCGTCGTTGGAGGCCTTTTTTGGAGGAAGGCGTGGTTGTGTCTACTTTCTTTTCATGTTTCTCAAAGGCGCTTGCGGTTTGAGTTCTTTTCCGTTGAGGTGGGCACGGTCTCAACAACCAAAATCTTAGGCACAGGATCGCTTTCGTGCATCTCGAATGTTATTTCAACCCGACTTTCGTTTCTGTCCTTCTCGACAACCACTCTTTTCCACGTTTTTTCCGCCCTCTTCCTCTCACGAAGTTTTCCCTCTTATTCGGAGTACGGTCTTCCTAGGCCCCTCTCCCTTTTTGCTCGCGCCCCCAATACTTATGTGGGCCGCCTTTCTTCGCCAGTTCCGGTTTTCCTAGCCCCCCCCTCCTATTAATAAGCTCATGATCCTCTCTTTTGCTTTTTCCCCCCCCTTCCTTTATGAAACGTTCCGCTTGCGGTAGATTGGTC